>OBLW0100004848.1_pt1 | contig 10165 bp, 6 predicted proteins | sample 1520161 | NCBI WGS metagenome assembly OBLW01 (sample SAMEA3539309, study PRJEB22396) | soil metagenome | biome: tundra; feature: field; material: soil | place: USA | collected 2010-05 | depth 0.15 m | reverse complement strand
CGGCGGCGGTGCTGGAGCAAAAGGAGTGGCTCGATACCACGTTGCGCAGTATCGGTGATGCCGTGCTGGCAACCGACACCTCCGGGTGCGTCGTGTTTCTCAATGAGGTCGCGGCGACGCTCACCGGGCATTCCAGCAGCGAAGCCCGGGGCCGGCCGCTCGGGCAAGTCTTTACAATCTTCAACGAGGTCACGCGTGAGCCCGCAGAAGATCCGGTGGCGAAGGTGGTCCGCAGCGGCGCTGCCGTCGGACTTGCCAACCACACGGTCCTGCGCCGGGCAGACGGTACCGAGGTTGCCATCGATGACAGCGCAGCGCCCATCCGGAATGCACAAGGGGAGCTGATCGGCGTGGTGCTGGTGTTTCGCGACGTTACCAAGCAGCGCGCGGTGGAGGCCGCCCTGCGCAACGCCGAGAAACTTGCCACGGCGGGAAGATTCGCGGCTACCATCGCTCACGAAATCAACAACCCGCTGGAAGCGATCATGAATCTGCTGTTCTTGCTGGACCACGATTCCGGACTGAGCTGCGAGGGCCGAGGCTATTTGTCGCTGGCGGAAGAGGAACTGAGCCGGGTCGCAGCCGTGGCCCGGCAAACGCTGGCGTTCTACAAAGACAACACCTCTCCCGCGCCCGTGAACATCCCGAACCTGCTCGACGAAATCCTGACTTTTTACGGCCGGCGGATCGAAGCCAGAAAAATACACGTCATTCGCAACTATCGAAACCACTCTCAGTTTGTGGGCTCCGCGGGAGAAATACGGCAGGTCTTCTCCAATCTCATTCTGAACGCGCTTGATGCTCTTTCGCCCGATGGCGAGCTTACGCTCAACGTAAGCGACGACAACGGCGGTCGCCCAGCGGTGCGGGTTGAGGTCGAGGACAATGGCAGTGGCATCCAACGGGACCATCTGAGCAAGATCTTCGAGCCATTTTTTACGACCAAGAAAGATGTCGGCACGGGTTTGGGCTTGTGGTCGGCAAAGAACCTGGTCGAAAAGCACGAAGGCCAACTGCTGGCCGAGTGCTCCGGGGGAAAGACCCGATTGACTGTACTGCTGCCGGTCTTGCGCGAAGCGGCCGATCACGCAGCGGCCGGCTAAGAAGCGGCTTCAGCCGCCGTCTTCAGTGCAGATACGCAACCGTCAGCGGCTTCGAGAACCGCATCTCAACGTTGAAGCCAGCCTGCTTCACCTGACTCAGAATGTCCGGCGGCGGTTCAATCAATGCGGCTTCTGCGGCATGGTTCCTGAGGTCGTCGATTCTCCAAAATTGCATTGGATAATATTGCGACAAGTTCAACTCCAGACGCTGGTGCAAGTAGGGATCGGGGCTGGTGCGCCTGGGATCCACGTTGGGAGTGAAGTCGGAAGGCAGCAGCAGAATGCACTCCTCGGGGTGATTGGAATAGTACTGGGCCTCGAGGAAAAGAAGCGGATTCGAGAACACAACATAGCGCTTCCCCTCGACCGCCAACGAACCTTCCAACTCCAGGTACTGCCTTATGCCGGTGGCCTCAATCGACTCCGGGTGGCGCACCACGGTCATCTGTGTCGCCATTCCCCACCCTGTAAGGAGCAGAAATATTCCAACTGACACCATCGAGGCATTGCGGAAGTGCCGCCACACCCAACACGAAAATGCGATCGCCACGCCTGGAAGCACGCTAATGAAATAGCGGCTGAAGAACGCATTGGTCTTCCACTCCGCCAGCAGGAAGCCGATCAACGGAATGCAGAGAAATAACCAGCCGATGGCTTCGCCAGACTGCATGGGTTGCAAAACGACGTTCTTCTTGTCCGAGTCGGCCAGGACAACCCAGATCACGATCAGCACCAGCAGAAACAAGCCGTCGGGAAATAGCTGCGGGAAAATTGCCCTGAGTTCGACGAGGGAAGGACGATTCCAGAAGCCGGTCGCAAATTTGCGGGAGAACGACAAGATAATTGGCGACAGCAGCGCGGCCGGAACGATGGCCCCCACCAATCCGGCAATCAGTTTTGGCGAGGCCAGTTGCCCGCGCTTGCCGCGAAGAATCTCCCAAATCGCAAAAGGCGCCAGGCACAAGACAAAGTAATAGTGCATGGTCACGCCCAAGCACAGCACAACGCCAAAGAAAATAGCCGACGACCTCTTGTCGTCGCGGGTGCAAAACCACACCCATAAGGCGAGCGCCGCAAGCATGAAGTAGAGGGCGTACGAGCGGGCCTCGTAGCCGTAGTAAGGCAAAAAAGAGCAGGTGGCCACCGAGAGCGCGATCAACCCGTGCAAACCATCGGTCAAGCGGCGGGCACAATCGAAGATCAGGAGCAAACCGGCTGCCAACGCCAGGGCGGATGGTAATCTGGCAGCGACTTCACTATTTCCAAACAAGTCGCCAAACAACCTGACGACCATGTAGTAGGCCGGGGGCAAAGAATCGGCGCCGTGACCGAGAGCGGTCCAGATAGCTTTGATATCGGGCAGTCGCGCGATGCGCATGGTGAAGAGTTCGTCGAACCAGAAGACGCGATGGGACGCGATATAGATACTGGTTGCGAGGTAGAAGGCGGCCAGGAGTGACGCCGCAATGAAACTCCCGGCGGCACTCCGGTTTCGCGGATGTTTGGTGTGAGGTGAGCTGGCGGTTTGTGCCGTTTCCTTGCTCGAAGTTTGCATGTCTCCTCTCGAGTCGGGTGCGCAGGGAACCCGGCCAACGCGCGACTAATGGAAAATCGCCCTCTGGATTTCGAGTATGACAGGAATCGCTTTCGACGACAAAACAATCGGCGCCTAGTCCCTGCCTATGGCAACTCAGTGCCTTCCTAGCGTCAGATTTCCCTGCGGCAAGGTATGCTGGATGCAATGACGGAAAGACGTAACCCCGTGGTAAGCGACGCCAGCTCAGCGGAGGCGCAGACGACCGGGAGACGGCCGATAGAGCGTCTTGCGCCGTACTCGGACTTCTTGGCGGTGTTGTTAATCGTTGTTGCCTCCTTGCCGGCAGTGTGGCTTTCGCCGCGCACGCTAGTGATCGTCCCCAACCCGGGCTTCATCGACGACAACTGGCATCTCGACGCCGCATTCAAGGCTTCGCGCGGAATCTGGATTGGTCGCGATGTCGCCTTTACCCATGGTCCACTGTTCCAGTGGCTCTCCAGCTTGCCGGGGCGTTCCATGGGAGTATCCACGGGAGGCATTTATCCAACCTGGAACACGGTGCCGGTGTGGTGCGCCGTGCTTTTCGCGTTTTTCACCTTGCGACTCTTGCTCCCCGAGCAACCTCCCTGGAAGCGCTTTCTCCTGCTGCTGCTGCTGTTCATCTTCTGGGGACCATCCTTGCGGACCACCTTCGCGCTGCTCGCCTTCGCCGTCTTCCTGCGAGGCTGGTACGCGGTTGCCGAAGGCCGCACCAAGCCATACGTCTTCGGATGCGTCGCAGCTCTAATTTGCGCAACCGCATTCCTGGTGGCTGCCGACCAGGGGATCTACGTGATGTCGGCGCTGTTGGTTACGCTGGCAGCGGTCGCAATCGATACCCGCCGCAGAATGCAAGGCGTCAGAAAATTTTCGCTCGCGGTCTTGTCGATTGCGGCCGGCTCAGCGGTGTTCGTGATCGTAATTAATTCGATATTCGCCAAACCGTTCGACCTTCGCTTTTGGAGGGATTCTTTCGCGCAGGTCTCCGCCTATCGCTGGGCAACACCGTTCGCAATGACGGCCCAGGGAGCGGTCCATCTTTTCGCGACGCTTATAGGCGCAGCCGTGATTTTTCTGCTTCGTGCCTGGACTCGACGGCGCGGGAATTCTGCCATCGCTCGACGTAACGGTTTCCTGCTTGGCGGTTTTGTCTTCGGCCTGATAGTGATGCAGAGCGGCCTGGTGCGCGCCGATACCGGCCATATTGTCTCGGCCTGTTTCGTCATGATTTTCCTGGCAGGCGCAATCTTGTTCTCGTTCGAATCACCCGAGCTGTCCCTGGCTGCCGTGATGTTCGCGCTCCTATGTTCCCCCTTCCTGGGAGAGGCGGCGTTCCGGCCCTCGAGCCTGACTCAGCTCTATGGGGAGTTGCGAAATCCCTTAACCAAGTGTCCTGCAGGCTTCACCGAATTCGACCGCACTTGCTACGCACCGGCATTTACCGGGATGTTGCGATCGGCTGCCAGCTACCTGCACCAGTACAGTGGAAGCAGCGACTCCATCGTGGTGTTCCCGTACCAGACCAGGTTCGGGATTGCTTCACGCCGCAACGTGGCCGGAGGACTGATGCAACCCTACACCGCGAGCGGGGTGGACCTGGCGCAACTGGAGATCGCCGGATTGGAACGCGCACCGGCGCCGGCGGGATTGTACTTGCCCGATCCTGACCTGAGTCACTGGTCCAATCACGATATAGCCTACTGGCGCAATCTTGATCTGAGTCTGCCGGTGGATGGTGTCGCTAATTTCACGCGCACCCCAGAGGTTTGGTTCTGGCTGCTGCATCACTATCGCTCGGAGCAACAGCTCAGCCCGGGAGTTTTCGGACTGCGAAGAGACGACTCGCGGGCCTCTCGAATCTCGATGCAGTCGCAGCCGCTCGAACTGGCGACGCAGACCTACCCGATAAACGAACGCAGCTCCACGATTGATCTTGGGGTTCCCAACTGGCCCGCCAATGCAGACTTTCTGCGGTTGCGCCTCACCGTGCGCTATGGCGCCCTATGGAAGCTGCGCAAGCCCGAGCGGATGCAGGTGGAAATCACGCGCGCCAACGGCAGCCAGACCCTGCAATGGTTCGTGTTGCCGCCGAATGTCTCGACGGAAGTCTGGTTTTATCCTTGGAGTTCACCGGACCTGGTTGATTATTTCAAAGCGGACGAAAGCAGTTGGCGCCCCAGTCCGCGCTCTGCCATTACCAGGCTGCGATTGGTCGCCACGCCGCTGGACTGGGTCTCGCAAACGCCGGACGCGATCACACTCGAGTCAGCCGACGCGGTCTGGCTCACCATGGCTCCGCAATAGTTGACCACCGACGCACGGAATCCTGTAGGATTGCCGATTCTGCACACGATGAACCCACACTTTGGAAGGCCGGCACAATGCTGATCATCCCCACCTATAACGAACGAGGAAATATTGCAGTCCTCGTGGCCAGGATCCGAAAGGCCGTGGGAAACGAACCGATTTTTTTTGTGGATGACAATTCTCCCGACGGCACGGCGGATGAGATTCGTCGCCTGCAAGCGAGCGACGAGCACATTCACCTGATGGCCCGTCCGGGCAAAGGTGGCTATGGATCGGCGTGCCGCGACGCGATGAAAGAAATCTTGCGCAAGGACCTTGCCAGCTACGTGATCCAGTCCGACGCGGATTTGTCGCACCCGCCCGAATTGCTGCCGCGCATGATTGAGCTACTGCGGGTGTGTCCGGTGGTGATTGGTTCGCGCTATGTCGCGGGCGGTGGCGCGAAGAATTGGAATTTGTCGCGGCGGTTTCTCAGTTTTGGCGCGAACCTTTATGCCCGAACTCTAACCGGGGTGCCGGTCCATGACATGACCGCGGGATTTGTCGGATACCAGGCCGCCGCGCTGCGCGGAATCGACCTGGACCACATCCGTTCCGAGGGCTACGCCTTCCTGATGGAAATGAAATTCAGCCTGCACCGGCGCGGCACGAGTTTTTGCGAATTCCCCATCATTTTCTCCGAACGCGAAGCCGGCAAGTCCAAGTTCAACCGGAAGATCTTGTTCGAAGGAATCAGGTTTCCGCTCAAGGCGTTGGCGCAGAGGATTGCCGGAAGATCGTAGTGCTGGCCATCTGCGCGGCAATCCATCGCGGGTTGTCGCGTATTTCATGCGCCCGGTATTCTTTGTATAATGAGGACGCGAGCGAGTCTCATGGTCGCCCGCACTTCCCTTATTCCCAACCCTTGTGGGGCTATAGCTCAGCTGGGAGAGCGCATCGTTCGCAACGATGAGGTCGTCGGTTCGATCCCGACTAGCTCCACCAAAATAACGTCATTTAGAGCGATTCCGGAATTGGTGTATCCGCCCGCACGGGTAGTGCGGCGCTTCAGCGCCGCGTGCGCCGCGCCCAAACCCCTCGCTTAAGCGATTTTTCTTCTTGCCCTACATACCGCGGGCCTGAAGGCCCGCACTACCCGTGCAAACCGGACACATCTACTGCGGAACAGTTCTAGACCGGAGAAGGCTCACCTAGCCACTTCCACTCTCGTATCTCCTGGCGGTCGATACCATTTTCGTGCGCGTAATTCACGCAGTCGACAATCTGGTCTTTCAACCATTCCTTCGTGTGCGCGGCGGTCGCTTGCAACTTCGGGACTCGGTCAATCACATCCATCGCGAGATTGAACCGGTCCACCTGATTCAGAATCGCCAACTCCAGAGGTGTATTGATGTTGCCCTTTTCCTTGTACCCTCGCACGTGGATGTTCTCGTGATTCGTTCTTCGATAGGTCAGTTTATGGATCAGCGAAGCATAGGCATGGAAGTTGAAGATCACCGGTTTGTCCTTGGTGAACAGGCTGTCGAAAGCACGGTCCGATAGCCCGTGAGGATGTTCTCTCTCCGGCATCAGGCGGAACAGATCGACCACGTTGATGAATCGAATCCTGAGATCCGGGCACCGCTCTCTCAGAATCGCAACTGCGGCCAGCGACTCCGAGGTCGGAATGTCGCCTGCACACGCCATCACCACATCTGGCTGCTGGCCGGCATCGTTGCTGGCGAAGTTCCATATCCCGATGCCCTTGGTGCAATGTTTCACCGCCGCGTCCATGTCCAGATACTGCAGATGCAGCGCCTTGTCTGCCACGATGACATTCACGTAGTTGGTGCTGCGCAGGCAGTGGTCGGCGACGCTCAGCAGGCAATTCGCATCCGGCGGCAGATAGATTCGCGTCACCTCCGGACTCTTGTTCGTCACCAGATCGAGGAAGCCTGGATCCTGGTGGGTAAATCCGTTGTGATCCTGCCGCCACACCAGAGACGTGATCAGCAGGTTGAGGGACGAGATGGGGGCCCTCCATCGCAGCTCCAGCTTGCTCTTCTCCAGCCACTTCGCATGCTGGTTGAACATCGAGTCAATGATGTGGACGAAGGCTTCGTAGCTCGAAAAGAAGCCGTGCCGTCCGGTGAGCACATACCCTTCGAACCAGCCTTCCAGAGTGTGCTCGCTCAGCATCTCCATCACGCGGCCATCCGTTGAGAGGTCGCCGCCGTCAGCATCCTCCGGCTTCATCTCAGCCATCCACGTTTTGCCCGTGGCCTCATAAATCACCTGAAGCTTGTTGGAGGCGGTTTCGTCGGGTCCAAAGACCCGGAAGCTCTTCATGTTCTTTCGCATCACATCGCGGAGAAAATGCGCCAGCGTATCGGTTGAGGAGACCTCTATCTGACCTGGCTGGGCAACGTTCACTGCATATCCACGGAAATCGGGCAGATCGAGCGGCTTCCTCAGGGTTCCTCCGTTCGCATGCGGATTGCCGCTTATACGTCTCGGTCCACGCGGTGCCATCTGCTTAAATTCGGCGATCAGAGTGCCGTTCCCATCGAACAATTCTTCCGGCCGATAACTCCGCATCCACGATTCCACCTGCTTTAAATGTGCTGGATTGGTGACTGGATCGAGAATCGGTATCTGGTGCGCCCGCCATGATCCTTCGACCTTGTGACCGTCCAACTCCTTGGGACCAGTCCATCCCTTCGGCGTGCGCAAGATGATCATGGGCCAGCGTGGCCGCTGCGGCGCCACTCCGGCCGCCGCGCTTCTCGCCTTCTCCTGCATCGCTCGAATCTCGAGCACGCAGTGTTCCATCACACGGGCCATTTCCTGGTGCATCCGCGCAGGGTCATTGCCTTCCACCACGTAAGGCGTCCAGCCATACCCGGTGAAGAGACTCTCCAGTTCCTGCGACGAGATCCTCGCCAGAATGGTTGGATTCGCGATCTTGTAACCATTGAGATGCAACACCGGCAATACTGCGCCGTCGTAGATGGGATTCAGGAACTTGTTCGAGTGCCACGACGTCGCCAGCGGTCCGGTCTCGGCTTCGCCGTCCCCCACGACTACCGTCACGATCAGATCCGGATTGTCGAAGGCCGCGCCGAATCCATGCGAAAGGCTATACCCCAGTTCCCCACCCTCGTGGATGGAGCCCGGCGTCTCGGGTGTGCAGTGACTCCCGATTCCGCCAGGAAACGAGAACTGCTTGAAGAACTTCTGCAGGCCGGCGGAATCCTCGCCCATCTCCGGATAAATCTCCGAATACACTCCCTCGAGGTAGCTGTTTGCGAGGGTTGCTGGAGCGCCATGGCCCGGCCCTGAAATATAGATGAGGTCGAGGTCGTACTTCTTGATGAGCCGGTTCAGATGCACCCAGGTGAAGGTCTGTCCAGGATCGGAACCCCAGTGTCCGAGCAGCCGGTTCTTAATGTGCTCGGGCTTCAAGGGCCCGCGCAGCAGCGGATTCTCGCGCAGGTACAGCATGCCTGCGCAAAGATAGTTGCAGGCACGCCAGTAAGCGTCCATCCTCCGCAGTTCATCGGGAGTCAATGGCGTAGGTCCGATCTGAGCGGCCTTGGTCTCAGAGGAAGAGGCGGCGATGGTATTCAAGTGGTTACCTCGTGCAATGGAGTGGGTTGGGTCCTCGATGGCCTACATTCCTTGTTGGATTGACCCGCACGGTACACTTCATGCCAATCCTGAGATGTTGTCATCCCTCACCTGCAATAATAGGCGAATAGGGTGACAATCCGCGCTCCCTCTTCAATACATTCGATTCAACAGGAGAATTCCATGCCACAGAGCCCGCACGATCGACTCGCAGAACTTCACAACCTGGCAGCTCACGCCCATGCTGCCGCCGCCACCGCCCATGGCAAGGGAGATCATCTGACCGCTCACGAGCTGAGCGAACAGGCGCACCAGCACTCCATGAACGCGTACAAACACGCCAAAGAGCTCATGACGGGTGCCACCCAGTCCAAGAAACCATAGGGCGCCGATACTTGCTGGTACGATACATCCCAAAAGAGAAAGCCCGGCATGAACGTCTTTGTACTCAATTCCGGAAGTTCCAGCCTGAAGTTTCAGATCATCGCAACCGATCTGGATCGTATCAAGCAGCATCAGGACAAACGCCTCTGCGGCGGCGAAGTAGAACGCATCGGTGGGGAGGCGATCGTCACATTCCAGAAGGGGGCCGCCGCAAAACAGAAGTTTACCGCTCCTCTGCGAGACATCTCGGCGGCGCTGGACTACTTGATTCGTTACATTGCCTCCGACAAATCGGGAGTCGCTGAGATCAAGAGTTCGGGTGACATTCACGCGGTTGGGCATCGCGTTGTGCACGGCGGCGAGATGTTCTCGGAGTCGGCCCTTATCGACGGCAAGGTATTACAGGATATTGAAGACTGCATAGATCTTGCGCCGCTTCACAATCCGAACAACATCAAGGGCATCGTGGCTGCGCGAGAACTCTTCGGCAAGGATGTTCCCCAAGTGGCCGTATTTGATACTTCGTTTCATCATTCGATCCCCGAGCAAGCTTTCCTGTACGCCCTCCCATATCACCTGTATCGGCGTCACCGCATCCGCCGATACGGCTTCCATGGAACCTCGCATCGTTACGTTGCGTTTCGCTACCGCATGTTGCGCGAACTGACGCGGGACCAGACCAACATCATCACCCTTCATCTCGGGAACGGCTGCTCAGCAACCGCAATTCGCCGAGGAAATTCGGTGGATACCTCCATGGGCATGACCCCTCTCGAGGGTCTGGTGATGGGCACGCGCTCGGGAGATCTTGATCCAGCGATCGTTAATCTCATAGCGACGAAAGAAGGAATGTCGCCGTCCGAGGTCGATACGCTGCTGAATACGCAATCGGGTTTGCTGGGTATTTCCGGGCTGACAAACGACATGCGGATGTTGCAGGCCGAGCTACAGGAAAACCACGATCGTCGCGTACAACTCGCGATTGAGGTCTTCTGCTATCGCGCACGGAAGTACATCGGTGCATTCCTCGCCGCCATGGGTGGCGCTGACGCGGTGATCTTCACCGGCGGTATTGGAGAAAACTCGCCGGAGATCCGCGCCCGTATTTGCGCAGGCATGGAGTGGGCCGGCCTTGAGATCGATGCCGCTAAGAACCAGCAGACGGTTGCCCGCGAAGGCCTCATCA
>OBLW0100004845.1_pt1 | contig 10171 bp, 11 predicted proteins | sample 1520161 | NCBI WGS metagenome assembly OBLW01 (sample SAMEA3539309, study PRJEB22396) | soil metagenome | biome: tundra; feature: field; material: soil | place: USA | collected 2010-05 | depth 0.15 m | reverse complement strand
TCTACCTGCTCTCTTTTTGGAGCGTCGCTCTCACCCTGCCCTGTGGAGCGTTGCTCTTCTTTGGGCCGCCAGCTTGGGCGATTCCCTTGCTGTTTGTGACTGAGTTCTTTCTCTTTCTGAATACCGGGCCGCTGAACGCGGCCATCGTAAATTCGGTTTCCGCGCCAATCCGGGCTACGGCCATCTCGCTGAATTTGTTCTGCATTCATTGCTTCGGCGACACGTTCTCGCCGACCATCATCGGCGCTATCTCAGACCGGACGAAGAGCTTGCGGGTGGGCCTGGGCGCGACGCTCATCTTTCTGGTCATCTCCGCCGCGATTCTGCGGATGGGGGCGAGGTTTGCGCCGCCGTTGGAAGAGACGGGTTGATAAAGCAGAGCCGGGGTATGCAGCGAAGTCCGCTGAAGAACGCCTACTTTGCTGGCCGGGTCTCCTGGTCGCGCGTATTCATGAAGGCGCGGCCCGCGCCCTGTGAGCGCAGATTGGGGTCGCTGATGGGCGGACGGCTTTGCTCCGCGTTGAACCCCCGCGCCAGCATAGGGTTGGGCCGGAATTTGGGCGAGCCGCCTGAGAACTGGCGGGCATGGCTGAGCACCATCCCGGCGCGGCCATGCATGGGCTGCACGATGCCGCGAACCTGAACATTCATATCCCGGTATTTGCGCAGTTCTCCAACCTGATCGCGATCCCCACGCAGGCTCACAACGGTGAACCGGCAGGCTTCGTCCGGGGTCTTAGGCGCACAAACGTCGAGGAAGCGGGTTCCATCCGCCAACTCGACCACGTCATAGACGTGCGCAGAGACGCAGACATCCTTGTTGACGAGTTTGGAGGCTTCGTCGGCGGTGACGCATGGCTTTTTCGAGGCGGCGAAGGCCGACGTGTACGCAGCGAGGGCCAAACAAACGAGCCAAGACAGCCGGCGCAAGAGCATGGAATGTCTCCACGGAGGAATGCAGAGATGCTAACGCGAAATGGGCGGAAAGGGAAGTGACGGATGAACAGGGGTTTGGCTACTCGGGATGGTCGGGGGTCATAAGGCAAATATCGGGCAGGTTCCGGTAGCGCTCGGCGTAGTCCATGCCGTAGCCGATGACAAAGAGGTTGGGAATGGAGAAGCCCACATAATCGGCCTCGATCTTCTCGATGCGGCGCGAGGGCTTGTCGAGCAGAGTGGCGATGCGGAGAGTTTTGGGGCGCTGCTGCAGGAAGAGCTTGCGCAGGTAGGTAAGGGTGAGGCCAGTGTCGAGGATGTCTTCGACGATGAGTACGTTCTTGCCCTCGATGGGCTGGTCGAGATCCTTGATGAGCTTGACCGCGCCGGAGGTGCGCACGCCCTTTCCGTAACTCGATGTTGCGACAAAGTCAAAGGTGGCGTCGGCCTGGACCGAGCGCGCCAGGTCAGCCAGAAAGGGCGCAGCGCCTTTGAGCACGCCCACCATCACCAGCTTTTCACCATTCAGGTCGCGGGTAATTTCTGCGCCCATCTCCGCGACACGCTCGGCAATTTGATGACGGGAATAGAGAACTTCGAGGTTCTGGTAGGTGGTGGTTGCCATGCACTCAGTATCCGCGAAAGAGAGGCTCCGGGGCAACGGCGGCTGTGAAAAAACTGGAATTGATGCAGGCCCAAGCCGCCCACGGCGTTCGTCCCGCGCCCGCGTCTATACTTGAAGAGCGATGCTGCCTTACATACACATCAATTTGCACTTCTGGCAATTTAGCCTGCCGACCTTCGGACTCATGCTCTGGCTGGCAGCAGTGGCTGCCGCTTTTGTGATGGATCGTGGCTTCAAACGTGCGCACATCGGCGCAGGCGCAGCCGGGCCGGACGCGGTGGGCATGGTTGCGGTCGCGGTGGTGGCCGGAATTGTTGGCGCAAAGCTGTGGCACGTCATCGACACGCCGATCGAGTTTCGCGAATTGGGCTGGCGGGTGTTGTGGGATTCAGCAGGTTTCGCCTGGTTCGGCGGGCTTCTTTTCGGCATTTCGGCGCTGGTGTTTCAGGGCTGGTGGGCGAAGATCGGCGGCCTGCGCACCCTGGACCTGGCTGCTCCGGCGGCGGCCATCGGTTACGGCATCGGGCGCATTGGCTGCTTTCTTTCAGGAGATGGCTGCTATGGGCTGCCGACGACTTTGCCTTGGGGCATGAGCTTTCCCAACGGGATCGAGCCAACCCTGGTTCGCGTGCATCCTACGCCGCTCTACGAGCTAGCCGCGGGGCTGCTGATCGGCTGGTGGCTATGGCGGCGCGGAGGAAAGCCGCACGGCACGGGAGCGATTGTTGGCGAGTATCTGGCGCTGAGCGGAATAGCTCGCTTTCTGGTTGAATTTATCCGCCGCAATCCCAAGGTATTATGGGGTTTATCGAATGCGCAACTGGCCAGCGCGGGGTCGGTGATTGCCGGGGTTGCGCTAGTTTGGTGGGCGGCAACACGGCGGTCCGCTGGACCGGACGAGGATGCCGAAGCGATCCAGAAGGCGGCGTAGGCCGCTCGATTGAGTTCAAACCTTCTCGATGACGATCAACCCTCTACGCAACTGGTTCCGCAATCCGATCTTCCTGCTGGCACTGGCAGCGGGCCTGATCGCCTTCGCCGTGCAATCCGGCGAACTGGGCTCGGCGGACACGCAGCATCGTTTGCAATCCACTCACGCGTTCTGGACAGCGGAACCTCCGGTTTTTCCCGAGGAGTATCCCGAATTTGGTGTACATGGCCGCGACGGCAAGCTGCAGAGCTATTACGGCATCGGCCAGTCGCTGCTGATGCTGCCCGCGGATGTGGCGGGAACCTGGATTGAGCGGCTTCCGATCTTTGCCGATTACAACGGGAACGATCCCAGTGTGCGCAACATCGTCGTCAGCTACAGCACGAATATGCTCGTCGCTGTGCTTACGGCTCTGATCTGCTTTCGATTTCTCAGGCAGTTGAACTTTGGAGTGAAACAGTCGGTTGCCGGCGTTCTGGCGCTGCTGCTGCTGACCACGCATCTCCATTACACGCAAAACATGATGGAGAACAATTACATTTGCCTGCTGACGCTGGCAGGACTCTCGTTCCAGTATGAGTGGCTGCGCAGCGGCAGCCGGCGCGCTCTGCTGATTGGTACCTGCGCCTTCGGGCTGAATCTGCTGACCCGTCTCACCACGGGCCTTGATCTGCTGGCTGGCGGGGTCTTCCTGCTGCTGGTTCTGTGGCTGGAAGGGGCGCGCGGCAGTATGCTTTGGAACCGGTGCCGCGGCTACTTGGCGACTGCTCTTCCGGTCTATGCGGTTTTTGGCCTGCTCGACCGCATCTATCAGTACCACCGCTTTGGTTCGTTTTTCAATACCTATATGAGCGTGACTGCGCGGGAAACCATGCAACGCATCCCGACGCTGCCGGCCAATTATCCATTCGAGACGCCCTTCCACATTGGCTTTTGGGGTGCGCTCTTCGCTCCGGAAAAGTCGATCTTTCTCTTCGATCCGCTGCTGATCTTGATGATTCTGCTGAGCGTTGTGGCCTGGTGGCGGTTCAGCCCGGTTGTCAAGGCGTATTTGATTACCGGCCTGCTGTTGCTGATGGCGTACATCTGTTTCTATGCGCGATATACCGTGTGGAGCGGCGACTCCGCCTGGGGTGATCGCTACGTTTCAACGGTGGCGGAGCTGGTGGCGCTGCTGGCCGTGCCGCTGCTGCTGCGCCATCGCGCTCAGTTGGGAAAGCCGGTCTGCAGCGCAGGAGTTGCTCTCGCCGCCATCAGCGCGGCCGTCCAGGCCGTATCGGTTGCGTTTTGGCTGTCGCTCGAGTTGTACCAGATGGATCTTCTCGGCCACCCAACCTGTGTGGTTGCGCTGCGCTTTGAGAACGTGGTTGCCTTTGCTCTGGGCAAAATGGACGCTTGGGGGCTGGGAACGAAGGCAATGACCAGGGATCCGTGGGATTACGTACACATCACCACGTGGAATTTTCTGCCTTTCCTGCTGCAACGCAGCGGCGAGGCACCTTCGTGGGCAGTGAATCTTGCGTTTGTTGTTTGGGGCGCGGGACTAGTTGCGCTGGCGTGGGTCATGTTGCGGCTCCACAAGGTGCTGGCTCGCCTCAATCCCTGAGGTTCCTATGCCTCAAAGGACCACGGATTGATGATGGTCAGCCCGCAAGCAGCAAAGTCATTAACATCTCGTGTGGCCAAAATGGCTCCATGTACGCTGGCAATAGCGGCAATCTGAGCGTCGAATTCGCGGATTGGGCGGCCCAAATCGCGGCGTGTCGCAAGAATCTGGCCGTAATGACGTGCTGAGCGCAGATCGAAATCCAATATCCGTCCTTGAAAATCTTCCGCAATCATTGCCTCAACCGCTTCGCGCAGAACTTTTTGCTTGCGACCGGTGGGCATCAAATCGATGCCGGAAAGCAATTCTGCGAGGACTACGGAAGCAGTCCACAGCTCTTCTTTAGGGTATTTGTCGAGCCACGTTGAAACCGAGGGTTCCGGGCGGACCCTCATCATCTCGGAGATTACATTTGTGTCGAGCAGAATCATTCGTCAAACTTGAGGACTGGGCGGCTGGAAAACTGACGCGGCGGAATCACAAGTTCCACCCCCCCGAGCGCGGCAAATCGCTTGTGGATCGCGGTCCCAAGACCCTGCCCAGGTGCGGCCGGGCTGATCGCAACCAGATCGGAGAGCATCTCGCGCGCTTCCGCTTCCATTGACCGGCCGTTGAGCGCGGCGCGGACTTGCAGCCTGTGCTTGACCTTTTCATCGAGATTGCGGATGGTGATGGTTGCCATGAGCTAAGCTTAGCACGAATCTGCTAGCAATGACAGCATTGCTAGCACCGATTGCCCTGCTCAAATCACTTTTTCGCGCCTGCGATGGGGTAGGCGTTGGAGTATCCCTGCCACAGGTACTCCAAAGCTTCCGGCAGGGTTTGCAGCTTCACGGCGCGGTCGGTGTGGCCGGCATTGCGGGCAAACACAAACTGGTAGTGGTAGCCCTTTGCTGCCAGCACTTTGGCCATGTTTTCATTGGCTACGACCCAATCGTGCATGTGGTCGCCCATGATATTCGGATTGAAGTTGTCCCGGTCGCCTACTTCCATCCAGATGCGCAGCGGCTTGGCCGCACTGCCTGGGATGAGATGCTCATGAAACTCCCACGCGCCATGGGGTGTTTCCGCGCTGTGAGGCCACTGCTGGTTCACGTACGTACCCGAGTAAGTAAGAACGCGGTGGTATAGCTCAGGGTGATACCAGGCCATGATCAACGCGCACGAGCCGCCGGAGCTGCCGCCCATTGTCGCCCGTCCCTCGGGGTCGTGGGTCAGCTTCACATGGTATTGCGACTCGACGAGCGGCAGCACTTCTTTTTCGACGAACTCCGCATAGACGCCTGACATGGTGTCGTATTCCAGGCCGCGCTCGCTGCCTTGTGCGTCGCCGCTTCCGTTGCCGATGGAGATGGCGATCATGACCGGCGCCCGGTGCTCGGCGATCAGGTTATCCAGGGCTGTAAACAATCCTCGATCGGGGCCGTCTGCGCCAACAATGAAGGGCGCTGCTGTACCCGGTACATACTGCTTGGGGACATAGACCGCCACGCGGCGCGTGTAGGGAGCGGGATGGCTAGTGGTTACGACGAGTTTGGCTGGATCGGCCGGATCGGGCGTGCCAAATGTACTGGGCTCCCGCGCGATGCCGGGATAGATCTTGCTGTCAGCCGAACTCATGGTGAATTCAAAGACCGATCCTTGCGGCACGCCCTCCTGCGCGGTTATCTCCGGCGCGGGGGGATGCGTGGGGCCGAGGATGAAGTTCCCGTCCGCATCGGCTGGAGCATTGGCACCGTCCGGCAACTCCCGTGCCGCGACATAGCCAGGTGTATTGGGATCGCGGGTGGGCGGTGTTGGGCGCACTGGATGAGGCGCGGCTGGTGTTGCAGGCGGCGCCTGGGCCAATGTCAGAGTTTGGCCAGCAGCCAGACAGATCAAGCAAGCGAAGGTCAGAAGACGAAGCATAGGGGATCCTTCTTGTCTCGGGGATGTGCTTTCAAACCGGCGCGGAGAACTTCGATATTTCTTGGCCTTGTGAAGCGCCCTGGCGCAACTCAAGCCAACCGGGGAACTATAGCACCCTAGCCCGCGGCCGCAAAAGGTCCGCAGCCAAGGCGTGCTATTCGGAAGCAATTCCAATTCCTCGCTGCATCCAAACTGTTTAGAGCCGCCGAATAAACGCCAGCGCCTCCTTGAGTTGCGGGAAGAGGGCTTCCTCGGCTTTGAACTCGCGTGAATGGACACAGCGGCGCAGTCCGCGCATCTTGACCGGGTGCTTCAGGTGGAGCATCTCGTGGTAGAGCAGGTATTCGATTGCGTACCTTGGGCTCGATGGCCGGTCGAAGACGCGGCTGACGACGATCATGTTGTGGGCCGCGTCATAGTGGCCCAGCGACCGCTTAGCAAAATGCTCGCTCCAGGTGAGATCGGGCCGGCCGAGCAACCCGCCGAAGAAGCGCGTATTGAGCGAGTCGAAGACTTCTTCGAGATTGTAGAAGCGGCCCTCTGGACCAAAGAAGCGCTTGTTGCCGCGCGCACCGCGGATCAGCTCCGTTTGGCGGGCGACGGCGGCCGAGGAGGCGAAGCGCTTGTACCGCAGGGCGTGGGTGGCGTCGATCGGCTTTTTGTAGAGCTTGGCCAGCAAAATGTGGGCGATGGCGCGGATAACGGATTCGGGCGCGCCCTCAAGCAGATCTGAAAGGCTGACGCGAATCTGTCCTTCGCGCAGACGGATGGTGGTGTTCAGCGAAGTAAAGCGGCGGAAACGCACCGCGATAGGCGGCATGGGCGCCCTGGGGCGCAAGGCCCTGTACTCTTCCTGAAAAATGGGGATGAAATCGGCGGTCACCAAGATGGAGGTTAGCACAACAGGGAACAGGGAACAGGGGTCAGGGATCAGTAAGACAGTGAGTTGGCGCGTAATCAACGGTGTACCGGGCTGCGTTTGCTTGGCTTCCATGACGAACGCCAAACGCTATAACCGCTTCGGCTCATTTGATCCCTGATCTCTGACCCCTGTTCCCTGCACTACTTTGATTTCGGTTCCGCGCGATCCTGGCCCTGTTCATCCTTGTGGATCTTGAAGTATTCGGTCTGCTCCGTGAGCATGCGCGTTGCCTGGTCGGCCAGATCCTCTCCGCTCTCGATAGCTTCTTTGCGGGCCAGGTCAAAGCCAGGCTCGCCGGGCAAAGCGCGCAAAATAGCCAACCAGCGCTGGGTAGCTTCTGGGAGCGGCTTCAACGATTTGCGAATATCGGCATGGCGGTCTGAGTAGACGTCGAGGTTGGCGCCAAACTCGTCCATGAGGGCGGTGAAATCCTGGAGTTCACCGTCGAGGCGGCGGCTGCGGGCGGCGGATTTGGCGCGATTGGTGAGCCCTTTCAGAATGTCGGCGTGCTCATTGATGAACTTTGTGTAGAGTGCTACGCGCGCATCCGGATCAATGCCGGCTTCGCGGATCTGCTCAATCTGGTCTTCGCTGAGCGGCTCGCGCTTTTCTTTTTGGGCGTGAATAGGCGCGGCAAAAAGCAGACACAGAAGAATCGCGGCAGTGCGGCGCAGCGGACGCATAGGCTCAGAGACCAACGCTCCCATTGAAGCACAGAAAAGTAAGCCTAGAAAAGGTCAATTGGCTATTTGCGGAAGACCTGCATCATGGCTTCGCTCTGGGCCTGGTTCACCTGCGCCAGGGTCTCCGCGACCAGAGGGCGATCTTCCTCGCTGCTGTTGTGCAGCATTTCACTAAGGCGGAATGCGGTGTGCCGGAGCAAGATCTCTGCGTTCCTGAGGCGCTTGTCATTGTCTGAGACGGAGAGGTGGATTTTATGCGCCAACAGTTGGATACGCTTCAACATGCTCGTGGCGTTTTCCACGTCTCCCGCAGAGTATTGCCGGAGACTGACCTCAGTCATCTGATGGACCAGTTCCGCGTAAAGGAAGCATTGCTCACGCGGCTGTGCCAGGATGGCCTTCGCTTGAAGGGCATCTATGCTTTGCTGGTCGAATGTCTTGTCGTCTAACCCCGAGGCGCACACCGGCACCGCAGCGACGGTGAACAGGACGAGGACTGCCAACGAAACCTTGGAGCGCATGAGGAACCTCCGCTAAAGCGGCTTTAGAGCGGGTTCCCAACTTGGGGATTACCTATTGGAAATCCGCACTACCCCAGGCCGTGACTATAGGGCCATTCGATGAGAAATTGCAAGCAAAAAGTTTCAGTCCCAACGAATTGGAAACCGGATAGCAAAATGGGAGTTTGCCGCACTCATGTTTCCATCATCGCCGCGTTCACTATTTAATTTCGATCAATTTTATACGCTGCCGAGCCTGCAATTCCTGATCGGGGAATTTTCCGGCGGACGAATCCAAAAAGTGACGATAGTAGGCGGCTGCCTCTTTTTTGTTGTTGAGGGTGTCGTATGCCGTTGCCCAAAGAAAGTAAGTAGAGGGAACTTCCGGGAGATACTTCGAGCGCATGGTAAGGGCATGCACAGCAACAGCAGGCTGATTGGTGCGGATAGCGGCAAAGGCAAGGCCGCTCCACCCGGCTGGGTCGGCTGGGTCGAGCTGCGTGGCTTGGTTGAATGCTGTAAAGGCTTGAGCATATTTGAGTTCGCGGATCAGGTTCTGGCCATGGCCGATGAGGAGTGCGGGGTCTTTGGGGGTGGCTGCAAGGAGGCGTGTATATAAAAGGTCGGAACCGGCGGCATCGCCGGCGGTGGCCAGAACTTCTGCCAATATACGGGTAATGGCGGCGTCAGCGGGGTGGGCATCGTGGAGCTTCAGGATGAGTGGGAGAGCCTCGGCTTTGTCTTGTGCGGCAAGAACGGCGGCTAGTTGCGCTGTGAGCGCTGCGTCGTTCGGGGACTGCTCCAGCGCAGCTCGCAGCAGGGTTTCCGACTCGGGATACTGCTTGCGTGCGATCAATAGGTGCGCCAGGCCGGAGCTGGCAGGGGCAGATTTTGGATCCTTGGCGAGGATGCGGCGGTATGCGGTCTCAGCGACATCTGGCTGCCCGGCTTCGTCCGCCAGGTTGGCGGCCAGCAGTGTGTCGTCCGGAGTTTCAGGGGTGAGCTTGAGGGCTTCCAGCAGATCATTGGAGGCTTTGGTGGAGTCGGTCGCGCGGTCGATCTGAGCGAGAGCGCGCCATGCGCGGGCTTTCATGACGAGGCCGGCATCGCCTGGGTCGAGTTTGGTTGCCGCATCCAGTTCCGTGCGGGCCTCATCGAACGTGGCTTGGCGTGCCAGCAGCAGTCCAAGCGAGAGATGAGCCAGAAACGATTGCGGATTGGCTGCGACAGCACGGCGGTAGAGGCTGGCGGCTTCGTCGAGGCGATTCTGCGCGTCTGCCACATAGCCGGCGTCGAAGAGAGCGCGCGCATCGCCGGGGTGGGCGGCGAGCCAGGATTCAAGTTTGGCTTGCGCAGCTTTCCAATCGGACTTAACGAGGTCCGCCTCGGCGCTGGCTACCTGCTCACTGACGGGCTGGGGCGCGGCGGCAGCAGTCTGGGCGGCTGGAGCCTGCGCTTCATGGCTCGAGGCTGAGTCCTGGGTGAACCCGGCGGTCGACGCACAAAGCAGGGCGAAAAAAGCGAAACGAAGCACAGAATACCTCACTATTCAGTTTAACGGGGCAGCGCTGGGACGGCTGCGTGTTCGACGCGCAGGGCAAGGGAAGGGAATCCAGTCCGGTTTCAGTAGTTCGTCATCAATCAGGACTGGCCTCATGCGGCGATGCTTGCGCCGCGTCCTATAATAAAGAGTGGATAGTCGCATCCTGAGGCTCGCAGAGGAGACAGGGCCGCGGCTGGACCATTTCTTCGCGGTGCCTTCCCATTGAATGACGCCATCATCATCCGCGGCGCGCGGACACATAACCTGAAAGACATCTCCTGCGAGATCCCCCATGGAAAGCTGACGGTGGTCAGCGGGGTGTCGGGGTCGGGGAAGTCTTCGCTGGCCTTCGACACCATCTATGCCGAGGGGCAGCGGCGCTATGTGGAGTCGCTTTCGGCCTATGCGCGGCAGTTTCTCGAGCGCATCGAAAAGCCCGATGTGGACCTGATCGACGGGCTTGCGCCGGCCATCGCCATCAAGCAGAAGAACTCGACCCGCAACCCGCGCTCGACGG
>OBLW0100004843.1_pt1 | contig 10175 bp, 10 predicted proteins | sample 1520161 | NCBI WGS metagenome assembly OBLW01 (sample SAMEA3539309, study PRJEB22396) | soil metagenome | biome: tundra; feature: field; material: soil | place: USA | collected 2010-05 | depth 0.15 m | reverse complement strand
AACTTGGTTCGTGCCCGTACTGCGACGAAGTGCTTGGCTGGCTCGTGCCGCTCCCCACCCCTGTTGCTGCCACGGGTTGATGAGACGTCTCGAGTGGGGCATGTCTGTAAGACACCGACCACCCGGGAAATTTGAAGTCCTTGGCCTGGGGTTGAAAGCCACCTAAACCTATAAACCCAACCCGAGACCCAAATCGACTGCGACCCCAAGCGTTGACGTCGCTGTAGCCACTGATTGAAATCGCGGCAGCAAAACCATCGAGACAACGTCGTCGGTCTCTCCGCAATGAATTAGCTGACTCTTAGGGCGTTCAGTCAGGAAACACACTTTCAATTGCGAAGATCGTGTCAGTTCGAGATCGACTTGAACATTTACAACGAAAGGTAGTCATGAATCAGAGAACACTTGAGGATGTTGCGGTACGCACCACATCACCGCTAACCGCGCCTAATCGAATCGGGAGGAACCTCGTGGCGACGGCCAACGCTATGGCGAACGATGTAAGTGGAGTAGTCATCGCCATCACGAATTCGTCAATCACGGTGCGTCGTCGCGGCGCCGCGAGCACGTACGCCATCACCCCGGAGACAACCTTCACCGAGGATTGCAAAGCCATCACTGTCTCGGATCTAACTTTTGGCGAGCACGTGCATATTCAGGTTGCGCCCTCTTGCACGCCAACCGCCGCCAACATCAATATCCAACCAGCCGTACTATTCGGAAGAGTGACTGCTCTAAGCGGTAACAAAATCACGATCGAGAACGAGGAGCCTATGAGCAGGAGAATTGTGGTGAATGCGCTAACAACGTTCGCGAGGTCGGACGTTGCGACAAGCCGGTCCGAGCTGAGCATTGGAAGTTTGATCAGTGCACGAGGTTGGGTTGACGCGACTCTTAGTCATCTGGACGCTTCAAGCGTGACGATCGACCAACCAGACGGGCCTGCGCTCCCCAACGGAGGTTTTGGCTGACCCGCGATCGGCCGGTGGGCATCGGCGAAACCAAATCATGGGCTTCGCCAAAGATAATCAGAATGGAGCATCGAGGTAGCGAATTCGGGGACCGTCAATGTTCCCGTTTGACGTTTCTTTAGGTGTCGTCGCAATCGCCAATGGGCAGCGTCAATAATTACAGCCATTCGATCGGTCAAGAGGCAGTCGCATGGTGGTCCTCGACGTTGGGACGCCGGCAACTCCGAACATGGTGAATCGCCAATGAATCGCGCTGCGAAAGATGTGGACCAAGGAACGTCAAAGACGGGGTTGACATGCTCCGGGTCGCTTTTGCAGTGTTGCAGAAACCTGAGGCCTGGAAAGAGGCCTGTGGCGCCGTTCGTTAGGAGCCTACGGCCCACGAATTCCTTGACGAAGTCTCAGAAGTCTTTGATTCTCGAAGGAGAATGGGGCGACCGTCGGGATCCAGGAGCGTGAACGTTCAATTCCATTTAGTGGGCCGCCCGGGTCTCGATCCCGGCACCTTGTGATTAAAGGAACGAAGCGATGGGCGAACTCGAACACGGTGATGGTGAATCGAGGCTGGTGTTCGATTTACGCCGGCGGACTCTGTTTTCTCTGCTATTGGAAATTGCAAGACCGGTGAAGATCACGTAGCCGAACGATGAATCTCCTCACTCAGTTGCAAGGTTTCGCTCCGGCGAGACACTCGCCGAGAGAGGCAAAAACCTGAAGTGGTGGTAAGGGCCTTTTGGCCCTAGAGAGTCGTTCGAAGCAATCGCCATACTGCAAATAAGTGGCGTATGCCACGCACGAGAATGGAGTTTGCGATGACTGAACTATTGGTGAACGAGACGATGACGACGCACGAGACACCGGACAACGTGAAGGTGTTCGTCGCCCCCGGACGAGAAGGCAGCTTTGTCTCGCTTAAGCCCCGCTATGAGAACTTCATCGGCGGTGCGTGGGTGCCACCCGTCAAGGGCGAGTACATGGATGACGTGTCGCCCGTCGACGGCAAGGCCTTCTGCCAGGTCGCACGATCAACGAAGGAAGACGTGGAGTTGGCCCTCGACGCGGCGCACCGCGCACGACAAGCTTGGGGTGAGACGTCGCTCGCCGACCGCGCCAAGGTACTGAACAAGATCGCCGACGTGCTTGAGGCCAATCTCACCATGCTGGCCATTGCCGAGAGTTGGGAGAACGGCAAGCCGGTTCGCGAGACGCTCGCGGCGGATCTTCCCCTCGCCGTCGATCACTTCCGATACTTCGCGGGCGCTACGCGCTCGCTCGAGGGCCGCACGACCGAGGTCGACAAGGACACCGTGGCGTTTCACTTCCACGAACCGCTCGGCGTCGTGGGCCAGATAATTCCCTTCAACTTCCCGCTCCTCATGGCGGCGTGGAAGATCGCCCCGGCCCTCGCTGCGGGTAACTGCACCGTCCTGAAGCCGGCTTCGCCAACGCCGTGGTCGATCCTGAAGTTCGCTGAGTTATTGGAGGGAATAGTGCCGGCGGGCGTCATCAATATCGTCACCGGCCCCGGGGCGGAGATCGGAAAGGCTCTCGCCACGAGTCCGCGTATTGCCAAGATTGGTTTCACGGGCGAGACCACGACCGGTCGACTCATCATGCAGTACGCCGCGGAGAATCTCATTCCGTCGACCGTCGAACTCGGGGGCAAGTCGCCAAACATCTTCTTCGCCGACGTGATGAACGAGGACGACGATTTCTTGGACAAGGCAGTGGAGGGACTGGTGCTCTACGCCTTTAATAAGGGCGAGGTCTGCACCTGCCCTTCGAGGGCGCTCATCCAGGAATCGATCTACGACAAGTTCATGGAACGTTGTCTGGCTCGTATCGCGAAGATCACCCAGGGCAACCCTTTGGACACGACGACGATGATCGGACCACAAGTCTCCACTCAACAGTTGGAGAAGATCGAGTCCTACGTCGAAATCGGCAAGCAGGAGGGCGCCGAGGTCCTCATCGGCGGCGAGCCCACGCATATGGTTGGTGAGTTTGAGGGCGGCTACTACTTTCAACCCACTGTCCTCAAGGGTCACAACAAGATGCGCGTCTTCCAAGAGGAGATCTTTGGACCGGTGCTGGCGGTGACGACCTTCAAGGACGAGGCGCAGGCTCTTGAGATCGCCAACGACTCCTTGTATGGACTGGGCGCTGGCGTATGGACACGCGACGGCAACTTGGCTTACCGCATGGGCCGAGGGATCCAAGCGGGACGGGTGTGGACGAACTGTTACCACCTTTACCCCGCAGGCGCAGCCTTTGGCGGGTACAAGATCTCGGGAATCGGACGGGAGAACCACCAGATGATGTTGGAGCACTACTCACAGACGAAGAACCTGCTGGTGAGTTACAGCACCAAGCCGCTCGGGTTCTTCTAAAGACGCGGTCTCATGACAGGCCCTCTGGAGCCACCAGGAGTCGACGCAACTGCCGCGGCAGTTGAAGCCCTCGCTGACCTGGTGAGCAATGGCGGGCCTGTCATGTTCTTCCAATCTGGCGGGTGTTGCGATGGAAGCCTGCCTATGTGCTTTCGCCAAGGCGAGTTTGTCATCGGCGATCACGACGTACTGCTCGGCACGATCGACGGGTCTCCGTTCTACATCGATCATCGACAATATGAAGTGTGGAAAGGCACGCGGCTCACCTTGGATGTTGGTGAGGGCGAGCCCGAGGGCTTCTCGCTTGGGGCCGGTCGAGAACGGCACTTCATCGTGCGAAGCCGGGTATGTGAAGTACTGAAACGCGACGGACAAGTTGGAACCTAAGTAATCTCCAAAGTGGAATTGCGCTCGTCGATGTGGATTCGCAAATTTGCAGAAATCGGAGGTCTAAATTGAAACCTGTTGCCGTGCGCGCCGCGTTTCAGAACCAATGCAAGCGTGGTTTTCGAAACGGAGAACAATTCGGAAATCTTCGACGTTCTTTCAACGGCGCTCCGAACGTTGGGATTCATGAGCGTGAACATTCAGATTCAGATAGTGGGCCGCCCGGGTCTTGATCCCGGCACCTTGGGAGCCATCAAACCACGTGCAGGTTTGTCGCCGAACGTCCAAATCCGCTGCTCAAATGACGTGGGCCGTCCGCGGACGTATTCAGAAGTTCTCCCAAGTCATATCTTCTGACTAGACGAATGGCTAGACAGAAGCTTCTACACCGGTCTAGCCAATATTTGATTCGAATCGAGTCGCGGAGGGGTCATCGAACTTCGGCATCGAAACGACTAATCCTGTGTGAGACCCATTTCGACAGCGACTCTTGCCGTGGAACATCACGACATCCGAGCGAAGCAATTTTGGGCTAATTTGGCGCGAACGACACTCGTCAATCGATAATCGGCACCTTAGAGAGGGTGGAATGAATGAAGGATCTTGCGAAACGACCGAATCAATTCGCCATCCACCGATTAGCGAAAGTTGCTCTGGTTGCGGTGCCTTTATTGGCGATGGCATCGGTCTCAATGTTCGGTCCCGTTGTGAGCACTTCAGCCTCTTCCACCAACTTCTTCCAAGTTAGTGGAGCTCTGTCAGGCACGTTGAAGATCGGTCCCGTAACTGAATGCAGCGGGAGCACCAACAACGCCCAGCTGAGTTCATTTTCTACGACTCTTTCTTCAAAGAAATACAAGAAGTGGTCGATAACTATCTCGTTGACCAAGCCCGGTGCCGCCGCCAAAAAGTTCAACTCCTCGACCGCGACTTTCGTGCTGCAAAGCGGACTGAACGGCTGGGTCGCGACGAAGGGAACGATGACGCTCGGGAATAATTCCGGTAAGGTCAACCTCACATTGGGCGCTCATGAGGGCACCGCAAGTGGCACCGTATACGTAAAGGGCAGTTGGAAATGCGCCGGTTAACTTTTGCCGGATTGCTACAAAGGTAACTGTTCTCTGTCTCGTTGTTCTTGAAATGAACTTTGGGATAATCGGGCCGTCGTGAGGACGGATTTCTCGTCCAAGAAAGGACGTTGGTCGCTGCCAAAACTTGACGTTGCGGTCGTAACTTGAATCCTTCAGATTGAAATTAATCGAGAGGCCTACCAATAGCCTTTGACACTACTTAATAGCGCGGTCCACCACTTCGTGATCGCCATTTTTGGTTACGACAAACTCAACGTTTGTGCCGCGCAATGCAATGTTCATGCTGCTGCCGGTGAGCCGCCCGGGTCTCGATCCCGGCACCTTGGGATTCGAGCCAGAACGTATGGAGGCGTCCGTCGTCGTCCGTGTGGCCTGGTCAGAGGAAAGTGCAAGTCCGCCAACGTCCGCCGACGTCCTCGCGAATCTGGTTCCCTGGCTACACGATTGGCTACATAGCCTCGGGATCGGAGTTTCCAGCGTTGTTCAAATCTCTGGCTCCGAAGGACTCAAAATCGAGGTGCGTGTCGAGAGACCATCTCGTTGACGCAGAAGTAAAGAATTCCTCCATAGGAATCGTCTGCAGGGCTCACTCGCGGGTCTCGTCACCGCCGCCCGCATGCGCGCCAGCGCAGCGCCGGCGGTGACGGGGATGCGGGGAGGCTGGGGCAATCCTGCGGTGCGACGGCATCTTCGATGGTCGAGTTGAATCTCTCGGCGTGATGGTTTACGTCGGAGGGCCGACGTCAAGAATCTCCGACTGGCGGCTCAAGGATTGGAGTCGGCAATCGCTGACTCTGCATCGCGTTGCGTTGACATCGTAGCTATCCGAGACATTCACTAGAGTCAAGCCTTCTTGGCTTGTGGCAAACTATGACCGATTTAGATGGCAAGTAGCGAGTATTGCCGTCGAAACATCATTACCCGGTGAGTTCGTTGAAACTCAGTTGTACTTACACGCCAGCGTCGGCGCAGTCTGCGGGTCCCGTGTAGCGAACCGAAGACGCAACTGGTGGGGCAGCGATGCGTAGCTGACCCGAAGAAGTGAGTGTGTATTTGTAGTGCGACTGGTGCGGCCATGATTCGATGTAAGGGCCACCGTCAGCGTGGCCGATAAGCAGACTTTCGGTAGGCGTTACTCCAGGGTTTTGAGCGGCGAAGGCGAGTAGCGCAATGTGGACAGTAGCTCCGTCGGCTTCACAGGAAGCAACCGCCGAGGAGTTAGGCACGAATGTTGGTAGTCCGAGATCGTGGTTCACAACATTGATGTCAGCGACCCAAACCGACAGGTCGTTCGTAGTTTTGTCAACCCAGGCCGAGTCGGATGTTGGCGAGGTGATCGAGTTTGCCGTTGCTAAGTCAGCAACAAGTGGCGAGGACACCGAGTAGAGGATTCGCACATCGTGCTTGGACCCAGATGTCCAGGACTGGCTCAGTAGCTTCGATTGCAAACTTTGGACCGCATTGCCAAGTGGGGCGGCCACAGCTTCGTCTTGGGCGCCAGAAGCGGAGCCGGTGAGCTTGGACGCTTCATTAACGAATTTCGCTACGGCGTTATAAAGGGGCACCTCGTCTTTGATCGCTTGGGTCGTTGCCTTGTGTTTCGTGAGTGCTCCAGCGGGACTCACTAAGGCGGTCAGCACCAACACCAGGCCAGCTCCCACGGCAACGCTTCTATTGCACCAGGTCATACTTTCCCCTTAGAGCTCAACAGTGGCAACTTAGTCGCCCAATGTCACTCTCCCGAAATGGCGATATCAAAGCTTGGCGGCGCATGTCGGACTTCCATCGCTCGAAGGTTCGGAGGGGATCATGTAGTTCCGTGGGCTGTCGTTGGCCCGACCCAACAATTCTGCTACGACGCATTGGCGACTTTGTTAGTCCGTGTGGGTTCCCGTCTGTGGGCCGACCTACACATTCTCCGACTGGCGGCTGAGTTCGTGGAGGACGAATCTAGGGTTCGACGAGTATCGACACTGATCAGAGATTGCTCAATTTGAACCGACTTCAGGAGCAGCCGCATTCGCAATTGCAGAAGGACCGAAGAGGACTGGCGTCGCAGCGCCATCCGGACCGATCATCAAGACTTCGTAGTTTTCATCAGCCGAACCAGTTGAGCCACCTGCTGGAAGAACCCAACTGCCCTGCAATACGCACGCGGTGACCATCGTAGATGAAGGAAGTTTTTGGATCACCGCCGGATCAGCCATTGGCATAAAGCTCCTGAGCCAGACTTCAAGATTCTGTGCCGTCGTGGAATAAGAGTCCACGACGGTGGCAGGATTTCCGGATGCGCCCGGCGCAACCGTTGCCTGCTCTGCCCGCTCGTAATTACTGCACGCCAGTGCCGCACCGGCCGCTTGGTGTGGAGAAGAAGCCTGCGATGAGGCAGAGGTGAATACGAGCACGCCTACTAGCGCTGATGCTCCAAGTGTCGCTGCAACGATGAGCCGCCATCGTCGAAGCATGCCAGTGTGCTCTCGTTCACTCGATCTCATTCGCGTCCCTCCAGTAACATTCTCGTACTCCTGGAGCCGTTGGCGCTCGTCACCCAATGAAGTCTCATTTTGCCTCATTAGACGGTGTCCGTCCCGGGTCTTGGACCGGATGAGTACGAAGCCGGGGCCTGATCTGCAAAGGGAGGGTGCGTTTCCTGTATAACAGCACCCGCAAACTGCATCAGGTGTTTTTGCCCCCCCTGTCAATCCACTGAACTCGTTATACGCTGAACGGCGCGAAACCGATCTTCATCGCGGCAACGTCGGTAGGTCGGCGGCGTGACTTGATGTTGTTTTCGAAGTCCGACATTCGCTTGCTGGCTCGTTTGACCACCGGGAGGATCGCGGGGTTGTCAACGTAGGGCGCGGGTGAATCGAGCATCGGGAACGCCTTTTTGAAGGCCGCGTGGTCGCGGTAGGCGGTTCGGATTGACGCGTTCCAATACTCGGCAACCTCTTCGACCGTCGGATCGTGTTTGAGAATCTCGCGGGTAATGCCCCAGCACCAGGCCCAGGTGATGGCCGTGGCACCCTTCATCACTCCAGCGTTGCGGACCGCCACTTCAATCCAAGTGGGCTGTCGTGGACTTGCCTGAACGCTCATGAACTCCCTCCCCCTGGTCGACATTCAGTATGCCACATTTTGGCAGTGGATGATACACTGTCATCGGATGGCAGTAACATTTCACTCCGCTCTGGGGCCAATTGGACCTCGCGAACTCGCCTCAGGCGTCGACGCGTTCTACCTGTCCGGGCGTGCCTCTCTACCTACGCAACTGCTCGAGGAGTTGCACACGCTGCGCCTGCTGGCAGATCAGCAGGAGGGTCCGGTCGAGATCGTCCTTGGGGGACTCACGATGCAACTGCAGCCGCGCAAGTGGGGACTGTACCGCTACTGCATTGACGATCCTTACGCACGCATTGGATTTAGCCCAAAAGGGAAGATTCCTGCGATTCGAGTTCAACCTCGTGCGGAGTTCCTTCACGGCGCGGGCGTCGAGTTCGTTGTCGAATGGGCACGTTCGCTGCTCGAAAGTGTCTGTGGTCCCGTGCTCTTGCAGGTGAGCCGTCTGGACCTCTTCGCGGACTTCCAAGGTCTGAGCGTGTCGGGTGACGGTCGTCGCGAGTTCGTCTGTCGGGCCGACGTGCGACACCTGTTCGAAGACGGCGAGTCGTTCAACGGCCTCCAGTTCGGCTCGCGCTCGTCGGGCACGATCTTCGCTCGTATCTACGACAAGACCATCGAGTCGGCCAAAACTGGAAGCGCCTACTGGCTCGACGTATGGGGCGAACGTTACGAGTCAGCACTGCCGGTTGCGCGTGTGGAGTTCGAGCTGCACCGTGAGGTCCTACGCCAATTCGGCGTCGCGACCCCGGAGGAAGTCCTGAGTGTGTCGGGCTCACTGTGGCACTACCTCACGCACGACTGGCTGACGCATCGGGACCCGACCGCCGATGAGACCAAGTCACGCTGGCCGATCTCCGAACAGTGGCGGGCCGTCCAACGTGCGGGGATGAGCGAGCGCGCGGTCGGGATTGCGCGCGCCTACGGGGCTAAACAGTCGGGCGTGCTGGAGAATCTCATGCCGTCGCTCGTGGGCCAACTGGCGAACTTCGGTGCGCTGACGAACTGCGAGTCGAGCATCGACCTGATTCCAACGCTGGAGCGACACTTACAGCATTACTCGCGTTCGTCGGGTCGCGCCATGGCTTCGCGTATCGCCGAGAAGCGACAGAAGCATGGTCTGCCATGATGCCGCCACCAGACTACGAGGCGGTGGCATCGGTGTTGCTGACGATCAGCCTGCGTATTGTGAACAAAAACCTAGGACCGAAAGGAGGTCTCCGTGCTAACACTGGCGTACTGCCGAGTCTCGACGGAGGAGCAAGCGGAGGAGGGCTGGTCAATCGAGGGCCAGACGGACAAACTCCGAACCTATGCAAGTCTGCGCGATCTTGGCGAGATCACCGTCGTCTCCGATCCCGGCATCTCTGGCAAGAACATGCTCCGACCTGGTTTGCAGCAGTTGTTGGCGGCGGTTGAGGCTGGTCACGCCTCGCACGTCATCGTGTGGAAACTTGACCGGCTGTCTCGCAGCCTGCGCGACTTGATGGAGTTGCGCGACCTGTTTGAAAAACACGGAGTCATACTGCATTCGGTCTGTGAGAATCTCGACCTGTCATCGCCAGCAGGTCGATGGTTCTTCTCGATGATGGGCGGACAAGCCGAGTACTACCGAGAGGCGCTTTCTGAGAACGTCAGTATGGGACTCGACCGGCTGGTGAAGGAAGGACGCTGGCCGAATCGACCAAAGACGGGCTACGACATGGTCGACGGACTTCTGGTTCCGAACGTGGACGCCCCACTGGTGATTGAGTGTTTCCGACTCCGGGGCGAAGGAATGGCGTACCGCGTGATCGAGGAACGCACAGGTCTCAAGTACTCGACCGTCAAATCGATTCTCGATTCGCGGGTCTATCGCGGCGAAACGGTGCGTAAGGGCAAATGGTCGGACGGCATCCATGAACCGCTCGTCAGTGAAGAGGAGTGGCAGAACGCGCATCGAGGCACCGCCAAAGGCGTGCGCCAGTCGAGTGATCCGCTCTCGGGTCGTGTTGTCTGCGGCCTGTGCAATCGAAAGATGGTCGTGGCGCAAAATGGAAAAGGCCACCTCACCTACAAGTGCCGTCACCGGGGCCAGGGCTGCGATCAGCCGTCACGGAGCAACCTCGGTCTGGCTCGCGCGGTGGTCAAGGGTCTGCGTCTCGTCGGTCACGACGAAGATCTGCGTAGCGCCATTCGACGGCGGCTGGCCGGTGGGGGCCCGGACGCGGCGGGGA
>OBLW0100004841.1_pt1 | contig 10176 bp, 9 predicted proteins | sample 1520161 | NCBI WGS metagenome assembly OBLW01 (sample SAMEA3539309, study PRJEB22396) | soil metagenome | biome: tundra; feature: field; material: soil | place: USA | collected 2010-05 | depth 0.15 m | reverse complement strand
GTCCCCACCGCTCCGCCATGTTGAACATGTGCTTGAGCAGCGCCATTTCCCGGTTCGATGTCGCCGGCGATACTTCCCTGACGCGCTTGCGCTGATATTCCTCGACCCGCAGCGGCGTGATGTCCCGCAGTTTCGCTGGGCCGAAAAACGCGTGCAGGTTGCTTAGCATCTGCACGTCGCGCTTCCATGATCGCTTGTGCAGCTTGGCGTATTCGATGTAGCGCTCGCCAAGCTCCGGCAACGTCGTGTTGACCGGCTTGACGAAAACGCCCCGCTGCACTTCTGAGACGCGCAAGGCCAGGAACCTCTCGGCCTCGCGCTTGTTCGCCGTTCCGGTGCTTTCCTGTAATCGCTCACCGTTGGCGTAGTAGTCTGCATACCAAATCCGGCCTCGTTGGTAGAGGGCCATTTTGTTGCTCCTTCTACCTCCTGCCAGCCACTTCCAGTGTAGAAGATGAACCCACGACGCGCTCGATCTCCTCCGGGTTGAAGCGAAGCGCCCGGCCAAGTTTGACGAAAGGAATCCTGCGGAGGTAAACCCAGTTGTAGAGCGTACCCTTGGGTAAGGAGGAACCCAGCAGAAATATGTGATGACAATATCACAAACCGGCCAGAGTGCTCCTCCATTTCGGTTGTATTACTTGCCGCAAGGCCCGTGGCGCGATGGCTCACTGAAACCGCCACGAAATACGTTATAGATTTTGGCTCAATCAAGGAGAGCAATCGAAGTTCTCGAGCTCAATCTTTTCATGATCTTGAGGCCTAGGGTGTTAAACAGCGAACTCTGGCGATGAAGATAGCCGCGGCAATGTCCAGAACTCCGGAACAACCGAGGTATCTCACGTTCACTGTGTCGCCAGCTGACGTAGCAGGTTGGCCTCCCGCGTCTCCTTCCAAAGAAGACAATAGAACTGGCATGGAGATGCGAGCAAGGAACTCGATGACTGTGACGAGGGAGGCAGAAGACCCACGGGGCCGCGAAGTTAGATAAGCGCAAACAGAGAATGAGTGGCTCCCTAAAACGGGTTCTACAACGGTCCATGGGTCGGTCGCAAAATAGTGAACTGCACGGATGACCTGCCGGTTTCGAGAAGTCTTCGCTATCGCGAATAGGGAAATGGGCGCTTTCGGGATACCAGTCATCCTCCAGACTCAACTTCGGTATATGGGTTACAATCCATCCCGGCTTTGGCAGCGGTTGGTTGTCGCGTGCGAGTTTTGCGCCTATTGAGTTTAATAGAGGCCCCGATCTTCTCTAGAAACCGTGGGCTTTCTGACATCTTTAGTGCGACACTCGAAGGAGTCTGAAATTTTGCACTTGATTGTATTTCCGACTGATGTATACTCTGACGGGAAGGCGTCCACGCATGACTCTTGTGGTTTACGATCCTCCTGGAGGTCAGTTCTGATGAGCATGATTTAGTTACATGCTCCTTTGGTTCTAGTTAATCGTCGGATTGTTCCGGGAGAGATGAGGAGATCAGGAATCACTATGATTAATCCAAAAACGCTCGGCCCCCGGCCGATGAATGTTTTCGTCAGGCCAGGCTCTAAGGCTGAATTGACTTGTCGCCGCTATGGCGCCCGGCAGAAAGTGCCGTCAAAAGACCCGCCCCCACAAGCCGAGGTGATCGCGCCGGGATTCTCCCCTCGTAGTGCTCTGAATCTGGTCGGTCATAACGGCAAAATCATCCGTGACTTAGTGTATACGAGCTTTTTTGTAGGCGGCGATGCTTGGGACCCCAGGATGTTCAACGAATCGACCGAAACCTTGCTAATGCCATGGCCGACCAGCACCTGAACAATGTCCTCATCCAGTATTTCCGAGGCGCTACCAACATAACGAGCACTTTTCGCCCGTCGTCTAGCCTGCCAATCAAGCCGGATACCGTTTCCCAGCCGGGAGTCGAGAATCTTCTCAAGGAACTACACACCGAAGGCAAGTTGAATGCCTTCGACTTTGCCAACACGGTGTTCAATTTCATGTTGCCACGGGGTACGGTGCTTACCATCGACGACGGATCGGGCGACAGGGATCCGGCAAAAAGACCTGAAGGTCACTCAGAGCCGGTGGAAGAGGAAGCCACGTCGCTGGAGGGCCTTGGTGGGTTTCACGGATCCGTCCGTATTGGAGCCGTTACGCTTTACTACGCCGTCGGTGTTTTTTCTGAAGGAAACAATGGAATCGTCGCCTTCGATCAACCTTGGAAGAATGTAGTCGCCACCTTCTATCACGAACTCGTCGAGGCCCGGACCGACGCGGACGTTGAAGATAACCGCGTGGCCTGGGTGAACAACGAGCAACCTAGCGAGGAAATTGGCGATATTCCAATGACCCTCGCTGGAAGCAACCTAAGCAAAGTCATGAAAGAGGTGCCGCTAGGGGATGGTTCGGGAACGGTGTCGATCCAATTGATGTGGTCGAATGCCATCAGTGGACCTGAGGGACCGATTACCGTTCCACACAAGCCAGGGCACTGATGCGGCCCACTAATTGACGTGGCTTTGCTGCGGGCAACCGCTGCAGGTGTCCGTCCTGAAAGAGAGTTCAAATGGCGCTCTTGACAACTCAGAGGATTTTTAGGTCTGCAGTTCCACACTGGCCGCGTCCAGTTTCGAAATCTGCGTCTGAAGCAGGTAAGTTGACTCCTGGTTGGTTGCACTCTCGATTACAAATGCATATCCCTCGAAGAGAAACAGACAGCCTACGAATACGGACCGCTCGAGAGAGCGGCGGCCGGCCAGTTTGTCCAGGACCAAGGTGTTCCGTTCGGATGGACTTTTTTCTATCCTGTTTCAAAGTCCTCTCAAAGCTACTTTTGGTAGGCTCAAACGCGAATTGCCGTGATCGTGAGCGTCATCAGTGTCCCCTTCGTTTCAGCAATTACGCTTATCCGTGCGACAGAGCTGCACAATGGGCCGCTCTGTACGAGGGATTAATGTTTCAACACGTCACCATCCTATTCTAAATAAAGGAGATCTATGCAAGCCACCGATTGCACAATCCGCGAAGTTCCAGCTCCCAGTCAACTGGTCGCCAATCACGCTGACCCGGCCCGTAATACCGTCTTCGAAGAACCCATATTGCGGGTGGAGAATATTCAAGGCAGTATCGTGCCAGGATTCAACAAGAGCCATCGCATTCTCTTGTTTCTCCGCGTGCATCGGGAAGCTGGGAAATCGCCGGTCAACTTCAAGCGCTGGCTGAAAGGACAGATTCCGTTTATTGCCGCTGCGGACGAAGTCCTAGCCTTCAATAGACTATTCAAATCCACTCGTCTCCGCCGCAAACGTGAAGGCACGGTGAAGGCAACCTGGATGGGAGTTTCCCTTTCTTATGACCTTCTCCAAAGTCTGAACCCAGATGCAGCCCAGTTCACCGACCAAGCCTTTCGGGAGGGCTTATTCAAACGGTCCGCGAGTCTTGGCGACCCAACCAAAGGCCCTTTTAGTGCCGAAAACTGGTTGGTAGGCGGCCCGAAAAATCAAGCCGATGTGATGATGCTGATCGAGTCGGACGACCGCGAAGATATGCTCGATGAACTCCTTCGGATTGAGGAATCGATTGCCGCAGCGAATCTGGAAGGCGGGAATCGCCCGGAGACGCTCATCGAGATTCTCTTTGCCGACGAAGGTGCGAATCTTCCCGCCCCTTTGAGTGGGCATGAACACTTCGGTTTTCTGGACGGTGTCTCCCAGCCGGGCTTGCGGGGATTTCTGTCAAAAGATCCCACTGATGTGTTGACCCTGCGTCAGAATCCGAACAAGCGCGATCAACCGCCGGACACTACCAAGCCGCCCAGCCCTACGAACCTCATTCAGCCTGCGCAGGGAAAACCTGGCCAGGATCTGCTCTACCCCGGCGAATTTATTTTCGATTACCCGCGCCAAATCCCGACCGAAGACCCGGTTGCTGACGGTGTGAACCCCAATCCCGGGAAGAATTCCCTTTTAAAATTGGATGGCACCGGGCCTGCCGCCCCAGACTGGGCCAAGGATGGATCGTTTTTCGTCTTTCGACGCTTGCGCCAGAATGTCGGCGGGTTCCATAGCTTCTTGCACCAAGTCGCGAAGGACCAGAAAATTCAGGACCCACCCAACGCCAGCGCTGCGCGTCTGGTTGGATCGAAACTGGTAGGCCGCTGGCCGAGCGGCGCGCCCGTGGAGCGTGTACCAGGGGAGGAGAACTTCACACTCGCTAATGACGACTGCAAGAACAATAACTTCGAATTTCAGGGAGACACCGACGTCATCAATCCAAAGCCAGGAGATCCTTTGGCGTGCAAAGACAACGGTCCTGCTCCGCAAGCGAAGGCGGATGCGGACGGCTCGCGATGCCCGTTCTCGGCGCACATCCGCAAGGCTTATCCGCGAGACGACGGCCCCTTGGATCCGAAGGTTCCGCCTCCCACTGATCCTCTCCTCGGAGAGGCGCCCACTCAGACCCATCGTCTGCTACGCCGCGGGCTGCCCTATGGTCCCGTTTCTTCCTCGAGTCCGGACGCCCCGGTTGACGATGACGTCGATCGTGGCCTGCAGTTTCTCGCCTACCAAACGTCGATTGAGAATCAATTTGAATTCGTCATCAAGAACTGGGTGAATCCACCCGACTTCAAAGAGCCGTTCAAAACACCTCCTGACGGTGCCCCCATCCATCAGGGCGGCGGCCACGATCCCATCCTGGGGCAAAACGGAAAGGCGGGAGAAAATCGCGTTCGTAAGTTCACTCTCACGATTCCGGATCCGGCGGATCCGACTAACCCTGCTAAAGTCAAGGCGGTCCAACTCACAACTGACAAAGACTGGGTGATGCCCACCGGCGGCGGCTATTTCTTCACCCCATCCATCGAGGCGCTCGAAAAGAACCTTACGTAGCCCGCAGCGGAAGATTCAGGGAGAACTTGATGGAACAAGCAATCGTCCAGATGATGGCGGTAGCGCCGAAGGATCGGAAGCTCGACTGGCTAAAGAAGAGCCTGCAGGCCGCCATAGAACTCGAACTTTCCACGCTGCCGCCTTATCTGTGTGCGATGTGGTCCATCAAGGACACAGCTACCGGATTACCAGGTGGATTCGGAGCCGTCACCACTCTCATCGATAGCGTAGTGAGGCAGGAGATGACCCACCTGGGGCTAGTATGCAATATGCTCACAGGTCTCGGAGGCACACCAGCGCTCGCAGCCGGGTACGCGAGCAACATCAAATACCCGGGGTCTTTACCGGGTGGCGTACGGCCGGAGCTGACCGTGTATCTCAGCGGATTGACCAAGTCTTACGTCCATGACGTTTTCATGGAGATCGAATTTCCAGAAAAAGGACCCCTGGCTCTTGTGATGGTTGGAGGCCATACATTTCCCACGATCGGGGCTTTCTATGACGCGATCCAGGAGGCATTCACGCAGTTGTCGCCCCTCCCCAGCCCCGCGCGGCAATTGACTTCTAATTTAGTTAACGTTTCGCCCATCCTCAACCTCGATGATGTGGCTAAGGCTATCTCGCTCATCAAGTCGCAAGGTGAAGGTTCGGACAAGAGTCCGGGAGACGGGCAAGGTGACGACTTAGCTCATTATTACCGTTTCGCTGAACTCTACGTTGGAACCACTCTTGTTACCACGCCAGGCGGAGGGTTCACTTTCAGCGGCCCGGCACTTCCGTTCCCCGATGCACAGACGATGGCACCGATTCCCAAAGGCGGTTATCTTGACGTCTCTGCTGAAGTCACAGAGCTCCTGCGCATATTCAATAGCCTTTTCTCCGACATGCTCGACAAGCTCGACGCCGCCTGGCAAAACGGCGACCAGGCCGCCCTCAGTGCCGGTGTTACGAAAATGCGACAGCTCAAAACAGCAGCGACGAACATCATGGCTAAGCCCCTGCCAAAGGCTGTCAACGGCTTTTACGGTCCTGACTTTCAGTACATTCCGGCAAACCAACGCACTACACAGGTTGTCGCCGCGGCGGCAAATCCGACGTTCTCCGATATCACGAAGCTCCTGGAGACGCTGACAGGAGTGGATCCAAATATTGATAGCGCTCCTCACGGCGCCTTCTGGAAGGATGACTACGACACGTTCATGGCGCAGAAAACTAGTGACTGGGGCGTCACGGGGAGCCTTGTCGTGAAAGGCAAGCCGGACCAGTCTGTTCTCTATCAGGCACTCTCAGGCACGGGGCCATTCGGTACAACGATTCCACAGATGCCATTCCTCGACCTCGATCCCAATGGCCGGCTTGCGACCTCTGATGAACTTGAACTGGTCGCGACCTGGATTACTAACAACTGCCCGAAATAACGCTAGCCCATGGCCTCATAAGAAAGCCTTCATGACCCGCAAAGACGGTGCGCGCTCAGCCTCAGAATGAGGTCGCCCGCGCTTTCCTCAACAACCCGATGACGATCCAATTAGGAAACGGAGAACCACGTATGTCTTTGATTGATGCTGTACGTTCCACGATAAGCCGGTTGGCGCCGCGCGGATGGCAAGAGCTGATGGAGCTTCACGGACTCGATCTGAATGCAGGGGACCTCGCGGCGGAACTGCGGCGACCGCTTTTGAAAACTGGCGGTGGATCGACCATTGATCGAACCGTTCCAGGATTTGAAGACTTCTCCCCGAACGGGACGGCAGCCATCGAACCGGGCGATCCCGCGCGCAGCCTGCTCTATCACGCTCTGGCCAGCCCAAACGTCTATCCGTCACCTGCCAGGTCCAGAACGGATGATGACTTTCCGACGTTGGTGGAGCTGGACACCATTGAGAATTACATCTACAGCGTCGCCAAAAAGAAACTGAAAGATCTGGGTGACGTAGTGGTCGCTGTGTTTGCCTACCAGTATCGTCCCGGAACCACCAGTGTCCATGGCAAACACGCCGATATGGCATACTCTCGGACGGGTATCGCTCGCGTCGGAACGACAACAATGCACTACGATCCCCTCCGCCGAAGTTTCTGGGCAGGTCCGGCAGGAGGCGCCCCTGGAGTAGCGGTCATGCCTGCGCGCTACGGAGCTTTTCTGGCCCAAAGACGCAAGCTCGCCGGCCAGGATGCAGTCGTTCATCCACTGAAGGGCCCAATTACCGGAGATAGAAACAGGTTCTTCCTGGTACCCATTCACAAGCTCTTCTCCGGTGGCGAGTGCCTGGTAGGCGAGAACCTACAGTTGTCCTTTCAGGAGTTCCACCGCTCTGAGAAACTGCGGCGGATTCACCAGCTTGCACCGGCCAAAGGAGGCGTCGCCGCGATTCCAGGCTTCAACATTAATCAGCCACCCTTTGTTCGTGAGTCGCTCGACTTGGTAAGCATGCAACCTGCGGGTGCCTCTACGCTCCTGGTCTCCAATCCACGCCATGCCTTGGCGGAACCAGAGACTCAGTTGAACAGCATATCGGGTAAGCAAGAGTTTGTACGCTTTCGTGTTCCGCCCGAATCGCCTAACAACCGGTTCTTCACTTCGTTTCAGATTCAAGCCATCAACGACGTGCGAGCCGCGCCGGAATACGCGCACATCCGCTTGCACGTCCGCCCGAATGGCCAGTTGTTCGATGTGAATTCGTTGGATACGGCGCACTACACTGCAGTGCTCAGCACCGGGGAATTCCAGGGTGTGCCCGGTGTTGAGAATGGTCCCTTGGAAGCGGCCCACATGCTGGACAATTCCTGCGAAGGCGCGATTTCGGCTCAAGCTTCTCTGACCAAGTCCCTGAAGACATTTGCGGCGGTATCGTTCGTCGCCGCGCCAGACTTCCTGCCTCTGGTCGGCCAAATCGACGTGCAACGGTGGGCGGAGAGCAAGGGACTCAGCGGCGCTGGTGTTTTCTTCACTCAGGGCGCTCCCGAACCGCTATGTTATGGGCGCGACGTTGTCCCGAATCCATCATTGCTCGACCCAGCCACCCACGCAGGACCAGCTTTTGATCGGGCAGATCAAGCCAATGCCACCATTACAGCCCTCATCAGCCCAGCCCCCCGGGGCGAGGCTACTGTAGCTCCGGGAAAGGCTAATCTGGCGACCACCTGGCTGACCGATGCTGCGGCGGACGTATTCGAACCGGGTTGGGACACGTCTATGTTCCGCGATACTCATGGAGACTTTTACGCCAACTACGGCCTAGGGAGCCCGTTCCCAGAGGATGCCAAACTGTGCGCTGCGTTGAACTCCTTCTGGCCTGCTGCCGCGCCGGACGCGGGCCGTACCTTTGGAATGCTGACAGCCGTGCCGCTCCTTGACCAGGAGCTTGGATTCCATCCAAACCATCCCAAGGTTCTGGCCGGAGCAGCGGTAAGTCACCCGGGTTGGGATGGAGAGTTTGGTCCGTTCTTTACCAGCAACGGCACGAAAGTCAACTTCGCCTCTATCGAGCGCTCCGACTACACTTTGGCCGCGCTGAATGGCAGGATCAGTCTCGGCCTTTTGGGACAAATCGAGACTGAAGAGCAGCTGGCGAGAATGGATGCGTTTCGGGAGTGCGCCGATCGCATCCGCGATACGTCACAGCTGATGGACGCCTTCGACAGCCTGCTCGTTAGCGCTGAAAAGATCCCCGACTGGTCCCAACGAGCCGACCGGTTCGCCCCGTCTCTTACAGGCCCGGGCTACCTGTATGTATTCGTAGACAAGGGGAACGATCAGGAGGATCCCACCGACCGCAAAAGGACACTTGCCAGCGTAAACAACACTTTCACGTTCCAAGTGTCCGGCCAGATGGTCGGTCTGCGCAAGAACAATAGCCAGCCGAAGATTACACCGTGGCTGCATCAATAGATTCCGACGTACTCGTGATCGGCGCAGGTCCCGCGGGGACCTCTGCCGCCATCACCTGCGCCCGCGCCGGCCAGTCTGTGATATTGCTGGAAGCAAAGCGCTTCCCACGGCATGTGCCCGGGGAAACGTTGCATCCGGGCGTAGAATCGCTGCTCAAACGTTTGGGAGTGGCGGCCAGCCTGGAAAGTGCGGGCTTTCTCCGTCATGCTGGCGTGTGGGTAAACCGATCGGGGAAACCCGAGTTCCAGGCTTATGGTTCCGACGAACGTGGCCCGTGGCTCGGTTATCAGGCGACTCGTTCGGAATTCGACGCCTTATTGCTGGTCCAAGCCCGACGCTGCGGCGTGCGCATCCTTCAGCCCCATCGAGCTCTGCGCGTGCTGTGTCAGGGAAGGCGGGTTTTAGGAGCTGAGACTACAGCGGGGATTTTACAGGCTACCGTTACCGTTGACGCTTCCGGGACTGCGGCATGGCTCGCGCGTCAGCTACGGTTGCCTTATCGTACGGCATCCCGAAAACTGATTGCCCTATATGGCTATGTGCAGGGACAGCACCCAGCCAGGGACGCAGCGCCAGGTTTCACGTACCTGCCTGATGGCTGGATTTGGACCGCGAGGGTGCGGCCGAACATCTATCATTGGACCCGCTTATTTACGATGTCCGTTCCGCTCCGACGTGAAGGACCTCCGCCTGAATTTGTCGGACTTCAGCCGCTAGGCCGCCCCAAGGGATCCGACGTCACTTGGCGCCTGCTCGAATCTTGCGCCGGTTCGGGATATTACGTGGCGGGCGATGCGGCAAGCGTCTCGGACCCCTCCTCCTCTCACGGCGTCCTGCGAGCCCTCATGACCGGAATGCTGGCCGCGAACATGGTGTTGAGGAAAGCGTTCCGCAATGAGCCTGAGCCCGCGCTGATGGCGGAATACCATCAATTTCTCCGTTCTTCGTTCGAATTTGACTGGAGCCATGCCTCAAAGCTAGCTCACTTGACCTGAGTGAAGCCGAATAGGAGTAATACAATGGAGCCCGCGAGTGCAAATCAAGTCTGCTACATGATGAAATCTCTGGAGTGTTCATGAATAGGCCAGAAAATGCATTGTGGCCGTTCAGCACCCGAGCTGCCTTAGTCGCGGTGCCGATGGTCCTACTTGCACTCGCCGCTGTGATCGTCGTGACGCGAGTGCTTACCGGATGGCCAGACTCAGCGAGCGGGCGCTTAGTGGTGATAGGCGCCTTCGCCTTCAGTCTGATTCCTGTTCTACTCGCACTAGCGGACGCACTAATGCGACAAGGGGCATCTGTTGAGTTCAAAGGTGTGAAATTAAATCTCGCAAGCATCCCTCCGTGCCAACATAGTTGAGACACTCCTCGTACCCTAATTACAGAGCAGGGCGAGAAAGAATCTCTTTAAT
>OBLW0100004838.1_pt1 | contig 10182 bp, 6 predicted proteins | sample 1520161 | NCBI WGS metagenome assembly OBLW01 (sample SAMEA3539309, study PRJEB22396) | soil metagenome | biome: tundra; feature: field; material: soil | place: USA | collected 2010-05 | depth 0.15 m | reverse complement strand
AGATGCCTAAGTGACTGGAGTTCAGACGTGTGCTCTTCCGATCTGTGGATCGACGCGCCCAGGGCCCCATTATGGTTTCATTGCCAGGACTGGTTGGAACTTCTGCGGCTCAGGGCTGGTAGACCAGGATCTGGAAGCCGGCCTTGGGATCCCCGGGGGTTCCTGGGGCCCCGGCCGCCGGGATGAAGACTTGGTGGGTGGCGGGGTCGAGGGTCATGGTCTTGGAACCGGCTTCCGTTTTCAGGGTTCCAGCCAGCGAATACTTCTCAGGCGACGCCCCGTCGATCACGGCCACGGTGCCGTCCTTGCAGGACGCGTAGACCCGCCCGGTAGAGGGATCGAAGGCGCAAGCATCCACACCGGAGCCGATGGCCGGGGCGGCCACCAGCTTGCCGGTGCCGGTATCCAGGATGGCGAGCTGACCGCTGCGGCAGCCCACGAAGAGACGCTGGTGCGCCGCATCAATGGCCATGCCCGTGGGCGTGGCGTGGGGCGCCAGGGGCCACTCCTGCAGGACCTTCATGGAGGCCGCGTCGATGACGGCCACCGCGTTCTTGTCCTCCAGGTTCACGAAGACGCGCCCTGCCCCGTCGGCCTGGGCGAATTCAGGCGCCCCGCTGAGGGCGATGGTGCCCAGGATGTTCAAGGCCGCGGCATCGATGACCGTGATGCTGTTGCCGCCGTTGTTCATGACGAAGACCCGCTTGGTGGAGGGCTCGAAGAGGACGGCGTCGGGCTTCTTCCCCGTGGCCTTGAGGGTCTTCACGGGCTTGAAGGTCTTGGTGTCGATGACCTGCACCGTGTCGTCCTTGCCGCAGCTGATGAAGGCCCGGGAAAATTCTGGTGCGAAGGCGGCGCCATGGACGCCCGGCGTGTTCGGAAGGGTGGCGACCACCTTCTTCCCGACGGGATCCACCACGTGCACTTGAGATGAATGGGAGACGTAGAGGTAGTGGGACGCGGGGTCCACGGCGATGTAATCCCAGCCCCCCGCACCGCCGATGGCGATGGAGGCGCTAAGGACGGGAAGCTTGGCCTGGCCGTGGAGCAGCCCGCCGGAAGCCAGGAACAGAAGGGCTGAACAGTGAAGAATGGATCGTTTCAAGACGTTCTCCTTGGGAATGAGGTTATTTCGTCCACTTGATTTCATCGATGACCTTGAGCTTGGATGCGGGGCGCGCGTCCACGGTCTGGAGGGTGGCGGTGTCGCCGTCGAAGGTCAGGAACGTGATGCACGGGAAGGAGGTGACGGAGGGGGTGAAGGCGATCTTTTCGTCCGGGGCCACGGGCTCCTTCCAGCTGGCGCCGCCGGTGCCGTTGATGATGTGCACCATGCCCGCCTTGGCGTCCACAGTGCCGTCGGGCCGCAGGGGCTTGGTGCGGAGGTAGACGTGGGCATGGCCATTCAGGATGAATTTCCCCCCGTGGTTGAACACGGCATCCAGCCAGGGGCGGCAGGTGTCGAGGTAGTCCTCCTTGTAGGTGATCCCGTAGGCCGGATCGTGCCAGACCCCGATGAGCCAGTCGCCCTTGGGCACGGTCTTCAGGTAGGCGTCCAGCCAGGCCTGCATGGTGGCGGGCGTGGTGAAGAACCCGTCGCAGAACACGATGTGGACGTTGCCCTTGTCCCAGGCATAGAAGTGGGTGGTGTGGTCCAGCGAGTTCACCGGCAGGATGTCCTTCGTGTGCCTGTCGTAGACGGCCCGGCAGCCTGGAGATCCCTTTTCATCGCAGTCGTGATTGCTGGTGGTCATGAGGAAGCGGCCCTTCACGAACAGCTGGTCGATACCCTTGTAGTGCAGGGTGCGCTGCCAGTCTTCTTCGCTGCCGTGATGGGTGAAATCCCCGCTGTGGACCTGCACATCCCAGTCGGTGATGTCGTTCAGCAGCACCGACGCGATGTGCTCGCAGGCCTGGTCCAGGTTTTCCCGCGAATCTCCCCAGAGGGCCAGCTTGATCTTCGGCTTCGCCGCCTGGATGGCCGGGGCCGGAGGTGCCTGTTTCGGTGGCTCCCCTGTCCACGAGGCCGCCGTTGCGAGGCCAAAAGCGAGCAGAAGGATGAGGCGTTTGATCATGCTGTCTCCGAATGAGGGGTTGCTTCGATGCCGGTGTCCACGGGTCGGGGTTCAAGGTGGCTTGGAAGGATCCGGGTCCGGTTCAGCGTGCGGCGGCCAGGGACCTCTGGTGCTGATCCACCAGGGTAGACGCCCCCGCTTTGCTCTTGCGCAATTCGAACCGGTCCACGGGTTCCCCGGTGATCGAGAAGGCCTCGAAATCCAGCCGGTCCGGGGCCACGGTGATCACCTGGTACATCTGGGTGTGCAGCCGGGTGATGGCCATGAGGGCCACGTTCATGGGATTCAGTTCGTAGGCCTTGGGTCCGCTCACGGAAATCGCGTAGACGGTGCCGGGCTGCCCGTCACCCACGGTCTTGCCGCCCGCCAGCTTGCGGGTCCGCCCGTAGATGTGGTCGTGGCCCTGGAGGACCAGATCCACGTGGTACTTGTCATAGAGGGGCAGCAGCGCCGCGCGGAGCTCGGGGTAGTCGCGGTCCTTCCCGGCGGAGTAGAGGGGCTGGTGATGGATCACGATGGTCCAGCGGTTGGGATTGCTGCCGAGGACGCCTTCGAGCCACTGGACCTGCTTGGCGGCGATGCGGGATTTGACAGCGGCGTCGAAGGCCTCCTCCGTGTAGGGATTCGCATCCAGGGAGATGAAGCGGACGCCCTGGTAATCCAGATACCAGGCGCCGTCGACCAGCTCGGGCGCATCCTTGGGACCGTTCTGGGGCAGCGTGAACATGCCGTGCCAGATGGGATGCACGGTGGAGGGCCCGGCGCCCGCCGGGGCATCCTTCGGCAGGTGCTCGTCGTGGTTGCCCGGACAGGGGAGGCTCGGGATGCGCGAGGCCACGAAGCCCTGGCCCTGGACCCACTCGCCCCAGAGGGCGTCGTCCCAGCCTTCAGCCACCAGGTCGCCCGCGTGGACCATGAACCGCGCGTCCGGCGCCGCCAGGAAGGCCTGCTGGACCGTGCGGGTCCAGAGCGACCGGATGCTGTTCTGGGCATCGCCGAAGTAGATGAACTTGAAGGGCTCGGGTTTGTCACTGGCGGTGCGGAAGGTGGTCCACTCGCTCCAGCTGTCGCCCTCGCCCACCCGGTACCAGTAGGACGTGTCCGGGCTCAGGCCCTGGAAGGTGACGCGGTGCTGGTGGGCGCTCTTGCCGCCACCCAGGTCCGCCTGAGAGTAGGTGGCCGCGGGTTCGGACAGGGGTTTCAGCTCAGCTGGATCGGCCTTGAAGGTGGCCACCTGACCTTTCGCGGCCGGCGAGGGACCCTTCGTGCGCCAGGTGACGCTCATGGTGTGGGCCGGATCGCCGGTCCACCCGAGGACGATGCGCCGGGGGAGGTCAGTCAGCGCCGGGGCCACGGCTGAAGGCTTGTCTTTCGGTTTCGCCGCAGGGGCTTCTGTGGACGGGGGAACCCCTGGCGGGGCTGCGACTGCCCAGGTGGCTGCGGACAGCCCCAGGGTCAGGAAGAAGGCGAGGCGCGTGAGCATGAAGTCTCCGAGGAAGGATCGTGGGAAAGGGGACCGCTCTACCAGTTCTTCTTGATACCCAATGTGAAGGTCCGGTCGTAGAACTCGCGCTGGATGTTGTACTGGGGGCTGCCGTTGTAGAAGCCGAACACCTCGTTGCTGATGTTGAGGGCGCTGAGAATGATCTTGAGCCCGTCCTTGAAGGTGTAGCTGGCCTGGGCGTCGATCTGGGTGTGCGGGTAGAGGTAGGTGTCGCCGTTGGGTCCCTTGAGTCCGCCATCCGCGCCATCCTGGTAGTTGTAGGCGAAGATCATGGCGGAGTTGTAGGTGGCGGCGGCGCGGAAGGAGAAGCCGGCCCAGTCGTAGGTGATACCGAAATTCGCCACATCGGGGGCCGTGCGCTGGAGGGGAGCGGTCCCCGTGCGGCCCGTGGTGGGATCGAAGGTGGCCGTGGACCTGGTGTGGGTGTAGTTGGTATCGATGCCCAGGCCGCTGAAGGCGCCGGGAAGGAAGCCCAGGTGCTGCTTCCAGGCGACCTCGAAGCCCGAGATGTTGGCCTTCGGCCCGTTGATTGGCTTGGTCAGGGTGTAGCCGTCGTAGATGCCACCCACAACCTTGGTTGTCGAGCCCGCGTAGATGGGATCGGTCATATCCTTGTAGAAGACCCCGGCGGAAAGGACGCCCACGGAGGGCAGGAACCGCTCGAAGAGCAGATCGTAGTTGATGCCCTTCGTGGGCTTCAGGTCCGGATTGCCTGAATTGAGCTGCAGGGAGGCCGAATCCTGGTTGACCGTGAGGGAGGGCACCAGTTCGGCATAATCGGGCCGGCCGATGGCCCAGCCGTAGACGGCCCGGAGGATGGTCTCCTTATCGAATTCGTAGCGCCAGGAGATGCTGGGGAGCACGTTCGAATAGTCGTGGGCCCCCGTGATGGGCGTGGTGGACTGGTAGGCGCCGGTGGTGTCCTGATTGACCTGGTTGGCGGTGAAACTGGTGCTGGTGTGTTCGAAGCGGACGCCGTACTCCAGCTGGGCTGACTGGATCTGGCTGGTGTTCTTCACGTAGACGGCCGCCACCTTCTCCTTGGCGTCCCAGGCGTTCGGATCATTGCTGAGGTGGTCGTTGGCGGCATTGAAGGAGAAGGCCGTCGGGTTCGCCTTGAAGAAGTTCTGGATGGCGTACATGCTGCCCAGGGGGCCCAGCTGATAGTGGCCGCCGTAGAAGTCCGGCTCCGTGAAGGGCATGAGGCCCTGGTTGAGGGTGAAGGCCGTGCTGCCCGTGGCCGAGTAGGCGTGGTCCTGGGTGGAGCTGTCCTTGTCCTCGTCCCGGTACTTCAGTCCGACCTTGAAGAGGCCGCCCTCGTAGGGGAACAGCGAGTTGGCCTCAAAGGCCGTGGCCCGGGTTCCGCTGGCTTCATCGGTGGTCGAGAACTTCGAGACCTTCCATTGCGATGGATCCTGGTAGGTCACGCCGCCCAGGGGCGCCAACTGCGGATAGTCGCCATTGCTGAAATCCCCCTGGAAGGCCACCTTGCTGGGCCCGTTGTAGCTGCCCTGGATCTGCCCGACCACATCTTTCGAGGCATGGGAAACGGCCAGGCTGTAGTCCAGGATGGCGGCCCCCAGGTCGTGCTTGCCTCCTGCCGTGAAGGAGTAGGTCTCCTCGATGGGCCGCCGGTTGCCCACGGTGCCTGTGTATTTGCCCGTCGCGTCCGTCGTGGTGGGCGTGATGAAACTGCCCGCCGTCACGGTGGTCACCCACTTGTCGCCGAAATTCTCGAACTTCGAGTAGTAGCCCTTGAGGTAGATCGACGAGTTGTCGTCCAGCCGGTAGTCCAGTCCGCCGGCGGCGCCGTAGCGCTTGCGGTCGTAGAGGTACTCCTGCATGTTGATCTTGTTGAACACGTTGGCCTGCGCGCCGCCCGGGAGGTTGACCACGGTGGGGTTGGGTTCCACATCCTCGATGGACCGCTCATTGCGGTCGTAGGTGGCCCCGATGACCACGCCCAGGGCATTGCTGCCCAGGTAGCGCTGGGCGAAGGTGGCATCCACCTGCTGGTTGTGGCGGCCGCCGGACTGGGCGTTGTAGCCGCCGTCGAATTCCACGCTGCGGATGCCGCCATCCGGGGCGTTCTTGGTCACCAGGTTCACGCCGCCGCCGATGGCATCGCCCTCCTGATCGGCCGAGACGGTCTTGTGCAGCTCGATGGTGCCCAGGAGGTCCGAGGGGAAGCCGTCCAGCTTGATCTGCCGGACCCCCGATTCCGCGGAGGGAATCCGGACGCCATTGATGGTGACGCTGGTGAAGCGGGGCTCGAGGCCGCGCACCTGGACGTACTTGCCCTCGCCCTCGTCCCGCTCCAGGGACACGCTGGGCAGCCGGCCGATGGCATCGGCCACGTTCGCGTTGGGCAGGCTCTTGATGACTTCCGACGGCAGGATGGTGACGATATCCATGGAGGTCTTTTCCTTGTTCAGCGCCTCCACCTCGCCGGACACCCGGGATTCGGTCACTTCCACGATCATGCCGGGGACATCGCGCAGGCTGGCATTCAGCACCGCGGTCTGGCCTGCCTCGATCTGCACGTTCTGGTTGAAGGTCTGCAAGCCCACGTACTCGACTTCGACTTTGTAGGCGCCCGGAGGCAGGTCGTGGACGGTGAAGAAACCCTCGCGATCGGTCACGGCCGACCGGTTGCCGGGCTTGAAGGTCACCGCGGCGCCGGCGATGGCCCGGCCGCTGGTGTGCAGTACCCGGCCCTTGATGCTGCCGTCCCGGCTGGCCATCTCGGCCGCCGGGGTCGCGTTGGCTGCCGGGGAAGTGGCGGTCCCGGCCGCCATGGCCGGCCCCCCCGCCACGAGGATCGCCACCAGCGACATGGAGGCCCTTCGGCCCAACAAGTTCTTGTAAACGTGCATAGACCTGCTCCTGGCGCTCGAGTGAGCGCTGCTGCAAGGAATGGAGGATGGGAGTGAGGCAACGGCCCGTCGCCGTTGTCAGCTGCTTTTCAAAAGTGATCTTAGGGTCAGCTGGTGGCCCCCTTGGGTCCTTCGGGAATAGTTCCAGTAACTTCTTTGTCCCCTGGCGGCTCCAGTCGCATCGGGACACTTGCAGGGACTTCGATGCCCCGCGTCGAATGGGCTTTGCGACCGCGGAAACTTGGAACGAAAAGAAAACCGCCGGTGCTTGAGCGCAAGCACCGGCGGAGTGGACTGGATGTGTCGGCGGTCTAGAAGTCGAAGGCCACGGACAGGGAGACGCTGCGGGCGGGCAGGAGGGTCATGAAATCCCCTGGGGCCGGCACGGACGTGGTGGTGGCCGCGGGCGCGACACCCACGATGCTGTGCTTATCGGTGAGGTTGTTGACGCTGAGCTTGAACTTGGCCTGCTTCATCCAGCTCGCGGGGGTCTTGAGCGTGTAGTTGATGAAGAGGTTCGGCATGATGAAGGGATCGATGGCCACGGCCTCGTGGGTGGCGCCATTATCGTTGAACATCTTGCCGACCCGCTTGCCGAGCAGGCCCACGTTCCAGTCGCCCTGCTGGTAGTAGAGGCCCAGCGATTCCGTATCCTTGGGCGCGTTCGCGATCGAAAGCCCGGTGCTGGAATACTTGGCGGAGCCAGCGGTAGCGTTGACGTAGAGGTTGAAGCCCCCGCCCAGCACGATGTTGCTCTCGGCCTCGATGCCCTGGCTGACGGATTTGCCGTTGGCATAGTAGGTGGTCAGGCCCGTGATGGGGTCCGGCCCGGGGGTCGAGTAGGCGTTGTCGAAGCTGATGTGGTAGACATCCATGTCGAAGGTCATGGCCTCGGACTTGAACACGGTGCCCACCTGGACGGTGCTGTTCCGGGTGGATTTCGGGAGCACCGTGACGGAGCCGTTCTTCACGTCGAAGACGCTGGTGGGCGGGATCTCGTCGCCGGTGGCGTACTGGGCGTAGAGGGACCAGTTCTTCTCCACCATGTAGTGGATATCGAAGAAGGGCAGCACGGTGGTGTAGGTGGCCGAGTGCTCGACGGAGGGGGCCCCGCCGAGGTTGCCCACCGTCTTGCCGTTATCCGCGAACTGGGTGAGGTCCTGCTTGTAGGAGGAGTACTTCACGCCGGGCGTGACCTTCAGGTCACTGGTGGCCTTGAATTCGTACTCCACGAAGGGCTGGAGCAGGGTGGTCGTGAAGGTCTCGTGGAAGTTGGGCAGGGCCGCGTCGACCCAGGTGCGGGGGTCCGAGGGGATCTGGTAGCGGTTGGTGTTGGCGATCTCGGACCAGAGCCCGGTGCGGAAGGTGCCCGCGCCCGTCTCGTCGCTCAGGCGGAAGATGTTGCCCGTGGTGCGGTAGCCGTTGAGCTTGTCCGTGGCGCTGGTGGTGGTGATGGCCGTGGCGCTGTTGTAGTTCTGGAAGTTGTGGTAGGCGTAGGTGTAGAGCTTGTCGTCCAGCTTCCAGCCACCGCCCAGGTTCGAGATCAGGCCCACGTACTCGAAGTCCGACATGACGTGGTAGAAGTTGTAGCCGTAGTAGTTCGCCTTGGTGGGATCGCCGCTCAGCAGGTAGTTGTCCCCGAACTGCGCGATCTGGGCCCGGGTGCCGCCCTTGGTGTTGGGCGTGTTGGAGCGCAGGTTGATGTAGGAACCGAAGGCGGTGAGCTGGGTGTTGTTGGTGAGCGAGTACTGGTACTTGGCCGAAAAGGCCTCCTGCTCCTGCTTATTGAAGGTCTGGTAGCCGTCGGACTTCATCTCCTGGCCGTTCACCATGAGGTTCGAGCCGCCGACGTTCCCGCTTTCGTATTCCAGGCCGTAGACCTTGGTGTTCCAGGTGCCGTAGGAACCGTCCACGCTGATGCGCTGCTCGGGCTCGAGGACGCGCGACAGGAGGTTGATGGAACCACCGTAGTTGGTGGGGCCGAAATTCGCCGCCGTGCCAGGGCTACGGTCCACCACGGCGCCGCCCAGGAAGGGGCCTGGGAAGAAGGCCCAGGAGTGGTGGGTGGGGCTGTTGGTGTCCTGGAAGGGGATGCCGTCGAAGGCGATGGTGAAGTCGCCGTCCGAGAAGCCCCGGAAGTAGGTCTTGGTATCGCCCAGGCCCGGCCCGTTGGGGCTATAGCTGAACATGCCCGGGGCCATCTGGACCACCTGGGAGAAGTCCGCCACGGGGCCGATGTAGTTGCGGATGAACTCCTCGCGCACTTCCGACTGGGCCGAGCGGGCGGTGAGCGAAGCCTGGGAGGGCGCCGTCCTGGTGGCGACCGTATCCTCCGCGGCCACCACGTCCACCGTGGCCCCCATGTCCTCGTGCTCCAGCTTGATCTCAGACTGGGAAGTCTGGCCGGCGGCCACGGTCACCTTGGCGTCCTTCACGGGCTTCATGCCCGTGGCGGTCACATTGACTTCGTACTCTCCCGCTGGCAGGGCCAGGAAATGGAACTCACCCGTCGATGTGGTGTCCTGAATGAAGGTCTTCCGGCTCTCGACGTTCCGGAGCAGCACCGTGGCTCCCGCCAGGGGTTTCCGGCCCTGCACCCGAATGAGGCCGTGCACCGACCCGGTGGAGGTTTGCGCCTGGGCAAGGGCCGTACAAGCAAAGGCGGTCAGCAGGACTGGCCGCCAGGATCGAATGAACATGCAGATCTCCAAGGCGCTCGGCCTCTGGTTGGTTCCCGGCGGAGGGGCGGCAACCTGTGTGTGGAAAGGTCGAGCGCAGAAGCTGCCGTCTTGACCCTTTTCTCCGCGACGGCGTGCGCTTGGGGGGGAAGATCACCTTCTCATCCACTTGGAACGCGGCTGTGACGGGACGGAAAAACCCGTGTGCCGACAAGCATGGCGTTCGGCGCCACCTCCATCACGTCCATCGAGGAGACGAGAGGGAACCGAATGTTCCGTCGATGTCACGGCGATGTGGCGGCTTCAGCCCTAGGCTTTCAATTGGGTGGAATGCCGTGTGGGAAGCAGGTTGAGAGGGGGATGCCCCTCCCAGCCTGCCGGGGGAAGCCTCCTTTCAGCAACCGCGTGGGCATCGTGTTCTACGGATTGGGAAACCGCGTGCGGCACGCCCACGGCATCTGGCACCTGTTCGTGCTGGGCGGGACGACCAGCCACTACGTCACCGTGCTGGGGTTCGTCTCCTGACAGCGCGGGCGCTGGGCAGCAATCTACTTGGTCGATGGGGGGTGCCCTGTGCGACCGCTTCAGCTACCGAAGTGCCGGCTCACCGTCTTCACTTCCCCATCGAACCGCGTGTGCAGGGAATCGCTCTGGCTATCGAGAAAGGTCTGCACGCTGCCGTGGTTCCGCGCCCGGTCAAGGATGGCCAGATCGAGGTCCGCCACGATCACCTGCTCCACATTGGCCGCGGCCTCCGTGGCGATGCCATCCATGGGGAAGGCGAAATCCGCCGGGGTGTAGATTCCGCTCTGGGCGTACTGGCTGGTGAGGTCCGTCATGAGCGGGAGGCTCCCGACCATGCCCGCCGTGACGGTGTAGATCTGGTTCTCGATGGCCCTGGCCCGGGCGCAGGTCGTCACCCGGCAGGCGCCCCGGCGGTCATCCGTCATGTAGGGCACCACCACAAGTTCCACACCGTGGTGGTTGCAGAGGGTCTTCACCAGCTCCGGGAACTGGACGTCGTAGCAGATGGCCACGGCGAATTTCCC
>OBLW0100004837.1_pt1 | contig 10182 bp, 10 predicted proteins | sample 1520161 | NCBI WGS metagenome assembly OBLW01 (sample SAMEA3539309, study PRJEB22396) | soil metagenome | biome: tundra; feature: field; material: soil | place: USA | collected 2010-05 | depth 0.15 m | reverse complement strand
GCTTCATACTTATAGTTTATTCAAGAATGACGCGGCTTGCTGACTTGTGCAGAGATTCCCTAGGGAATCTGTTGGTGTAGCGAAGAGAAACTCGAGTAAGGATGAAAATGGAAGGGACGGCGATCAAGGCAGAATAAGTAAAATCCCCAACAATCTGGGCTCCAATCTGCGACAGCCTGATGCGACCCGAAGAGAGAAACAGGAGCAAGATGACCAGCGTCGCGCCGGACACAATCCAAACCGCCCTGGTTAGGAACGGGCCATAACTGGGAATCACCCTTGACCTATTGGCAGAGGTGGGCAAGGTGGGATCGGTGCAGTCGTTCATAGCTGGAATCGCACGCCAAGCGATGTGGCCGTAGAGTACGGCGCTGCGCCGAAGTCCGACGTTTTGCCGCCGTGCGGTATCTCCAAGTGCAAATAGGAAGAGAAATGATTGCCGAACCAGCGGTTCACGTCGAAGACGCCGGTGTAACTATGGTCGTTGAGATTCGCGACGATCGAGCCTGAAACGTCCCACTCCTTCCAGCCCGGCAGCTCGCGCAGGCGTGTCTTGCCGGCATACACGAAGGCATAATGCTGGCGGCCTGCAAGAGGAGAGATGGACATGTCGCGATAGTACGCGGTATTGGGCGGCGTATAGAACTCGCCGATAAACGAAACGCCGGAATGCAAGGTGAACTTGCCGCCCAGAAGCACAGCAGCCTGATCGCGCCACATCCCCTCGCCATGCACTTCCCAGGCCTGGCCAAGGACGCGCGTAAACGTAACGCCGCCGAACGAGTCGGAATCGCGATCATGCCCAGCAATCAGCGAAGTATCGAATCCATGCACCAGAACGTTATACCGGAAGGCCGTCGTGTCGTGCAGGTTAGCGCTTGCGGGAGCGAGCGCAGCGGTAGACCACGCGACTGTGAGTGCGTGCGGGCCCCCGACCCAATCCGCTTTCACCATGTCGCGGCCTTCATTCAGATTGAGCCTGTCCGTCGGGTCAGTCGGATTGCGCGGCGGATCAAGCACGCCCGCCGCGGTGAACGCATAACCCGTACCCCAGCGCACCATCTTGCGACCGGCAGTGAAATCGAAATCGCCGGCGGACACACCTGCGAAGCTCTCCTTGACCCGAAGCTGCGAGTAGTTATCGGAGTAAGTCCGGGCAAGTCCGATCAAGCTGGTAGAGAAGCTGAGACGGCTCTGATAATGCAGACCGAAGGACGGCTCGACCAGAACCTGGTTGAGAACGCCGGGAAGCGGCTCGCGCAGGTTACCGTAGAACGTGGCATCGTCGATCACCGAGACGGAGTAGCGCGTTTTAAGCGAACTCTCCTCAGAGGCCGCCGCGCCCTGCGCGCGAGCGCAACACGACCCAGCCAACAGCAGAGCACCCGAAATGAGCACGAGGCATTTCATAGTCAAAATCGATCAGAACCTGTCTGCGCGACCCTGGTTGAATAGTTTGTCGGGCAAGTTGCGCTGCGTGGCCCCGGAGTATTCGAGGATGCTGTGCGAGTCATGCCGAATCTCGTCGTAAAGCGTAAGCTTGTGCAGCAGAGTTTTCCCGCCATAAGGCTCGTATTCGTCGAAGGTGGCAGACCTGATGTGTTTGCCCGAGGTGAGATAAAACTCTGCACGCACCGGGCGCGCATCTTCCGTACGCAGCCAGTACAGAATTCGCTGATAGGTTGCGCCTTTGCGCTTCGCGGTCAATTCGAGCACGGAACAATCGACTGCCCCTACTTTTTCGTTGCGTAGAAATGCAGGCGAGTAATCAACTGCGTAGTTCGTACGCGCCACATCGCCGTTCGAAGCGTCACCGGTCAGGCGCTCCAGCGGCGTGATGCGTACCGGGCGGCTGGTGTCGGGCAGATAAACCCACATGTCGTCGCCCAGCATCAGCAGATGGCGGCCCTTTTCGCGCGGACTCATGAAGTCGACGTAGGTCTTGTCCGTGCCCTTTTGCGAGACTTCGTAGAGGTGCTCCTCGTCCGACCTGCCCGCCTCATAGGTGGTGATCTTCACGTTCACGACGTAGGCAGGCCATCCGTTGCGAAATGCGTCGGAGCGTTTCAGAAGTGATTCTGCGTCCGGCGTGGGAAGTGATGCCGCATGGCTCACCAGTGCGTACGTAATGAGCAACGCGATGACGAACAGCGTCAAAAACCAACGTTGGGTGCAATCGACTTTAGACATGGGCGAGTGCCTCCGCAATTTGCAGCCGCGATGCGCGGATCGCCGGCAAGATGGATGCGAGCGCGAGTGAGAAGATGACAAGCAGAGAAGCCCCGACCATCAGCTCCGGCACGTGTAAGACCTGGAAGGCCATGGGCACATCGGTTCCCGGCGGTGGAGGCAGATGCAATCCCGATGCATTGAGTGCGACGCCAAGCAGATTGCCGCCGAGCACGCCCGCTGCAGCTCCGAAGAGGCCGGTGAGCGTGGCCTCCACCATGAAGAGGGCTACGATCCATAGGCGCGGCGTGCCCATCGCAAGCATCGTGCCAATTTCGCGGGTACGCTCAAACATTGCCATCAGCAGCGTGTTGATGCTCGCCATCAGAACCATGAAGAAGACAATGATGCCCAGGAAAAGAAAGATACCGCTGAAGAGCGTCCGCACCTGCATGTAATAGGCGGCGAGATCGATCCACTTCCGGAGCACCATGGGCTGCGACTGGCCGTGTAACTCGGGAATCAGAGTGGCGGCAACGGAATCCGTGTTTTCCGTGTTGTCGAGGCCGACGACCAGGTTGGTCACGCGATCAGTTTGCAGCAACCGCTGCGCGGATGGCAGCGTGATCCGCAGATAACGATCATCCAGATCCTTGAAGCCGGTGTTGACGATACCCACGATCCGCACGTCGAGGCCGTTCAGCGCGCCATCAGCCGTGACCGCAAGAATCGTCAGCCCGTCGCCAACTTTCACGCTCATCGATTTCGCCACGCCGGTCCCGACGAGTGCTTCCACTTCGCCATTCGAGTTGTTGCCGAGATCTTTGCCGGAGGCGAGACGCGGACTGAACCCCATCGCCCGCTCGATGTCGGGCTCGACGGCGCTGCCCATGAACACGGACGACTTCACGCCGTTCGAAAGCATGCCATAGAACTCGATGCGTGGAGCGACGCCGCGCACGTGAGCGCCCGATCCAACGGAAGTCGCCACACGCCGCCAATTGCTGATGCCCGAATCGAGCACATGCACCTCATCGCGCTGGAAATGTTCTGCGGTGAAGATCTGGATGTGGCCAAGGCCGGTGCGGATGGTGCTCTCGCGCAATCCGCGAAACATGAAGGCGAAGAATCCGCCCACGAGCAGCAGGCCGGCCACGCCGCCTCCCACCATCATCAGCGTCATCACCGTGCGGCGGCTATTGCGAAAGACATTACGAAATGCAAGCAGCAAGAACTTGCCCATGGCTGTCTCCTTCTGCACTACTGTCTGACACCACCTGCCCATCGGTGAGGCGGGCGATGCGAGGTGTGTGTTCCAGCAGGCGCAGGTCGTGGGTAGAAAAGATGAACGTGAGCCCGAGCACGCGATTCAGGTCGCGCATCAGGTCGATCAGTTGCGTCGCATTGCGCGTGTCGAGATTGGCGGTGGGCTCGTCTGCCAGCACCAGTGCGGGGCGGCCCACAATCGCACGGGCCACAGCAACGCGTTGGCGCTCGCCGCCCGAGAGCAAATCGGGACGATGATGCGCGCGTGCTGCGAGTCCCACGCTTTCGAGGGCCTCCGCCACGCGGGCGCGACGCTCACCTGCGCTCACGCGCTGCACGAGCAGAGGGAACTCGACATTTTCCGCCGCTGTGAAAACGGGGATGAGATTGAATGTCTGAAAGACGAAGCCGATCTTTTCGCGGCGCAGCGCGGTCGTGCGACCCGGCGAAAGCTGCGAAGTATCCACGCCGCCGATGAAGACACGGCCTGAAGTGGGCTTGTCGATGCAGCCGATGAGGTTGAGGAGAATGGATTTGCCGCTGCCACTTGGCCCCGCAATGGCGAGGAATTCGCCGGCCTCAACGCGGAGACTGGTGTGGTCGAGCGCCGTCACCGAACTGTGGTCAAGCGGAAACTTGCGGGTCACTGCATCCACGTGGACGAGGGCGTCTGCTGTTTCCATGAGAGCTGATCCCTTTCCTTTATTGCTTGTCCGGACGATAACCGGGGCGGGACCAGGGCGCGCGGGATTTCCGATGGAAGGCCGAAGAAGCGGATGAAGGGCGGAGATCGGAAGACGAACCGGGGGGAAGGACAGGGAATAAAAATAGGAAATAGGGAACTACAGGCTCCTAACTCGGAACTAAGAACTAAGAACTTCGAACTACGAACTTCAAGTACCGCAGCTACTGCGGCGGTCCCGGCACATGCCCCGGCTGCTGGCCATTGTTGGGGCCGCGATCAGGTCCTCCATTGGGCGGCGGACTCATTACGGCAACATTTGTCGCCACAAAAACGCCGTCCTTGATTGTTCCCTCAACGCGCACCATGTCGCCGACTTGCACATCGGCCAGCGTAATTGGGTCGCGGCGTTTGCGGAACGTAGTGTTCTCGTCTGCCACGAAGCTATGAGCTGCACGATCCGGGCCGCCCTCCAGGCTGACCTTCACTTCGTTGATCGCGGTCACGCGGCCCATCAGCCAGGTCTTGCCGTAATTGGCTTCCATCGCACGCATCTCTTTGGCGCGCTCCGGATCAATCAGCATCACGAAGACAGCACCCACCGATTTTGCGTTCGCGTCGACTTCGCCGCTGGCAGCAATCACGTCGCCGACCTTGATGTCTGTAGCCTTGATCGGCTGCGGCGGTGTGCGCTCGCCGCCATCCCCCTGACCCTGGCCCCGGCGCGGCTGCCCGGGCGGCTGCTTCATAATGCGCGTATTCACGCTGAAATGAACGGTGTAGATGTCGCCCAATTCCGTCTTGATGGTGTAATGGTCGGCTGTCGCCTCGGTTACTGTACCTACCGTTCCGCGGCCCATCCCCATCCCCATCATGCCGCCGCTGCGGCCGCTGCGTTGCACCCCGCCACCTGGTCCCGGCGTTTGCGATCCAGGCGCATCCTGAGCAAATAAATTGGCGGATGCCGCGCCATACAAAGCGGCAAGAAGAATCGCGACGAGACAGCTAACTTTCATTCACAACTCCACGCTTTTCGTGGGAATGCCTGTATGCATAGACGCAGGGCGCGCCTTTCGGGACGACACCAGGAAGAAGAGCAGGCCGGAACACGCCGGGGAATGAACGCAGGTTCAGCACTGAGCCCGGAAGGAGGACAGTGCTGCGGTTGGATACGGCACGCGGGTCGAATGGATCCGAAGGGCTCAACCCATCGTCCGCTTACTGCGCCTTCTGCTCGGCCATCAACTGCTCGAAGGCTGGAACCCCGTGCAACCCCGCGAATTCCTGGTCGGCAGCGAGTTTCTTGGGATTAGTGAAACCTTCGTTCAGCGCCATGCGCAGATATTCAATCGCCCGGTCATTTTTGCCCGCGCGTACGCAGCCCTTGGCCATGTAGTAGTTCATGGCGCCCCGATCCTGAACTGAAGCGGGATTTTCCACCCGCGGACCGGGGTTGTGGTCGAAGATCTGCGGATCGACAGCAAGGGCGGTCTTGTAGACTTCCCAGCCTTTTTTGTACTGGTGCTGCGCCAGCAGATCAGTCCCCAGGTTCTTGAGAACGAGCGCCGATTTTGGGTCGATCTTGAGAGCCTTATGGTACATTTTTACGGCCATTTTGTACTGCTTTAATGAGTCGTAAACCGTACCCAGGTTATTCAAAACATTCACGTTCTTGGGCTCGAGCTTTAATGACGTCTGGTAACAGCGGGTCGCGTCCTGCAAATTGAACATCATCTGGAAGGAGATGCCCAGCTTGTTCCACACGTCGGCGGTCATCGCCGGAGTCTGCTTGTACGCTTCGATCGCGGCCTGGTAGCGGCGATGCGCCATCAGCGAGTCCCCCAGCGCTTCTGGAGTGGGTTGCGGAATCGGAACGACCGTGGTTCCGAGCGTCGGCCTGGCTGTGGGGAACTGAGAGGTCGAGCTCTGTGCCGCGACTTCGAAGGGCACTGCGAATAGGGCTACGGAAATTATTGTGGCCGGCAGCCAGCGGCCTTCATCGAACCTGTACATATTCCCTCCTCAAGAAGGAATCTGGGCGACAAATCTTGAGGATCGTCCGTGGGGAATTAGACCACCTTTTTGGTGCAATTGGCCACACCACAGAAGCCAGATTTGTAAAACGGTACCCGAAAGGGTCAAACCGGAGCGAATGGGCCCTGCATCGGTATCGCATTGGTACACTCAAATCTCCGTGACGTACGACACGCGGTTGACCCGTGGGATGCGGAAAAGGGATCCAACGATTGCCGGAAGAGCGAATTCTGGCATCGGAAAATTAGCGCGAGTCATCCGAACACAAGAGGACGCAAAGTGAGCACGATCGCATCGTTTGCCATTCGCACCGATATTGCTGCACGATTCCGCACCACCCGCCAGCGGACCCTCGCCATCGTCGAGCCTCTTACTCCAGAAGATATGATGGTGCAATCGTCTCCGGACGCTTCGCCTGCCAAATGGCACCTGGCGCACACTTCCTGGTTTTTTGAGTCGTTTGTTCTGCGCGAATTCGAGCCCGGCTACAAGGTCTTCCACCCTGATTTTGTTTGGCTCTTCAACAGTTATTACCAAAGTTTCGCAGCGTTTCCTGAGAAGCGCCTGCGCTCGTCGTTTTCGCGCCCCGCGCTCGACGAAATCCTGCGCTACCGCGAACACGTCGACGAGGCGGTGGAGCGGCTGCTCGAGAGCAATCCGGACCCCGAGGCGCTCAAGCGCATCGAACTCGGGGCGAACCACGAAGAGCAACACCAGGAGCTTCTGCTCACCGACATTTTGCATGCGTTCTTCACCAACCCGCTGCGTCCGGCGTACAAGCCTGCTTCAGCTGGCGAGAACCCGACGGAATCCTCAGCAAGGCAAGCCTCTCCGCTGCACTTTGCCGACTTTTCTGGCGGCCTCGTCGAAGTGGGCCACAACGGCGAAGGATTCTGCTTCGACAACGAATTGCAGCGTCACCGGGTTTGGCTCGATCCCTATGCGCTGGCGACGCGCCTCGTCACCTGCGGCGAATATGCCGATTTCATCGCCGATGGTGGCTACCAGCGGCCGGAACTTTGGCTCTCTGCTGGATGGGATGCGGTGCACCACAACGGCTGGCGCGCGCCGCTCTACTGGTCGAAAGAGAAAGATCGCGGGAGCGTCTTTACTCTGCGCGGAGAATTCGCCCTGGACGAGCTGGAAACAACGCCGGTGAGCCAGGTGAGCTACTTTGAAGCCGACGCCTATGCGCGATGGGCGGGCTGTCGCTTGCCCACGGAGTTCGAATGGGAAGCCGCAGCCCAAGACTCGATGAAGGGACTGCCGATCGAAGGCAATCTGTTGGACTCGGGAAGATTGATGCCGGCGCCCGCTTCTTCCCCCGCCACAGCGCTGGTCCAAAACCAGTGCTCTATGCAATGGCAGTGGTGGGGGGACTGTTGGGAGTGGACGGCTAGCGCGTATCTGGGCTATCCGGGATTTCAGCCGCTGCCCGGATCGCTCGGGGAATACAACGGAAAATTCATGAGTGGACAGATGGTGCTCCGGGGCGGCTCTTGCGTCACACCGGCGGCGCACATTCGGCCCAGCTATCGCAATTTTTTCCCGCCGGAGACACGTTGGCAGTTTTCTGGAATTCGACTCGCGAAATCGTAACCGGAGGCGCGGTTGCCGCATCCAAAAAACGAATGGCGATCACGGTTCTTCCTATTGCCGAAGCGCGCATCTCAGAACGGGTCGCCACGGCGGTTCGGAACGGGCTTGCGTCGAGCCCGAAACGGCTGCCCCCCTGGCTTTTTTACGACGAAGCGGGTTCGCGCCTCTTTGAGCAAATCACCGAGATCCCCGAATACTACCTGACCCGCACCGAGAGGGCGATCCTCTCAGCGGACGCCGGAGCCATGATTGCCCGCGCCGCCGCGGGGGAACGCCTGCGCATCACGGAGCTGGGCGCGGGTTCGGCGGACAAGACCCGTCTCTTGCTCGCGGCTGCCGTGCGGCGCCAGGGCCCGGTCATCTACGAGCCAGTCGACGTCTCGGCTACAGCGCTGGCAGAAGCGCAAGTCCGCCTGGAGCGCGAACTTCCCGATGTGATGGTGGCGCCCCAGGTGATGGACTATACCGAGGGTCTCGCACTGGATCGGCCCGCTCCGGGTGAGCGGCGACTGGTTTTGTATATAGGCTCGAGCATCGGAAACTTCGAGCCGGAAGAGTCAGCCCAGGTCCTGCGCGGCATCCGTGCAGCACTCAGCCCGGGAGACTCGCTGCTATTGGGCGTGGACCTGGTCAAGAGTCCCGATATTCTGCTAGCCGCTTACGACGACGCGGAAGGAGTGACAGCATCCTTCAACGGAAACCTGCTTGTCCGTATCAATAGGGAATTCGGCGCGGATTTTGACACCACGGCCTTCGCCCATCGGGCAGTGTGGAATGCCTCCGCATCGCGCATGGAGATCTACCTGAAAAGCTGCAAGGCGCAGACGGTACAGATTCCTGCGCTCGACATGACGGTCGAATTCGGTCGCTGCGAGTGCATCCACACCGAGAACAGCTACAAATACCAGCCCGGTCAGGCCGAGTCCATGTTGGTGGACGCAGGGTTCATGCCCAACGCGACCTGGAACGACCGGCGCGGCTGGTTCGCCGTCTGCCTCGGCCGCGTAGAGTAACTCCCTTCCATTCCGAGGCTCGCCGCAGCCGGATCCCCTCGCGCGTCAGCAATCGAAAACGTACCGACTCGTGCCTGACAACTGAGAACTGACAACTGTCTTTCCCTACTTCGGTTCCGCAATCCTCACCAGGAGCACAGCGTGGCTGGCAATTTCCAAGGGCATGTTGTCGGTCAACTCCACGTCCTTCCCGGTCCACAGGTCTTTGCCTTGCTGCGCGCCATGCAGGCCGAGTTGCGCCAGGCTCAGGTGGAATGGATGCGTCGAGTAGCGATCGCTGCCGGCATTCAGTACCGCCACCGCCAGCGCGCCGCCCGATAACTGCCGGGTCCAAACCTCCACTTCGCCATCGCTGTAGATACGCGAACCCTGCTTGCCCAGCGCATCCTGGTCAATGGCAATCACGTCACGATTCATCAGGATCGCCTTGACCTCCGGCTTCATGCTGGTCAGGTCGTTGCCGGCCAGAAGGGGCGCAGCCAGCATGGCCCACATGGAAAAGTGCGCGCGATTCTCATCCAGCGATAATTTGCCGTTGCCCACTTCAAGCATGTCGGGATCGTTCCAGTGCCCCGGTCCCGCATATTTTTCCAGGCCCGCTTGCTGCTCCAGAATCGCGTACACGCGGTCCCACCGCGGCGTAATGTCGCCCGTGGTGCGCCACAGGTTGCCGCCCAGCGCGGGGGCCCACTCCCACACGGAGTCCCAGCCATACTGGCAAAGCGAGAAGACAATCGGACGTCCCGTGGCCTTGAGCCCGTTGCCCATCTTCACGTAGGCATCGTGCATCAGTCGCATCTGGGCGGCCCTATCGGTGGGCGCCTGCTTCTGCATCACGTCCGGGAAAAAGCTGCACAGATCGTACTTGAGGTAATCAATGCCCCAGTCCGCGTACATCTTTGCATCCTGCTCCTCGTGTCCGAGCGACGCCGCGTAGTGTCCGCAGGTCTTCGTGCCGGGGCCGGAGTAGATGCCGATCTTCAGTCCCTTCGAGTGGACATAATCGGCGAGTGCCTTCATGTCGGGGAATTTCGAATTCGTGTGCAGCAAGCCATTCGCATCGCGCTCCCCCTCCCACGTGTCGTCGATGTTGACGTAAATGTAGCCGGCATCCTTCATGCCGGTGGACACAATCTGATCGGCGGCAGCGCGCACGCCTTTGTCGTCCACCCTCTCCGCGAAGTAGTTCCAGCTATTCCAACCCATCGGCGGCGTTTGTGCGACCACCTGCGGTGCGGCCGACTGCGCCTTCAGCGCAAAAGCAAAGAGAGTCACTGCAACAACGGCAAGCGACAACGAAACGGAAAGGCGCATGGCGGACATCCTTTTGGAAACGATTTCAATTGCAGAGGAATACTAAGCCGGGAACGGTGCTTTGGGCAATTCCCAGGTCTCTCGTTGGCCATTTGTTCGGTCTAG
>OBLW0100004835.1_pt1 | contig 10187 bp, 9 predicted proteins | sample 1520161 | NCBI WGS metagenome assembly OBLW01 (sample SAMEA3539309, study PRJEB22396) | soil metagenome | biome: tundra; feature: field; material: soil | place: USA | collected 2010-05 | depth 0.15 m | reverse complement strand
GGTCACGCCCGGGGCGGTGGTGTCCAGGACCGAGGTCTACGAGCTCATCCAGTACCAGCCGGTCACGGACACGGTGCACCGGTTCCCGCTGCTGATCGTCCCGCCGATGATCAACAAGTTCTATCTCACCGACCTGGCGCCCGGCCGCAGCATGATCGAATTCCTGGTCGGCCAGGGCCACCAGGTGTTCGTCATCTCCTGGCGTAATCCCGACGCCCGGCACCGGGACTGGGATCTGGACACCTACGGCGGCGCCGTCGTCGACGCGCTGGCCGCGGTGCGGCGCATCGGCCGGGCGCCCAAGGCCAGCATCTGCGCGCTCTGCTCCAGCGGCCTCGTCTCGTCGATGGTCAGCGCGCATCTGGGCGCGACCGGGCGCTCCGATCAGCTCGCCAGCCTGTGCCTGGGCGTGACCGTCCTGGACCAGGCCCGCGCGGGCACAGCGGCCGCGATGATCGACGCGCGCACCGCGGAAGCGGCGATCCTGGCCTCCCGCAGCCGCGGCTACCTGGACGGGCGGGCCCTGGCCGAGGTGTTCGCCTGGCTCCGGCCCGATGACCTGATCTGGAACTACTGGGTCAACAACTACCTGCAGGGACGGACACCGCCCCCGTTCGACATCCTGTCCTGGAATGCCGACACCACCAGGCTGCCCGCGGCTCTGCACCGCGATTTCATCGAGCTCGCCCTGTCTAACGCGCTGACCAAGCCGGGAGCGGCGACCATGCTGGGTTCCCCGGTCGATCTCTCCAAGGTTGACGTCGACAGCTACGTCGTGGCGGGCATCGCCGACCATATCTGCCCGTGGCAATCGTGCTACCGCAGCACCCAGATGCTCGGCGGCACCAGCCGGTTCGTGCTTTCCACCAGCGGGCACATCGCTTCCATGGTCAATCCGCCATCGAACCCCAAATCGACCTTCCGGACCGCGCCCGGCAACCCGGCGCAGCCACGTGACTGGCTGGCGGAGGCCGTTGAGGAAAAAGGAAGCTGGTGGCCTGACTACTCAGCCTGGCTGGCCGAGCGCAGCGGCGGATTGAAGAAACGGCCGGGCGCGCTGGGCCGGAAGGGATCACCACCGATGGACCCGGCGCCCGGCAGCTACGTCCTCGACCGGTGACCATGCCAGCCACCGGCGGCGGCCCGGCGCCGGACACCGAGACAATGCGCAGCATCAGCGTCGACGGCCACCAGGTTCGCGTGGCCGTGCGGCACGGGCGCGGCGGCCGGATTCCGCTGCTCATGATCAACGGCATCGGCGCCAGCCTGGATCTGCTGCAGCCGTTCGTGGACGCGCTTGATCCGTCCCTGGGCGTGATCCGTTTCGACGTTCCCGGTGTCGGCGGCTCGCCCCTGCCCGCGTCCCCGTACCGCTTCAGCGGGCTGTGCAGGCTGATCAGCCGGATGCTGTCGGCGCTCGGCTACGACTCGGTCGACGTGCTCGGCATCTCCTGGGGCGGCGGGGTCGCGCAGCACTTCGCGGCCTTCCAGCGGGCGCGGTGCCGCCGGCTGGTGCTGGTCAGCACCGGAACCGGCGCGATCATGGTGCCCGCCCGGCCCGGTGTCCTGCTGCGGATGGTCACCCCGCGGCGCTACCTGGATCCCGGTTACCTGGAGCGTGTCGCACCCGGCCTGTACGGCGGATCCGCCCGGGCCGATCCGGCGCGGATAACCGCCGCGATGCACGCGCATTCCCGGGTCGGGTCGCCCCGCGGCTATCTCTACCAGCTCACCGCCGGGGCCGGCTGGACGAGCGTGCCGTTCCTGCCGCTGCTGCGGCAGCCGACGCTCATCGTGTCCGGTGATGACGACCCGATCATCCCGCTGGCCAACGCGCATCTGATGCACCGGCTGATCCCGCATTCTCAGCTGCATGTCTTTCACGGCGGCCACCTCGGCCTGATCACCGAGGCGCCGGAACTCGCACCGGTGGTGGACTGTTTCCTCGCCGGGCCCGACCGCAGGGGAGGACTCCATGACGATGGCTCCGGACGCTGACTTCTACGCGCTCGAATCGCTGCTCGATGACCGCGGCCGGGAGGTTCTGCTGCGGGTCAGGGAGTTCATGGAGAAGTCGGTCCAGCCCGTCATCAACGACTACTGGATCCGCGCGGAGTTCCCGCACGAGCTCGTTCCCGCCATGGCCAGGCTCGGGATCGCCGGCATCGGTTACGAGGGCTACGGCTGCCCGGGCGGCGGCAGCCTGCTGAGCGGCATGGTGGCCATGGAGATCGCCCGCGTCGACGCGTCCATTCAGACGTTTCTCGGCGTCCACTCGGGGCTGGCGATGGGCTCGATCTACCTGTGCGGGTCCGAAGAACAGAAACAGCGCTGGCTGCCGGCCATGGCGCGGATGGAGAAGATAGGGGCGTTCGGCCTGACCGAGCCCGACGTGGGCTCCGGCGTGGCCCGTGGCCTGGCCACGACGGCGCGCCGGGACGGCACCGAGTGGGTGCTCGACGGGCAGAAGAAGTGGATAGGGAACGCGACCTTCGCCGATTACGTGATCATCTGGGCCCGTGACGTCGCAGATGGCCAGGTGAAGGGTTTCGTGGTCGAGAAGGGCACGCCCGGGTTCTCCGCCGTCGCGATGCGGGACAAGATCGCGCTGCGGGTGGTCCAGAACGCGCACATCTCGATGGAGGGCGTGCGGGTACCGGAAGCCAACCGGCTGCAGAATGCGTCGTCTTTCCGGGACACGGCCGCCGTCCTGCGGCTGACCCGGGCAGGTGTGGCCTGGCAGGCGGTCGGCTGCGCCCGCGGCGCCTACGAGCACGCGCTGGCCTACGCGGGCCAGCGGGAGCAGTTCGGCCGGCCCATCGCCGGCTTCCAGCTCGTGCAGGACCTGCTGGTCCGCATGCTGGCCAACGTGACCGCGTCCGCATGCCTGTGCGCCCGGCTCTCCCAGCTCCAGCAGGAAGGCGCCGCGGAAGACCACCACTCGGCGCTGGCCAAGGCGTTCTGCACGGTGCGGATGCGCGAGACGGTCGGCTATGCCCGCGAACTGCTCGGCGGCAACGGCATCCTGCTGGAGAACCAGGTGGGCCGGTTCGTCGCCGACGCCGAGGCGATCTACTCCTACGAGGGCACCAGGGAGATCAACACCCTCATCGTCGGCCGCGCCATCACCGGCGTCGGCGCGTTCGTCTGACCGCAGGAAACTCTGGCCACCGAGAACGGAGATACGGATGTTGCGGATCAGGACCACCAGGTCGGCCCGTGCGCGGCTCGCTGCCGGTGTGATCGCCCTCGGGGCCTTAGCCGCCACGTCGACCGCGGCCGGCACCGGTGCCGGTGCGGCGACGGCCAGGCCGCTGAACCAGGGCGCCGGACCAGTCGTCGCGACCGCGGACGGGGCCGTGGGCGGAAAGACAATAGGCACCACTGACGAGTTCCTCGGCATCCCCTACGCCGCTCCCCCGGTGGGCTCGCTGCGCTGGCGTCCCCCGCAGCCCCCCGCTCCCTGGCCGGGCGTCCGCGCCGCGACGGCGTTCGCGCCGCACTGCCCGCAGCCGGCTTCGCCCTTCGGCGTGGCCAGCACGTCGGAGAACTGCCTGTACCTGAACGTCTTCACCCCGGCCGGAAGCAGCGGCCGCCGCCTGCCGGTCATGGTGTGGATCCACGGCGGTGCACTGCTGACCGGGGAAAGCAACGACTACGATCCCTCCGGGCTTGTCCACCACGGCGTGATCGTCGTCACCATCAACTACCGCCTGGGCGCGCTCGGCTTCCTCGCGCACCCGGCCCTCGCCGGCCGGCCCGGTGGCCCGTCCGGCAACTACGGGTTCATGGATCAGCAGGCCGCGCTGCGCTGGGTGCAGCGCAACATCCGCCCGTTCGGCGGCGACCCGCGCAACGTGACCATCTTCGGCGAGTCGGCCGGCGGGCTCAGCGTGCTGTCGCAGCTCGCCTCCCCCGGCGCCAAGGGCCTGTTCGCCAGGGCCATCGTGGAGAGCGGGACATATAACCTGACGCAGCAGCCGCTGGCGACGGCCGAGGCCGCGGGTGAGGCGTTCGCCGCCAAGGCGGGCTGCGCCAGCCAGACCGCGGCGTGCCTGCGCAGCCTCCCGGTCCAGACCATCCTGGACAACGAGAACCAGGGCGTCGCCGGCTACGAGCCGGACATCGACGGACTGGTCCTTACTCAGTCGCTGAAAACCGCCTTCGCCACCGGCCAGTTCAATCAGGTACCGGTGATAGTTGGCACCAACCATGACGAATGGCGGCTGTTCGTCGGGCTGGCGGAGCTGGAGGGCGCACCAGTCACGGCGGCGAACTACCAGGCCACGATCGCCGCGACGCTCGGTCTCTCCGCTGCGGCGGCGGCCGTGATCGCGGCGCAGTACCCGCTGAGCGCCTACCCCAGCCCCTCTGTCGCCATGGGCGCGGTCGGCACCGACGCCATCTTCGCCTGCCCGGCGCTCACCGCCGACCTGTCCCTGTCGAAGTACGTGCCGACGTACGCCTACGAGTTCGACGACCAGAATGCGCCGGAGGTCTCCTTGCCTCCGGTCAGCTTCCCCTACGGCGCGGCTCACGCGACAGAGCTTTCGTACCTGTTCAGCTTGTCGAACGTCGCCTACCCCGCGGTGCTCACGCCGCCGCAGCAGCAGCTCGCGGCGGCCATGAAGCAGGACTGGACGAACTTCGCCAGGCAGGGATCCCCGTCCGCGCCTACCTGGCCGGGCTTCGGCAGCGCCAGCCAGCGAATGCTGTCCCTGGTACCACCGCGACCGCAGCTCGAGACCGACTTCGCGGCCGAGCATCACTGCGCTTTCTGGGCCGCCGCAGGCTAACTCCTTCCCGCCTGCCTAGCCCACCGATCCGCCTGCCCGAGGGCGCCGAATGATGCGCGTATCACTGTGGGACAGTTGCCCGCCATCGGCGGGCAACTGGCGTTCTTCCAGCGTTGTCAGCGGTGGTTCGCTCTGGATGCGCGAACCGGATGGGGCCGGAGGCGCTTCGGGAAGCCGGCTCTGCGCCAGCGCATCGTCGGTGCGCGGTAGCGGACGGCCACTAGCCTTGAGGAGCCGGCTGTGCAGCACGGCGGGGTTGCGCCGGAGTCCCTGCCGCACCGCCGCCGGCCGGGCCAGGAAGCTGGGTTACTCCTGTCCGGCGGATTCGTCGGGTATGTAGAACATCCGTAGTTGCATGAGCCGCGCTCCGGGCGGGGCGTCCTGTACGGTGTGCCCGTACTTGCTGAGCAGCGCGACGTACTCGTCGTGCAGCGCTTCAAGGTCCTCGACCGTGTAGTAGCCATCGGCGCGGGAGGACTTGGCCCACTTGCCGTGCTGGCGGACATCGCGGATGAAGCGGTTGACCAGCGCGAGCTCGCCGGGGATCTGGCCGGCGCGCCATTCGTCCAGCGCCGCCCGCTCCTGCGGGCTGAGGCTGCCGTAGTCGGGCTCGCGCATGTCGACGGGGAAAGTGCGCCACCACCGCTCCCGGCCGTTCGCGCGCTCCGGCACCTCCTCGATGACTCCGGCATCGGCGAGCACCCGCAGGTGGTAACTGGTGGTTCCGGTGTTTTCGCCCAGCGCCTCGGCGATGGTGGTGGAGGTGGCGGGCCCGTGCTGGCCGAGATGGCGGAGCATCTCCCGGCGCAGCGGATGCGACATGGCTTTCCAGCGCTTGGCATCGCCGACCACCGGACGCGGAGTGATCGCCATGTCCGCAGCGTATCACCATTACCGGGATTCTTCTGCAGAAGATTATTTGCATAATTTTCTCTGTAAACCTACGGTGGGGGCCATGCAGACAGATGCACTCCGGCCCGCTGAGCCCGCCGGCAGCCGGCACCGCACTGCCCGGCGAGGCTTGACCGCGCCAGACCCAGCGTCCGGAAGGCCGGCGATCCGGTCCGCCGGCGAGGTCCCCGGCCGTCTCGGCGACGCGATCGATGACCGGGTCGCCGAGGTAGTCGAGGAGATGCTCGGCCAGCGGGCCGCGCTGCGGCCGGGCGCGTGGCTGCGCCCGGCGCTGGCCGGGCTCGCGCTGTTCCTCGCCGCGGTCGCGAGCGTCATGCTGCGGCACAACGTGGTCGCCGTCTGCACGATCTGGCCCTGCACGGCCGCCATCTACCTGGCAGCCATCCGCTTCACCGAAGCGAGCAGGTCATGACCGTCACCGACGCTGCCCGCCGGACGGCGGGCGGCCCCGCGACAGGCCGGTCCGCGACGCTGGCGTGCCCCGCCTGGCTGCGCCGCGCCCGGCTTGCCGCCCTGGCCGTGGGCGGCTTCCTGCTGCCTTGGTGCGTGCTGCTCAGTGCAACACTGCCGGCCACCGCACGAGCGCAGAACTGGTCACTGGCCTGGGCGGGCCTGGACGGCGCGGAGGCCCTTGCGGCCCTGGCGACCGCGGTGCTGCTCACCCGCGCTGACACCCGGGCGATCCTCACGGCCGTGGCGGGGGGCACGCTGCTGCTCGCCGACGCCTGGTTCGACGTGTGCACATCGGCACCCGGCCTTGATCACGCGCTGGCTGTCGCTGAGGCAATCTTCGCCGAGCTGCCGCTCGCCGGGGCCGCGTTCTGGCTCGCGGTCACGCTCACCCGGAGTGCCCGGTGAAAGCGGCGCTGCTGGGCGTCGCGGCTGGCACGCTCGCCGTGGGCTTGGGCGCAGTGCTCAGCGACAAGGCGCCCTACCCGTACGCGCAGCGCCGCCTGCTCGATATCCCGCTGCCCCTGCTGACCCGGCGCCGCCTGGACGCGCTGCTGCAGCCTCGCGCCGGCGAGCAGATACTCGAGATCGGGCCAGGCACCGGACTCCAGTCGCTGCACGTGGCGCCGCAGCTCGGCGCCGGCGGTCAGCTCTCCGTCGTCGACGTTCAGCAGCAGATGCTCGACCACGTGATGGCGCGCGCCGCCGAGCGCTCAATCGGCAACATCACCCCGCACCTGGCCAGCGCCGGTGCGCTGCCATTCACCGGCGCCCAGTTCGATGCGGCCTACCTGGTGACGGTGCTCGGCGAGATCCCCGGACAGCTGGCCGCGCTGATGGAACTGCGGCGAGTGCTCAAGCCCGGCGGGCGGCTGGTGGTCGGCGAGTTCGCCGACCGGCACCATGTGCCGCTGGCGACACTGGTGAGGCTGGCCAACGACGCTGGCCTGCATCTCCGGCGGCGCACCGGCATCCCGCTGGCGTACTATGCGCTACTCACGCCCTGCAGGTGAAACCGCGCCGGCCGAGTCCGGCGGCTCGCGCAGGTAACGGCGGTCCCGCCGCCACGCTCCTGCGCTGCCGCCTTAACCGATCCAGACCGCCAGGCGCAGGCCCGAGCGCGGGTAGATCGTTTCGTCGCCGGGAGCGGCCCCGCGGACACCTTGGATTGGGCGCTGGCCGGACTGCTGCATGAGTGCTCTATCGGGCCGCTCCTCTATCCGGGCCGGGCGAATCGGGATGCCTACCGCAAGCTCAAAGAGGCCGCGCGCGGCGACCGGGGCAGGAATACCGGCGATCCCGTTGAAGCGATGATCCAGGCGGTCATAAACGCAACCCGCAACCGGCGAGGGGCAACTGATGGTTAAACTGCCCGTCATTCCGTGGCGGCGGTCATTCGCCGGGCGCGTTTCGCCTGGCTGATCATTGACAGCGCGAGCACGGCCCCCACTCCCTCGCCAGCGCGCAGCCGCAGGTCAAGGAGGGGTTCCAGGCCCAGCGCATCGAGCACACGCAGGTGCGCGGGCTCCGCGCTGACATGGCCGGCGACCAGATGGGCCTGAACCTCAGGGCGGTAGCGGACGGCCACGAGCGCGCTCACGGTGGTCAGCAGCCCGTCCAGGATCACCAGGCCACCGGCCTCGGCCACGCCCAGGCACACTCCGGTCAGGAAGGCCTGCTCACCGCCGCCGAGGCCGCCGATCAGGTCTTCGGCGTCGCGGCGGGTGAGCTGGCCGGCCAGGGGAAGCCGGTCACCCATCCGGGCCAGGGCCTGCTGCACGACATGCCGCTTGCGGGCGACCATGGCGGTGTCGGCGCCCACGCCGCGTCCCACGACTTCCTCGGCGGGCGCTGCGAGCAGGGCAGCGGCGAGCGCCGAGGCGACGGTCGTGTTGCCGATGCCAACCTCGCCGAGCGCCACCGGGCCGGCCACGGCGAGCTCCTGGCCCACCCGGGTGCCCGCGGCGACCAGCCACGGCACGGCATCCCTCTCCAGCGCGTCGGCGGTAGCCAGGTCACCGCGCGCACCTGGCGGGCGCACGTCCCGCCAGCCCGGGATGGGGTCGCCGTCGATGCCGCAGTCGGCCAGGCACACCCGCAGGCCGACCGCCCTGGCCATGGCGGCGCCCTGGCCCTCCCCGGCCGCGAGCGCGAGCGCGACGAGCCGGGTGGTGCTGTGCGGGAACGCGCTGACCCGCAGGCCGGTGACGGGGTGATCGGCGGCGGCGATGACCAGGGTTCCGGCGGCCCCAGGTGCGGCGACGGCGTCAACCCGCAGCAGCGTGTCACCGAGCAGCCCCAGCGACCCCGGCGCCGCCAGCAGGCGGTCCTCGGTATCGCGCGCCAGGACCCGGGCGCCGCCCATCGCCGCGCTCGCCCGGTCCCGGGGCGCGCCGGGCGCCGCCGTGTCCGGCCAGCGGTCCCGCAGGACGACGTCGGTGAGCGGAAGCCGCTGGGACCAGCCGTGGCGCTCCAGCCCCGGTGCTGGCGGGCGCTCGTCGGGCCAGCCGAGGCAGAGCCACCCCAGTGTCACCACGCCCTCGGGCAGCCCGAGGAGTGCGTGCAGCTCATCGGGGTCGAACAAGGTGACCCAGCCCAGCCCTAGGCCGTGGGCCCGGGCGGTGAGCCAGATGTTCTCGATCGCGCAGGCGCAGGACCACACGTCGGTATCGGGGAAGGTGGCACGGCCCAGCACACCGGCCGGGCGGGCCCGCCGGTCACAGCAGACCACCACGCCGAGCGGAGCCTCTCGGATCCCTTCCAGCTGCAGGCTGCGCAGATGGCGCGCGCTGTCCGCGTCGAGCTGCCTGGCCTGGGCCAGCCGGGCGCGGTCAGCCATCACCGCGGCGCTAGCCCGCAGCTGCGGATCCCGCACGACGACGAAGCGCCACGGCTGGGAGTGCCCGACGCTCGGCGCCGCATGCCCGGCCGCCAGGATCTCGTCCATGATGTCGTCGCCGACCGGGTCCGGGCGGAACCGGCGTACGTCCCGCCGGGCGGCGATGACCTCGGCCAGGGCCGCACGCGTCGCGCCCGGCAGCGCCCAGCTCATCGGGTCGCCGGCCCGCTCAGCGCTGCTGGTGGCGTCCCCGACCAGCGGCCGCGGCCGGGGCCACGGCTTCGATGTCTCGGTGCTCATGGTCTTGACGAGCGTGCCCGCCGCCGCAGGGTGCGTCAAGTCGGTGCATCGAGTTACCCGAGCTGGGGGTCTTAACGGCGCTGGGGGTCTTAACGGCGCTCAGCCTGGGATCGGCGTTCTTCTCGCACCCGCTGCTTATGCACCAGCCGGTGATGATACCGGCATTATGCCGATCGCTGGATTATGCCGAAGCTCAGGAGGTGAGCCTCGGCAACTCGACGTGCGGGAACTGGGATCCGTGAGACGCTGCCGTCGTGAGCGTAACGGTCGTCGGCGTGGGTGACGACGGCTGGCCGGGGCTGTCCGAGGAGGCGCGCGGCGTCCTGCGGGAGGCTCCGCTGATCGTCGGCAGCACCCGCCACCTCGCGCTCATCCCAGACCTCCCCGCCCGCCGCGCCCACCTCCCGTCGCCGCTGCTCCCCCGGCTCGACGAGCTCGTAGCGGAAAACCCCGGTTTGTGCCTGCTCGCGAGTGGCGACCCGATGCTGCACGGGCTGGGTGCCACGCTGGCCCGGCGGCTCGGTGCCGGGCACATCCGCGTGCTGCCTGCCGTGTCGTCCGTCGCCCTGGCGTGCTCGCGGCTTGGCTGGGCCGAGCACGAGGTCGACGTCGTCTCGCTGGTGTCGCGCCCGGCCGAGGCGGTCCTGCCCGCGGTGCAGCCAGCCGCCAGGGTCCTGGTGCTGAGCCGTGACGGCCGGACTCCGGCTGTGCTCGCCGCCCTGCTGGCCGACCGGGGCTGGGGCGCAACCCTGCTGACCGTGCTGGAGCACCTCGGCGGCGCCGCGGAACGGGTGCGCGGCCCCTACCCGGCCCGGTCCGCGGACGCTGAGCCATTCGCCGGCCCCGACCCGTTCGCCGACCTGTCCGTCGTTGCCCTGGAATGCCAGCCG
>OBLW0100004834.1_pt1 | contig 10191 bp, 7 predicted proteins | sample 1520161 | NCBI WGS metagenome assembly OBLW01 (sample SAMEA3539309, study PRJEB22396) | soil metagenome | biome: tundra; feature: field; material: soil | place: USA | collected 2010-05 | depth 0.15 m | reverse complement strand
TTCAGCTTCCGCCCGAAGGTCCCAGCGGTCTGTTCTCGAACGGATTGCGCACCGACCTGATCCTCACCGATGCAGCCGGCCGCGCTTCCATTCACTCCGTGCAGTTGAATCGGACTGGCGGGCAGTTTCGTATCCGGATTACGGCGGTGAAGGAGCAGGCCCGCGCGGGCGCGGTCTCCACCCAGTTCATCGGCGAGAACCGCAGTGGGGCGCCGGCGACTACTGCCAAGGCGAGTCCAGCCGCGCCGCCACGGACTCCGGCTCAGGCCACGCCGCAGAGCACTCCGCAGACGCCGCAGACGATGCCGAAATCCGGCGAGATCACGCAGACGACGCCGGCGCAGGGGACGGCCAAATCCGGCGAGATCACGCCGACCACTACCAAGATGGGGTCCGGGAGCCATAAGAAATGGCTCGTGCTGGCGGGCATCGTCGCCGCCGGCGCCGGTGCGGCATTGGTAGGTGTAACCCGCGCCAACTCCGGGTCGAAGTCGACGGTTTCGAGTTCGGTGGTCAGCATCGGCACGCCTACCGTCACGATAGGGAACCCATGAGCCGGCCATCCGCTGTCTTCGTGCTATTGGCGGCGGCGGCGTGCGCCTCCGCGCAGGTGACGCTGTCGACGGTGCAAGACGGCGTGGCGAGTCTCACCCAGGCCCACGACTTCGGTTCGGTGGGGCTGGGGAGTGTGGCGGACGTTGAGTTTCAACTCACGAACACGGGGGCGACGGGCATTTATCTCACGAGTCTTGGGTTCTCTGGGCCGTACGCGCCGGATTTCTCCGTAGTCTGCCCTTTATCGCCGGACCTCTGCGGCAGCGCGCCGCTGCAACAGTTGCCGATTCTGATCAACCCCTCCGGCACCGTGGATTTCACCGTGCAATTCGATCCGCTCCAATTGGGCTCACCCAGCACCACCATGAACATCACCGCCGGCAATATCATTCCGACGGTCTTCCTGACAGGCGCGGGCGTGCCACCGCTCACGGTGCTTCTCAACAATCAACCGCTAGGGGCCGGGGAAACCATAGACTTTGGCAATGTCCAAGCCGGATCGCGCCAGACCATCAAGCTGATGCTGGCCAATTCTCCGAACAACGTACCGCTCACCGTTCCCGCGATTCCGACATTGGCGACAGGCGCCTTCAGCCTGGCAGGCAGCGCACTCTCGGGGCCGACTGTTGCGCCGGGTTCGTCAGCCGAACTGGATGTCATATTCGCGCCCACCGCCATGGGTCCGCAACAGGCCATCTTGACTATCGGACTGCTCACGTATCCACTTCAAGGCACGGGGGGGGCGCCGCCTCCGCCTGTTTGCCCCGCCCCGTCGATTCTGACCCCCACCACGCTCGCGAGCGCGCAGCAAGGGACTCTTTCGGTCAGCCTGACGTCGCCGTCGGCGTCGCCGTGCCCAGGAAAGGTGACGCTCACCTTCCAGTCCGCGGTCAGCGGCGTCAGCGACGACCCGGCCATCACCTTCGCGGATGGAACGCGCTCCGCGGTCTTCACCGTGGCGGAGGGAGCGCCCGCGAATGTTGCGTTCGGGACGGGCACCACGGAGGGCACCCTGGTTTTCACTGTGACTCTAGGCAGCAACCCCGCCCAAACCACCAAGGTCGCCATTCCCGCGGCGGCCATCGGCATCGACGCGGCAGTAGCGGTGCGCAACGTCGCCTGCGATCCCAGTGCCGTCTACTGCACGACTACCAACATCCAGCTTCAAATCAACGGTTGGGATAACACCCGGAGCACATCCCAACTGGTCTTCAGCTTCTTCAATTCCTCCGGCAGCGCCATCGCTCCCGGCGATATCACCGTGGCCGCTGGTTCCGCATTCCAGCAGTACTTCGCAAGCTCCGACATGGCCGGCGTCTTTGGAGTGACCGCGCTTTTTCCGGTGACCGGCAATTCCGACGACGTCGTCGCGGCGCTGGTCCAGCTCACCAACTCCGTGGGCACGGTCGAAAGCGCCAAGATCACCTTCTGAATGTGGGGCGGGACTCCAGTCCTGCGGCCGGCGTCCACGCCGGCCTGCGCGGCATTTTCCCCTTGCTTTTTTCAAACAGACGTTTTAAAATACTGTTTTATTCATGCCGGACCGGAACAGATCGCACGCCGGCGCCCCCCGCGACGCCACCGAAGCCCGCATCCTCGAATCCGCGGGCCACGTCTTCTCCGAGACCGGCTTCCAGGCCGCCAAGGTGCGCGATATCTGCGCGCGCGCCGGAGTCAATCTCGCTGCGGTGAATTATCACTTCGGCGACAAACTGGGGCTTTACGACGCAGTCCTCCGTTACGCGGCCTGCGCCGCCGGCAACGCCGCCACTTTCGACCCCGTGCTGCCGGGCCGCACCCCCGAAGCCAAGCTGCGCGCGTTCGTGCTCGGCCTGCTGCAGAATATGTATGGAGAAGAACGGCCGGCCTGGCCCGTGCGCCTGATGACCCACGAACTGGCGCAACCCACGCCCTCTTTCGATGGCGTGGTCGATCAGATCATGCGCCCCAGGCACAACGCCGTACGCGCGCTGGTGGCCGGCGTCATCGGCCGGCCGGTGGACGATCGCCAGACGCGGCTTTGCGCGCAAAGCATCATGGGGCAGATCATCCTTTATGCGCACGGCCGGGAAGTTCTCAAGAGATTGTGGCCGGACCTGCGGTTCACCCCCGAGACTCTGGAAGAAATCGCCAGCCACATCGCGTCCTTCTCGTACGCCGCGCTGAAAAGCTTCGCCCGGCGCAACGCGGCGGCAAAACCGAAACGAAAGCAAACTGCGAGGCAAATATGAAGCATCCCACTCCGATCGATGCGCAGGCAGGGCGCGCCCGGACCGTGATTATCTTGATAGTCGTCCTGCTGGCCGCCGGCGCCCTCGTGTTCTGGCGTGTGGCGCTGGCCAAGCCTGACGGCGCCGCCAATACCATCGTCCTGAGCGGGCGGATTGAAGGAGACGACTCGGCGGTGTCGTCCAAAGCCACGGGCCGCCTGCTCGAAGCCAAGGTGCGTGAGGGCGACGTGGTCAAGGCGGGAGATGTCATCGCCGTCCTGGACGACCAGCAGTTGCGGGATCGCGAGGAGCAGGCACAGGCCAGCGTCGCGCAGTCCGAGGCGCGTCTCGAATGGTCCCGGCGGCAAATCGCCGTCCTGCAGGACCAGTTGCTCCAAAACTCGGTGGAGAACGGCCAGTCCAAGGTGGATTCCAAGGGCCGCGTGGGCCAGGCGCAAGGGCAACTGGCGGCGGCGGAATCCGACCTGGCGCAACAGGAAGCCGCCTATAAGCTGGCGCTCTTCGATAAAGACGCTTACACGCGGCTGGCCCAATCGGGCGCGGTATCCGAACGTCAGGGCAAGCAGGCGGAAACTACCGCGGAGACTCAAGCGGCGCTGGTGGCCGCGTCCAAACGCCGGGTGGAGGCGGCGCGTGGCGCTCTCTCGACGGCCGAAGCCACTTTGAGCAATCCGGATATACGAAGCCTGCAGGCGGCCGCGTTGCGCCAGCAAATAGCGCAGCAGGAGGCCGACATCGCCAGCGTAGCCGCGGATGAACAACACGCGCGGGCGGTACTGATGGAGGCCAAGGCCAACCGCAAGGATCTGGTCGTAACCGCTCCCTTCGACGGAACGGTGGTGACGCGCACCGCCGAACCCGGTGAAGTCCTCACCGCCGGAACGCCCATCGTCACCCTGCTCGATCTGCACAAGGTGTATCTGCGCGGCTACATTCCCGAAGGCCAGATCGGACGCGTCAAAGTGGGCCAGGCGGCGCGCGTGTTTCTGGATTCGAATCCCAAACAGCCGCTGGACGCCTATGTGGTGCGCATCGATCCGCAGGCCACCTTCACGCCCGAAAATACATACTTTCGCGACGACCGGGTGAAGCAGGTGGTGGGCGTGAAGCTCGGATTGAAGAGCGGATTCGGCTACGCCAAGCCTGGTATGCCGGCCGATGGCGAGGTCCTGGTGGCGGGCGACGCATGGCCGCCGGAAAGCCATCGCAAATGACGGGCGATCGCCACGCTGACGACGCCGGCGCCTCGGTGCTGGCGGAACCGGCGGAGATCCACGCGCCGGATCGCGTGGTCATTCATGCGCACGATTTGCGGAAGAACTACGGTCCCGTCGAGGCGGTCAGAGGCATCGATCTGGATGTCCACGAGGGGGAGATTTTCGGCCTGATTGGTCCAGATGGCGCAGGCAAGACCACCACCTTCCAAATCCTCGCCGGCATCATGGAGGCTACCTCCGGCGTGGTGGAAGTGTTCGGCAAGCCCGCTCGCGAATCGCGTTCGGCGGTGGGCTACCTGACCCAAACCTTCAGCCTGTACCCCGACCTCAGCGTCAACGAGAACATCCGCTATGTGGGCGATCTGCGCCGCGTGCCGCCGAAAGAGATCACTGGGCGAGGCGACCGCTATCTGCAGATGTTCGATATGCACCGCTTCAAAGACCGGCTTGCGGGGCAATTGAGCGGCGGCATGCGGCAGAAGCTGTCGCTGGTCTGCGCGCTGGTGGCACAGCCTCGCGTGCTGCTGCTCGACGAGCCGACCACGGGTGTCGATCCGGTTTCCCGCCGCGAATTCTGGGACGCGCTGGCGCATCTGGCTGCGGACGGCCTGACCATCCTGGTCGCCACGCCCTATCTGGATGAAGCCGAGCGCTGCAACAAGGTCGCGCTGATGCATCTCGGCCTGATCCATCAGACCGGCACGCCGGCCGAATTGCGGGACAGTCTGGGGATGAAGCGGCTGGAAGTCCACACTGCCAATCTGGCGGACGCCGAAGACAAGCTGACGGAAGCCCACGATGAGGCGACCGACGGGGTGATCGGAGATGTCCAGCGGTTCGGCGACCGGCTGGACGTGATTGTGAAAGATCCCGAGGCGGGCCGTACGGCAGTTGAGGCGACGCTGGCGAAGGCGGGGATCGCCGTGCAAAGTATCCGCGTCGCGGACCCCACGCTGGAGAACACCTTCGTGGCGCGGCTGCGGGCCATGGGGCAGGAACTGCACGCACCGCCGTTCGCGGGCAGGCACCCGCATCGCGATCTTAAGGGACAGATCGCCATTGGCGCGGAGAATCTGACGAAGCGGTTCGGCGAGTTCACCGCCGTGCACAATGTCAACCTGAACGTGCACTACGGCGAGGTGTACGGCCTGCTAGGCGCCAATGGCGCGGGCAAGACCACCACCATCAAGATGCTGTGCGGGCTGGTCGAGCCCACCAGCGGCACGCCCCAACTTACGGGCGGGCAGGGCGGCATCCGATCCGCGGAGGTGCGCGAACTGGTCGGGTACATGTCGCAGAAGTTCTCGCTGTACGACGATTTGACCATCGATGAAAACCTGGACTTCTTCGCCGGGGTGTATGGCGTGCCGGCCAGCGAGATCGCGGAGAAGAAAAAGTGGGTGCTGGATTTTTCCGGCTTGACGGGGAAAGAGCAGCAGATCACGGGGAGCTTGCCGGGCGGTTGGAAGCAGCGCGTGGCGTTTGGAGCGGCTACCATGCACGAACCCAGCGTCCTGTTTCTGGACGAGCCGACCTCGGGCGTAGACCCGCTGGCGCGCCGCGCGTTCTGGCGCATGATCAACCGGCTGGCGGATATGGGCACGGCGATTCTGGTGACCACGCATTATCTGGAAGAGGCGGAACAGTGCAATCGCCTGGGCTTCATGGCGGGGGGCGAATTGGTGGCGGAAGGCGCTCCCAGCGCCATCAAAGCGCGGCAGGGCGGACACCTGCTGGAGTTGCGCGTGGACCAGCCGCAGCGCGCGGCAGACCGGCTGAAAGAACAGATGGAGCGCTGGCGCGTGTCGCTGTTCGGCGACCGGTTGCATGTGATCGTGGATGACGGCGTGGACACCGCGGAAAAGCAGCTTGTGGAAAAGCTGCGCGATGCGGGCGTGGCCGTCCAAGAGGTGCACGAGGAGAACTACTCGCTGGAGGATGTTTTCATCGCGGTGGTGGAGAAGGCCCGCCAGGAGGGCAAGTTTGCCGCGGAAGATTGAATGGAGGGCGGGCTTAAGCCCGCGCGGGGCTTCAGCCCCGCTCTATTGGAGCTAAACCATGAGAAGAATCTTCTCGCAGGCACGCAAAGAGCTGACGCAGTTGGTGCGCGACCGCCTGGCGCTGGCGCTGGCGCTGGTGCTGCCGCTGATCCTGCTGTTTCTGCTCTCGACGGCCATTTCTCTGACCGTGCATAACCTGCCGCTGGTGATCCAGGACCTGGACGATTCGTCCGCGTCGCGGCGGTTCGCGGACGCGTTTCGCTCGTCCATTTCCTTTCACGTGGTTTCCTGGCCTCCGGATCGCAAACCCGAGGATGCCCTCACGGCCAACCGGGCGCGCGGCGTGCTGATCGTGCCCAGGGACTTCGGCCACGACATGGCGCGCGGCGCGAATGTCCAGGTGCAATTGCTGGTGGACGCCACGGACTCCAACACCGCCCGCATCGTGCAAGGCTACGTCAACCAGATTACGCGCGCCTTCAATCGGGACTCCGGCGCCATGGCGGGCGCCATGCTGGTGGGCGCGCAAGTCCGGCTTTGGTACAATCCGGGACGCGATTCGCCGAAGTTCTACGCCCCCGGCATCTTCGTGATGGGCATCTCCATGTTCCCCGCGCTGCTGGCCGCTTTGTCGATGGCTAAGGAAGGCGAGCAGAAAACCATTCTGCAGGTATATGTTTCGAGCATTTCGGCGCACGAATTCCTGCTGGGCAAGATCCTCGCCTACATGGTGGTCGCGGCCGGCGAATGGCTGCTTGGGATGACCACACTGCTGACCGTCTTCGGCTTGCACATTGCCGGAGATCCGACGCCGTTCCTGGTGGGCAGCGTGCTCTACGCGTTTTGCGTGGTCAGCTTCGGGACCTTCGTGGGCGCCGGTATTCCCAACCAGGCGGCCGCGATCCAGGCCGTCGCGCTGGCCGGTTTTCTGCTGGTCTTTCTGCTCTCCGGGTTGATCTTTCCGGTGGAGAATATCCCGGCCGGCCTGCGCTGGGTTTCCTACATTGTGTGGGGCCGATATTACATCGAAATCGTGCGCGACGCCTTGTTGCAGGGCGGCGGATGGCCGGCAGTGTGGTTTTCCGTCTTGATGATCGCGGTGCTGGGCGCGGCGTCCTACGCGATGGCTTGGAAGACCATGCGCCGCATGCAGGTGAACGCATGATGTGGGGCGGGCGTCCACGCCTGCGGCGGGTCTCCAGACCCGCCCTTTTTCCCCAATGCGTTACGGCTGGGTTTTCGACCGTGCGCGGGTTCTCCGGAACCCGCACAAGGCCGGCGTGGACGCCGGCCGCAGGACTGGAGTCCCGCCCCACGAAGGCTGGGAGAGGTGGGGTGAAAGCATGAGCCGGCTACGCGCCCTGATGCGCAAGGAGTTCAATCAAATCCGGCGGGACAAGCGCATGGCGATTTCGTTGGTCGTCCCGCCCACGCTGCAGCTTCTGCTCTTCGGTTTTGCGCTGGATTCTACGGTCTCCCACCTGCGCCTGGGAGTGATCGACTGGAGCCAGACGCCGGAGAGCCGGGAATTGGTCTCCACGCTGACCGAGAGCAAGAGCTTCCGGCTGGGCGGCGATTACGCCTCGGTGCGCGACCTGGAAGCCGCCATCAGCCGGGGAAAGCTGGATGCGGGCATCGTAGTGCCCTACGAGTTGGCGCGCGATCTGCGGCGCGGGACGCCGGTGGATGTGCAGATCCTGCTGAACGCCGCCAACGCCAACACGGCCACAATCGCGCAGGGCTATGCGGAGGGCGTGATCCTCGCTTACAACCAGACGCTGGGAACTGAAGGTGTCCGGCCCAGGGTTCGCGCGCTCAGCGGGGCCAGCGGCGCTCCACCGGGGAATCGCGGCGTGGTGAGTGCAGTGACGGCGTTCTTATTCAACCCCGGCCTGGTGAACGCCTGGTTCATCGTTACCGGGACGTTTGGCGTATTGCTGATCCTGAACGGCTCGCTGCTGGCTGCCACCGCCATGGTCAAAGAGCGCGAGCGCGGCACTGTAGAGCAATTGCTGATGACGCCGGCCAGCACCACGGATATAGTAGTGGCCAAGATCGCTCCGCTGTTCGTGCTGCTGATGGTGATGGCCACGTTAGCGATCTTCATCATGCGGCTGTTCTTCGCGGTGCCCGTGCGCGGCAGCCTGCTGCTGGTCGCGCTGAGCGCGGGCCTGTGCATCCTGTGCGGCATTGGCATCGGCACGGTCGTGGCGACGTTTACCAAGTCGGCGCAGCAAGCCATGATGACGGCGTTCTTCATCAATCCGCCGCTGTCGGTGCTATCCGGGTCGCTGACGCCGGTGGAAGCCATGCCCTCCTGGCTGCAACCCGTCACCTGGCTGAACCCGATCCGCCATTTCACCATCATCGCGCGCGCCACGTTGATGAAAGGCAGCGGCATCGACGTGCTTTGGCCCAATTTTCTGGCGCTCATCGGATTCACGGTGGTGCTGGTGTCGCTCAGCATCTGGCGTTTCCGCAAACAACTTGGATGATAAACAGATGACCAAACGTTATTGCGCAGTTCTCTGGCTCGGGCTGGGATCGATTCTCCAGGCGCAGGCCCCGCCGCCGCAGGGCACGCCGGCCGCGCAGTTGCCCCTTTCCGGACGCCCCGGGCAGGGCGGCTCGGTGAACACGGTGCAGACGCCGGTGCCGGGTGTCACGTCGAGCGTTAACACGCTCAATACGTCGGTGCAGGTGCAGGGTCCTTACGCCGGCAGCGTGGCGGGAACCGCGAAGCCCTTCTCCGGCAAGCTGTCGCTGCGGGAGGCGGTGGCGCGCGGCCTCGAATACAACCTGGGCACGGAGGGACTGACGCAAGCCATGCGGCAGGCTCGCGGACAGGCGCGCGTGGCGCGCAGTTCCCTGCTGCCGAACGTGAACGGTTACCTGCGCGAGGCGGTGCAACAGACCAACCTGGCTGCCGAGGGACTGAGGATCCATGTGCCCATTCCAGGCTTCTCATTCCCCACCATCGTGGGACCGTTCAACTACTACGATCTGCGCGCCACGCTGACCCAGACCGTGGCGGACTTGACGGCATTGAACAACTACCGCTCCGCGCAGGAACTGGTGAAGGCCAACGCGGCCGCCCTGCGCGATGCGCGCGACCTGGTGGTGCTGGCGGCCGGCGGCGCGTATCTGCAGGTGATGGCGGCTGAGGCGCGCGTGCGGTCGGCCCAGGCGCAGATCGATACGGCGCAAGCGCTTTTCAAGCAGACGCAAGAGCGGCGCGCGGTGGGGCTGAATCCGCAGATCGACGTGAACCGCAGCCAAGTCCAGTTGCAGACCCAGCGGCAGCGGCTGATGTCGCTGCAGAACGACGTGGCCAAGCAGAAGATCAACCTGGCGCGGGTGGTGGGCCTGCCGGTTAATGACGGCTACGAAATCACGGACGACATCCCCTATTCGCCGGCGCCCGACCTGACGCTGGAGCAGGCGCTCAAGCAGGCGCTGGAGAATCGCGCCGACCTGCAAGCCGCCGAAGCGCAGGTGCGCGCCGCCGAGCGTACCCGCAGCGCCGCCCGCTGGGAGCATCTGCCCTCACTGGCATTGTCGGCCGACTATGGCGCTATCGGCATCAATCCGGCGCAATCGCACGGCACGTTCACGGTGGTCGGCACGCTGCGCATCCCTATCTGGCAGGGAGGGCGGACCGAAGGCGAAGCCCAGGAAGCGGACGCCGCTTTGGGGCAGCGCCGCGCGGAGCTGGAAGATGTGCGCGGCCGGATCGAAGCCGACGTGCGTAATGCGTTTCTGGATCTCAAGACCGCGGCCAGCCAGCTCGATGTGGCGCGCAATAACCAGCAGGTGGCCGGCGATACGCTGCGGCTGACCCGGCAGCGCTTCGAGGCGGGCATTGCCGACGCGGTGGAAGTGACCCAGGCGCAGGAATCGGTGGTATCGGCCGATCTCGACTACATCACCAGCGTGTTCGCGCACAACCTGAGCAAAGTCGCGCTGGCGCGCGCCATAGGGCGGGCGGAAGAACGGCTGGGGCAGTTCCTGCAGATGCCCTAACGCTGACGGGCCGATTGCCCGTCTACCTGCCGTCCTGGCGCAGCCATTCCTTAAACGCGTCCTGGTACAGGACAATGCCTTTGCGCGAGTAGCGCAGGTAGCCCTCCCGCCGGAACTGGTTCATGTAGTGCGTGACGATCTCGCGCGAGGTGCCCACATATTGTG
>OBLW0100004833.1_pt1 | contig 10193 bp, 10 predicted proteins | sample 1520161 | NCBI WGS metagenome assembly OBLW01 (sample SAMEA3539309, study PRJEB22396) | soil metagenome | biome: tundra; feature: field; material: soil | place: USA | collected 2010-05 | depth 0.15 m | reverse complement strand
CAGCTTTGAAGCCATGTACGATCACTCCGTAGACACCGTCCTGCACGGCACTGGACAGGAAACTTTCGACGCCGTAAAAACGCTCAAAGCCGCCGACCCAGCCCGCTACACGCCCGCAGCCAACGCCAACTATCCCAAAGGACGTTTCGGCGATAGCCTGAAACAGTTAGCTCAGCTAATCAAAGCGAACTTAGGAGTCCAGGTCGCCTTCGCCGACATCGGCGGATGGGATCACCACGTCAATGAGGGCAGCACGCAGGGTCAGATCGCAAATGTGTTAGGAGACTTCTCGCAGTCGATATCCGCCTTCTGGAATGATCTAGGCGACTTAGGCGAAGACACCGTAGTAGTCACGATGTCCGAGTTTGGACGCACCGCCCGCGAAAACGGCAACCGAGGCACCGACCACGGCCACGCCAACGTGATGTTTGTTCTAGGAGGCCCAGTAAAAGGCGGCAGAGTCTACGGCCGCTGGCCCGGCCTCGATCAGTCGCATCTCTACGAAGGCCGCGACTTAGCCGTAACCACAGACTTCAGGCTAGTGCTCAGCGAAGTAGTCTCGCGCTATCTGGGAAACAAGGATCTGAAAACAGTCTTCCCCGGCTTCGAGAATCAATCGCAGTTCCTAAAGCTTCTGGGATAAAACCGGATCGTGTGGAGACGGGGCTCTGCCCCGTCCGTCTTAAGCAATGGGATAGCGAATGGAGCGACGGGCGTCCTCGCCCGTCCGCTAAAAACTCAAAGATCGTTAAACCGCGCCGCGATCGCGCTCTCCGGCTTCGTGTCTGCCACGCCGAAAATACTCAATTCTATTTAGGAAAGCTCTACGCGATGCTCTGGCGAGTTGGTATCGTTTTTCGATAACGCCAGAAGATCAGCGCCAAGCCAGACGAAAGCAGCAGCATCGTCGAGGGCTCCGGAGTCACCACCGGTTTCGGCTTATGATGACAGTGCGAAACCGGTTCTCCAACGCGACACCCCGTCGGAAGCGGCACTCCCAGTGGCGCATACGGGAAAATGAATCCGCCAGTGAACGGGCCATCGGGCCGCCCCGGAAGAATGTTCGGCAAGTCCGCCGGACCAAGCAGAGGCCGCGCCGGGAAAAATGGCGGTTCCGCGGCAGCTACCAAAACCGGCTGGTCGAGAACATCTTCGTCCGGCTCTTCCGCCGAAACCTCGGGCTTCGCCGTATCTGAAATCTGGTTGCCGCAACGCGCACGCGCCGTGATCTTGCCATCGGTCAAAAGCAATTCACCGGGATGCAAGCGAACTTTCTTGCGCGTCCAAAAGACTGTATTACGAATGCGATATGAGAGGTACACTTCGCGCGCTTCCGTGGTACGCAACAATTGGGCGTTAGCGAAGTTGAAGTGCTTATAATGCTGCCGGATTACATAATCGCGCATCGTCGCATAGCGAAGATCACTAACATCTTTTAGTCCGCCCGGAACGATCGAATAAGGATAAATGCCAGGAATTCGCGCAATAGCTTTCGACGGCTTGGTCGGGCGCTCCGACTGGAACTGAAATTTTTGCTGTTTGTTTGCGCGGACCCACATCGACTGCTGCGATTTTTCCAGACCACGGCCTTTTGTCGACGATAGATAGGTCGCCGCGTTCCACAAACACACAGCCGAAACAAAAATCCCAACCACCACTGCGAGCAAAATGTGCCGTCTACGTTGGCGGCGACGATACCAGGTACGCCTGATCCGCAGAGGCTTTCCGGTCATCTCGTTCTTCAAAATCGGGTCTTCCAAGACTACACTCCTACCCCTCTCAGGCCATAAGCCGTTTGGGGGTTCCCACCTTATATAGCATTGCTGTATCCAAACCGTCCCTGGGAAGCACTGCAGCTAAAGAAACTTAACTCTTATGGCTGCTCATGGTAGCAGAGTTATGCAACATTTTTCATTTCAGATGGATACTTTGCTCGCTTTATGTCCACACTTGAAAAATACCCTGTGCATGGCACCTGCGCCAGTCCACTTCCGTGGGGGTAGCCGCACCTCTAAGTCCTGTCCATCCGAGCTTTTAGCGCCCAAAACGATAAGTCACGCTGGCGCTCGCGTAAGATGGAATCCGCACTCCCACGATCTCTTGAACGGGCGAAGGGTCGCAGACCGTCGGTAATCCAGTTTGCTGACAAAAGTTCTCGGTGGTTTGACCCGTATAACCGCTCGCGATCATAACATTAACTCCTGCAGTCAACCTTCCCTGCATAAACGGACGAACGGCAGCCCCGCGGAACTCCTTCACCGAGGTTCCTGTGCATTCCTCATTTAAGTCGGGCAGGCATCCAGTGCCTAACGGCTTCGCCCCAACGAATTCAAATTCTCCTCTCATTTGCAGCCGAAAAGGAAGCTTCTCAATCGTCCCCAACAAATCGAAAGATAGTCCGCGGCGCTTCGGGAGTCGGCTGACCTAAGTCGAGATCGCGTGCATCCGCCTTCGAGAAAGTTGCCAGCAGCGAGCCTTGGCTGAAGTTGTGACGCAGCGCAATCGTCATAAATCGCAGCCGGCTCGGACCTTGATCGATCGGAAGACCGGTATCGGGATCGAGTTTCGCAAACTCCGCACTATTCGTGACATGGCCGTGCGTAAGTCTGAAATCCGTATTGCGAACGCTAATTTTCTCTTGCGAACCTGCCACTAAAACACAGCTTGTCATCCCGAGCCACTCTTGCGAGGGATCTGCAGATTCCCGCTGCGCTCTACAGGTCAACCTTTTATCGCGGAACTGTGGCAAGTCCCTTTCAATTCTGCAGTGGTCAGTGTTTATGCAGCATTCTTAGTTAGTGCAATCAATATTTCAACAGTTACAGGCGTTAGCACAAGTTTGCGCCGTCAGTTGGCCTCTCCGCGATTGGGGTTTTGAGCGATGTTAGCGGTTGCCGGAGATACGGCGAACGCCGTCAAACAATCCGGGATGGTCTAACGAGGGCCCGCCGCGTCCGCGGATTGTTTCACAAACTCGAACGTGCAAGGACGACCCACAACGCCGAGGCCCTCGTCCCTTGTGCCTGTCCCCTCGGTCTCCTTGAAATGGGCCTTGATGTTATAGCTGTACTCCTCGCCCTTGCGAGCGAAGACTCCGCGAGCATATTTTCTGGATGCAACGATGCCGTTGGCCGACAGCTTGGCGCTGCCATCTTCTTTGATTTTGCCGTCGATAACAAGATATCCGGGCTTCCCCGCCGTCCCGCGCTCTCCGCGAAAGCTGTTGTTCTCGATAACGCTCGGAAACTGCCAGGTGTAACCCTCGGTGCTCCCTTTTGCGGGGCACGTGAACTTCGTTAGCCACTTGCCGTCAAACTGCTTGACAGCCGCCGGTTGTGCTAGCGCATTACTGCCGCCCAGCAGAATGATTACGGCAAAAACAAAACCAATCTTGTGCATACAACCTCCGTGGATGCCCGCAGCCGATTCTGACAGGGCCCACTAGAAGTTCACACTCCCGATCGGCATTTTGTCGGTGAGCCAGGGCACTGGGGAAAGTGATTGGAGAACGCCATCCGAAACAAGTCAACAGGGTGTAGGTGTTCGCTTGTGGCATCGCAAGATAGTGCGGCACAAGCCGGTTCCGGCTACGACGATTGTCGCTGCGAAGCGTCTACCCTGAGATGCGGTAGTTAGTGACGCGATATTTCAACAGTTAAGGAGGTTCGCGGTTTACTGGTAGTCTTTCGGTGTGCCAAGCCGAGTAATCGAGATTCACGACTCCGCCGTCGACCGCGTAATCATGGAAAATGGAACGGCACTCGTTCATTTTCCATCGGTCTACATTCATCAGTTCGACGGCGGGCTCTTTGAAGATGCCGGAACTGGTTGGACTCAGGAAGCTGTGCTGCGGATTACGGATGCGCAGGTTGATGGCGCGTTCTCCGTAGCGCTGCAAGTCTGGGACGGAAATATAGTCTATTTGTCTGACGGATCATTAAGGACGGGCGAGGTAATCTCCGACAACCTTATACCGATTCCTTTGAAAATCACCGCCGATATTGAACTGACGCTGGAATCATGCGGTGAGAAGGTTCAGGTTCGTGGAACCAGTGCAACCTTAGACCTTATCGGTGAGGCAAAGTTTGTCGAAAAGTTAAAGCCCTGAACCCTGCCGTTCATGACGCAACCAGATCATTTCGTAATTGGGAGTTGCACGGTTTGCGACATAGCTAGTGTAATGGTGAAGGCGATTTCACTTTGTACCCGGCCGTTGGGCACAGGAACTACGGGCGGTTCCGTGATTGGCGGCGTATTGATCAGTGCAGTTGATAAAGCCAGCGCGAACCAGACGGTAGCCCCGATTGTGTCTCCGGGCTGCTGCCACCCGTTTTGAACGACGCCTACTAGACCCGCAACGAGTCCCGCGCCAAGAATCAAAATCCACGCCCTTGCAGCTTTGCTCATTTCATCGCGCTCACACAACCGGCCATTGTGCCTCTCGGTGTCAATTGTTGTAAACAGATGCGTTTACACTTGTAACCGTTGGGTTACGAGTAAAATGGCGGTGTTACGACAGCCATCATTGAGAACTGCTTTCGGAATTCGCCAAAGATCCACAGTCCCTTAAGGTCCAATGAGCCATTTTTTTCGCTAACGGAAACGAGAGCAATTGTCGCCAATCTATTGAGAAGATTGGTGGAGCTAGTCGGGATCGAACCGACGACCTCATCGTTGCGAACGATGCGCTCTCCCAGCTGAGCTATAGCCCCTCGCGGAGGTGGGTTAACTTTTTGATTTTAGCAGCCGTTGATTGTTTTCGCCTAGACCGTCAGTGATGCACCATCGCTGAACAGCTTGCCGAAATAATCGACGAGCCCCATCAGTCGGATCGTAAGCGTCCAGCAACAGCAACGTTTAGTCGCTGAGGGACCTGCGCCCCTACCAAAAGCCAAGATCAACGACTCGGGTTCGGCAAAACGAAGGCTATAATTTAAGGGTGAGCTCTCTCAAGGTCAAACAAGTAGCGTCGGCGGACTTCCCTACCCGCTGGGGACATTTTCTGATTCACGGTTTTACCACCAAATCTTCCGCAACCGGCGATGGTCCCAAAACGGAAGAAGCGGTCGCCCTGGTGATGGGCGAGGTGCATTCCGGATCGCCTCTGGTACGCATCCATTCACAGTGTCTAACGGGCGATGTGTTTGGATCGCTGCGCTGCGACTGCCGCCAGCAGTTGGAGATGGCGCTCTCCATGATCGCCGAAGCGGGCGCAGGCGTCCTGATCTATGAACAGCAAGAGGGACGCGGCATTGGCCTAATGGCGAAGCTGCAGGCGTACGCTTTGCAAGACGGCGGAATGGATACGGTGGAGGCGAACGAAACGCTTGGTTTCAAGGCCGATCAGCGCGAGTTCGTTATGCCGGTCGAGATCCTGAAAGCGCTGGATATTAAGCGGGTGCGGCTGCTATCAAACAATCCAGATAAAGTTGCCGCGCTCGAACGCGCCGGTATTCAGGTGACGGAGCGCGTGCCGTGCGAGGTTGCTCCAACCGAACACACCGTCGAGTACTTGAGAACGAAAGAAGAAAAGCTGGGACACTTGTTCAGCCGGCGGAGACAGCATTAGGCACGGATCTGTTAGGCACGGATCTGCGAGGCACCGATCTGCTAGGTCCCGATCTGCTAGGTCCCGATCTGCGCTGAATTATCCAAGTAATTTCTTGAACAATTTTTTATTTTTCACCGGCAGTTGCCTCAGCGCGACTGTCGCCAAGCTTCGATAAACCTCGCGAACCACCGGATCTTTTTCCAGAATCTGCATGTGTTTAGCCACCGTCTCAGCGTCTCCACGAATCAACGGACCACTGAAAGATTTCTTCGACCCAAGGCTGAGATAGTTCTCCAGCGTCTGGCGAATGATGGGCAAACTCTTGCGACGGGCGTCTGCAGGCGTGAGTCCACCGACTCGTGCGGCCTGTTCCAGAGTCACCAAAAAGGCCAGGAAGAGCGGCGAGGTCATGGTCGCCCACGCGTGATATGCCGCCTTACGCGCCGCCGGAAGTTGGAAGCTTTCGCCTCCCAACTGAGCGACGATTTGCCGTGCAACTTGGACTGCTGCGGTATCGCCTTCAAGCGCAAAGGGCACCGAGTCGAAAGACGGCTGACTGTTGGGAACAAACGTCATTAAAGGATGTACGGATGCGACCGCGACTTCAACTCTACGTAGCGACTCGAGTTCGCGGCTGAGAAGCACTCCGCTGGAGTGGAATGCAAAACGTGATCCGGTCTTCGCATCGATGCCTCGACGGGCAAGATGAAGCGCGAGATCCGAAGCTGCGGCCCGAATGGCACGATCAGGAACACAGAACCAGAGCAAGTGGGCATCAAGCCTGGCCGATGCCGCGGAGACTGCTCTAGCGCCCACCTTTGCTGCAAGCGCGCGAGCCCTACGTTGCGATGGCGGTGAATCTCGGGCAATGATCTCAAGTATGGAGAAACCAGAGTCGTGAAGGGCCTTTGCGAGAGAATTGGCTAGGCTTCCGGCTCCGACGATCGAGATGGTCGGCTTATTGATTCTCGGCTTTCGGCTCACGGGCGCAGCATACCTTATATTGTTGATATGGCGAAATCGGCAAGCAAGAAATCGGCGAAGGCACGCGTGATCTCTTCACGCGTCAGCTATAAGGGACCAGTGTTCAGCGTTACGACGGATGAAGTAGAAGAGCCTGGAGGCGTTCGTGCTCGGCGGGATGTCATACGGCATTCGGGTTCCATTGTTATATTGGCCGTCGAAGAAGCGGCTCGGCGGGTCAAAGGGTCGGAGCCGCGCATCCTGCTGGAGCACCAATATCGCCATGCGGCCCAGTCGATGATGTGGGAGTTACCCGCCGGACGTATTGACGATGGGGAAACGCCGCTTACAGCTGCTAAGCGCGAGTTGCTCGAAGAAACTGGCTTCACGGCTCGACAATGGAAGCGAATCTTACATTTTTATGTAAGTCCGGGATTTCTCGACGAAACCATGACTATCTATCTGGCTCGCGGCCTGAAAGCTGGCACCTCTCAACCTGAGCCGGACGAAAAGATTGCAATCCGGTTCGTTACTTTGTCGGAAGCCAAGCGGATGGCGCTACAGGGGCGGGTAAGAGACGCCAAGACGATCGCTGGTATTTTGTGGCTCGATCAGTTAGAACGGTAATGGCGCTTTAGTAAGTCTTCGGAAGCTAGATTATTAGCCCCTGCCTATCCTCTAACATAGGTCTGTGATTGTTATCCTTGACAGCACCCACGCTGAGCAGCACAATTCCTACACATTTTTTTGCGGAGCCTTGTAACTGACCTTATCGGCGTAGTCCGCAACAAAAGAAGGAGCGCACGTGGAACGTTTGAAAGGCACCGTCAAGTGGTTCAACAATGCCAAGGGATATGGCTTTCTCGGCCGCGATGACGGCCCGGATGTATTCATTCATTACAGCTCAATCACCACTGAGGGTTATAAGAGCTTGCAGGAGGGCGATCAGGTGGAGTTTGAGATAGTACAGGGACAGAAAGGGCCGCAAGCGGCCAACGTAACGAAGACCTCCTGATCTGGGAGATTTTTCGAGAGCTTGGCTTGTCGCGAACCTAACCGGGCCATAGAAGGCACGGTCCCATGTGTCCTCGGATAGTTCACCTACCCTGCTGCGTCGCTCCCCAGCGTTACAATTGTTGATTCGGTTCGGAATTTCCATGGATAACAAGGCCATCGCCGGGCTTCTCTACGAGACTGCCGATTTGCTGGAGATCGACGGGCAGGATTCGTTTCGCGTGCGGTCCTATCGCAACGCTGCAGAAGCGATTGAGGCGCTGCCACAGCAGGTCTCGGACCTGATTGGGGAACCGAAACAACTTTTGGCGGTGCAAGGCATTGGGAAGGGCATGCTGGCAAATCTGCAGATGCTCTTCAACGATGGACACATCGAAACGCATGCTGAACTGTTGAAGAAGTATCGGCCGTCGATGCTGGAACTGCTTAAGGTTCAGGGGCTTGGTCCGAAGACGATCTCTTTGATCTGGAGCGCTTATCAGGTTTGCGATCTCGAAGGAGTGGAGAAACTAGCGCGCGAAGGGAAGATTCGTACGCTCCCGCGCATGGGCGAGAAGCATGAATTGAAGCTGCTCAAGGCAATCGAAGATTATCGGCGCATCGCTGGACGGTTCCTGCTGGATACGGCCGAAATGCTTGCGGAGAAACTGAAAGAACACTTATTGGACGCTCCAATGTGTCATTCCGCCTCGGGCGGTTCGGGAATCGAAAAGATTACGACTGCCGGATCGCTGAGACGCGGACGTGAGACCGTTGGCGACCTCGATATCTTAGTAACGGGACAAGGCTGTGTCGAGGATGAGTCGCGGCAGAAGTTGATCGAGCACCTGATAAGGTTTCCCGGGCTGATGGAAGTAATTGCGCAGGGCGAGAATAAAGTGAGCTTCCGCCATCGCAATGGAATGCAAGTCGATGTAAGACTGTTACCGCCGGAATCTTTTGGTGCTGCGATGCAATACTTCACTGGATCGAAGGCGCATAACGTTTCGCTGCGGCAGCGAGCGCTCAAAATGGGCTTCACCCTTAATGAATACAGTCTGGCTACCGTGGAAGACGGAAAATCGGTTGCGGGGCGAACAGAAGAAGAGATCTACGCGAAACTCAATCTTGACTTTATTCCACCGGAATTAAGGGAAAATTGCGGCGAGATCGAGGCTGCGGCTGGACATACTCTGCCGGCATTAATCGAACTGGCGGACATTCGCGGCGATGTGCACATGCACACAGTCGAGACCGATGGGCGGAACACAATCGAAGAGATGGCGGAAGCGGCGCGGGAGCGCGGCTATGAATACATGGCCATTACCGACCACTCAAAGAACCTCGCCTTCGCCAATGGGCTCACGGACGAGCGCGCTCGCGCGCATATTGAGCGTATTAGAGCCGTCGAACAGAAGTTGGGGGGCATCCGAATTTTTGCAGGAATCGAAGTGGATATTCTCGGGGATGGATCGCTGGATCTTTCCGATTCTGTGCTTGAACAGATGGATATCGTGATCGCTAGCGTGCACTCGCAATTCAATCAGGATCGCGCCGCGATGACGGACCGGCTCGTGAAGGCGATTGAGAATCCGAATACTTCGCTGATTGGACATCCTACGGGACGGTTATTGTTGCGCCGCGATGCCTATCAGTTCGATCTTGACGCGGTTCTCAAGGCGGCGTCCGAACATAAAGTGGCGATGGAGTTGAACTCTTATCCTGACCGGCTTGACCTGCGAGATGTCGATCTGCGACTTGCGAAACAGCATGGGGTCAAGATCGTCATCAACACCGACTCGCATCACACGTCACACATGGAAAAAATACGTTACGGAATCACGCAGGCGCGGCGGGCTTGGCTGAAGAAGGAAGATGTGCTGAATACCTTGCCAGTGGCCGAGTTTGCGCGCGCCATGAAGCATGAGTGGTAAGCTTCGACGCCGGGCGTTCTACGCTTTTTTTTACCAGCAAATTCCTTGGTATATCCGAACGCCCTCCGGGCGGCGTGTTTTATCCAAGTGAATGAGATCAATGATAATTTGTTCGGGCTTGAGAAGTTTGGCAAGTCGGTCTTTGGTCGCCGATTTATTACCAAGGATAACGACTTCCGCGGTGCTCAGAACGCTTTCGAGATCGGCTGAAAGCACCGATCCGATGTGCGGGATAACCTCTTCGATGTATTGACGATTTGAGCCGGCGAGGCGGCCGAGGGAAACATCTTCGTCCCACACTTTGACTTCAAGCCCCTCACCCAGTAAGCGCTTGATCAACTGGACTTGCGGGCTTTCCCGGAGATCGTCGGTGCCAGCTTTAAAGCTGAGCCCTAACTGAGCGATCTTCTTTTTGCCGGTGCTCACGACCATCTCGAAGGCTCGGTCAACGTGCTCGGCGTTGCTTGGCATGAGCGATTCGAGCAACGGTAGTTTGAGATCGAGTTCCTTGGCTTTATACGTGATGGCACGCAGATCTTTCGGCAGACAGGAACCCCCGAAAGCGAACCCCGGAGAAAGATAAGCCGGGGAAATGTTCAATTTTGTATCGGACGTGAAAATTTTAGTGACAGCGTGCGCGTCGACGCCGAGATGCTTGCACAGGGTTCCCATTTCGTTGGCGAAGCCGACTTTTAGCGCGTGGTAGCAATTGGAAAAATACTTCACCATTTCGGCGACAGGGATCGTGGTTT
>OBLW0100004832.1_pt1 | contig 10193 bp, 9 predicted proteins | sample 1520161 | NCBI WGS metagenome assembly OBLW01 (sample SAMEA3539309, study PRJEB22396) | soil metagenome | biome: tundra; feature: field; material: soil | place: USA | collected 2010-05 | depth 0.15 m | reverse complement strand
CCTTAAATAAAATGCGTTAAGAATATTTGTGGAATGGAGTGTTAAGCGGTAAATGCTGTTTGAGTCCGGAGGACGAGTTCATTTACCGCAACGAAATGGAGCAAATATTTAGCGATTTTATTTTAAGCCATGTTTCTTTTGGTTCTTTTCTTGCGTCAAGAAAAGAACAGAAATGTTTTAAATCCTATACAGTATGTAGGTACCAAATCCGGGTTCCAACGAAAAATATATTTTATTTATTTTTTCGTTGGAAGGTCAAATCGTTACCTACATATGTGTAGGTTTCTTGAAATTATTTCCCAAGACTTTTACACGAGAGATGAGTATGAGATGAACGAAAGATAAACGACTTGGTTCCAAAATGATACACTCTTTTTGTACTTCATACATAAATTATTTAATCCCATACAGTACTTAGGTACAAAATTTACAAAAGTGAGAAAATAATTGAAAAATAAAAAAAATAAATATTTCTCACTTTCTCCAAAAACGTACCTAAGTACAGTATGGATTAATTTATTTTTTCCTGAGAATGATTCAAATGGCCTTAATTCAAAGTACAAAATGTTTTAAACCCCCTATGTAGTTAGGCGCTAAATCCGAAAAAAAGAGGAAAATAAATAAAATAAATATTTCTCTTTTTTTGCAAAAACACGCCTAACTACAGTATAGGTTCTTTTGTTTTTTATCAGAAGTGCTTTTTTCAATAAATACGTAATTTAATTAGGATTTATATGTCTAAACGTTATATGGATTCAACCCTATGGGAAAACTCGTGGTTTCTTGATTTATCACCCGAACATAAAAACTTATGGCAGTACCTGGAAAGGAATTGTGATTGCTCAGGAATCTGGCCAATCGATATACCTCAACTCAGGCGCAAGATAGGTTATGCTGAAATAAATTTATCGTCATTTCTCACGGCTATAAACAAAGATTACGATAACCTTACAGGTGAATCCATAATTGTTTCACGAATAAAACTTATCTGTAACAATACTAAGCTGTGGTTAACCGGTTTCATCTCTTTTCAATACGAAAAAGGGAAGAATGGTATTAATCCAAACATTCCTGCCATAATAGGAGTCCTTAATCGCTTAAAAGATAATAACATATATGATTTAGCTATTAAGGAAGGTTATCTCCGTATTCAGAATTCCTCAAAAATAGAAACTATTACAACTGATTCTAAGGGTTGCCAACCCTTGCCAAGGGTTAAGGATAAGGATAGTAGTAGTCTTAATATTTCCTTATTTGAATCCCAGATCAAAAAAGAATTGATTTCAGAATATGGACAGGATAATGTCGACTATGCCGTCCGTGAAGCTGTTCGGCATAACAAGAACAACCTGGCATATATCGAAGGGATCTGTAAAAAGCGCAAAGAAAAAGAAGCAGTTAATAAATCCCTTGAAGAAGCCAAACAAAAGAAAATGGAACTGTATAAAAACCTTACTCCGGAACAGCGCAAATCCTGGTCAAACCTCCACCTCTATGAACTCGCCTGCGCCAAAACCCCTATAAGCCTTCCGCTTAAAGAAATAGGTTCAGGTTAATTCATTTTTACCTTAAATAATTACAATAATTGAATTTCAAAGGAATATCAATTAAGTTTATATTAACTTAGATCAATGTTTGGCGAAAGGTAAGTAGGTTAAAATTCTAATTATATTCTTATTAATAATTATAAATGGATATAATTTAATTGACAGATCATTTCATGTATTATTATCCGCCTAGAGAGGAATTAATGAATAAAATAATCTCCCCCATGCTTATAATATTAGCTCTGTATAATCTCCATTGCGGTAGTTCATCAAAAATTCAGGACGATCTAACCACCAAGGACAGTGTGAATATTGAAATAAAAAGAACTGTACACCAACCAGCGTTTTATTATTCTGGAATTTATTGTGATAATATAGGCTTAAGGTATATTAACACTAAAGATAGTACGAATTACATTCTTATTAATTTAACAAATCTATTAATGTGCAGGCACAGTCTATCACCAAACAATAAATATTTTGCATTTAATTATGAGGATTCTGTAAACGATCGAACAGATGTCTATGCTTTTAATCTGACCGACCGGAAGCTTATATGGTTAAAAAATGAACCTGGATTTAAAGGCCGTAATGATGTCGACTTAATATGGGCCAATGATTCATTATTATATTGCAATTTTGTGATTTTCAATAAAAAAAATTCAGGTTATGAACGTAAAGAAAGATATACCGCATTGATTAATGTCAATACAAATAAAACATTAAAAAATTTTACTCCTAAAAAAGGGCAACTTCTTGAACAATATATCAAGGATAAGTATTTACTTTATTTGGATTATGATTCACGTCTTGATAATGATGGAAATCTTACAGGACTGCCTACTGAGCATCTAATTGATAAAGATAAAAATAGAATAATTAAGACTTATGGCGATAAAGAATATTATCCCGCTATTATTGTTTCCCCTAATGGGGATAAATTTATTTCAAGGCCTTTTAGAATTGGTAAAGACGAAAATGGGAATGAGGTAAGTAATGAAAAAATAGTAGTTAATAATATTGATGGTTCAGAAAAAGAAACAATCAATCAATCATCTCGTACTGTTAAAAATATACAATGGGCTCCAAATAGTAATATTATTTCCTTTATACGGGCCGAAGAAAAATTATCTAATGAAATAAATCAAAAAGAATACATAATAAATTATTTGTACCTTTATGATGTTAAGAACAAACAACTCAGTCAATTAGTAAATTCTGATTATGATTACTTCGGGAGATCAACAATGAAATATGATTATACTAATTATAGATGGTCGCCGTCTGGAAAATATATGTATATTGAAAGGAAAGCCATTGGGATATATAATACAAAAGAAGAAAGTTATTTTAGAGATTGTGAAACAGAAGAGAAATATAATTTGCCAATCGAAGGCTTTAATGTTAAGGAATGGTGGGAAGATAATCTAATATTGTTAGGAAATGGCTATAATTACAAGATCTATAATATGCGGAATCAAACTTACATTACCCCTCCAGAACATGATGATGCTTACTATTATTATTTGAAAGAAGAAAAATAAAAAGGAGTATAAAAATGGCTAAAAAATTCATTGGAAGATTCTATTTTAAGAAAACTAGTTATGGTAATTTATTAGGAGAGTTTTCCAGTAACTCAGATCCGAAAATATATACAGAAAGTGCTGATATAACTGAAGGTAAAAAATATGAAACGTTTATTGGTCAATATATCTCAACCTGGCACGCAGGTAATTCACAAGAAGTTGCAATATTAAAAATTGAGCCTAAACATGAAACAGATGACAATTTATTTTCTTTAACATGGACAATTGGTAGTATCGATTCTTTTTATGGAGAAGCCATGTTATGTGATAATATTCTAATAGGTGATTATAGAGATTTTAAGAACAATTAACTTAATTTCGAACCTAAAAGGTTTATATGTTATTGCTCGTATAGAATGTGTTCCAATAGATTTCTTCCTCTCCTTTCCTTATTTTGATTTAACATTTTACAAGATTAATACTATCGCTGTGAAAAAAACTAACGCACCCGAAGAATCCCTCGAAAAAAAACTCTGGAAAACTGCCGATAAACTCCGCAAAAACATGGACGCCGCAGAGTACAAGCACGTAGTAATGGGCTTAATATTCCTCAAATATATCTCCGATGCCCACGAAGAACTCTACCTCAAACTTGTTGAAGGCAAAGGAGAATACGAAGGTGCCGATCCCGAAGACAAGCACGAATACACAGCAGAAAAAATATTCTATGTCCCCCCATCAGCAAGATGGAAATGGATACAGGGCAGAGCCGCACTCCCCACAATCGGCAAAGACGTTGACGATGCAATGGATGCAATCGAAAAAGATAATCCTTCCTTGCGTGGAGTCCTGCCAAAAGTATTCGCCCAGGAAAAACTCGATAAGGCAACTATCGGCGGATTGATTAACACAATCGGAACCGCAGTGCTCGGCACAAAAGAAGCACAAAGCAAAGATGTTCTCGGCAGGGTTTATGAATATTTCCTCGGTGAGTTTGCTCTTGCTGAAGGCAGAAAGGGAGGTCAGTTCTATACTCCTTCAAGTGTTGTCCGTTTATTGGTTGAAATGCTCGAACCTTATGAAGGAAGAGTATTCGATCCTTGCTGCGGAAGCGGTGGTATGTTTGTGCAGAGTGAAAAGTTTATTAAATCCCATTCCGATCATTACAAAAAGAAAAACGGCAGCGCTCTGTCATTCAATCCCTTGGACCGCATTTCCATCTTTGGACAGGAAAGCAACCAAACCACCTGGCGTTTGGCAAAAATGAATTTATCAATCCGCGGTATCGATAGCAGTAATGTTATATGGAATAATGAAGGAAGTTTCCTCAACAATGCCCACAAAGATCTTAAAGCAGATTATATTTTAGCCAACCCTCCCTTTAACGATAGCGATTGGAGCGGTGAACTCTTGCAGAACGATGCTCGGTGGAAAGTATTGGGTGAAAAGTTAGTTCCTCCTGCCGGTAACGCAAACTACGCCTGGATAATGCATTTCCTTTACCACCTTGCCCCCACTGGACAAGCGGGATTTGTCCTCTCCAAAGGCTCTCTTACCACGCAGACAAATAACGAAGGCGAAATACGCAAAGCCCTTATTGAAAAAGGATTAGTTGATTGTATCGTAAACCTCCCGACAAAGTTATTCCTGAACACTCAGATTCCGGCTTGTCTGTGGTTCCTGTCCCGTGATAAAACAAATGGTGGATACAGAGATCGTAAAGATGAAATTCTTTTTATCGATGCACGTAACCTTGGCTTTCTGGTTAACCGGCGTAATCGCGATCTAAGTCAAGAAGATATACAGAAAATATCCGGCACCTATCACAACTGGCGAAGCAAAGAAAACTCCTATGAAGATATTCCCGGCTTCTGTAAATCAGCAACCATAGACGAAGTAAAAAAACTTAATTATGTCCTAACACCCGGCAGATACGTTGGCTTACCCGATGATGAAGATGATTTCAACTTCGTAGAACGCTTCACCTCCCTAAAAGCAGATTTAGAAAAACAACTCGCCGAAGAAGTCCAATTGAATAAAACTATTCTAACTAATCTTTCCAAAATCCAACTGCCTGAAACCAAATGAGTGAGTGGAAAGAAAATAAACTTGGTGATTTAATAGTCCTTAATTATGGAAAAGGATTAAAAGAAGAAAATCGAATCAAGGGTAATGTTCCTGTATTCAGCTCAGCTGGTAAGAGCGGTTTTCATAATGTACCGTTAACAAATACAGGTGGTTTAGTCATTGGGAGAAAAGGCACTATAGGGAAAATATTTTATTCACAAATACCTTTCTGGTGCATTGATACAGCTTATTACATACTCCCTAATAATGATAAATATGATTTAGAATTTTTATTTTACTTTTTGCGAACTCTTGGACTTGAAGAATTAAATGAAGATAGTGCTGTACCAGGACTAAACAGAAATACATTTTACAGTCTCGAGGCTCTTTTCCCTTCTCTTCCAGAACAACGAAATATTGCTTACATTCTAAACAATTTAGATGCTAAAATTGATCTACTAAACCGACAAATCAAAACCCTAGAAAAATTAGCCGAAACTCTTTTCCGTCAATGGTTTGTTGAGGAAGCTGATGATAAGTGTAAAGAAGTTAAATTAAAGGATGTTTGTAAAACAATTACTAAAGGAACAACTCCTACTACTTTAGGCAAAAATTATGTTACTAGTGGTATAAATTTTCTTAAAGCAGAATCTATTTCAGATACAGGAGATTTCATTGAATCAAAATTCGCATTTATAGATAATGAGACAGATAAGTTGTTAAGTCGTTCAAGAATTCAATCGAATGATGTTCTAATTACAATTGCTGGAACAATTGGAAGAGTTGCTATTGTTCCATCCAGAATATTACCTGCAAATACTAATCAAGCAATAGGTATAGTTAGAGTTAAAAAAGAAATCCTTAATCCGATACTTATTTATTTATTACTGAAATCCCCCATTATTATAAATGATTTTGAATCAAGAATCGTTCATGCAGTACAGCCGAATTTAAGTTTAAGTCAGATCGGTGATATATCTTTTCGGTTACCACCAAAAGAACTTTTAGTCAAATACAGTGATGAAATAGAACTGATCTTTAATAAAAAAGAAATAAATAATATTCAAATCCGTACACTTACACAACTTCGGGATTCACTGTTACCAAATTTGATGAAAGGAGAGGTGAAAATAATGGAGACACTTTATGAAAAAAATAACTAACAATTTTTTAGCTTCGCTAGCAGTATTTTCTGAATTATGTAACTCAGATGGAGAATTAATAAATATAATTGGTGAGTTTACCCAGTCTGTTTTTGCACTTGAAAAACAATGGACATTAGATTCATCCGAAATTACTCATTTACTCAAAAAGCATTTTGATTTTGATATACCAGAAGCAGTTATAAGGACAGCGTTAATAAGATTAAAAGATTTGAAGATTGTAAATAAAGTATCTGGCAAGTATACATTATTAAATAAGAAATACGATATTAAAAATTTTACTGATAAATTGGATCTACAGGAAAAACTCCAACATCAGATTCAAGAAGATTTAATCAAATATTATGAAGTAATTTCAAAGAAAAAGTGTGATGAACATACTAAGCAAAAATTAATCTCATCATTTCTTGATTATTTAATGGATAACGGTACAAAAGAGGCTGATTATTATTTTACTATTATCAGCTCTTTTTTAATTGAAAATTCTAAAAAGACAATTTTTGTTTCTAGTCTAAATCAAATTAAAGAAGGTTTGGTTTTACTAGAAGGATTAAAATATACAAGTGATTTTAGTAGCCTAGGTCATTGGAATAATGAATTAACAATATATCTTGATACTGAACATCTATTTAATGCTGTTGGATATAATGGTGAACTTTATCAAAAATTATTTGATGATTTCTATTCTTTAGTAAAAGAGATCAATGTCATTCCTTCAAAACAACCTAGAAAATTGATACATCTAAAATATTTTGGAGATACACGTATTGAAGTCGAACGGTTCTTTGATGTTGCGGCGAGAATTATCAAAAGAGAAGAAAATTTATCCCCTGATAATATCGCTATGGCTGAAATATGTAAAGGGTGTACTGACATTAGTGATATAATCTTCAAGAAAACTAAATTTTACGAAGAACTTACTACTAGGGGAATAACTTTACAGGACGATGTTGATTATCATAGTAAACATGAATATAATATGGAGGACCAAGAACTCTTTAATAAATATAATGATAAATATGAAGAGCATGTAATAGCATCAACTTTATATTCATTCACTAAAATAAATTATTTACGAAAAGGTAACAACAGGACTAGCTTTGAAGCTTGTAAACATATAATACTCACAGGTAAAGCAGCTTCCATGGTGCTCAGTATGGATTTGGAGATAAAAAACCAATCTAAAGATATACCATTTGTTACAAACATTTACTTTGTGACAAATAGGCTATGGTTTAAAATGAATAAGGGATTGAGTAAATCAAAACATAATATTACTTCTCTTGATACAATTGCCAAAGCGAGAATAGTTTTATCTGCTCAGGTCGATAAATCAATTGAAAAGAAATATGAATCGTTGCAGATACAATTAAAAGATGGAAAGCTATCTAAAGCCACTGCTGAAAATTATTACAAAGAATTAAGGGAGATGTCAAAAAGGCCTGAAGAAATTAGTTCTGAAAACATTGGAGAATCTTTGAATGTTATTTTTGACGATGATATCGAGAAATACCTAAGAGAACAAAGCTCATTAAGAACTGAAGTAATGGAAGGTCGCATCGCAAAAGAACAATTAAAAAACATAGCATGGAAAGAAGTAGTTAAGAATAAAAATAGGAAGAAAACAATCGTCCGTCGTCTCTATTCTCTTTCCCTAGTATTAATATTACTCATAGCTTGTATAATCCCGGTAAATATTATCCTATTCATTAATTTTATTAAAACTTCAAATGATACACTACTTTCTATTTTTGGTCTCATTCTTACTATAGGTATTGAAATATTAGGATTATTGAAGTATCGAAACAAGATAATTCTTTGGCTCAAAAAGATTTCCTCATCATATTATCTTAAACTTATCAAAACTATCTAATTTCTAAATGAAACCCATAACCGAAGACATAATAGAATCCCTCGCCATAGAGAACCTCCAGTCTCTCGGCTGGGTTTATGCCTACGGTCTTGATCGGTGCACTCACACACCTTCGGGATTCACTCCTCCCCAAGTTGATGAGCGGAGAATTGAGAGTCCAAATAAGAAAATAAAAAGCATGATTTTTTCTTATTTAGACAAAAATGATGAAATAAGCCAAATTGATTTACCTTATTTTGATAAATATGTTAAAATAAGGAAGTTTGAACTACACTATTTTAACAATAGTAGTGGTCGCTTCCTCGCCCAACTTCTGGAAATGTTCTTTCCTAAGTTGATGAGTTTAGAATTGAGCATTAAAATATTATATTAAAAGTTATTATATTTGTTATGCGGGCAAAAAGATTATCAATAATGGAAAAGACCATGGTAAATAAAAATGAATATTTTCCACAATCAGTACTACATCCTGGCATCGATCTGAAAGAAAAGCTTGAATAATTGGGAACTGATCCTAAAGAATTTGCTATTAAAACTGGTATATCTGAAAAAACTATATCTGATATATTAAGAGGTACTATTTCCATTTCCGTGGAAATGGCTGAACAGTTTGAAAATGTTTTGCATATTCCAGTCCATTATTGGCTAAACAGACAACAAAGCTATGATGAATGCAAAATCCGTTTAAAAAGCTAAATGCGCTAGAGATTAATTAGAGTTCACTAGAGAATTATTCGAATTTAATTCAAAATAGAAGGATTTAATTGATTATTAGCTAGAGATTTATTAGAGATTATTAGAGTTGATTAGAGAATTGTTTGAATTTAATTAAAAAAAGCGGTTTTTGACTAATTATTTATAAGAGAATATAAGAGATTTAAAAAGAGATGATCAGTATTTATTGTAAAAATGTTCGAATATAATTAAAAATCGCAGATTTGGTGATAAAATTAAAAGAGATTAAAAGAGTTTTAAAAAGAGATTATTAATATTTATTAAAAATAAATCTGGGTATTGGGATGGAGTTAAAACAGGTAGAAGCAGAACAACTTTTCTTAATTTCTAAAAAGAGTTTTGAAGAATTTACATTAACCTTTCCTGCTGAAGGTGAAAAACTTACCCTCGAATTATACTCCGATAAAAAAAGATATCAGTTTCAGTTAGATATAAATCGTAAAGGTTACGTAAAACCAAAATTAGTTTTTCAAAATAGATATAACAAAATATTTATTTTAAGAAGACTGGATATCATCGGTGCTCCTCACGCTAATCCCCCGGAAACAAATGGAATTGACTTCCCACCCGAATTTGTTAATGCCGTTATACCGTGTCCTCACTTGCACTTTTATTTCGAGGGCTTTAATGACAAGTGGGCGCTGCCATTGGATAAAGTCACGGATATTGTGATTTCGGAAATGGACAGTCCTTTTGATATAATGACAAAGTTCTTAAAATATTGTAATATTGAGGAGCCAAATTTTGATTTACAATTATTCTAATGAAAGAACTTATAAATAATTACATAGAATGGTTAAAGCAGAAGATTCTGATAACACAGATAGGTGAGTGGTACGAAATTACTACGCCTTTTTTGGATTATCATAATGACCAGATTCAGATATATGCGAAAATTGATAATGATAATATCGTTTTAACTGATAGCGGGAATACTCTGAGTGAACTTGAACTTCTTGGAGTAAGCATTGAAAGAAGTGAAAAAAGAAAAAATGAATTCAATGTCATACTGAATGGATTTGGTATAAAGTATGAAAACGGACAGCTTTTGGCTTATGCGAACAAAAATAATTTTCCTGAAGTAAAGCATAGACTTATTCAAGCCATTCTTTGTGTCTATGATATGTTTCAATTAGCTGAGCCTAAAATAGAAAACTTTTTCATTGAGGATATCTCTGCATTCTTTGAAGAAAATGATATTAGCAATATTAAACTGCTTTCCTTTATTGGTAAGAGTGGATTTAGTCATCAGTTTGATTTTTCAATCCCTAAGACAAAGAAG
>OBLW0100004831.1_pt1 | contig 10195 bp, 8 predicted proteins | sample 1520161 | NCBI WGS metagenome assembly OBLW01 (sample SAMEA3539309, study PRJEB22396) | soil metagenome | biome: tundra; feature: field; material: soil | place: USA | collected 2010-05 | depth 0.15 m | reverse complement strand
CCACTCCGTCAGTGCTGTTCTGGCTCTTGACGTAGGCATCCCCGGCGAAGGTCATGCGCTTCACCAGCAGGCCGGTGGTGGGATCCACCAGCATTTGGTTTCTCTGGCTTGTCGTCCAACCAAATTGCGGATAGGCGCGATTGTCCCACCCATTCGGATCGAACGGTGGCTGCTCGGGATAGAGATTTCCGAGCGCCGGGTTGCGCGTTGTAAACGATCCTTGGACGGACTGAAAGGCCAGGACGTCGGTGATGGTGTAGTAGTACGTTGTCACCGCCGCGAGTGCACGCGAATGCAGTTTTCCATCACTGGCCTTTTGAGAGGTCCGTAGGCCGGCCACGAAAGTCACGCTCGCGCCCTTGATCGCGGATCCCACGCGGTTGCACCTCTGCGCCCCGGCGAATAAGGTTGAATTGGTATCGTCGACAAGCTGCGTCCGCGCGGCATCGCTGTACACCTGCACCAGGCATTGTGACGGATCGCTCACGGTGAATGACAGAATGGCCTGGGCCGGAGTGGATTGAACTTTAACCGGCCCGATCGCAGCGAAAGAGGCGGGCGAGCATAGGATGATTGCTGCCCAACTGGTAACACGAAGCATGGATTCTGATCCTTTATTATGCTGGCACGGCTCGGCCATCTTCACCACGTTGTTAAAGCCACGCGGAGCCAGCTATTGGTGGCCACGCAGACGTAATAGTAAGAGGCATTCATCGACCAAGCACCTTGGGCGCAAGGGCTGGAAGACGTGGCCGGAACGGGCGCCCAAATCCCCACCAGTGTCGGATCGATGGAAAGCGTGGTTCGCCCACTGGCTGTTGTTCCCAGCAGCCCCGTACCGGCTGAAACGTTGGTGGTGCTTTGAAATGCTCTTCGGTCCACTCTTCCGGTCGTGTCCCAGGTGCCATTCGTCGCCCTCCAGGTGAATAGAGGAACTGAGTCCGATGGGAATGCCGTGACTCCGGCCACGGCCACGCATCCGGAGCTGCAAACCACCGTCAGGTTGTGGCCCACGGTCAAATTTCCGCTGGAGTCAATGTAAATAAATGCCGTGCCGGTCCCACCGCTAATCGTGGCGGAGGTCGAACCGGTGAAGGCCAACGTTACGCTGCCAAGCCGCACGTTGCAGGGTGTTGCTAGTGAGCAGGTGGCGCCAATCACCAACGTGGTGGACGAGCTGTTGCTGGCCGCCAGGTCTGTAAGCTGGCTGGCGTTCTGCACTGAAGATCCGCCGCCGCTGCCATTGCTCTCGAGCGTCCAGGAATTCGTGGCTGCGCAGCCATAGAGATTCGCGCCCGCTGCTGCGTTCGTCAAAAAAAACATGTCGCCTACCGAGCAAGTCGCCGGCAATGTCACACCCGACTTCAGCGGTCGAGTGGTCGGCGACCCCGAGAAATCCACGTTCTTGCTTTGGGCCTGCAGGTCGATCTGTGTCTGGCACCACGCCGGCTGCAAACAAAACGCCTGCTGCATACAAAACGAAATTAGAATGGGTCGGAACGACATCTCGCCGGATTACCTCACTTTGCTGAAAGTATATAGCGCCCAACCTGGAAATTTCCCGCAATGCGCTGATCCTATTAGGAAACCTGTTTGTGACTGGTTTTTCGAATGGTCGTGCTATAGTCTGAAAATCGCATCACTGGAATGTCGTTCCCACTTCTACCAGGCCAGGTCTCCGAAAATGAGGCACGCACGGAGCTATGGGTCCGGCGGCTTACGATTGGCTTCTGCCTGATTGCCATTGTGCTGGGTGCGGCCCAGGCCTGGACGTCCCGCTTCTCGATGAATCCCGATGGAGTGCAGTACTTAGATAACGCCACCGCGTATTCGAGCGGCGATTTCCACCGTGCGGTCAACTCGCAATGGAGCCCGCTCTATCCGTGGCTAATCGGCACCTGGTTCGCAGCCGTCCGAGCGAGCCCGTATCTGGAATTCCCACTCGTTCATTTACTGAACTTCCTCATTTATCTGGCCTCACTGGCGGCATTTCTTTTTTTTCTGAATTGTGTGCTGGATCGGATTCCAGTGGAGAAGCGCGCGCCGGCCAACAGAGTAAGCCTCGTTCTGATTGCATGTTCCTCGTTTCTCTATTGCACGCTGGACTTCACGAACCTGGCTTACGTCACGCCCGATCTGTTAGTCAGCTTGTTTGCTTTTCTGGCGGGCGGCTTGTTACTCCGAATCGCGGCGGGTACCGCGTCAGCGTCCGGATATGTTGCCCTGGGAGGCGTTCTAGGACTCGGATATCTGGCCAAGACTCCGTTCCTGGTTTTCGGTGCGTTGTGCCTGGGAATCGTCGCCGGGCTCGGCAGCAAACGGCGGCGTGCGGGACACTTAGCCCGCTGGTGCCTTGCGGCTGCAACATTCGCGATCATCGCCGCGCCCTATATCGGGATTCTGTCGAACGCCAAGAGCAGGTTCACGTTCGGTGACAGTGGGAGATGGAATGTTATCTGGATGGTGAATCGCGTGCCGTTCTACAACTGGCAGGGCGGCCCGGCCGATAACGGCGCCCCAATCCACCCCACCCGGCAAATATCGAGCAACCCGGCCATCTTTGAATTCGCGACGCCGATCGGCGGCACGTACCCGCCCTGGTACGATCCCATCTACTGGAGCCAGGGTGCCAGAATTGCGTTTCGCCCCGGCGATTTCGCCCGTGCGTTGTTGCGGCAGATCCAGTTGTACGGGTATCTTGTCCACCACCGCCAGCTTCCGCTGGTCTTTGCGCTCGCCACGCTTTTTCTCCTGGCCGCGGACACCAGGCGCGTCTTGGCTGGCATCCGACAGTTCTGGCCGGTGCTCTTATTGGGAGCCACACCCTTCGCCATGTATGCCGTTGTTCACGCGGAAGCTCGGTATTTGGCGCCGTTCTTCGTGTTGCTGTGGACCGCCCTTATGGCCGGCCTTCTGGCGGGACTGGACGCCAACCTGGATCGAGGGGTGCTACTTTCCATCGTGACCGTCGCCGCCGCGCTTGTGCTGGTCGAAGCTGTCACCGTGACACCTCCAGCGGCGCCTACGCGGCTGCATTACGAAGTTGCGCAAAATATCCAGAGGCTGGGGTTGAAGCGGGGCGACCCGGTGGCCATCGTCACCGGAGATCTCGACTACTTCTGGGCACGTCTCGTGGGAGCCCGTATCATCATGCAGGTGGAATTCGGCAAACCATCCTGCCCAAATTGTCAAAAACTCCCAGCCGAATGGGAAAAAGCGAAACAGATTCTCGCTGCAAATGGCGCGGTCCTGATTGTTTCCCCTTGTATCCCTGGCGTGGTGGATCAGCCAGGCTGGCAGCCACTGGGCGTCACGGGAGCGTATGCGTACCGATTGCGTTAGTTGCTGATTCCTTCACCGGACTGGCTTCGAGAAAACGAATTCATTGCAGCCCGAGTTGCCGCCTTCCGTGCCCAGCTTTTGCAATACCAGCCCGCGCTTGCGATAGAAGTCAAAGATCTGCTCCGGCTTGGCCACTTCAAAGGGGTAACCGCCCGTCCAATCGACGACGTCCCACCACGCCGACATGCCGCGAGCCTTTCCCGCCTTGCGCCACGTCTCGAACGGCCGTAGACGAAGCAGATCCTTCAACCATCGTTTCCACCAGGTGGCGACGCAAACACCGATCACCAGAAGGAACTGCGCGGGCTTGGAGGATCGGTTGTAGCGCGCCTTGATCTTCGTCCACCGGCGGCTCCATTTGCCCTGATCATTGTAAACCGCGATGAATAGGCTCCCGCCGTCTGACACCAGACGCTCCACATTCTCCAGCGCTTTCCACATCGCTCCGGTATGGTGCAGTACCCCCCAGGAATAAACGACATCGAACCGTCCAAGTGAAGCGAGATATTCAGGGTCGAGGACGGATCCTTGATCGATGGTCCAGTCCGGATCATCCGAAAATAACGTCTCCTTAATTCCGCCGTGCAGGCAACCGATTGCGGATCGTAATCGAAGGAGTGCACTTCGGCGCCCAGACGTCGTGCAGCCAGGCTGAACAGCCCGCTTCCGGAACCCACGTCGAGGAACGTCTTGCCGGTCAGGCAGAAGGGCAGCATGGCGGAGAGAGAAGTCTCCGCCTGGCGGATCCGATCCTCGTCGAGAACCTGAAGAAAACGGGACCAATTTTCGCCGAATCTGAAGCGATTTCCGGCGGCGATTTCACCGGCGTGCTGGACGATCGTGCTCGATTCCCGCCGGTTCATATTGAGAAGTATAACTCCGGCGGAACGCCGCGAGCCGTCGAAAACACTTGACCTAGGCCCTGAAATGCTAACGTTAACCTGGACATGAGCCGGTTCAACATCTCTAAGACCGTGATGAAGACGGAGCGCGTAGTTGTTTCGCCACGAGCCATGCCTTCGTCCGCGGCGGCCGGCCCTATCACGCCGCCAAAGTCAGAAGCCGGTCCGTCCCTGACTCTCGAACCCTCCGCTTCCGACGCCACTCTGATGCAGTGGGCGGGTTTTGGCCTCATGTGCATTTTTGCCGTGTCAGGCTACGCGAACGAATTCGCTCTCCGCTATTTTCACGTCAAGGCCTACATTTCAACGGCATCCTGGGTGGTCCTCCCGGTGCTGCTGGTTCTGAGCGGCAATCTATTGCGCGGCCTGCGTGATGTGACCGGCCGTTTGTGGCTTTTCTTTCTGCTCTGGGTGACGCTCGCGGTTCCGTTCAGCGTCTGGAAGACCGGGTCGGTGACGTTGCTGCTAAACTACGTTCCTCACGGATGGATCCAGTTGTTTTATTATGCCGCGTTTCTGATCAGCTTCCGTCACTGCCGCCGCTTCATGTATTTTCTGATTGCATCCAACGCAATGTTGTTGTTGGACTGTTTCTTGTTCGGCTCAGCTTCGGAAGGCCGCTTTGAGATTCCCGACAGTATCTTCTTCGCGAATGCAAATGATCTCGCTCTCCAGCTACTGATCAGCATCACGCAATTCATGTATCTTCTGTACCAGCGGCAAGTGTGGAAGCAGGTTCTGGGCGCCTGCGGAATACTGATCGCACTTATGTATATGCTCAAAACCGGCTCCCGCGGAGCGTTCCTCGCTACCCTGGTTCTGGCCATCGTCAGCGTCTTATTCGGAAAAAATCGGATTCGCCTTGTTCTCGCCGGCGTTCCCATTGCGTTGGCTGTGTTGATATTTGTACCTTCGTCGTCCTTCCACAGAGTGACGCTCATCGCATTTCGGCCGGAAACGCTGACCGTTCGAGATATGGCGGATGCATCCGCGGTTTCGTCCCAGGTCCAACGCATGGCGCTGTTCCGGCTGAGCCTGACGTATGCCATCACCCATCCGTTGTTTGGCGTGGGACCGGGCCAATTTGCGGTGGCAGCCTCGGGTGACGCGGCTAAGGAAGGTACGCGGCCCAACTGGTTGGGCACCCACAATTCTTATACGGAAATAGCCAGCGAATGCGGGCTTCCTGCGTTTTTTCTGTATGTGGCCGTTATTGCCGTGACGCTGGTTTCCAACTTCCGGATCTTTCGGCGAACCGCACATCTGGCCGAGTACCGTGACCTAAGTGCGCTGGCATCTTGTTTTTTCAGCGCCACCCTGGTGTACGCGATATGCACGTTCTTCTTTCACATCGCCTACAGCAGCTATCTGCCGTCTATCGCCGGAATGAGCGTCGCCCTGCGCCTGGGGACCAGTCCATTGCTGTGGAGTTCGAGACCGCCAAAACTGTCGGCATCCACTATTTGAGAAATCGGGCGAACCCCTGACGAAAGCCTTGCGCGGGCGCTTAGCGCGTCCCGGCAGTCCGGATCGCAGGCGGCCCAGTTGCCTCCAGAAGCCCGTAGGCGGCTTCGAGCGGCCGCACCTCGCCAACCACCGACGCAACAATCCCCGCGGGCCGTTTCTTGATCTCCTGCAGCAGAACGATCAGGTACTCTCCGAGAATCCCCAAGCAAAGGAACAACACGCTGAGGGCAAAAGCAAGAAACACAAGCACGGTGGCCGTGCCGGCGTTCGCTCCCACCCAATAACCGAGCAACGAGAAGCGCGGAAAAAGGCGATTGATCAGGATAAGGACGCCGAACAGAATAGAGAAAAGACCCATGCTGACGCCAATGATGCTGGCCAGGCGAAGCGGGATCGTGCTGAAGGAAATCAGTCCCAGCAAGGCCAGCGCGATCATTTTCCTCAAGTTATATTTGGTGGTTCCATGCGACCGCGCCGGCCGATCGTAGGGGATGCCAGCTTGGCGAAATCCGATCCAGGAGCGCAGCCCACGCAGCATTCGCGACTGTTCCGGAAGGGCCAACAGGACCCGCTGGCAGCGCGCACTCATAACGCAGAAATCGCCGGCGTCGCGCGGCCAATCATGGTCCGCTGCACGCTGGATAATGTGATAGAAAGCAGAATAGGCGGCGCGAAGCAGGATCGGAGCGTCGCGCCTTCCGCGGATGCCCAGGCAGACATCCAGGCCGTCAGACAAACACGCACGGTAGAGCTCCACCAGAACCTCCACGGGATCCTGCAGATCGCAGTCCATAACGCCGATGTACTCGGCACGAGCGTAGGCTAATCCAACCGAGAGAGCGGCCTGGTGGCCGAAGTTCCTGCTCAGCCGTACGCCGGACACCCTGGAGTCGCTCTGGTTCCATTGGGTGACGATCCGAAAGGTTGCGTCTTTGCTTCCGTCGTCCACGCATAAGACGGTCCAACGTCCAGCCGTGGCTTGCTCCAACGCGGGCAGAACCTTTGCGAAGAACACGGGGAGCATTTCCTCCTCGTTGTAACAGGGAACAATAACGCAAAGGGAAGGCAGATCTCCCGAAAAGGGCTGACCCGGCAGCACGCAATACCCCCTCAAGTTTCGCTTAAGAATAACAGCGCCGGCAGGCGCGCTGCAACAATTCCATAACTTATACAGCCCGCATGCTAAAATTTATTTCCGGCCCAGAATTGGACCACGGCCTCGCCCGGAAAGACAAGTCAACCAAAAATGGCGTCGGAATTCGACCAATATGCTCGCGACTACGAAGCCATGCAGAAGGACCCCCTGCGCCACTCCTTCAGCAAGGACGGCACTTTCTTCTTCGAGCGCAAATGGCTTCTCATCCGTTCCTACCTGGCCTCGCAAGGGCGCGACCTTTCGAGTATGAGTTGGCTGGACATCGGCTGCGGCAAGGGCGAGTTGCTGCGGCTGGGCCGTCCCGAAGTTGCATCCATTGCGGGTTGCGACGTCTCCACCGCGATGCTTGACCTCTGCCCGGATATCGCTTCTCGTCCGATGACCGATCCGGACCGCCTGCCGTTTCCCGACCAAAGCTTCGATTTGCTCACAGCCGTTTGTGTCTATCATCACGTCGCTCCCGATGGACGCGCTGCCTTGACCGGTGAAGCCGCGCGCGTGCTGCGGCGTGACGGCGTGTTTGCGGTAATCGAACACAATCCACTGAATCCGGCCACCCGCTGGATCGTCGGACGTCTGCCCATGGATCGCAACGCGATCCTGCTGAGCGCCAGAGAAACGCGGCGCTTGTTCGACAACGCCGGCCTCCGCAACCTGGACACCGCTTATTTCCTGTATCTCCCCGAAAAACCTTTCCGCATGTTTCCCGTCCTGGAAACCGCGCTCAAACGAATTCCACTGGGAGGCCAGTACGCTGTCTTCGGACATAAACGGTAAGACTTCTCCAAGAACTGCCTCTCCGAAGTGGTTGGATTTTGCGGCTGTCGCGGCGGTCTCATTCGGCGCGGCCATGCTGTTGTGGTGCAAGCTGCAATCCCTGGTCCAGTTCGATCCAGGCGTGTGGCTCGAAGAATCTCTTCGATTCGCCCGCGGGGAGACGCCGTACCGGGACTTCTTTTGGCAATACCCTCCCCTGGGGCTCGCCGCGATAGGTTATCCGCTACGGTTCCTTGGCGTCAGTTTTTCGGTTGCGCAAACTGCCATGGATGTTCTGTCGCTGGGGATTGTTCTCCTCGTGTTCTGCCTGCTTGGATACTTAGTTCCCCGCGCGCTGCGCATTTGGATTTGCGTGCTGGTGATCGCGGTGGGCGCCACCACGCAGACCTATTTCAGTCTCTTTTCGCTGCTCAGCTACTCGCCCGCGTTGCACACGGTAGCCATCGGCTTGCTGCTGATGCTGCTGGGTTCGTTCCGTTATTTAGCCGATGGCGCGCCCGGCCAGAAGCTTCCCAAGACGGTGGCCGTGTTGCTCGTGAGCGGCTGTTGGATCGCCCTGATGAGCAAACAGGAGGCCTTCCTGGTAGCGCCGGCATTCCTGTTCCTGCTGGCGCTGTTCGATCCGCATACCCGGGGTGCGTCGCGCCGCGGCCGCTGGAGCAGAATCCTGGCCGCGGGATTGCTGCCGCCCTTGGGAGCCTACCTGCTCTTGGGAAAAGCGGTGGGCTTTGCGAATCTATCCGCCGCCCTGCGCGGCTACGGCCTTGCCACCGTCCCGTGCCCGTGGTGGCCAACCGGCCTGGGCGTCCTGGGCGCGCTGGCGGCTCTCGGAGCAGCGGCCTTCGTCGTCGGAGCGGGATCGCTGTTTGAATGGTCCTGCTGGCGCAAGGCTCTTGGCGCGCGTTACATTTTAATGCTGGCCGCAGCGGCAGCCGGCGGCGTCATCTGGTTAGGCTATGAGTGGCATACCGACGGCACCCTGCTCACCGGGCCATCGTCCTTGGCGGTGCGGGTGTTGAGTTTCAGCAAGGCAGCTTTCGGCGCCAGCCAAGTGCTGCGGCCCGTGTTATGGCCGGCCATAATCTACTGGATGGCATTGCTGGTTGCCCTGATTCGCGGCCCCGTGCACCCCGCCCGCCTTCAGCTGCTCCTGCTGCTCACAGTTCCGGTATTGATCAGCGTGCGCAGCTTGTTCGGAAGCACCTTGGCCCCCACCCCGGAGGTCCCGGCATTGAGCTACCCGTTTCTCTCACTCCTGGGACCCTATCTGCTGGTTCGAAGTTTGGAGTTCCCTCGACGTGTCGCCGCCCGCCTTAGCGTTCAGGGCCATCGCGTCGCAATACGAATTGCCTCCACGCTAGTAATCTCGTACGCCATCTTGCGTGTTGCCGCCGCGTATTCGAACCTGCTCTCCAATCGCTCATTTACGCCGCTCCACACCGAAAGCGGGTTGGTTCGAGTACGCGATGGGAATGTCAACGCCGCCCTGTACCGTTATGTTCGGGACCACACGCAACCGGGAGATTATTTTATCGAGCTGCCTTATGGCGGAGGTTTGACCTTCGCTTCCCTCCGCCGCAACCCGGTGTTCAGCAACCAGTTCGCTCAAATCCCTATTCCCGAGCGGTTCCAACTCGCCGATCTTGCCCGCATTCGGAACCACCCACCCAGCTTGATCGTGGCCGCGGACGAACCAAACTTCGGAACTTTTTGGGGAATCCAGGGAAACATGGCGTGTGTCTTTCCCCACTGGACTTGGATTCCGGACCGGCCCTCTTGGACTCCGGAGTCCGCCTTACCGCTCACCCAATTCATCGAGAACAACTACCACACCGACCAAAAGATCGGCGCGTGGCTGCTGCTCCGTTCGAACGCACGCTAAGAGCACCCCACGGTTATCATGAGAACGTGAATGACCGTCCGTCCCCCGACTCGATCGAGCCAATTCCAAAGGGACGCAGCGAAATATTTGTCCGAAGTGTGGTCTGGAATTGGGCGGGTGTCAGCATCAGCCTGATCACCGGCTTCCTGCTTTCGCCCTACCTCTTCCGAAAGCTCGGCCCGGAGGGCTACGGTATCTGGGCTCTGTCATTTTCTTTGATCGAATATTATTGGTTGCTCGATCTGGGTGTTCGTTCGGCAACCGCCAAATTCGTCGCCCACCACTGGACCACTGGGGAATCCGCCCAGGTTTCCGAAATAATGAGCACAGCCGTTTCTTATTCGTGCCTGATTGCCGTGTTCATGCTGGGCATTGTGGCACTGGCTGCGCCGCACATCGAAGGGTTTTTCCATATATCAGATTCCTATCACGAATCCTTCCGGGCTTTGTTGATGTTGATGACGGTGAACTGGTGCCTGGGATTGATCTTCAATCTCTTCTCTGCAGCTCTGGAGGCTGTGCAGCGATTCGACGTAACCAACCGGATCGCGATCATCACCACCGGAACGCGCGCCGCCGTTTGGTTCGCCGTGCTTTATCGGGGTTATGGCATGGTCGCACTCGGAATCGCAACGCTCGCGAACCAGTGCCTCATGTACGCGCTGAATT
>OBLW0100004830.1_pt1 | contig 10197 bp, 8 predicted proteins | sample 1520161 | NCBI WGS metagenome assembly OBLW01 (sample SAMEA3539309, study PRJEB22396) | soil metagenome | biome: tundra; feature: field; material: soil | place: USA | collected 2010-05 | depth 0.15 m | reverse complement strand
AGAATCAGCAGCAGATGCTGGCCTACCGCGAGATGGCGGAAGACGATTTGTTCACCAAACAGTGGGTGAAGGTCGACCTTCCGGCCGAGGAATTTCCCGGCTACAAAGGCGAACGCGTTGCTTGTGCCGAATGTGGCGAAGGGATCAACTTTAACCGCGAGGTCCAGCGCGAAGGGCGAGTGCTCTGCCACGCCTGCGCCGGCGAACGCTACTATCAAGTCGAGTAACAGTCAGTTTCTGTGCCCTCCGTGGTTATCATTTAGAATTTAATCTGCAATGCTTACCGGTTCTGAAATTCGCCGCAAGTTTCTCGATTTCTTCATTCAAAAGGGACATCGCGAGGTGCACTCGTCGTCGCTCGTCCCAGCTAACGATCCGACGCTGCTTTTCACGAACGCGGGCATGAACCAGTTCAAAGACGTCTTCCTCGGCCTCGAGAAGCGCGATTACTCGCGGGCCACGACGTCGCAGAAGTGCGTGCGCGCAGGAGGCAAGCACAACGATCTGGAAAATGTCGGCTTCACGAATCGTCACCACACGTTTTTTGAAATGCTGGGGAACTTCAGCTTCGGGGATTATTTCAAGAAAGAAGCGATCGCCTATGCGTGGGAGCTGCTTACATCTCCAGAGTGGTTTGGGATCGATAAAGCGAAGCTGTACGTCACCATTTTCAAGGGCGAGAACGGCGTAGCGCGTGATGCGGAAGCCTACGACTTATGGCTCGGGCAGGGTGTTCCGAAGGATCGTATCTACGAGTTCGGCGCGAAAGATAACTTCTGGCAAATGGGCGACACCGGTCCGTGCGGACCATGTAGCGAGATTCACTACGACATGGGCGTCATCGCCAGCGACCAGGGCCACACGGATTGCACGTTCGGTTGCGATTGCGGACGGTACGTTGAGTTGTGGAACTTGGTATTCATGCAGTTTGACCGCGATGCCAGCGGCAAACTGACGCCGTTACCGAAGCCCTCGATCGACACAGGAATGGGTCTGGAGCGAGTAGCGTCGGTACTGCAAGGCGTGATCTCGAATTACGAAACGGACTTGTTTACGCCCCTGATCAAGCAAGCAGCAGAACTGACAGGTGCTACGACAAATCACGTAGGGACGGCCGCCCCCGGCCGTCCAGCCGAGCAAAGCTCGGCAGGCTCTGGGTCGGCAGCATCTCTGCGCGTGATTGCCGACCATGCCCGCGCCGCCACGTTTCTTATTTCCGACGGAGTGATCCCTTTGAACGAGGGCCGAGGATACGTGTTGCGCAAAATCATTCGCCGCGCAATCACGCACGGTCGCTTGCTCGGACAGACGAAGCCGTTTCTCTACGAGATGATCTTCGCCGTGCGCGATTTGATGCAGGATGCGTATCCCGAATTGAAAGAGACTACAGATCGTGTGTCGAAGGCGGTGCTTGCGGAGGAAAAGCGTTTTGCGAACACGCTGGATATCGGGCTCAAACGGCTGGATGACGACTTGGCGCTCTTCGGGCAAAGGGCAGGGCTCAAGAAAATGCTCGATCAGGATAAACAGGAGCCTCCCCGCAGTCGACCCGACTTGGCGTTGATGTTAGACCACATCCACAAAGATATTGCGGGAGCCAACAAAGATCCCTTGCTCGGGCGGAGGGAGGGGAACGCAAAAGCGGAAGCCGTTTATCCGGGGGAGAACGCATTCAAGCTGTACGACACATTTGGTCTTCCTTTGGACTTTATCGAGGACGTTTGCCGAGACTCCGGCGTAAAGCTCGACCGTCCAAGCTTTGATCGCGCAATGGAGGAGCAGAAGACCCGCGCTCGCGCTTCCTGGAAAGGCGCGGCCAAGCAGACGGCCAATCCTGCGTACCAGCAGCTTCCGAAATCTCAGTTCGAAGGCTACCGGCGGACTCGTTCTGATAATTGCGAAGTGCTTGCCATCATCAAGGGTGGTCAGGGTGCGCAAGAACTACAGCCTGGAGATACAGGCGAAGTCATTCTTGACCACACTCCGTTTTACGCGGAATCTGGCGGGCAAGTCGGCGATCGCGGATGGTTCTACTCCGACGATCACAACACCGTCATCGCCGAAGTGACTGGATGCTACTACCCCGTCCAAGGCGTCCGCGCGCATCAGGTCGTTGCGAAAAAGACAATCCGTGTTGGGCAGAAAGTCGACGCCGTTGTCGACACCTCGATTCGCGAATCGACGATGCGCAATCACACGGCTACGCATTTGCTTCAGGCCGGACTCCGCGAGGTTTTGGGCAAGCATGTGAAGCAGGCAGGATCGCTGGTTGCTCCGAATCATTTGCGGTTTGATTTCTCGCACTTCACCGCTGTTGCCGATGAAGAGTTGCAGGATATCGAAGACATCATCAACAAAGAAGTCTTGCGCAATGAAAAAGTAGAGATTGTCGAAAATGTCCCGATTGATGTGGCCGTCAACGAATATCACGCGATGGCGTTGTTTGGTGAAAAGTATGGCGACAAGGTGCGCGTGATCAAGATCGGCGATTTCTCGACCGAGCTTTGCGGCGGAACGCACACTGGCGCCACGGGCGAGATTGGTCTGATCAAGATTTTGAAAGAAGGAAGCGTCTCGTCAGGTGTGCGGCGCATCGAGGCCGTGACTGGAGAAGGCTCGTTGCGGCACTTCAGAAAAGATCACGAACTCGAGGGCGTTGTGTCTCGATTGGTCGGACCCACCCTTTCGCAAAAAGCGCGAAAAGATGGTGCACCCACGGGTAAGGATGGGTCACCTGCGGGCAATGCCCCTTCCGACGACGAGCAGGCTTCTCCGGCGGAAGCTCTGAAAATGGAACTCGAAAAGAAGGACGCTGAAATCAAGCGACTGGTGCGGGAACTCGATCAGGCCCGGATGAAGTCGGCCTCATCGAGTACGGCGAACGTCAGCGAAAAAGTAAAAGAAGTGCGCGGCATCAAAGTGCTCGCGCAGCGCGTAGACAACTTAGAACGCGCTCAGTTGCGTACTCTGGTCGACCAGCTTCGCGACAAACTGGGTTCGGGAGTGGTGGTTCTTGGCTCGGCGTCGAACGGCAGTGTGTCCCTGATCGTGGGCGTGACGAAAGATCTTACGGGACGAGTTCAGGCCGGCAAAATCATTGCGCCAGTGGCGCAGAAGGTCGGCGGTAAGGGTGGCGGGCGTCCGGATCTAGCGGAAGCGGGCGGCAAAGATGCCGTAGCGCTGGACGCGGCGCTGGCCGAAGCTTACAGTGTCGTGGACTCGCTGTTGGGGTAAGATTTCCGCTCGTGTATCTCTGGTGTCCGGGGAACGATCTGTTAGCCACCGGATACACATTGAAACACGGGTAGCCATTCGAGGCGCTGCATGGATGAGCCCATACGATTTGTCGAACACAAGGGCAAAGAAATTTTGCTCTTCGACTTCTCGCACGCCAACGCGCACGACATGCTACTTTTGCTCGATCAAGTACGCGCTACGGTGGCGCAGCAAGAGCGCTCGTCTGTAGTTACGCTTGCTGATTACACCGGAGCGACAGTCGACCACGACGTCGCTACGAAGATCAAAGAAGTAATGACCCTCGATCGGCCATTCGTGAAGAAGACGGCCTGGGTAGGCACTGAAGGTATTCCACATGCCTTCATGGAAAACTTCCAGAATTTCTCTCAGCGCGAGATTGCGACTTTTAAGACGCGGAAAGAAGCGATGGACTGGCTAGTGGGCGAATAGTTCCCGGTTCTCAGTTCTTTCGGCGGGTAATCATTCCATTTGCATAGCTATCTCAAATAGCTATAATGGAAATATGCAAGTCAGCGTGGCTGATGCCAAGAACAAGCTACCCGAATTGATAAAGGCCGTGGAAGATGGCGAACCGGTCACAATTTGTCGTAGAGGTGTACCCATCGTCGACATCGTGCGCACGAAGAAGGCTTCGGGCAAGAAGCGTGTGCTGGGAACGCAGCGAGGCAAAATCCAAATTCTCGACCCAGACTGGTGGAAACCTATGAGCGACGAGGAAGTAGAAGATTTTATCGAAGGCCGTGGATAAGTGCGCTTACTGCTCGACACCGCGACATTTATTTACGCGGTCGATGCGCCCGAGCGGCTCAGCAAGAGAGCGACGGCGGCCTTGCAGAACCCAGGGAATATTCTTGAGTTAAGCGCAATTTCCATCAGCGAGATTGCTATTAAATCCGCGTTAGGCAAGCTGAGACTTTCTGCTGGCACCACCCATCAGGCGGTTCAGGATCTCGATATTCGCATCCTGCCCTACACGTTCGATCATGCCCTGCAGTTGTTCGAGTTGCCACCGCATCACGCGGATCCCTTCGATCGCCAGATCATCGCTCAGGCGATATCCGAAAAGATTCCCGTGGTGACACCGGACGAGAAATTCCGCCTATATGGTGGACTGAAGGTTATCTGGTAGTGCGGTTCTCAGTTTCTTTAGCTTCTCCACTTCAGCGTAACCGGTCCGCTCATCGGATGCTTAAACTCGCCGCCGTTCTTCTTCACTTCAAGCATTGCGTTTTTCAGACCGAAATACCATTTTGCAGGGCGGTCGGCGTCATCGATCAGCATTAAGTGCGGATTGTGTTTCAGTCCCTCAGACTGAAGCTCTATGGTACGGCGGTCCTGCTCTACGAATTTTGCAAAGACGAATTTCAAAAGTTCGGGGCCGAAAGGGATCCAGCGGAAGAGGTTCCAAGCGGCGACCACGTCGATGCGGCATTGGTTGCGCGTGATGGGAGTAACGGTGGTGAGGCTCGAGAACCAGTATTTGCCGGCGCGAATGATTTCCGAGCGCAGGTTGGGCAAGACGAAATCGATGGTCGTGGTGATGGAATCGGCGTCCGCATAGAGCCGGAGAAGCTTGTATGGAGCGCTGTTGGAACTGGGTGTGTGAGCGCTCATGCGAAATCCGTAGGGGATCGGTTCGAAGTTTTTGTGTTTTTCGTGAATCGATTTCTGCGTCCGCCACCACCACGCCTGGTGAACAAAGGGACCGTGCGCGGGATCCATAAGTCCGATGATGCCGTGATCGACAGAGCAGGGCAGATCGGCAGTAAGATACGCGAGTTTGTAGTGCTCGCTGAACTTCGGAATTTCGGGCGCGGGAGTCGGAGCGGAAACAGGTTTCGTAAATCCGGCCCCCGCCGGTCCTGGGTCGGGGATGAATACCCAGATGAAATCGTCGCGTTCTTCGCAGCGATGGCTGCCGGCGTAGATACGGTCGATTTTTAAGTTTTGCTCCGGAACAAGCGACGGAATCAGCTTGCATTGGCCGGTATGGGCATCAAAACGCCAGCCATGGTAGGAGCATTCGATTTGGCCGCCGTCGAATTTTCCGCAAGAGAGAGGCATTCCTCTATGCGGACATGCGTCGCGAAGGGCAAATGGCTGGCCTTGTTGGTCGCGTCCGAGGACGAGCGGCTGTTCGAGCAACATGGTCGTGGCTAATTTACCGCGACTAAGTTCGGACGCCGGTAACGCGCGATACCAGAAACCGAAAAGCATCAGCGCGTCGGGCGTCTGGGATTGCAGTGGGAAGTCTTCGGGCATCGACAGGTGAGGATACCGCAGCGGCTGCCAAATCTGAAACCTTGAACGCGGAGAACGCAGGAAACAACCAAAGGGGACACTGCGAAATCGAAACCGGGGGCCCGAACCTAGACGCGCTGTCCAGAACGCAGGCGGGCTCGTAGTTGGGTGTAGGCTTCGCGGGCGATGCCAGGCTGCTCGATGTGAGTCAGAAAGAGCTTGCGCAACGCGGCAGTGGTGACGCGACCTTCGAGGTAGGCGTCATAGAGATCGTTGCCGGCGAGGTACCCGAGTTGCTCGGCGATGTATTCGCACTTGTGCCCGGTAAAAGGTGGTGCTAGCGCGATCTGAAGATTTGGATTGCGCTGCTCCGTGAGAAAGTCGAGAGCTTCGACGGCATCCACAAAGGGAAGTGAGGTTTGATGCTCGAGGTCTTCACGAGTAATGTCGTACAACTCCGCCAAATCGGCATCGCGCAGAGCAGGACGTGCGGGGTAGAGAATTCGCGATCCCAGGAAGGCGAGCGTATGTTCGAACACGGATGTGTAAAACACGTCTTCATGATTGAGCTTCGCGGCAGCAGAATTGACCTCAGCATTCCTGCCGTTGCAGAGATTTGGTAATCCGCGACAAGCCTGATGTAGGAATCGAGTAGCGTCTTCGGCCGACGACGTCATGCGGAACTGACGGATATACATGACATTAATAGGAGCCAGATAAACGCTGCCACGGTCGCGAACTTGCCGCAACAATAATCGGCGGTGATCGGCAGTAAAGCCTTTGCGCGAGAGCAAGCGGCGCAGTAATGAGTCGGAACTGCGCGAATAGACTTCTGGTATCTGATCGACAAGCAGCCTGGGTTGAGTCGTATTGTGCGGCGAATACTGATTGATACCGAGAAAACGAACCATTCCGCCGATCAAGTTGTAAAGGGTGGGACCGAGGTCGGGAGCGCTGCGATCATGGCGTCCCCAGCGGTCTAGACAAAGACGGTAGTTTTCATATTTTTCGAGCGGAGTTGCGTTGAATACGCAAACAACGTTTTCGCGAACCTCGACAGCTTCGACGTTATCGTGTGCCTCGCCGGCGGCGCGCCAATAGAGTGCGTCAACGTTCTGGAGAACGGTGAAGATCGGTTCAGCGGGAACCCTCTGCTGCAGCAGCGCGGGTAAATGTTGAGGCGCAAGATGAGATTCTCCGAAGAGAATCAAGATCAGAGAATCAGGATGAAAACGACGCAGTTCGGCAATTTTGTCGGCGGAATGGCGGTCGCGCGCTCCGATCTTGCGCAGATCTTCGCGAGGCATGCAATCGAGACCATAGATGAACGCTCCATGATCGCGGGCAGCCGATAGCAATTCGTAAAACGGAGTCCAATCGTATCCCCAATCGAGATCGAAACGGATGCGCTGACGCAGTTCGTCTTCTTCAATTTCGCCGCGAACCCATTCGTCGAGAATGTGTTGGTCGCGAGAGAAAATAGTTTCGAGGCCGAGAACGACGGGACGCTGGTGAAATTCATAGTCGCGAAGAAGTGACGCGATATAACGCTGCGAGTTGGGCAGCGCGTGATAGTCGCCGATTAAAACCGTGCCAGAGCGGGCGATTTGCTGGCGGACATCGCTCGCAGAAAGAACTTTTTGATAAGTGCGGTATGCTTCGCAAAAGTCGCGCAGGTATTTACGTCCGCTCACAGGGTCAATGGCACGGATCTCACGCTCGACGCTCGCGATGGCGTGGAGTTGGGCAGCACTTCGACGCGATCGTAAGATGCCGGTGGGTGCCATATTTGAGTCGCGATTTTCTAGAGTTCAGTAGTTCTTCAATTCCAAACGAGCAAATCGACCGAGCAATAGATGCGGCGTCGGGAAAAAATGACCACTCAAGCGAAATACCTAGTTGCCTTGACTTGCTTTCAGGGCAACCCTATCCTCAGAATTCCGAGACAGCATTAAATTCATTCAGGGAGCCTCGACATTGCCCTTTCCTGCGCTGGAAAACTTGACGGTTGCCACTACCGGCGCCAGCGGATCGATATTCTTAAAACACTTTCTACTGACCCTGGAACGTGACTCTCGGGTAAAGACGGTAAACTTCATCGCGTCTGACAGCGGACTGCGAGTTATCGCCGAAGAACTCGCGGTGGAAGGCCGCTCGGACCTTCTACGTCAAATTATCGGCACAACCCCAACAAAAATTCAGCAACAGTCAAACAGCGATATCGGTGCAAACGTCGCCAGCGGTTCGTATCCCTCCGACGGCATGGTAGTAATCCCATGCAGCGTTGGAACGCTTGGGCGGATCGCGAATGGAACGTCCTCTCGCCTAATCGAACGCGCTGCCGATGTAACTCTTAAAGAGCGCCGTCCACTCGTGCTTTGCGTTCGTGAGACGCCGTTGAACAAAATCCATATCCGCAACATGTCGCTAGTGGCCGACGCCGGGGCGACTGTCTTCCCGCTAATCCCGACTTTCTACAACCATCCTGCGAGCGCGGATGTCATGGCGCAGGAGTTCGCCAACCGCGTTCTGGCACATTTAGGGCTCACCCAGCCGGATGCGTACCGTTGGAAGGGTTAATCGGGCAAAACACAGAGCGTCCGAGAGACAAAACATCGGTTGTTTTGTGCGGGAGCGCATTGATAAAGATCATGACTGGGGAATTGGGGAAGCCTTCCTGCAATTGCAGGGATAAGTTCAGTCTAGGGAATCAGTGGGCACGAAGGTAGGTATCTGCTGGGCATGTACTCCGAGTGCCTCAGTCTTGTGCGGCGCGTCGCGATACTAAGTTTGGCGTCGGCTATAGTAGTTTTGTGCAAGTGGCCAGTCAGAGATTAGAAGAGCCTTCGCCGCTGAAGCAGTTCTTCGCGAAACACGGGACGATCGAAGTAGCGGTTTGTGCGATCACCTTTCTTACTTATTTCCGCACAATTTCGTTTGGCTTCGTTTACGACGACAAACCCGTGATCGTTGACAACGTACTCATTCGATCGTGGCGTTTTCTAGCGCATTATTTCATTCCTCAGATTTCGAGCGGCAGTGCTCCCGCAGCGAGCGCTACCTTCTATCGCCCAATTACGGCACTGTGGCTACGAATTAATTACTTCGTTTTCGGTCTCGATCCTGCTGGTTGGCATTTCGCGATGGTTTTGTGCCACGTCCTGATGACGTACTTGATGTTCGCCTTGGTCGAGAAGTTGACTCGCAATCGCAATACGGCGGTGATCGCGGCGATTCTTTTTGGACTACACCCTGTACATGTGGAAAATGTCGCATGGCTATCCTCCGTGAACGATTTACTTCTGTCGGTGTTTTTGGCCGGCAGTTTTCTTGCGTATTTACGATCTCGTGAAGAACAGCGATCTCGTTTATGGATGGGCTTGTCGGTAGCACTGTTTGGCTTCGGCCTGTTGTCGAAAGAGACGGCGGCGGTTTTCCCCCTTTTGATTCTCAGTTATGCGTTGATTTTTGCGCCGCTCGGATCTGAAAATTCAAAGCGCGGTTGGTCGTTCTTGAAAGAGGGGTTCGTTTCAACTCCTTACTTCGTTCTGCTTGCTGTCTATCTGATTGCCCGAAGGCTGATGCTGCACGGGCTGGCTGCACCTCTCGCTCCAGTCAACTGGAGGACGATGCTGCTGACTGCGCCATCGATTTTGTGGTTCGACGCGAAGCATTTGCTGCTACCGATCTCTTCCAGCGAATTTTATTCAGCGCAGTATGTAACAGTCCCGAATTTTGGAACATTCTTCCTGCCGATTCTGTTACTCGTCGGCTTTATAATTGTCTCTGGGTACTGCATATCGAAACTTCGCGACCGCCGTTTGGGAATTTTTGCCCTGGTGTTCGCGATTCTCACCACTCTGCCAACATTGTATTTGCGTGCGATCGCTCTAGGGAATTTTGTTCACGATCGCTTTCTCTACTTGCCATCGGTGGGGATCGTGATTTTAGCGGCCCTAATAATCGAACAAGTCTTTTCCTCCAAAGCATTGCAACAAACTGGCGTGCCGCTGAAGTGGGGAGCGTTGGCAATCCTTTGTACCGCCGCTTTTGCTGGCACCATCAGACATCAGACTCAGTGGGCTAATAATCTCTTGCTCTACCAAAACGCGCTAAGATATGCGCCGCAAAACTCGATCGTGGAGGTCAATCTGGCCAATGAATTTTCAAATTTGGGACAGTATGATCGTGCGCTTCCGCTGTATCTAAGTTCGCTACAAAATGATCCGCATTCTTGGCTATCAAATTACAGCCTGGGCTATGCCTACTACCGGACCGGCCGACTTTCTGATTCTGAGAATTATCTGAAGCGCGCAATCCAAATCGATGACGAGGACGCGGATCAATTCATTTACCTGGCCCTGGCACAACTGAAGCAACAAGAACTTGTTGCGGCCACGGAAAATGCGGAGCGAGCTTTGCAACGGGCTCCACTTTCTCCCGGTTTCCATCTCGTTTTGGGCAAGATCCGCGAGGCTCGCGGAGATCGGGAGAGCGCGATCGCCGAATACAAAGCCGAGGTTGCGGCTCATCCCGAAAGTGCTGTTGCCGTCAGCGAGCTGACGAGACTGCAATCGTCGCAATAGGGCACGAGGGGAAGCTGAACGAGTATCCGTGCTTTACCCGGGAAAATTTTGGCGGTTGGGGCGGTTTTTTTTCGTAATGCTTCCCATCGTTTGATACCACGCCACCAGATCG
>OBLW0100004829.1_pt1 | contig 10198 bp, 9 predicted proteins | sample 1520161 | NCBI WGS metagenome assembly OBLW01 (sample SAMEA3539309, study PRJEB22396) | soil metagenome | biome: tundra; feature: field; material: soil | place: USA | collected 2010-05 | depth 0.15 m | reverse complement strand
AGTCACGCGGGTGGAGGACGACGTGCTCACCGTGATTGCTACCGGGCCGCTGACGTCGGACGCGCTCTCGCGGGAAATTGTGCGGTTGAGTTCTTCTTCCGGCGCTGGTGGAGAGGATAACCCAACCGCTTCGCGGGCGGGGGCGCCCGCGCCACACAACGACAATCTTTATTTCTACGATTCGATCAGCCCTATTGTGGAGGCCGACTCCATCGATATGCGGAAGGTGTACCTGGCGGCGCGCTACGACAAAGGAACGGCTGACTACATTAATTGTCCGATGTCGAAAGACGAGTACGACCATTTCTATGATGCGCTGCTCACGGCGCAATCGGTGGAGCAGAAAGACTGGGAAAATCTGAACTACTTCGAGAGCTGCCTGCCGATCGAAGAGATTGCCCGGCGCGGACGCGATACGCTGCGCTTCGGGCCGATGAAGCCGGTGGGGTTGAAGGACCCGCGCAACGGCAAAATGCCGTACGCCGTGGTGCAATTGCGACAGGAAAACCTGCGCGCCGATTCTTACAATCTTGTCGGCTTCCAGAATCACCTGAAGTTCGGCGAGCAGGCGCGCGTGTTAAGCCTGATTCCGGGGCTGGAAAACGCGCACTTTCTGCGCTATGGACAGATTCATCGCAACACGTACATCAATGCGCCTGCGCTGTTGAATCCGGCGCTGCAGATGAAAGAGCATCCCCAGGTGCTGTTCGCGGGACAAATCTGCGGGGTCGAAGGCTACGTGGAATCGATTGCGACTGGGCTGCTGGCAGGAATGAATGCGGCGGCGCTGGCCACCGGCGGGGAGCCGATGCCTCCGCCGCGCGCGACCGCGTTGGGCTCACTCATCCACTACATCACGCGGGCGGAGAGCAAAAACTTCCAGCCGGCGAACATCACATTCGATCTGCTGCCCGAGCTCGACATACGCGTACGCGATCGAAAGGAGCGGCATCGCCAGCAGTGCGAACTGGCACTGCGCGAGTTTGACGGGTGGTACAGCGGGGTGATGTCCACAACTGCAGATCCCTCGCTCCGCTCGGGATGACAAGATCTCTACAGGTCTCAATTGTATTTTCAGGAGATTTGCTTTAGGGTGCTGATGTCAGAGTGAGGTTGACCGATGCCGGTTTCTGCCGTTGATTGCGTACAGCCCGCTTTTCAGCATGTACGGGAACAACTCTTCACTCGTTTCCGCTTTGGGCAATGGTCGCGCCTGGCGCTGGTTGGAATTCTGGCGGCGGAACTGCACGCGGGCGGATGCAACTTCGGGAACTTCGGCAACAACTGGCCCAATGCGCACCCCAAGAGTCACAGTGAGTTTCTGCCGTCTTCGAGGCTGCCGTCCGATTGGCCTCCCTTTAATTCGGCGCACATCTCCGAGCACCTCGCGCAATTCTTCGGCCTGATCGTGATCGGAGTTTTCGTTGCCATCATACTGGGATTTGTCTTCCTGTACATCAATAGCGTGTTCCGGTTCATCCTGTTCGACTCGGTTCTGCGGCGGCATTGTTCGATCAGCGAGGGCTGGCAGAAATGGCGTCGCGCCGGCGGGCGTTTCTTTCTCTGGCAGTTGGTGTTCCAGTTTTCAGCGTTCCTCTTTCTGGCAGTGCTGGTGGGCGTGCCGCTGATGCTGGCGCTGGCTGCGGGATGGGCGACCAATCTACGCGAGCATATCGGGCGCATGATCTTTGGAGGGGTTTTGTTCCTGGGCCTGATTGGAGTGTTTGTACTCGTAGCTGCCGTGACGCAGGTGCTGGCCAAGGACTTTCTGGTGCCCATCATGGCGCTCGATAATGTCGATTTTGCCGATGGCTGGCATCGGCTGCTGGCGATGATGCGGCCGGAGAAGGGACGGTTTGCCCTCTATCTGCTGCTCAAACTGGTCCTTTCCATTGCCGCGGCGATTTTGTTCAGCATCATCGCGATTATCCCAGCGGTGTTCGTCGTGGCTCCCGGCGTGATCGCAGTGCTCGCGGCGAAGGCTGCGGGAATGGGATGGAGCGTGACCACGATTAGTCTGGCGATTATCTTTGGAAGCTTGCTGCTGCTTCTCATGATTTACCTGATCGCGCTGGTATGCGTGCCGGCCACAGTTTTCTTTCCGGCGTACGCGTTGTACTTTCTTGCTTCCCGATATCCGAATCTCAACGCGCAGTTGAATCCCGCACCATTGCCTCCGGCCCCAATTCATTCGCTTACGGACCTGCCACCAACACCGCAATCTATGCCGCCATTCGAGGCGCCGCCTTTGCCGCCGTCGGCGGAGCCCATCGGGTAGCAGAATTACCCTTTGTCATCCTGAGCGAAGCGAAGGACCTGCTTTCTTTTCACTACACGGAACAGCAGGTCCTTCGCTTCGCTCAGGATGACAACTCTAGGAATGAGATCCTACTGCGCGGTGCTCGCTTTGTGCTTGTGTCCCCAACTGAAGCGCCTTCCTACGATGCACTTCACGATCAAATGGTCGGCGGAGTTGGTCACATCCACGCCTACGCCGAAATTGAATTCCCAACTGGGCGAGAGATTGAGGTCGATGGTGGGAAAGATCTGTTGCGACTGATGGGAAATGGGGTCGAATTGTGAGACGGGGCCGAGAGCGCCGTAATATTCGAAACCGCCAGTGATCTTGCGGGTGAAATCGTAACTGACTTTCACATTCGGAGAAAACTCCCAACCCCGGCCTGTGTTCAGGCCATGCAGCGACCGGTCGAACGCCGGATTGAAGTCGAAATACCAGCGGCCAATTTTCTTGTCGATGATGGGACGCAGCTCATAGTTCCAGCTATCCTCGGCAAACTTCCGACGCTGATATCCGATTTCCTGCGAGAGGCTTAGGCCCACCGGCAAGTGCCATGACTCGGGAGCGGTGAGGCGCGGGCGAATGTGATCGCCAACCCAACTCCAACCGCCGCCGGTCGAATGATTGCCCGATGAAGGACCGCCCGATAAATGATCGCCCGAACCGGCACTGGGCTGAATGCTCGTAAACACATAAAAGCCGGTTTCAAACCAGTCTGTCCAACCTTGCGTGATCTCCAGAGTCTCATGCTCGGCGTGATTGGTAGGGGCGACGCCGTTGATGACTTGCTTCGAGCCATCTACGGTGAAGTTGGAATGGATCTCGACCATGGTGACGTTCTTCGGGACCAGTTCAGCGGAGTAGACCTGGATTTCGTAGTTGTCCTGGGCGAGCGCCGGAAGCGTGAGGACGACCAGAAGGGATGCGACGGAGATGGTTCCGAGCACTGCCCGAGAGAAATGTCCGGTCACACGCTGCATGGTTGTTTGATTCTAGCGGCTCGCGGTGGGGAGCGGGAAATTTGGTGCTGGATTCAACAGAAGTATCTCGTGGAACTCTCAGCAGTGTCGGGGTGTCCAATGATTCAGACACGCGTGTGCCGTTTTCGTTTTCGTTCTCGGACAAAGAGAGGAAATTCGAATGGCATTCTCCACGGCAGGCGGTGGTTCGTTTTCGACTGGTCCCAAGATGAACGTCACTCCTCTGATTGACGTTCTGCTGGTGCTCATCATCGTATTCATGGTGGTGGTGATCGAGCAGCGGCCTACTGGTTTGCAGACAGAGCTTCCGCAGCAGCCGAAATCCACCGATCGTACGATTCCGCCGCCGCAGACTACCATCGTGATTCAGATCCATCACGCGAAAGCGGGAGTCGAGCATCCACGGGTGATGGTGAACGAAGAAGCGGTGGAATGGGATCACCTGCGCGAACGCCTGCGCGATATTTTCGCCATTCGCGTGGAGCGGATCGCCTACATCGAAGCCGATTACGATATTGATTTCCAGGACGTGGCGGACGTAATCGCAATTGCCCGGATCGCCGGCGTTGACCGCGTGGGGCTGATGACAGAGGATGGGAGGCATACGCCCATGGCTGCCTTGGGATACCTCATCAGTCGCCCGGCCGTTACAATGTCTGCATGAATCGCCCTAAGGGTCTGCTAGTAACAGCTTGGATGATGGTAGGTTTTTTATTGGCTGGTTTGCTGCGACAGTGGTTCTGGCCGCCCCATCCTCACATAACCCACTTACATGCCTTTACCACCATTGTGGGCATGTTAATTAGGATTGTGGCGTTGGGCTGCATTTTTTATTATGTCCAAGGTCGGAATTGGGCCAGGATTGCTGTTCTCGTAACTTCCGTCGTGGTGATTTTGAGTCTGCTCCAGTTGCGTCACGAGGACACGCCGGGCCGAGTCGTCAGCGCAGCAGCGGCTTTACTAGCCGTTTTCTTTTTGTATTGGCTGAATACGCGGTCCGTTCGCCAGTTCTTCACGCGCAGCGCCGCCACAATCGAGACGCCTTCTAGTCCCGCGCCCGGTTCTTGATCCAGATCGGCGACCCCATAAACCCAAACGCAGCCCGAATCTGGTTTTCAAGAAAGCGCTGATAGGAAAAGTGCAGCTTTACGGCGCGGTCGGTGAAGAGGACGAACATGGGCGGCGCCACTCCGGCCTGGGTCATGTAGAGGATTTTCACGCGCTTGCTCATGGGAACCGAGGCGCGTTCAAAGTCAACCGTCCTCAGGAAACGGTTCATCTCACCGGTGGTGATGCGCTTGCGGCGCTCGGCGGCCACTTTTTCGATCAGCGGAAGAATCTTTTCTGTTCCTTTGCCGGTGTGGGCGGAGAGAAACAGGACCGGAGCGTAGGCGAGAAACTTTAGTCCGTAACGCAGGCGCTCTTCGTAGAGAGCGCGGTCTTGCGGACGCTTGGCGTCCTGTATGCGCGCGGTCTTCGACTGGCTGATGGCGCGCTTCTCGCCGCTTGTCACGAGGTCCCATTTGTTGATCAGGATAATCACCGAGCGTCCGCTTTCGTGGGCGTAGCCGGCGATGTTGGCATCGAGGCCGCTGGCGCCTTCGGTGGCGTCCACCATGAAGAGTACGATGTCGGCGTCTTCGATATTCTTACGCGCCATGACCACCGAAAGTTTCTCGGCCATCAGCTTCGTCTTGCCTTTACGACGGATGCCGGCCGTATCGATGAAGCGAATCTTGCGGCCTTTGTACTGGATGACTTCGTCGATGGAATCGCGCGTGGTGCCGGCGATGGGCGAGACGATGGCGCGGTCAGTGCCGGTGAGTTGATTCAGCAGCGTCGATTTGCCGACATTCGGATGCCCGATGATGGCGACCTTGATTTCGTGCGGCTCCTCGGGGGATGGCGTGCCTTCCCCTGTTGTCTCCTCTGTGACCCCAGTGCTCTCTGTGGTTGCCTTTGCACTCGCAGGCAGCACGAGAAGGATAGCGTCAAGCAGATCGTCGACACCGCGCCCATGCTCAGCCGAAATCGGAAACATATTCCGCATCCCGAGCACATGAAACTCGTCCAGCAATCCATCCTGCTTGTCCGAGTCCATCTTGTTGACGGCGAGAAAAAGCGGCTTGCCGGTGCGCGCCAGCAGTCTTGCCAACTCGCGATCGGGGCCTGCGATCTCGGTGCGGGCATCGACGACCATGACGATGGCCGCCGCTTCGTCGAACGCGACTGTGGCCTGGCGGAAGATCTCGGAGGGTATGAAATCTTTGTCGTCCGGGATAATGCCGCCGGTATCGACCACGCGAAACTCGTGACCGAGCCATTCCACTTCGCCATAAAGGCGATCGCGCGTGATGCCGGGCTCGTCGCCCACGATGGCGCGGCGAGACCCGGTCAGATGGTTGAACAGCGTTGATTTGCCGACGTTCGGGCGTCCGACGATGGCGACGAGTGGGAGTGGTTTTTTTTTGCTCAATGGCTTTTCATAATCAGAGTCTAGGATGAGTTCCGAACGCGTGTTTCCTTATCGTGGGTGAAGAAGATTGCATTCCTGTGGGGCTGAGAACTCAGTCGTCCCTCCGGGACTGGAATCACTTTTGCCGCTTTCCCAGCGCTGAAGCGCTGGGCTATTATCGGGCGCCCCTCCGGGGCTGGATTCTCAGCCAAGCCACCACACAACGGAATTGTTCGCCGAGCCAGAAGTCGCAATCAAAGCTTGATTCATGCGCAATCAAAGCTCGATTCATAAAAGACGTTTGAGATCTGAGGTCCATGCCGTCGCGGAGGTTCTTGCTGTCGTAGAGGTCCATGCCGTCATAGAGGCCCTTCCCGTTATTATAGAGACTCGTGCCTTCTTCCTCTCATCCCGTGTCATTTCCGGAGAGCCGGCCTGCGCCGTTCTCGCTGTATCAGTTCTTTGGGCCGGGAGGATTGCTTTCGAAAACGCACCCTGCCTATGAGTTTCGCCGGGGGCAGTTGCAGATGGCGCAGGCAGTCGAGGAGGCGCTGGAGGAAAAGCGGCACCTGATCGTCGAGGCCGGCACCGGTACGGGGAAGACGCTGGCTTATCTGCTGCCCGTGATCCGCTCCGGGAAGCGCGTCATTATATCGACGGGCACAAAGAACCTGCAGGAGCAACTCTTCTTTAAAGATGTCCCGGCGCTGGAGCGGGCGCTGTTTCCTGACGAAGATCGCAAGCTAAGCGTCTGCTACATGAAGGGGCGCAACAATTATCTCTGCCGCAAGAAACTTTTTGATCTCACCGACCAGCCCGTGCTCAGCGGACTGGAGGAGATCGAGCACTACCGCGCCATCGCCGCGTGGGAAAAGACGACGCAGTCGGGCGATCGGGCCGAACTCGCGGAACTGCCCGAGGCAAGCGCGCTCTGGCACAAGCTGGACGCGCGGGCCGACACCTGCCTTGGTCAGAAATGCAAGGAATACGACCGATGTTTCATCACCGAGATGCGGCGGAGAGCAGCGGAGAGCGACATCATCATCGTCAATCATCATCTGTTTTTTGCCGATCTCTCTATCAAACTTGAAGCCGAAGGGGCGCCCGACGCCGGCGTGCTTCCTGAGTGCGGCGCGGTGGTCTTCGATGAAGCGCACGAACTGGAAGATATCGCGGGCAGCTACTTTGGGATTTCGGTCAGCAACCTGCGTGTGGATGAACTGGCGCGCGACGTCGAACATTTGTTGCAGCGCGAAAAGCTCTACACACCGCAGATGTCGGGAGCGATCAAATCGGTGCGGGAGCGGTCGCAGCTGTTCTTTGCGCTGCTGCCCGCGAACGAGGGGCGGTTTGCCTTCGACTCGCGGCGGGAGTTTCTGGAGGAAAACGGCGAAGAATTTCTCGCGCTCAATCAGGCGCTGTACCGGCTGGGCGCGGAACTGGAGCAACTTCCACAAAAGCCGGAAGAAGTCTTCACCTTGACGCGCCGGGCGCAGCAATTGCAGGTGCAACTGCGGTTCGTGATGGAAAATGAAGATCCCAACACGGTTTTCTGGATCGAGCGAAGAGGATTTCGCGGAGCACAGGGCGGTCGCCGCAAGTCGTCGTCTTTTGCAGCAGAGGAAAAGACTGCGGGCGGACGAATGAATGTCTTCCTGCAGGCCACTCCTATCGAAGTCGGGCAGATTCTGCGCGAGTGCCTGTGGTCAAAGCTGGAGGCATCGGTGCTGACCTCGGCAACGCTGGCCGTCGGCGGCGGGTTCGAATACATACGGCAGCGGCTTGGACTTGACCACGCGCGCGAATTGATTGTGGCCTCACACTTCGACTACGAAAGCCAGGCGATCCTTTATGTTCCGCCGAATCTCCCCGATCCGCGCACGCCGCAATTCGCCGCCGAGGCTGCCGGTGTTATCCGGCGGCTGCTGGAGATTACGCGCGGACGAGCGTTCGTCCTCTTCACCAGCTATGCGCAGATGAATGAAATTTACGATCGGCTGCTGGGTCTGTTGGATTATCCGATGCTGAAGCAGGGGGATGCTCCGAAATCGGCGCTGCTTGAGGAGTTTCGCGTCACTCCCAGTGCAGTGTTGTTTGGGACGTCGTCATTCTGGCAGGGCGTGGACGTGCAAGGCGAACAGTTAAGCTGCGTGATTATCGATCGCCTGCCTTTCGCGGTGCCGAGCGATCCGGTGGTGGCGGCGCGGGTGAAGGCCATCGATGCGGGCGGCGGCAACGCTTTCTTCGAATACCAGGTGCCGAGCGCGGTAATTACTTTGAAGCAGGGGTTTGGGAGACTGATTCGATCGCTGCACGATCGGGGGCTGCTGGCGTTGCTCGACAATCGAATCTTAAAGAAGCAGTATGGGCGCGTGTTTATAGAGAGCTTGCCAAGCTACGCTAAAACAACAGACCTGAAAAAAGTAGAGGAGTTCTTCGGGACGGCCCGTGAGGAGTGATGGTGTGTGGAGGAGGGGGCTCGGCCGCCGAGATGGGACAGGGCCCCGCCTCCACACAAAGAACAGGAATTTATTCTGCCACTGCTTCTTTATCGACAACCACCTTCAGGTGCGTGGTCACATCTTTGTGCAGTTTGATGGGGACGATGAACTCGCCGATGGTCTTGAGCGATTCGTGCAACTGGATCTTGCGGCGATCGATGTGGAAGCTTTTCTTCTCGAGGGCGTCGGAGATGTCGCCAGCGGTGACGGACCCAAACAACTGATCGCCTTCGCCGGACTTGCGGAGGAACTTCACCTCGAGGCCGTCGAACTGCTTGGCGAGCGCTTCGGCTTCGGTCTTTTCCTTGGCGGAGCGGCGCACGGAGGCGGCTTTCATTTGCTCGATGACTGTCTTGTTGGCAGTGGTGGCTTCTATTGCCAGCTTTTTGGGCAGCAGAAAATTGCGCCCGTATCCCTCGGCGACTTTCACCACTTCACCGCGGTTGCCCAGCTTGGGTACGTCTTCTTTCAGGATGACTTCCATGGATGACTCCGTTTCGTGGTTTTCCCCCGTGAAACCCTGTGTCCTATGTGGTTGAGAAAAATCTTTACCACAGGGGGCACAGGGTTTCACGGGGGAAACCTGATCTTGTCTAACTGAAACTTACTGCGCGCGTCCAGCAAAGGGCAGCAGTGCGATGTTACGCGCCTGCTTGATGGCCCGCGATAGACGGCGTTGGTGCGGCGTGCATACTCCGGTCAGGCGTCGCGGCGTGATCTTGCCGCTTTCCGCGACGAACTGGGCGAGCAGGCGCACGTCCTTGTAATTGACGGCTTCGATTTTCTCGACACAGAACTTGCAAACTTTCTTGCGCCGGAAGAATTTGCGGCCACCTTCGCGGGGACCGCCGGGGCCTCCGCCGGGACGGGGACCGCGGGGCGGACCGCTGCGTTCGGGGCGATCTCCAGCGCTGCGCTCGGGACGACTTTCGCCGTGGCTTGGTCCCGACGATGAGGTTGGTGCTTTCGTTTCTTCTGCCATAGTGCTCCTGCTTTCTAAGAATTCGTTGGCGAGGGCGGGATGCCGGACCCTTCGCAGCCCCTAAAGGGGCGATTGATTTCGACGATCCTTCGGTATCGCTAAAGCGATACTCCGATTCGAACCTGCTTGATTAAACTGGCGCTGTGGCCGGTGCTTCCGGTGTTGCTGGTGTCACAGCTGCGGCTTCCGGGGTTGCTGGTGTTACCGGAGCGGCGACCGGGGCCGGATGGGCGCTGACTTTCTTCTTGGCGTCGCGAAGTTTCTTGATCTTGTCGAGGCGCTTCAGCTCTTCGTCGGTGCGCACGGTGAGGAACTTGATCACTGGCTCGGTTACTCGCAGGCGGCGTTCGGCTTCATGGACGACGGCGCCGGTGGCTTCAATCATCATCAGCACGAAGATGCCGTCGTTGAATTTGCCTACACGGTAGGCGAGACGGCGCTTGCCCCAGACCTCGCTCTTGGCCGTTCCCGCTGCTGAGGTCACAGAAGACTCGAGGGTGGAAATCAGTTTGTTCAGGTCCTCTTCCACCATGTCGGGCCGGACGATGAACATCAATTCATATTTACGATTCATTCGTTATCTCCAAAATGCAGTCGCTGGTCGTTAGTCTTTAGTCGTTTGGGGATATCGCCGGTCCGTATGAGTTCGTTAACGACCAACGACTACCGACCAACGACGACTCACCAACGCCTAAAGCTCTTCGTCCGATTCGTTCTTGCGATTGAACCGGTTCATGGCCGCCGCCGGTCCTTGTTTCACAATCACCTCGACCGCCTGTACTGCCGTGTCGAGGAGTTCGTCCACAACTTCTTCCTGCGCCTTGCGGAACGGCGTCAGCACGTATTTCACGCCGTCTACGACTTTACGGTCAGGCGCAATTCCCAACCGAATCCGCAACACTTCATCCGTACCCAGAGCTCCGAGGATGGATTCCATCCCGTTGTGCCCCGCCGAACTTCCCCGCTGCCGGATGCGAATCG
>OBLW0100004827.1_pt1 | contig 10202 bp, 6 predicted proteins | sample 1520161 | NCBI WGS metagenome assembly OBLW01 (sample SAMEA3539309, study PRJEB22396) | soil metagenome | biome: tundra; feature: field; material: soil | place: USA | collected 2010-05 | depth 0.15 m | reverse complement strand
CACCGAGATCTACACTCTTTCCCTACACGACGCTCTTCCGATCTGTTTTGCTTGAAATAAGCGTTGGTATAGACCGCTTGGGCGGGATCGGCGCCATGCCAGGTCAGGTCGGCGACGCTGTTCGCGTAAAGCGGGTCGCACAACGCCTGCTGGCGGATGCCGCGGTAGGAATTACCCGCCGGGTCCAGCGCGAACGCGCGTTTGACGAGATCGTTGTTATATTGCTCATTGGCGGCGTAGGAGCCGTAGGAGTTGCCGCCGACAGTGACCATGAGATTGGTGCTGTTGACTCGCAACTGGACGGCGCTGGAATCGGCCATCGCGAGTTCGCTGCGGCGGAAGACGGCGCTGCCGAGGACCTGCGAGTGGGCGAATTGTGAGTTGAGGTTGATGCCGGTCTGCTTCTTCCAAGCACGGTCCGAGGGGATGTTGAGATGGTAATTGTTGGGATTGGAATGACGGCTGCCGTGGCCGCGATTGCGGACCCCGACATTGTAACGGAGCTGGGTCGTGGTGCCGGCGCTCACCACGCCATCGAACGAAATGAAAGTGGCATTCATGTTCGCGTCGCTGTCCTGTGACGCACCGGCAGCCGAGCCCGGGCAACCCCGACCCAACAGATATATTATCTGCCGTTCGATCTCGGTCATAATGATGCGATAGAGAGGCTGGGCGCCGTTGTAGGCAAATGCCGGGTTGTCCACCTGGTAGAGCAGGTTGGCGGTTCGGAGGGAGTTGGTAGGCGGGATAACATTGGGGTAGGTGCGCAGATGTCCTTCCAAGTCGCTGGCCTGCAGATAGAACTCGATGACGGTCGCAACTGGTTGCGCTGGGAGAACCGCGCCGTAAATCCCATCGGATGCCAGGCCGTCTCCATGGGCGCCGTCGTCGAACATCGGTGTGCTCGTGAAGGCTGGCGGATTGGCGGTGGTGGCGTTGCGATAAAACAGCGTCACGGTAAGGCCATTGGCATGTTCATCCGTAATCCGGGCGCTGACGGTCACCACGTCGGTGGGCTGGGGAACGATGGGAGTATGAGCGACGCCGGAGATGAACGGGGCGACGTTCGTGGCGGCGATGGAGTTGGGCTGGCCGGGGGTCCCGTTGAGCGAGGCGCTGGAACCCCAATTTTGGGCGTAACTATTGGGCAAGTTCGGGTTGATCAATTCCAGCGAACTGCCGAAGCCGTCATGGGGGGCGTAAGTTTCCCAGCCAAAGATGCCGTAAGCGGCAAAGCCATTAGTCGTGAGGGTCAGCGTGGCCCAGTCGCCGTCCGGGTAGTAATTCACGGAGTTGATATTCTTGCCGGTATTATCATCGAGCGCGAGCGTGTGGCCTTGCAGCGGGCCGGCGGAGCCGGGGACGACATTGGTCACGCCGGGATACTTGGACGCGAACGTTGCGGCATCGGCGGCGACCACCAGGAACCCGCCCGCGAAGATCGTGGTATTGGTGGGAATCGTGAACGAGGAGAGAAGCCCGTTGGAGATTTGCCAGCCGGAAAGGCTGACATTGGTCGGGCCGGGATTGTAGAGTTCGAACCATTCCTCGAGCACGTTGGTCGAGTTGGGGTGGTACATGATCTCGTTGAACAGGACACCTGCGGAAGCGGGCGCGAGGTTCACCAAAAGCAGGATTGGGAACAGGTATCTGGCTTTAATTCTCATTGATTTAAGCGTGAACGAAAGCCCCGGGTCAGCGACTGGTTCAGTTGGGGAGACCGGGAGTGCGTTATCTGTACGAAAGCATCTAATAGCGGTTGAATTAGAGCACGTTTGGCGGCTTCTGGCAATAGCCGGGCCAAATTCTGCGCGCATTTTGCTCGACCTGCTGTCGGGGGAACGGCTAGGTTGGCGGCGCACGTCACACGAGGTGAATTATGGACGAACTTTATGGACGAACTGTTAAGTATCCTGCAGACCAATGCGCTCGAATCGCATGAGGCCATCGCCCGCATGTTGGGCCTGCCGGCGGCGGAAGTCAGCCAGCGGATTGCCGATTACGAGAAGCGCGGCGTCATCCGCGGCTACCAGGCCATCCTGAACGAGGACCAGCTCGACCTGGAGAAGGTCACTGCGGTCATCGAGGTGAAGGTGACGCCGCAACGCGAGGGGGGCTTCGACACCATTGCGGAGCGGATCGGACGCTTTCCGGAAGTGCGCTCAGCTTACTTGATGAGCGGCACGTACGACCTGCTGCTGTTCGTGGACGGGCGCACGCTGCGCGAAGTGGCGGCGTTCGTCAGCGAGCGGCTTTCACCCCTCGAAGGCGTCCTATCCACCTCGACCCATTTCATGCTGAAGACCTACAAGCGCTTCGGTGTGCTGATGCATCAGCCCAGCTCCGATGAACGGCTCACCGTCACTCCGTGATCGACTGAACGCGACAGTGCGCGACATCCCGCGCTCTGGCATCCGCGACTTTTTCGAGCTGGTCACGACCATGAAGGACGTGATTAGCCTGGGCATCGGCGAGCCTGACTTCGACACGCCCTGGCACGTCCGCGAATCGACTGTCTTCGCCCTCGAACGCGGCGCGACGCATTACACCAGTAACTTCGGCTACCTCGATTTGCGCCGCGCCCTGGCGCGCTACGTCGCCAAGAATTTTGGCGCCGAATACAATCCGGAAAACGAAGTGCTGATCACGGTCGGCGTAAGCGAAGCGCTGGACCTGGCGCTGCGGGCGCTGCTCAACCCGGGCGACGAGGTGCTTTACCATGAGCCGTGCTACGTCTCGTATCGGGCGACGATCCTGTTCGCGAACGGAGTGCCGGTCGAGGTCGAGACGCGTGCCGCCAATGGTTTCCGCCTCACCCGTGCGATGCTGGAGGCCAAAGTGACGCCGCGCACCAAGGTGCTGATGCTCAACTTCCCGAACAACCCGACGGGCGCGGTCATGAGCCGCTCGGACCTGGAAGACATTGCCGCCTTTGCTCGCGAGCGCGACCTGATCGTCATTACGGATGAGATTTACGCCGAGCTGACTTATGACGCGCCGCACACGAGCATCGTCAGCCTGCCCGGTTTGCGCGACCGCACGATCTTCCTGCACGGCTTCTCGAAGGCGTGGGCTATGACGGGCTTTCGGCTCGGCTATGCCTGCGGACCCGCCGAGCTGATCGAGGCGATGATGAAGATCCATCAATACACGATGCTGTGTGCCTCGTCCCTGAGCCAGAAGGCCGCGCTCGAAGCGCTGGCCCGACCCGAGGCCGACGTCGCCGAAATGGTCGATGAATACCGGCGCCGGCGGAACTTCATCGCCGCCGCCTTCGCCGAGATGGGCCTCGAATGTCACCGTCCGCTGGGAGCGTTCTACGCCTTTCCGAGCGTGGCGAAGTTCGGGTTGCCGGCGAAGGAATTCTCCCTCCAGTTGCTGCGCGAGGAGAAGGTGGCGGTAGTGCCCGGCACCGCGTTTGGGGCCTGTGGCGAGGGCTTTGTCCGCTGCGCCTACGCCACCAACATGGAGAACATCAAGGAAGCGCTGATCCGTATCCGGCGGTTCATCGGGCGGCGATAATCCATTCTCTAAAGCGACAGCAGATACTCGCACAGATCCATGATCTGATCCGCGGTCAGGTGGGAGGTCTTGCCGTGGCGGTCGTTCTGGTTGGCGAGGGTCAGCAGGTCGCGCAGGGTTGCCGCTGAGCCGTCATGGAGATAGGGCGCGGTGCGCCAGAGCTCGATTAGTGTTGGGGTGTCGAACGTGTCCGCCTCGTCGTCCAGCGGCCCGCGTGTGCCGACATCATAGGACTTCAGGTTGGTGAAGAGCGGCGGCGGATGGCACTGCGCGCAGCCGGTTTCCTTGCTACGAAACAGCTTTTCCCCGCGCCGCGCCGCGGGCGACAACTGGCCGTTGACCAGGTGCGGGCTGGGGACGGGCTTGAGCGACTTGAGATACTTGTCGATTGCCTCGGCCACCTCGAGCGGTTGAACGGTGAACAGGATGTGCCGGATGCCAGCGCGCACAGCAGTCTCCGCCGTCTCGCGCACGCCGAGGCTCATCGCCGGCGGAGTCTTGTGCGCCAGGAGGAGGCTTCTCGTATTCTTCGGATTGCCGAGGCCGTCGTTGAGCAGGTCCCAGTTCAAGCCGTCCATGCGCGCATTGCCGGGGTGGCAGCTCGCGCAGCTCTGCCAGCCCTGCAAGCAGATGCGCGCGTCGTGGAAGTATAGCTCGCCCCGCCGCGCGGCGGTCATCCGCGGCTTCGGGCCGAGCGGGATCGTCTCCGCCCGCAGAGGCGAACCGTCCAGTTCAAGCACGCTTAGCGTGTCGGAGAAGTAATTGGCCACGTAGGCGCGGCGCCCAACCACCACGGCGGCACGGGGGCCGAGGTCCCCGGCGGGCAACGGACGGCGCTCGCGCAGGCCGTCGAGGAACGACAGGTCACTGGACACGTCTGCCGGCGCGTGAGCCCTCGCGCCGTAGGAGAAAGGAGCGTTCGGCGGCAGCGGCTCCGGGGCGAGTTTCGCCAGCTTGGCGAGCATCGCGGGAAAGTCGATGACGCTGATCTCGTGCGTGCCGGCGTGAGTGACGACCAATGTCCGGCTGTCCGCGCTCCAGGCCGCGCCCCACGGGTTGGCCGCACCGCGGTCTGGCTCGTCCAGCAGCACGGTGTTGAGCACGGAGATGCGCTCCAAGTCGAGGATGGTCGCGGCGTTACTGTTCATCCAGCCCCGCTCCACCTGGGTCGTCGGGTGCTGGAACCGCGCGAGGATGTGCGTGACCACGGCATACTTGCCGTCGGGCGAGACGCGCAAGTCGTTCAACGCGCCGCTCCCGCTGGACAGGCCTAGCTCGTCCACCACCCGGCCCAGCGCGAGATCGATCACGCTGATAACCGCCGCCACGTGACCGGCGTCTGCGCGGCCAGCGGGCAGGTGATTGGCCACCAGCAGGCGCCGGCCATCCGTCGTGACGGCTGCCGCCACCGGTTCACGACGCACCGGAATCTGGCGCACCTGCTGTTCGGTCGTCAGGTTGAACACACTGACGTCGTTGTCGAAGCGGTTGCAGACGAACAGGGTTTTGCCGTCCGATGAAAGCACCGGGGCCATCGCCGTGTGCCCCGCCGGATACTCCTCGATGACCCGGCCATGAGCGGTGTCCACGACGCAAACCCGGCTTGTCGGCGCGGCACAGGTCACGAACAGCTTCTGGCCATCCGCCGAAAGGCAGAGTCCGGTCGGGCTGGGCGCCACTTGAACGGAGCGAGTGACTTTGCGGTTGGCGATGTCGAAGATGACGACTCGGTTAGCGGTGGCACAGCCGACGTAGAGAGTGGTTCCATCCAGCGACGCAACCAGCGCGGCGGGGGATAGCCAGGGCGGCGGCGACGATTGTGCGGCTGGGCCGACCAAGAGGCTTGCGGCCAGGACAATCTTCAGAACCGAATCAAGCCGTTGCGCTAACCTTTCCATGAACCGTAACCTCGTAGCGGCGTCTCGGCAGAGCGCCGCTGACTTTCTTCCCGAATAATGGCGGCGCTCTACCGAGACGCCGCTACGCCAGGGCTCATGGTCCGTGGGCACGTCCGAATGGAACAGGGAACTACCTTCAAAAATGCGCCCTGGGCGCCGGTATCCCCAGCCGTTCCCGCCGGGCTCGGACCGCTTCGACTGAGCGATCCAGGCGGCGGGCCAGCTCTTCGTCAAGGAACTTGCCCAACAGCAAATCCTGTTCCGGCGTCCACCAGTGGCGATAGGAAGCAATGCCTAGGCGAGCCCGCCTGGCTTTGACGCTCGTGGCGGACCGGCCCAGCCGCTGGGCGACCTCCTGATCGGAAATGGTGCCCAACAGCGCGTCATCCTCCGCCCGCCAGGGTTTTGGAACGGCCATGGTTCTCTCCTGCCCAGGCAGCGAAACACGAAGCTGGTGGCGGCGATGCTTTACGGCTTCCACACTGACGCGCAGTAGCAGCGCAACCTGGGCATCCGGGCGCAGCCCCAGCAATTTGTCGTCATCGGCTGTCCACCGGTGCTTTTTGGGGTCGCGAAGCGGGATGCCTTTGGTCGCGCGCCGCGTTTTCACTGACTCCGCGGTTCGCTTGAGCCGCCGCGCAAGCTGTTTGTCGGGCATGGTGCCGAGTAGTTCCTCCTCCGCCCGAGTCCAGGGCCGGCGGCCGCTGGCGCAAAAGGCCGCAATAGAGAGTTGTCGCCGACGCTCCTTGACGACCTGCTGGGGGCGCCCCAGTCGTAGGGCGAGGTCACGGTCTTTCATGGTCCCCAGCAACTTGTCTTCGGCGGTCGTCCAAGGTTGGTGCCCGGGGCGGGGCAGGGGTCGGTGCAACTTTTGCCGCCGTTGGATGACTCCGCTCAGCGGATGACCGGTGCGGGCGACGACCTCCTCGTCGCTCATGGTGCCCAGCAGTTGCTCCTCCTCGGGCGTCCAGTTGTGGAACGACGACTGGTAAGCCGGGATGCGCAGCTTGTGGCGCTTGTGCCGAATCGCGCTCGGTGCCCGATCCAGCAATCGAGCCACTTCGCTGTCGGGCATGGTGCCCAGCAGCTTCACGTCCTCCGGACTCCACGGAGCAGCGAGTTTCCTGGGCGCAACGGTAACTTCCGGTGCGTCGGTCACTTGATCTGATTTATCGCCAGGGTTGCTCATTTCTGTCCATCCTCCGGGGCGTTACTTCCGCCGGCAACCCCGGACGCCGGCCGGCCACCAGATGGCCTACATTGGCTCTTAAGTCTAAATCGGCCCTATGTAAAGCCGGATTTGAATATCTTTACTCGGCGGGAAACCTGGTGAATCTTCAGGTTATGCGACTTCTCACCGGGCTGTTGTCGATTCTGGCTACCGTGCTCGCCGCCGGAACGCTCTGGGCCGGCGGGAGCGGGCTGAATGTTATCGTGGTCGTCAACCAGAACAGCACCAACTCCATTCAGCTCGGCAATGACTATTGTGAGCAGCGGGGCGTCCCGCCCCAGAACGTTCTCCGCATGACCGGGTGGACGAACGGCGCAATTGAGTGGAGCCGGACCGACTTCGAGGCCCTGCTTTATAATCCTTTGCTGGCCACGATCGCTAGCCGCGGGCTGACCAACCAGGCTGCCTACGTGCTCCTGTCGATGGACGTTCCCTACCGCGTAGCGGATAACGGGAGTTACAACAGCACCACCTCGGCCCTGTTTTACGGTTTCAAGAGCGACAGCGCACCGCCGCTCGTCTGTTTGCCGGGTAGTTGCGCGCTGCCCGACGCCTCCTCCAATAGCTACGCCTTCAGTGAGCTGCCGGTCTCGGAGGCGCAGCCCGACACGGCGCCAACAAACTCTTACCTGGCCATGATGCTCACCGCCAGCAACCTCGCCGGGGCGGACCTCATCCTGAGTCGCGGCGTCGCCAGCGACAGCACCTTCCCCACCCAGGCCGTCTATCTGGCCAAAACCAGTGATCCGGCGCGCAGTGTTCGATTTTTGGAATTCGACAACGCCATCTTCGCCAGCCGTATCCGGGACGACCACTCCCTGGTTTGGACCAACACCGATTCCACGTCTTCCACCAATCTCCTCGGCCTTATGACCGGTTTGGCCAATCTGTCTCTACCGACAAACGCCTTCGCTGGCGGCGCCATGGCGGACAGTCTTACCTCTTTCGCCGGCGATATGTTTGCTGAGATGGGCCAGGTCTCTGTGCTGGCGTTTCTCAACGCGGGCGCCGCCAGCAGCTATGGGACCGTCATTGAACCCTGCAATTACACGCAAAAGTTTCCCGACCCGCGCGTTTACTTCTACCAGGATCGCGGGTTCTGCCTCGCCGAAGCCTGCTACCAAAGCGTCCTCAATCCCTACCAGGGTATCCTGGTGGGTGAGCCGCTGTCCGCGCCTTTTGCCCGCGCGGGCACAGCCGACTGGAGTTCTCTCACCAACGGCACGGTGCTGAGCGGCCAGGCGGCGCTCAGCGCGAGCTTCCTTGCCGCTGCCACAAATCTTCCGCTGGGCCGGGTGGACCTTTTTGTCGATGGCTACTTCACCCAGACCGTGACCAATCTTCCGCCGTCCGCGAGCAACATCCTGTCGGTTACGCTTAACGGCTTCACGGTCAACTACGACGTGCCCACCAATGCCACAGTCGCGTCCGTCACCACCGGCCTAGCCGCCGCGTTAAACGCGCAGACCAACTCGACCCAGGTGCAGGCTTACCCGGTGGGCGACCGCCTTGAGCTCCAGTCACTCGATGCGGCAGTTCCGGGGAGTGATGTGACCTTGAGCGCCAGCGCCGCCCTCGGCACTGCGGCACAATTGACCACGCTGCTGACGCCCGCCCGGCCGGCGTTCCTCGACACCCCTGCCACCGGCTGCCTGGGCATCCTCGCGAGCAATACGCCCGTCGAGGGAGATTGGCTCCAGCTCGACTTCACCAAGACGAACGGCACTCACGTAACCGTCGGCGTCACCAACACCGCGTCTGGCACCACCATCGCGACGCTTGTCCGGAACTTGTTGAACTTGGTCAATGCAAACCCGGTCCTGCAATCTGCCGATGGCGTGCTGGCCTCGGATTTTTACGACGACACCTACTGCGGTATTGTGGCTGCGCAGCTCATGCTTTACGCCCGATCGCCCGGCTGGCCTGCGTCGCAAATCCAAGTCACTTTCACCGCCTCGACGAATCTTCTGGCCCTGCCGACCGGGAGTAATCTGCTGCAGGACAACCTCACCGACCTTCGTCCACGCAATCATGTTTACGTCAGCTCGGGGGCGACCTCGATACTGGCCAGCTTCGTCCTCGATACCACCCGCCTTCCCGACGGCTTCCATCAGTTGACCGCCGTCGCCTACGAGGGCACCAGCGTCCGCACTCAAACCCGCATTTCGCGCACCGTTCAGGTTCGGAATACCGCCCTCGCGGCCACCTTCACCCCGCTGTTAGTCGGCACGAATGCCACGCTCGATATGAGGCTGCAATTCTCCGTGACCGCCAATGCCACCAACATCTCGCGCCTCGAGTTGTTTAGCACCGGCGGTTCGGTGGGGATGGTGTCCAACCAGCCGTCTGCCGTCTTCACGGCTCCCTCGGCCACTTTGGGCGTCGGCTTGCATCCCTTCTACGCGTTGGTGACCGACACCGGCGGAAAGCATTACCAAACAGAGACGCATTGGATTCGACTCATCCCGTCTTTCAAGCTCAGCATCTCCGCTGCGCCGCTCAAGCTCTCCTGGGCGGCGATTCCCAGCCAGCGCTACAATGTGCTCGCCACGACGAATCTCGTCGGCGCGTTCCAGGCGGTGACCTCGGTTGTTGCGTCAAACGCCCTCTTCGAGTGGCCCATTCCGACCACGGCCGGGACCGCGATGTTCTATCGCGTGAGTTTGAGTCGGTAACTTGGTGCGGTTCGATGGGTGGTGCGCTCATGTAAACGAGTGAGTTCCACCTCACAGGTTTGAACGATTCTGGGTCAAGGCTGTCAGATTAGTACGGATTGAGGAAGTTTAGGTTGTGGGTTTCTGACGGGCGGCCCGGCGGTGGGCCGCCCTTCTTGCTAGTTCTGCCGCGCCGCAATCGCCGGGGCATTCCTCGAATGCCTGCGCTCGCCCGTTACCTCGTAGCGCTCATTCGCCTTCGGATTTGTTGCCAGCCTTTGCCTTCAGCTCGCGGCGCTTGTTCTCGAGCCACTTGCGATCACGGCGCTGGGCACGCTTTTCTTGAAAGCCCGTCCAATAGAGATAGACGACGATGCCAACTGCCAACAAAGCCATAGCTTTAATGGCAAAGAACTCGGCCAGGCAGACTGGAAAGTGTTGGCTCATGCGTCCAAGGAACTGTACAGCGGTTCTGGGAGGAGAGCCAACCCTTAAATTGAGGACGTGGACTGCACCGTTAAGGCGCGCCAGCGCATCGACGATGTGCCCGCGTGCCTGACAAAGTTCAACGCATAGAGCGCAGGACAGCTTGGTCATACATCAACCTCAGCCGTAAGCGGTTTCGCAATATGGTTCGGATTTGCGGTTGGAGCAGGCGACTGGATGTTTGGCCGGGCAACGGTCCTGCGTTCTGATTGCCTCGGCCTCCTGATTCAAGTCAAAGCGATGCCCTTCAAGGACATCGCCGGAGATGCCGCTGGCGTCCTCCCGCACCTCGTTTCCCGCTGCCCCTTCCCGCTTGACTGCCGGCGTGAATCGGGCGAGAGTATCCCTGTTGCGCGTGGGGGCGTACTGGTTTCGACTTGGGAGACGCGCCAGAGGCGGCATGCCGAGGAT
>OBLW0100004824.1_pt1 | contig 10204 bp, 10 predicted proteins | sample 1520161 | NCBI WGS metagenome assembly OBLW01 (sample SAMEA3539309, study PRJEB22396) | soil metagenome | biome: tundra; feature: field; material: soil | place: USA | collected 2010-05 | depth 0.15 m | reverse complement strand
GCTGCCCGGCAAGAATGCCGCGGCGCTGGCCGCTTATGCCGCCGCGCCGGGAGTCGATATCGTGGAAAATTCTGTCCAGGCGCACGCCGTCTCGGAACCCGCGCTGGGCCTGCGCGCCGTCAACTTCTGGACCGATGCCAAGAAGACCTCGGATGGCATTACGTCCGACCGAATCGCTTCGGTGGTCATGCTGGAATCCGGCGGCGCGATGCAAATCGCGGTGGCCGACCCAAGTCAAGCCAACAGCGGCGCGATCCACATTGAAATCGATCGCGCGGCCGCCGCGGTGATAGAGAAGGATGACGCGATCTCCATCGACCAGATGTCACCGGCGGTACGATTGACGGTGAACGTGGCGAACGCTCGCGGCAGGTCCCTCAGGTTGAAGTGCGCAACACGTTAGGCAGGAGGTAGAATCGTGCAGATGATCCCTCGTAAGAATCCAAGGCCCGCGCGCGCCGCCGCCGCGGTTATCGTCGGGCTGTTGCTCGCAGCCGCTGTGCTGTCGGCCCAGACCAACGTCGTGATGCTATGGCCCAACGGCGCCCCCGGCTCCGAGAGCTGGACTCGGAAGGAGGCGGAGTACCCTGTGGGCAGTCTCAAAGCCGTCCGCAACGTCGTCAATCCCAGCATCACGGTCTATCTCCCCTCGGCTGAGACCGCCACGGGAACCTCGGTGGTGGTCGCGCCGGGAGGCGGGTTCCGCATGCTCTCCTGGGACTCCGAGGGCACACAGGTGGCCGAGTGGCTCCAGCGGCACGGCGTGGCCGGCTTCGTTCTCAAGTACCGCCTCACCGACACTGGAACCGATGAGGAGTTCGCCCAATCCCAGACCAGCGCCGCGGCCGGCCGTGGCGCCGCGGCCGGAGCTGGAGGGGCAGGCCGTGGCGCCACCGCAGCCAATGCGGGACGTGGCGCCGGCGGTCTTGGTCCCCAGTCTCAGATTCGCGCCATGGCCGCCGCCGACGGGCTGCGCGCCATCGAAATCGTGCGCCAGCACGCCGCTGAGTGGCGCCTCGATCCCGCCAAGGTCGGCATCATGGGCTTCTCCGCGGGCGGCTATGTAGTCATGCAGGCCGCCCTGGATCACACCGCCGCCAATCGCCCGGCGTTCGTGGGCGCGATCTACGCGTGCTGCGAAAACGCCGCCGCGGTGAAGGTCCCCGACGACGCTCCGCCCGTCTTCTTCCTGCACGCCTATAATGACCCGATATCCGCCTCCAGCCCCTCGCTTTTCCTGGCCTGGAAAGCCGCCGGCAAGCCCGCCGAGTTGCACACCTACGCTGCCGGCGGCCATGGTTTCGGCATGCCCAAACACGACCAGCCCACCGACAATTGGATCGAGCGCTTCGGCGACTGGCTCCGGTACCAGAAACTCATGAAGTAGCTTTTCCCGGCGGTTCAGACCCCGGCCAGAATGCGGTTGACGCGTTCGGCGTTCTCCTGGACCTCGTCCTTAGTCCGCGGGAACATACCGACAAAGACGCCGTCGATGGGCTTGATACTTTCGAACGCCGTGCGGAAGGCCCGCTCCACGCTGGCGACGCGCCCCGCGGCCAGGATCTTGAAGGCGAAACACGGCTTCCTGGTCTGGCGCAGCGCTTTGTACATTCGGGGAGGGTCGCTTTGCAGGTAGCACTCGCCCTGCATTTCCACCAACTCACCGTTCAGCGCCCGCTTCCACTCGTCGGTTGTGCGCGTCACGTTGTAGACGGCGCCTGCGTAGAAATCGACGTCCCAATTCTGCTCTTCCACCAGAGCGATCACTTCCGGCTTGTGGGTCCCGACGCCGACCATCGAACCCAAGTCCCGCACCTTCTTGCACCACTCCCTGACCGTGTTTATCTGGCCGTTCTGGAACGCCCGGTCCGTGTTCCCCCCGTGGTGGTAAATCGAGAGCGGCTTGAGAGCCTTGATCACCGTGGTTGGATCGCCGATGCCCTGAACAACCAGGTGCATTCTGCCGCCCTCGGCCTGGAAGCGCTCGAGGTCCGGCTGGCCGCGGCCGTCGGGGTAGTAGTTGAACGAGTTAATGCCGAAGCGGTTGCACTGGTGCAAAACGCCGCAGACTCGCTCCGCGCTGTAGTACTCCTGCATCAGCTCGCCGAGGGTGCTATTGAAATGAGCGAACCCGTAGAACGGGTTGCAGCCGCAGACCAGCCGGCTGATCTCGACATTGCCGAACTTCATTTTCGGGACCTGGGCTTCGGATGCCGGTCTTGCGGGCGCGGGAGATTGGGCCGCCCGCGCCATGAATTCCGCGGCCCCGGTCAAACCAGCCCCGGCCGCGGTGGAACGCAAAAAGCTGCGTCGCGTATCGGACATTCGCACCTCCATATATTTATGATGCCAGAGTATCCAGATTGCGCGTTCCGATATACACTGGCATTGACGGGATCGAACAAGGGACTGGGAGGTGGATCATGAACACCGATCGGCCGCAATGCCGGCAATTCACACGACGGAGGGTCTTGCATACCGGCATGGCCGCGCTGGCGGCGGCCTGTCCGGCTTCGGCTATTCCGCAACTGCAATCGGGCGACGCTCCGTTCAAGACGCCCACGGAACCGGCCAACACGCCCATCGGCGCCGGAAAGGGCATCCATCCCGGCAGGGTCGTGTGGGCCCATGAACCCAAGGCAGCCACCTGGGACGGCAGGACGGGCAACTGGTGGGACGACGCAAACACGGACTCCGGCCTTGTGGAGACGATGTTGTCCGGGAGTCTCCGCTCTCTCACTGCCGAGAAGACGGACCGGGAAGCGTGGCGCGCGTTGTTCGGGTTTTTCAGTCAGACCCGCAAGCTGGGAGGCGGCGGATACCGGCCGGGCGACAAGATCGCCGTCAAGCTGAACTGCAACCAGGACCGGCCAGGCGCCTGGCGTCCCGGCTCCGGAACGCCCAGCCGCCAGGTGGTCTGTTCTCTGGTTCATCAGCTCATCACGGAGGCGGGCGTGCCCGGGCGGGACATCACGCTCTGCGACGCCTCGCGGTACATCGGCGACCCGATCTTTGACCGCATTCGCGCCAACCCGGACCCCAATTTCCAGGCTGTCAGGTTCATGGTCAGCCAGAGGATGGCGGGGAACGGACGGACCGAAGCCCTGCCGGACAAAGCCAATCCCGTGCACTTCTCCCGCCCGGGCGCGCCGACCGCCTACCTGCCGCAATGCGTCACCGAGGCGAAGTACCTGGTGAACGTGGCGCTGTCGCGCGCGCACGCCCTTATGGGGGTGACCCAGACCGCCAAGAACCTGTTCGGGTCGGTGTACTTCGAGGGCCGCGGCTTCACTCCCGAACCGCTGCACGATTATGCGGCGCGGAACCTGCCGATGGGCTCCTACAACTGCCTGGTGGACCTGATGGCGCACAAACACCTGGGGGGCAAGACGATGCTCTACCTGGTCGATTTTCTATATGTGGGGGCGAGCCAGAACGAGCGTGTGATCAAGTACCAATCCTTCGGCGACAACTGGTGTTCCAGTCTCTTCGCGTCGCAGGACCCGGTGGCCATCGACTCGGTCGGCCTGGACTTCATCCGCAATGAGCCGAGAGCCGACGAATGCCGCGGCAAGCCGGAGAACTATCTGCACGAGGCAGCTCTGGCTGAGAAGCCGCCTTCCGGGACGGCATACGACCCCGACCAGGGCCACATGCCGGTAACGAGCCTGGGCGTTCACGAACATTGGAACAATGCAAACGACAGGCAGTACTCGCGGAACCTGGGGAAGCGCGAAGGCATCGAGCTGGTGACGTTGGCTTGACCATTCGCAAAGTCGCAGTTTCAGCGAGTTCATCGGGAACCGAGGCTCTCGACAATGCGCTGGAATGCGACCATGCCGGGATCGTCCCGACCGATCCCTTTGCTCCCGAATATACGGGCGCGGCCTTGGCGAAACGGAAGGTTGCGAAACTGAACGATGGCGTCCGTGATCGCGCGGCAAGCCTCTTTGGCCATGGCCGCGGGGTCGTCGAAACCGTCCGTCGCCCGGCGCGCCGCTTCGACGGCATCGAGAACCGTCTTGTCACCCAATTGACCTTTGCCGCGGTTTGACATCGCCTGGAGCGCGCCACCGAGCAAAGCCGGGATGTCCGCCCATGGCGCCTCCGTGCGGCCCTTCACCGTCTTGGCCGCCGACATGAGGCCGGTGGCCAGCAAGGTGCCATAAGTCGACGCCGAGACGCCCGTGAAGGCCTGCGCGCACCGCAGCAACGCCATCCCGAGGTCGTCCGGCAGATTCCGCAGATCTTCCGCCAGCCGCTCGGCTGCACGCATCAGGTTGACGCCCAGGTCGCCGTCCCCCAGCGCGCCGTCCAGCTCGTTCAACTCGCCCTCGGACAAGGCCATTTGCTCCTTCAGCCGGACCACGGCCCAACGGAGGGAGTTCGTGGTGAGTGCGCCGGCCATTTCACACCTTCAGAAAAGGGCAATCGCAGGGCGCCTTCAATAGCGCCTCCAGTTCGGCGTCCAGCTTGGAGAAAGTGAGCGACATGCCCGCCATTTCCATGGAAGTCGCATACCGCCCGACCAGCGGCGAGACCACTGTCACGCCCAATTCCTTCAGCTTCGCGTCCACATATCGATAAGCGATGTACAACTCCTCAAGCGGCGTGGCGCCCAGGCTGTTCACCAGCACCGATACGCGGTCGCCGGATGCCAGCGGCATATCGGCCAACAGCATCTCCAGCATCTCGCCCACGATTTCGTCGGCTTTGCGCAGCGGCCCGCGCCGGACGCCGGGCTCGCCGTGAATACCCATCCCGGTCTCCATCTCGTCCTCGCCGATAGTGAAGGTGGGCCGGCCGGCGCAAGGCACGGTACAGGGCGTCAGGGCGACGCCCACGGAGCGGCAACTGTCCGCGGCCTTCTGCGCCAAAGCGGTGACTTCGTCGAGCGAGGCGCCGGCGGCGGCTTTCGCTCCGGCCATCTTATAGCAGAGAACCAGCCCGGCCACGCCACGGCGCTTGTGGCGTTCCTCAGGCCCGGCGCTCGCGACATCGTCGGCGACCAGGACTGTGGTTGTCCGGACGCCTTCCATCTCCACCAGTTCACCGGCCATATCGAAATTCATACGGTCGCCGCCGTAGTTGCCGTAAAGCCTGAGAACGCCCGCGCCCCCATCGGCGGCGCGAATGGCAGCGGTCATGAGGTCCACGCCGGGAGACGAAAAAACGTCGCCGATGGCGCAGGCGTCCAGCAGGCCCGCGCCCAGATAACCGGTGAACACCGGCAGGTGCCCGGAACCGCCGCCCGTCACAATCCCCACCTTTCCGCGGATCGGGGCGTCCCTACGCACCACGACTCGGCCTTCCGCGCCGGTCCGGCGGTAGTATTGCGGGTGGGCGGCGCAAAGCCCGTCGAGCATTTCGTTCACGTAATCCGTGGGCCGATTGAGAATTTTCTTCATGTTTGGCTCTCGCTTTCCGAAGTTTTTCGGTGATCCACCTGCTGAACCGCGAGGCGAGCCATCAGGCCGCTTGAGCCTACCGTCCAGCCGATCACGATGGTCTTCCTCGGATGGCGGCTCAGGTACCAGCAGGGCGGATATCCCAGTTGCGGGAATAGCGACCGGACACAGGTCTCGGGACCGCTATCGCCTACCCAGGATTCGATGCGCCCGTTCTTTTGCGGAGCCGCGTAGAGGGTTTGCACCTGCACGCTCCCCAAGGTCTGCCGGTTGCCGGGAATGCGATAGCGCGCCGAGAGGTAGTCGCCGGCATACAAACCGGCGAACGCCAGCAAGGCGATGAACGCCACGCGCAGAATCAGTCTCACACGGCCATTCTAGTACGGCTTCATTCTTTGACGCCGAGACCTTTGAGCGCGGCCTTGGCGGATGGATTGCCGGCGGCGGCCGCTTTGGTATACCACTCGATGGCCTGGCTGCGGTCCTGGGCGACTCCGAGTCCGTCTTCCCACAGGACGCCGATGTTGTAGAGCGCCGTGGCGTTGCCGGCCTGGGCCGCTTTTTGATACCAACTCATGGCCTGGGCGTAGTCCACGGGAACCCCGAGACCCTGCTGGTACAGCACGCCAATGGCGTTGGCGGCGACGTTGTCCCCCGCGTCGGTCGCCTTCTTGAACCAACGCATGGCCTCGGCATTGTCCACGGGGACGCCCAGACCGTCGCGGTACAAAACGCCGACATTGAACATCGCCTCGGCATTACCGAAAGACGCGGATCGGCGGAACCAGCTCATGGCTTCGAAGTAGCTCTTCGACTGTCCCATCCCCTGAAAGTACATGAGGCCAATGTTGCACATGGCCTGACTGTTTCCGGCGTCCGCCGCGTGGTGAAACCAGGCGCTGGAGGCATTGAGGTCCACGTCCACGCCGCGACCGCTTCCGTACATCACGCCAAGGTACATCATGGCGTCCACGATGCGCATTGCCGCGGCCTGATGGAAAACGTCCAGCGCGACGGCATAATTCCCGACATCGTATGCCTCCACGCCGCGTGTCATCAACGCCTTGATGGTGGCCTCGGTACTGGGCTGAGCCGGGGCGCCGGATTGGGCCCTCGCCGGCGACCCGCAAAGGAAGCCGGCCGCGACGGTGGCGGCCCAGAGGAGCGCCGCCGGCCGCGAGCGGTGGACTTGGTTCACGGCGAAAGCCATTTCATATTCATGACGTTCCCGCGGGTTGCCGGGTTGCTGATTGGCTGGGTGGTAACCGAATTGCGGTGGGCGCAACGGAGCGTGTTCCTCATAAGGCCACGCGACAGATGCCCGTTGCTCCCGCGGTTCAGGTGTGACTTATTCGATGTGATGAACACCTCGACAAGTATTATCCACCGTGTGTGGAGTAACGCCATTACTGCAAAAGGTCTTTGACGTCCGCGCCGCCTTTAGCCAGGACCAGAACGGCTATCTGGACGACTGCTCGGCTACGGGGCCGGCACCGGTGGCGCGAGGGGTGGCGTGGTCGCAGTGGTACGCTTATGATGGATTCGGGAACATGACGGAGAAGGAATCGACTACCGGGACGGTGATGACGGTGGCGGTGAACCCGGCGACGAACCAGATTGTGGGCCAACCGTACGACGCCAACGGGAACATGCTGGGGCAGACGGTGACGTACATGCTGAACGGGCAGCAGATCACCGGGCCGTCGAACACGTGGGACGCGGAGAACCGGCTGAGTTTCCAGGTGTTGGACGGGACGCCGTACCAGTATACGTACGATCCGTCGGGGCGGCGGGTGGTGACACAGAACATGGCGCCATTTGGGGGCGTGGTGAAGACCACGTTTTACGGTGCGGCGGGGGAGAGGGTCACGTGGGGGGCGACTTCTGAATCCTACGTTCGCTTCGCGGGGCGGACGATCAGCTTGGGGACGCGGGAGGTGAGGGACCGGCTAGGTTCGGTGCGGGCGACGGAGACGGGGCAAAACTTCCAGTACATGCCGTACGGGGAAGCGGAAGGGGGCGTTGTCGCGGACGGCCGGGTGCGGTTCGGGACGTACGTGCGGGACTCGACGCCGTCGGCGCAGGATTATGCGGGGGCGCGGTACTACTCGAATGTGTACGGGAGGTTCTTCGGCGCGGACCCCGGCGGGATTGCGACGGCGAACCCGAATAATCCGAGTAGTTGGAACCGGTATGCGTATGTTGGCGGAGATCCGGTGAATCACGCCGACCCGCGCGGACTCGACTGGCTCTCGTGTGACTTCGACGATCTCTGTGACCCCTACCTAACCGGGGAAACTGCATTCGGTTATGGGAACGCCATGGCTGCGGTAAACGCTTTTTTGAGCTCGGTTTGTAACGGCGGTAGCAACATGTCGGCTGCGTTCCTGGGTCTAACCGGCGGGCAGGCGGCGTTTTGTGGCGCCCTGGGGTTGCCGACGGGGCCGCCGCCGGCGCCGTTACACGTTGAACTCGAGGTTACCAGCGATTGCTATACCCCGAATCCGTTGGTTCCCGGCGTCTTTACTCGAGAGGTTACATACGCGGCGTTCGCCGTTCATGCCGATGAGACCAACGCATACGAGATCACGGGAAATACGCCGGGTAGTGTTATCGCAGAGCAGCACACATACGCTCCGGGGTACACTGGCTACCAACCTCCTATTTCCCCTAGCTCGCCAAACAGCCCGTTCTTTGATCAGTATTCTGTCGGAAACAACGGGTATTTCAGCGAAACTCAGACCTTTTCACTGAGCGTCACTGCTGGCACGTACTCGAATGTGGAGATTAGGGACCGAAATGGCAATCTGTGGTCGTCAAATAGCGTCACCGCGACAAACGGCTACGTTGATATCAACGGCGACAAGAATCTTCTTGCCGACGGCTCCCCAAACCTATGCGGAAAGCATTAGCAGCTCTACTCGTGGTTTTCGGCAGTGCCTTAGCGGCTGAGCTGCCGCCTCTGCAACCGCGCGTGATCATGCCGGATGAGGTGCTTCCGGACTCGTTCTTGCTTTCGGCCCCCATTATCGCCATTGTTAGAGTGACGGCGGCGGCCTTTGCCGGGCCTGAAATAGAAATCACGCCGACCTACAACCTCGCGGTCCGTCTCGTGAAAGTGGAGGTTGAAATAGAGAGCGTTCTTCACGGTTCGTTAGCGAATGGACGCAGTCAGTTTTACTTCTTCACCAATACTCCCAGAGTAAACAGCTATCCAACCGCGTTATGCTGGTTTGGGCCGGGAAGGCGTTATGTGGTATTTCTCAGAAAGGACGGGAATGTGCTCCGAACTCTGACCGATCTTACGGGTCCGAGCGTTGAGCTAAGGAGCGGGAGTCACAATCAGGTCTCGACGGATTCCGGGAGTACCGATCCTGGCCTCGCTGTGGCTTACTCCGTTTTGACCCCCGCGGCGGACCACGACGACGGATTCGCGGCCCAAATCCGTGATGGTGATACAATAGCACGGAGGTTTGCAGGGCCGTCGAATTCCGCCGCCTTACTGAGAAAGCTCCTCTCAAGCCCAGATGGGGCAATACGTACGCAAGCGTGTCTTGCGCTCTCGGAGGGTTATCTCTACCGAGACCCCTGCCTCTCGCAGCTTGTGGACTCGGAGGACCGCGCAGTCAGCCAAAGGGCTATTTCGTTGAATCGCGGCAAACAGGCTAACGATCAAATGTGGGTCAGAACGCTCCGAGAGGATCCCACATCCTTGACTGCAACCGGTAGTGTGAAGGATCTTGCGGGGGACCTTGAGCAGTTTACCTTCGATGCGAGCGTTGGCGTGCGGCAGCAGGCCTGTATCACCCTTCGGAACCTCTTCCCCTCGCGTGCATTCCCGAACTGCGCATCAGAGCCGGGTGCGAAGTGATCACCCACCGATGGTACGTGCACGCCTTGAAAACACGTCCGAGGGAGAAAAGGGAGGGAGAAAATGGGAGAAAATGGGCCAGACGCATTTATGCGCTGGCGTCGGCGGCGACGCTGTCCCCGGCGTCGGCCCCTTCCTGAACCAACGCATGGCCTCGGCATTGTCCACGGGGACGCCGAGACCGTCGCGGTACAACACGCCGATATTGAACATGGCCTCGGCATTACCGAAAGACGCGGATCGGCGGAACCAGCTCATGGCCTCGAAGTAGCTCTTCGACTGTCCCATCCCCTGAAAGTACATGAGGCCGATGTTGCACATGGCCTGACTGTTTCCGGCGTCCGCCGCGTGGTGGAACCAAGCGCTGGAGGCATTCAGATCCACGTCCACACCGCGACCGCTTCCGTACATCACGCCAAGGTACATCATGGCTTCCACGACGCGCATTGCCGCGGCCTGATGGAAAACGTCCAGCGCGACGGCATAATTCCCGACATCATATGCCTCCACGCCGCGTGTCATCAACGCCTTGATGGTGGCCTCGGTACCGGGTTGAGCCGGGGCGCCGGATTGGGCCCTCGCCGGCGACCCGCAAATGAAGCCGGCCGCGATTGTGGCGGTCCAGAGGAGTACCGCCGGCTGCGAGCGGCGGACTTGGTTCACGGCGAAACACATTTCATAATTCATGACGTTCCTGGGTTTGGCTGGGTTGCCGGGCATAGCGCCTCCGGCGCGCGTGGCAGGCGAATCGCCTGCCCCACCAAGCACCTAAGACTGCCGAATTTGATAACGGGCCGCAATCTGTAGTACACTCAGTATTTACTCCAGTTGTTCCGACACACTTCGTGTGTTCGGGCTCCCCATCGAGGATGACATGCACGCGATAGTCGAGAGTGGCGGAAAACAGTACCGGGTGGCTCCGGGG
>OBLW0100004823.1_pt1 | contig 10207 bp, 10 predicted proteins | sample 1520161 | NCBI WGS metagenome assembly OBLW01 (sample SAMEA3539309, study PRJEB22396) | soil metagenome | biome: tundra; feature: field; material: soil | place: USA | collected 2010-05 | depth 0.15 m | reverse complement strand
CGAGATGCCTAAGTGACTGGAGTTCAGACGTGTGCTCTTCCGATCTCCTTCACTTATCCCAACTTTGTTTCCTACACGCGCGCGCGCTTCTTCATCAACGTCGCCTTGGAGATGCAATCCGTAGCCGTGGGATGGCAGGTCTATGAGATCACACGCCGCCCGATCGATTTGGGATACGTTGGCCTCGCGCAATTTGCGCCCGGCTTCATTCTTTTCTTGTTCGCAGGACATGCCGCCGATCGCCTCGATCGCCGCAAACTTTTGATCGCATGCTACACGGGATTCGGTATTTGCTCGGCCTTGTTGCTCGCTATCAGTTGGCGCGCTCCACAGTCGGTTCACTTTATTTACGTCGTACTTGTTCTGGTCGGAGTCTGCCGCAGCTTCAGCTTTCCGGTAAGTCGCGCTATCTTGCCGCACCTCGTCCCCGCCGAACATTTCTCGAACGCGGTCGCTTGGAACGCCAGCACATTTCAAGTCGCAACCATCACCGGTCCGGCATTAGGAGGGATTGCCTATGCCGCCTTTCGCGGTCCGCACGCGGTCTACGTTATGGCCGTTTGTGTGTCGCTTCTCGCGGTCATGCTTACGCTTCGCATTCATCCGCTGACGGCATCGGCAGGTAAAAACGAAAGAGAGCCGATCAGCCTTCGCACCGTGCTCGCGGGTTTTAATTTTATCGGCAAGAAGAAGATGATCCTCGGTTCGATCTCGCTCGACATGTTTGCCGTGCTCTTAGGCGGAGCTGTTGCCTTGCTGCCCGTCTATGCCAAAGAAATTTTGCATACCGGTCCGTGGGGTTTAGGTTTGTTGCGCAGCGCTCCCGGAGTGGGCGCAACGCTGACCGCAATCGTCGTAGCCTACCGTCCAATTCATCGCCGGGCTGGTCCGGTCATGCTGTTATCGGTTGCGGCGTTCGGAGTATTCACTATCGTCTTCGGCATCTCGCACAACTTGATCATCTCTCTGATCGCGCTGTTCTTCACCGGAGCCGCCGACATGGTCAGCGTAATTATTCGAGCCACGCTGATTCAGGTAGCGACGCCCGATGAGATGCGCGGCCGAGTCAACGCCGTCGACATGCTCTTCATAGGAGTGTCAAACGAACTGGGCGAATTCGAATCAGGCCTAACCGCGCAATGGTTCGGCACCGTTCCAGCCGTGATCATCGGAGGAGTAGGAACGCTCTTAGTGATTGCTACATGGACTTGGCTGTTCCCAGAATTAAGAAAAGCCGATCGACTAACTGTTGCTGAACTGATGCCCAAATAAATAAGATCCTGGACGTAGGCGAACAAAAGGCGAATATGATAGCATCGCACACTATGGCGCGGCGTCCGACCAGCGAGAATCCCGATGTGCTAACGGAAGAAGAACTCCAGCAACTTCGCCACAATCTCGCGCACCTCAGTCCAAATGGCGTGCGTGAGTTTTACGAGCGCGCCTTTGAAGATTGCCGACTGATCTACAATCGCTTGCCCACTCCTAGAAAGATGCAGACACTGGTTCAAGTGTGGAAACAATTGTGGAAGTGGAAGCGCTAGCATTTCTCGCAGCCTCTACTGCTACAATTTCTGGTTCGCCATCCTCATCCTAAAGAGCGCGGCACGCCGTGTCTCATAGTTAAGGTGTCCTAATGCCAGAAACTCTGCAGCTTGCAAATGCCACGCCGCTCACTACGCTTAGCGAAGACGAAATACTGTTTCGTGACAACGTTCGCCAATTCGCCGAAGACAAAATTCGTCCGCTGGCGAAAGAGATGGATGAGAAAGCAATTTTCGATCACGGCCTCCTCGAACAATTCTTTCAGCTCGGCCTGATGGGGATTGAAATTCCGGAGCAGTACGGCGGCGCGGGCGGCAAGTTCTTCGAAGCGATACTGGCGGTGGAAGAATTCTCGCGGGCTGACGCCTCCGCCGGAGTAATCGTCGACGTGCAAAATACGTTGGTCGCGAATGCCATTTTGCGTTGGGCCACCGAAGACCAGAAGAAACGCTACCTGACCAAGATGGCAGCGGACACTGTCGGCGCGTACGCACTGAGCGAAGCAGGCTCGGGATCGGACGCCTTCGCACTGCAAACCAAGGCCGAACTCAAAGGCAGCGACTTCGTTCTCAACGGACGCAAGCTCTGGATCACGAACGGCAAAGAGGCTGGCCTCTTCATTTTGTTTGCCACCGTCGATGCGTCGAAAGGATACAAAGGCATCACAGCATTTCTGATCGAGAAGAACTTCCCCGGATTCGCCGTGGGCAAGAAAGAAGACAAGCTTGGCATCCGTGCGTCGTCGACCTGCGAACTGATTCTCGAAGATTGCCTCGTTCCGAAAGAAAACGTCTTAGGCGAAGTAGGTAAAGGCTACAAAATAGCCATCGAAACTCTTAACGAAGGCCGCATCGGAATCGGTGCGCAAATGCTGGGTGTCGCGCGAGGTGCATGGGAATACGCCTCAAAATATGCGCAAGAGAGAACGCAATTCGGCAAGCCGATCTCAGATTTTCAGGGTATTCAATTTCAGATCGCGCAAATGGCAACTGAAATCGAAGCCGCGCGCTTGATGGTTTACAACGCCGCCCGCATGAAAGACGCGGGAGTAAATTTTGTAAAAGAAGCGGCCATGACGAAGCTTTTCACTTCGCAGGTCGCCGAGCGCGTCACATCGCTTGCCATCGAAATCTACGGTGGCTACGGCTTTACGAAGGATTATCCGGTAGAAAAATATTGGCGCGACGCAAAGATTGGAAAGATCTACGAAGGCACTTCGAACATGCAGCTCGCGACCATCGCGAAACTGGTGATGGGTAAGTAAGGTCGGAGGTTAGAGGTCTGATTGCGGAAGTTGAAAACTGATTGCTGCCGTTAGATTTCGACCTCTACAATTTTTCACGTGCGACGAGGCTCCGTCGCCAAGATCGCGCCTGGTGTCGTCAAACGAGATCGCCCAACATCCTACGCCTGCCACCCAGGGACAAGTATTCGCCGCGTCCGTTATGATTCTTGGCAAGCATTATGAATCCTCGCATGTGGTTCAAGCGAATTTCGAGCTAGCGGCGCATGGCCACGTTTTCTCCAGACGCATTGACCGCGGTAGGCGCGGCGAACGAGAGCGGTTCAATCTCGCGCGAAGCTGCCTGCGAACTGATACAACCAGACGCGCATGAGTCCGATCGCAAAACGCTGCCCGCTTTGCTCGATGCGGCTCAAACTGCTCGCGCCAGATTTAAGCCTGGAGTCATCACCTATTCCCGCAAGGTATTTCTTCCGCTGACGAATCTCTGTCGCGATTACTGCGGTTACTGCACCTTCCGCCGAGACGCCGGAGATCCCGGCGCGCACACGATGACTCCCGACGAAGTGATGGAAGTAGTACGCGCGGGCGAACGTATGGGTTGCACCGAAGCGCTATTCAGTCTGGGAGACAAGCCTGAACTTCTGTTTCCTCAGATGCGCGAGACGCTGCGCCACTTCGGCTATAAATCCACGCTCCATTATCTCGAAGCGATGTGCGAGAAAGTGCTGCGCGAATCGAGTTTGTTGCCGCATCCAAACCCAGGGCTGATGAGCTCTGAATGGCTGCAACGATTGTCGCGCGTATCTCCCAGTATGGGCTTGATGCTCGAAACGACTAGCGCACGGCTGCTCGCCAAAGGCGCTGCTCACGACAATGCTCCCGACAAAGATCCCGCGAAACGCTTGCGAGTAATAGAAGATGCGGGACGACAGAAGATTCCGTTCACCACGGGAATCCTGATCGGAATCGGCGAAACGCTAGAAGAACGAGTGGACACTCTGATCGCGATCCGCGACCTGCACGCCAAGTATGGGCATATTCAGGAAGTAATTGTCCAGAACTTCCGCGCGAAAAGCGGCACCCTGATGGCAACCGCGCCAGAACCAGATCGCGAAGACATGTTGCGAACCGTAGCTGTTGCTCGCCTAATGATGCCACACATGAACATTCAGGCGCCTCCAAATCTGTCCGATCCACATTACGCCGATCTGCTCGATGCCGGAATCAACGATTGGGGAGGAGTGTCGCCGCTTACGCCAGATTTCATCAATCCAGAGAAGCCTTGGCCTCATCTTGAAGATTTGCAGCGACGCACCGAAGCGAAAAGATTTGAGTTGCGCCAAAGATTGCCTGTGTATCCAGAATTCGTCAAAAGCCTCGCGCAAGAGGCTGCCTCGCATAGCTCTTTGCTGTCGCAGCGCCTGACTGCTGCTGCCGACGCCGATGGTTATGCTCGGAGACCGGCATGATTACGGTTCTCTCCGGCGGCACCGGAGGCGCGAAATTTGTAGACGGGCTCCGTCAAGTTGTTCCTTCCGAGGACCTGACGATCATCGTAAATACGGGCGACGATCTGCTTTGGTGGGGCCTTTATGTCTCTCCCGATATCGATTCGATCACCTACATGTTGGCGGGCAAACTCAGCCAGGAGCGCGGCTGGGGCGTTAAAGGCGATACTTTCCTGTGTCTCGGCGCCATGCGCGAACTCGGCGAGCCAACCTGGTTTAATGCTGGCGATCGCGATCTCGCCACACACATTTTTCGGTCGAAGCTGCTCGCCGAGGGGAAGACTCTCACCGAAGCGACCGCCGAAATCGCCGCACGGTTTGGAATCAAATCTCGCATTCTGCCAATGAGCGATTCGCGCATCGAGACGCGCGTTCTAACTCCGGCCGGTGATCTCAGCTTCGAAGAATATTTTGTCCAGCGCTGGTTTCAAGATCCGGTGGAATCGGTTCGCTTCGCGGGTGCGGCAGAGGCGAAGCCCGCTCCGGGAGTGATCGAAGCAATCCGCTCGGCAGATCTGGTATTGCTCGCGCCAAGCAACCCGGTCACCAGCATCGCGCCTATTCTTGCGGTGCCAGGAATTCGCGACGCGTTGCGTGAGAGCCGCGCTCGCATCGCGGCCGTGAGTCCAATTGTCGGCGGAGCCGCTGTGGCAGGTCCCGCAGGAATTCTCATGGCGGCTCAGGGGTTCGCCGTGTCGATCGCAGGTGTCGCCGACTTTTATCGTGACTTCGTCGATTTACTTGTGGTTGATTTGCAAGACGCGCCAGCCGCCGAGGCTTTGCGCAAGACCGGAATGCGCGTGCATTGCACGCCAACTATCATGCGAAAGCTTGAAGATAGAGTTGCGTTGGCGCAGGTCGTTATGGACGTCGCGATGCGACCCCCGCTTACGCAATCGACCGCGGAGCCTGCATGATTCTGGTCCCTGTAAAGAATCTTGCGGGTGCAAAGCAACGGCTTTCGCCAGTTCTCAGTCCCGAAGAGCGTTTCGCGCTGGCGCAAGCGATGTGCGAAGACGTTCTGCAAACTCTTGCTGACTGGCAAAAGCGGCCAGCAGTGGCTGTTGTGACGAGTGATCCGTTCGCCCGCGATTTGGCGACGCGATTTAATTTCGACGTTATCGCCGACGACAACTCGGGAGAAACTCGCGCTATCGAAATGGCTACGTCGTTGTGCATTGGGCGAGGCGAGAACAATACCCTCGTAATTCCGGCGGATATACCTCTAATCGATAGTGCGGATTTACAGAAGATCGTTGATTGTGCGCCGCCGAGGGGCGCTGTTCTTGCACCAGACGCGGCTGGTCGCGGCACAAATGCAGCTTGGCGATCGCCTGGAGATTTGTTTCCGCTGCGCTTTGGGAACGATAGTTTTCTGCCGCATCTCGCCGCAGCCAAGGCAACTGGACTTCCTTGCATTGTTCTCGCACTGCCGAGTATCGCGCACGACATCGACCGACCAGAAGATCTCGATGAAGTGGCATCCGCCCGCGGAGGCCGGCGCTCGCAGATTTTGATACGAAGTTGGAATCTTAGCCATCGGAATCAGGTTAAAAGTGCCTAAAACGCGGACATAGCGAGGATGACAGTCGCCCATTCTGGACTGAAAAAGCAATCACGAACAAGACCTGTGGGTGGATACAGTAATCTGTTGATTGGCGTGCCATGATGAGTTGGCAAGATCGGTGGCATGGAGGAATGAAGTTGTCGGAGCAATCAGGAACCCCTGCAGATGATGTGTTCAGTGGACGGCATCCAACCAGTCACGAGCGCATGACAGGACTGCCTTGGGATGCGTCGTACCACGACGGTCCGGCGCCTTGGGATATTGGCCGGCCGCAGCCAGCAATCGTGCGTGTGGCATCCGATGGCGGGATCTCCGGAGCGGTGCTCGATGCGGGCTGCGGGACCGGCGAGAACGCACTTCATGTCGCCGCGCTGGGATTGCCGGTTCTGGGCGTGGACGTAGCCGAGACGGCAATGGCGATTGCCCGAAAAAAAGCCGAGGAGCGGGGGATCAAAGCTGAGTTCGCTACGGCTGACGCATTTCAGTTGGAGCGATTGGGGCGCAAGTTTCAGACGGTGCTGGACTGCGGACTGTTCCACACGTTCGACGCCGACGAGCGACCAAGATACGTGGCGAGTCTAGCGTCGGTAACGGAGCACGATGGAACCCTGTACGTGTTGTGCTTCAGCGACGATGGTCCTAATCCTGGTCCGCACCCAATCAGTCAGGAAGATCTGAGAGCGGCGTTCAATCACGGCAGTGGATGGAATGTCGCCGCCATCGAATCGGAGCGGATTCAGACGAGATTTCATGACGACGGTGCTCCGGCTTGGTTCGCGAGAATCAAACGGGTCTAGGGATAAAGAGATTTGGGGATAAGAAATTGAGGCCTCCGAATGTATCCCGTGCGTGTGGCGAGCCGCAGCGACTCCGCAAGCTTTATGAGTAAGAGGCCTAAGCTCGAATCGACGATGGTCTCCGAAAGCGATACCAGAAAACAAAATGAGAAGCGTGCGGCTGGCCAGGTCCGCATCATTCCCATCGCGGTGAGCGTCGAAGTTCGCCGTGGTGATTCTCTCAGCGCGCTTCTGCTGGCGGCGACGCAAAGTTTGGGACTACGGTTTCAGGATGGCGACATCCTGGTGGTGAAACACAAAGTCGTTTCCAAGGCCGAAGGCGCTGTTGTGGCTCTCGATGACGTGCGGCCGTCGGCGCTTTCGAAAGCTTGGGCTCGGCGGCACGGACTTGACGCGCGCCTCAGTGAATTGGCTTTGCGTGAAAGCCGTCGCGTCGTGCGCCGCAAGCGTGGAGTGCTGATCACGGAAACGAAGCATGGATTTGTTTGCGCTAATAGCGGAGTCGATGTGTCGAATGTCGATGGTGGACGACATGCCGTTTTGCTTCCGGCCGATCCGGATCGCTCGGCGGCGAGAATACGAAGTGAGTTGAAAAAGAAGTTGCAATTCGACATCGCGGTAATCGTAAGTGACAGTTTTGGACGTCCGTGGCGCGAAGGACTGACTGAGGTCGCGATCGGCGTCGCGGGAATGCGGCCGCTAGTCGACTATCGCGGACTTCGCGACCCGCACGGCTACTCGTTGCACGCGACGATCGATGCAGTGGCGGACGAATTGGCTTGTGCCGCAGGATTGGTTTGCGGCAAGTTAGCGGGCACTCCGGCATGCATCATTCGGGGCTATGCTTATAGTCGCGAAAGGCGTCGCAGTCGCGGAGCGCTCGAACTGATTCGTCCGGCAAAGAACGATCTTTTTCGGTAGAGATATACGAAAGTTGAACGGGAGAAGGCAATGAATTCGCAGGTAGCACTAGAACATTTTCCGTCACTGACATGGGACGACGCTGCGGCGCAAGCTTCGCCAGCGATTCGCGCACCACTTGACCGCGTCTTGCAGACGCAGGACGGAGCGAGTTTGACGGACGCGGAGCGCTACGCCTTGGCAAACTCCGACGGTGCGGATCTTATCGCACTGCTTGTAGCCGCTGACACGCTGCGGCGCGACCTGGTCGGCAACATCGTGACCTACGTCGTGAACCGCAACATGAATTTCACGAATGTCTGTTTTGTGGGTTGCAAGTTTTGCGCGTTCAGCCGTGGACCTCGCGAGGCTGACTCTTATTTTCATTCACTCGAAGTGATGGCCCACAAAGCCAAAGAAGCGTGGGACCTTGGTGCGACCGAAGTTTGCATTCAAGGCGGATTGCCGCATGGGCTGCCTCCGTTTTATTACCGCGATTTGTTGCGCGCGATAAAAGATGTCGTGCCGAAAATGCACATTCACGCGTTTTCTCCGATGGAGATTGTTTATGGCGTTGAACTGACCGGCATGATACTGAGCGACTATCTAAAGATGCTGCGCGACAACGGGCTGGACACTCTGCCTGGCACGGCCGCCGAAATTCTCGACGATGAGGTGCGACATGTCTTGTCGCGCAATAAACTGTCGACCGCGCAATGGCAAGAAGTGATTCGAACAGCGCACAAATGCGGGATCCGCAGCACTTCGACTTTGATGTATGGGCATCGCGAAACGCCGGATCATTGGGTGCGACAGTTGCTGCTGTTCCGTGATATTCAAGCGGAAACAGGCGGCTTCACTGAGTTCGTGCCGCTCGGGTTCGTACACCAGAACACGCTCTTGTTTGAACAGGGACTCGCGCGTACAGGGCCGACGCTCGCCGAACATCTCAAAATTCACGCGCTCGCGAGAATCCTGCTTGCGGGCTCGATTCATAACATTCAGGTCTCTTGGGTGAAACTGAATCGAAAACTTTCACAACTGTGTTTGCACGCGGGCGCCAACGACTACGGCGGAACGCTGATGGAAGAAAATATTTCGCGCGAAGCCGGAGCAACTGCCGGCGAGTACACCAGTCCCGAAGACTTCCAATCGTTGATATTGGAAATCGGGCGGATTCCGGCGGAGCGCAACACAAAGTATTCGCGCATGAAAATTAAGTTGCCGGTCGAATCGATTTCCGCCGAAGCGCAGTATGTGCCAGATTTCGCATGAAGTTCGCATGAGGTTCGCATGAGCACTACGATCGCGATCATTGGAGGCACGGGGCCGGCCGGAACTGGGCTTGCACTGCGCTTTGCTCGGGTCGGCGAGGTCGTAATTATCGGCTCGCGCGATGCCGCTCGTGCGGAGCAGACCGCTACTATGATTCGCGAAAAGGCGGGCGCTGATGCGCAAGTCTCCGGCATGGAGAATTCGGCGGCTTGCGGCGCTAGCGATCTTCTGGTGCTTACCGTGCCGTTCGATGGGCAAGCCGCGTTACTGAAGCAGTTGAAACCGGCGATGCGACCGGGCAGCATCCTCATCGATGCGACCGTTCCATTGGCGGCCAGCGTTGGTGGACGCGCCAGCCGTACTCTTGGCGTGTGGCAAGGCTCCGCGGCACAACAGACAGCCGAACTTGTTCCTAAGGGTGTTTCGGTGGTCGCTGCCTTTCAAAATGTTTCCGCCGACATTCTTAACAGCGACAGTAATGAGGATGTTGCTTGCGATGTGATCGTATGCAGCGACGATCCGAATGCTACCCAAGTAGCGATGGAACTTGCTGCGAAGATTCCTCATGTTCGTGCCATCGACGGCGGCAAGCTTGAAAACGCGCGCATTGTCGAACAGATCACCGCGCTGCTGATTGGGCTCAACATCCGGCATAAGGGTCATAGTGGAATCCGCATTACGGGACTGCCTGATACCGCTTACAGAGGCGGTTGATTTCCTCTCGTCGAAATTTTGCTTCAGGCTAACTTCGTGGATGCGGAGTTAAGTCGAAGAGTAGATTGGACGGGCGAGGACGCCCGTCGCTCCACCAACGCGCTTCACTGAGAATGATTGCTGCTACCAACGACGCTCCTGCCATTGAATTCGATCACGTTTCGTTCCGCCTGAACGGGCGCGCGCTGCTTCAGGATCTTGTGCTGTCGGTGAAGCAAGGGGAAACGCTCGTCCTTTTGGGCCGAAGCGGATCGGGAAAGACAACTACGCTGAAGCTGATCAACCGTTTGCTCTTGCCTACTGCAGGCGAGGTGCGGGTCAACGGAAAGCGAACCGTTGATTGGGATCCGATTCGTTTGCGGCGAAGCATTGGATATGTGATTCAAGATGGTGGATTGTTTCCGCACTTCACGGTCGAGCGCAACATTGCGGTCGTGCCGCGGATTGAGAATTGGCCGCAGGCGCGCACGCAGGGTCGGGTGCGCGAATTGCTGGCTACCGTCGGATTGAAAGAAGATCTGTTGTCGCGTTATCCGGGCGAACTCTCGGGCGGCCAGCGGCAGCGCGTGGGAGTTGCGCGAGCTCTAGCGGCGGACCCTCCAATTCTCATTCTGGATGAGGCGTTCGGCGCGCTTGATCCGATTACAGATCGGAA
>OBLW0100004822.1_pt1 | contig 10209 bp, 6 predicted proteins | sample 1520161 | NCBI WGS metagenome assembly OBLW01 (sample SAMEA3539309, study PRJEB22396) | soil metagenome | biome: tundra; feature: field; material: soil | place: USA | collected 2010-05 | depth 0.15 m | reverse complement strand
GTACGGCAATGCCGCCACCGGCGCCGGCCGCGGCGGCGCATTGCACGCAATGTGGCGCGGCGATCGCTCCAAACGCGAAATTCTGCGGCGGGTGCGGGACGGCGCTGACTTGAAGTCGAGCGTGCCGCGGCATACGGGCCGCGCGCTTGCGGCGCTTGCGCTCGGCGCGGCGGATTCCGCGCTCGGGCGTGCCGGCGGCGGCGCGCATTCAGGCGCCGCGACAGCGACCTCATCGAGCGGCCATGGCGTCTCGATCAACGGCGGCGGCTCCGGGAACAGCTCCCCCGGCGCATTCATCGGGCTGCTGATTTTCGCGTTGATCGCGTGGTACTTCTATCGCCGCTTCTTCAAGTCGACGCCCGACGGCAGCGGCGTCTCGCGGCCTACGCCGATCTCGCCGACTTCGCCCAATTCCCCGCTCGCGAGCCAGACGCTGGGCGCGATGCTCGGCGCAGCCGCGGCCGGCCGGTTCACGAATTCCCAAGGCCCCGGGCAAATGATGCCCGCGCGTCCCGGTTTGCCGGCCGCGCTCGAGACGATACGCGGACAGGATACCGGCTTCGAGATCGAGACTTTTCTGCAGCGCGCCGAAATGACTTTCTTCCTCGTCAAGCGCGGCATGCAGAACAACGACGCCGCGGCGGTGCGCCCCTATTTGAACGACGCGGTGTTCGGTACGGTCTCGCGCAGCATCGCGGACAGCGGTTCGCACCATCGGCGCATCCTCATGGAAAGCCTCAACGTGCGCTCGGTCCACCTCGTCGATGCGACCTCGAGCGATCAAGGGCAAAGCTTGCTCGTGCATTTCGATCTGGTCTATCGCACCAAGACGCTCGATGACGCCAATCGCGTGGTGTCCGACGAAGGGCAGGACAACCGCCATGGCGAGCGCTGGACCTTCGTGCGCGCGGCCGGTGCCCGCACGCCGCAGGACGGCGGCGTCATCGCGTCGAAATGCCCGGTCTGCGGCGCGGAGCTGCGCCTGAGCCTCGACGGCACTTGCACGCACTGCCGGGCAAGCGTCACCAACGGCTCCGTGGACTGGGTCGTTGCCGACGTGCAGCCCGCGCCCTTCGTGGGCTTCGGCGCCGATCCCTTGCTCGGAATTGCCGCGCCGACGCCGGCCGAAGGCATCGCCAGCTTGCGCGCCGCCGATGCCGCTTTCGATCTGAACGCGTTCCTGGCGCGCGTGCAAACGGGCTTCATGGCGCTGCAGGATGCCTGGTGCCGGCAGAACCTCGAGGCGGGGCGCGCATTCTTGAGCCCCGGAGCTTACTTCGCGTGGCGCGCGCAGCTCGAAACCATGGCGGCCGAGGGCCGCCGCGACGTCATGGAGAATCTCAAGATCAGCGGCATCGAACCCGTGCGCGTGATTCACGGACGCGTGTTCGACGATTTGACGGTCCGCATCAGCGCGGCGGCGGCCGACTACGAAGTGGACGGCACGGGCCGCGTCGTCTTCGGCGATCGCAGCATGCGGCCCTTTACCGAAGAATGGACCTTCCAGCGCTCAGTCGGCGTCGCAACGACCAACAAAGCCGGCACGCTCGAGAACACCTGCCCCAATTGCGGTGCGCCTTTGGCGCTGACGCAAATCGGCGAATGCCGATACTGCAAGGCGGCGGTGACCAGCGGACGCTTCGATTGGGTGGTATCGCGCATCGAACAGGAAGATGACATCGCGCGCGCCGACGGCTTCGGCGCCGATATCGGCACCGATGTCGCGAAGCTCATCGGCGGCGCGGTCGTCGGTGGATTATTGGGCAGCCTGTTCTCGGGCGATAGACGCGACTGAGCGCCGGTGTGACTGGGCGACCGCAGCGCCCAATCAAGTCTCTGCGCGAGTCCCTGCGTCAGCTTTTCCCCGTGTCAGCCGCTCACTGCGCCTGCAGCCCGACGTCCTTCATCGCTTCGAGTCGCGAGAAATCGATGGCGCCCGCGTATTGTTCGAGCGTGCTCATATCGATGGAATCGCCGGTCACGTTGACGGCGAAACGTTTGGCGACGATGGCGCTGAGCTCGCCGTGTTTGGATCGGTTGTCGAACTTCTCGTGCACGGGCTGACCGCCGATCGTCGTATTTCTTTCGTAGCCCGTGTCGCTCTCCGAGTTGATGCTCTGCGCAATGCCGCTGGCCGCATCCATCAAACCGGCGACTGCGGAGACGTCGGCGATCTTGATTTCGGCGCGTGCTCCGGTGGTCCCCTGGTAGGTCGCCGTGGCCTCCGAACTCTTCATGCCCATGGCCGCCTGGCTGCTGCCTTCGGCGTTGACGCGCTGCATACCGGGCAACGCACCCGGCAGCAAGTCCTTGAGCGCATGAAAATCCACGGGGTTGACCTTACGGTTGCCGGCCATCGCGCCTCCTAATGCGGCGAGCGCATTGGCCGCGGCGGCGGCGCCGTCCTGTGCATTTCCGGACGCATCGGCGGCGCCGCTGCCGGCGTTTTGCGGCGCATTGGAGTTTCCGGCGGCGGCTTGCTGCTGCGCCATCTTGCGGCCAAACTCGGCAAATCCGTTGATCGCGGTGCTCAAGCCCTGCTTGCTCTTGTCATCGGAACCGAGCGCGCCGCCGAGCGCATTGGCGACGGCTTGAGTCGCCTGCTGTTGGCGTTGCTCCTGGGTCATCCCCGTCATGTTGAAGCCGCCGTAGCGGCCGAAGCCGCCGTAGCCGCCGTAGCCGCCGAGTCCGACCACGGCACTGAGCGCGCCCAGCACGAGGCCCATCAGCAGCCCGCAAATGAGCACGGCGACCGTATAGCCGCCCGCGCGGGGACTCTGCATGAGATGCGGCAAGCCGAGAACCAGCAAATAAATCGCGTAGATCGCCGCCGCGAGCTGCACCAAGCTCGCAAGCCCTGTCGGCAATAAGCCCACAACCGAGGCGATCCACACGGGCGTGGCGGTATAGGCCGCGACCTTGACCGCCTGACGCAGATCACGTTGGCCGCCGAACGTCGGCGCCAGCGCATTGACGATCAGGGCGAATAAATAGAGTCCCAACAGGCCAAAACCGAAGCTCACGACCATCGCGACCAGGCCGCCGACGATCGGCGTACGAATCGTGCCGCCGAACGGCATGCTGATTCCGATCACCGACAGCCGCAGGAAACTCATCAGAGCCGAAAACGCCGCGAGCGGTATCACGTAGCCGGTATACAGATTTGCAATCGACGTAGGCTCTGCAGCGATCGCCGGCCATTCCGTCTTTGGTGCGAGCAAAATGTTCTTGATGCGTTCGAACAGGCCGGGGAAACGCGCGTTCAATGCGCCCGCCCATGCCGGCGATGCGCCGCCCGGCGATCCCGCGCCGCCAAATCCGCCGCCACCACCACCACCACCACCGGCGCCGCCGGCGCCGCCGCCCGCGCCGCCGCCAAATCCACTACCACCGCCCGGGCTGCCGCCATATCCGCCGCCGCCGCTCGCGCCGGGGCCACTCGCACCGCCGCTATAGGCTGCGCCACCGCCCGTGCCAGCTGCGGGGCTCCCGCCCGCGTCCGCCGGTCGACGAATCGTCGTGGCGGCCGGTGCGGCCGGAGCAGGCGCATTGCCGCCCGCCGCCATCGTCAGACCACAGGAGTCGCAAAATTGCGCACCATCGGCGACCACTTGCTTGCACCTTGGACATAACATGATTTGTTCTCCCCTCGAGTAATGGAATTTAAAACGGCTTGAAACCCGATACCACTACGCTGACGAACCTTTTATGGGTCCGCCCCGCGCGTCCCTGTCGCTTACCTGTTGACCGTAGGCCTTAACAACCGAAAATGTGACCCGATCCCGCCACTGCGCGATAGGATACGGGTGCACATACCCGTATCACAAGTAGCACAAAACGGGTCGGTTTCCGCGGTGGGATTTGCATGCTCGCCAATCTTAACGGAGGGACAAGAAATGGCTAAACGCAGCGCTGCACGCATGGGCGGCATCGGCCTCATCGCCCTATTTGGGGCGAGACTTGCACTCGCGGACATTACCATCGAGCAGCAAGTCGCCATCGATGGTTTTGGCCCGATGAAACTCGGCGCCATGGAGGGCAAGAACGTGACCGCCATTTCCAAGGATGCGGCGCGCACCGAGCATCAAACGCAATTGAAATCAAAATTCATGCGCGCGCTCGTCAAGGGTGCGAGCGGCAACACGGTGCAGATCATCCGTCTCGACCAGGAACGCATTGACGAGATCGATGTGGCGAACAAGCAATATACGGAGATCAGCTTTCAGGAGATGCGCGATAACATGAACCAAGCGCTGCAAAACGCACGTGGCGCGCAAGACACCAAGGCACAGCAGCAGGCGCCCTCGGGAGCGCCCGTGGACGAGAGTCAATGCGTGTGGTCGCCGGCCAGAGCGAATATCGATCAGACGGGTGAGCATGCGACCATTGCGGGCGCCGATACCGGCCGCGCAACGATCACCGTGACCCAGACCTGCACCGACAAGGCGAAAGGAACGAGCTGTGATTTCGTATTTCAGCTCGACGAGTGGATGGCGGCGGATGTTCCGGGCGAGGCCGAGACGCGCGAATTCTGGCGCAATTACGCCAAGAAAATGAACCTCGACGGCGAGCTGGCCGCAAGCATGCAATCGAATGCGCGCGCCGTGTTCAGCCGCTACCAGAACGGCTGGGGCGAGGCGATGAAGCAGGCGGGCCGTTTGAAGGGCTATCCGCTCAAAACCGTGCTCTCGATGCAGTTCGGCGGCCCGCAGTGCAGCTCCGGCGATAGCGGCAACGGCTCGGCGAACGATGCCTCGTCTGCGCCCCCAACCACGTCAGGCGGCGTGGTCGCGGGCCTGACGATGGGTTTATTCAACAAGATGCACAAGTCGGATGACTCGAAGACCGCGGACGCGCCGCCGCCCGGCATGACGCAAGTCTTTCGCATGAGCACCGAAACCGTGGCGGTGCGCAACGACGCGATCCCGAGCGCGATGTTCGAGGTGCCCGCCGGGTTTCGCAAGGTCGACAGGCCGGGCGCGCCACATTGACTGCAACGCCGGTGGTGCTTGGGGCGCGATTAGCCGCGCTCGCCGCAGCCGCGCTCGTTGCGGCGACGGGCTGCGCGGCTGAGGTTTTCGCGGCGGATGCGCCCGCGGCCATCGTGACGGCGCCGCGCCGGCCTCTGAGCGCCGATGATTTTTACCGCACCCAGTCGCTTTCCGAGCTGCAATGCGCGCCGGACGGCGCCTGGGTCGCCTACGTGGTCAAGAGCAACGATCGCGAGGCCGACGAGGTCCGCAGCGCGATTTGGATGGTCAGTTGGGACGGCAAGCAGCGCCTGGCGCTGACGAATCCCGCGCATGGTACGCATGCGCCGCGCTTCAGTCCCGACGGGCATTATCTCGCATTCCTCGCGACGCCCAGCGGTACCGATCACGAGCACCTCATGCTGCTCGACCGCCGCGGCGGCGAAGCGCGATCCGTGTTCGACTCCAAGGACGACATCAGCGAGATTCAGTGGTCTCCCGACAGCACGCATCTAGTGCTCGCAATGCTGCACAGCACGGAGGATGCCAAGGCGCCGAAGCCGATCGTCATCGACGCGCTGCATTTCAAGGAGGACGAAGAGGGCTATCTCGCGGCCGGCGAGCGGCGCCACGTATACCTGTTCGATCTGGCCTCCTTGAAGATCGAGGCGCTGACGAACGAGGCGGAATTCAACGATGACCAGCCGGTATGGTCGCCCGACGGCAAGAGCATCGCATTCGTACGGACCCGCAGCTATGGAACCGATCCGGACGGCGCGGAAGACATCGAGGTCATCGAGCCGCGCGCGGGCGCAACGCCGGTTAAGCTCGCCCGCCCCTACGCACCCAACGTGCAGGCGCTCGCCTGGAGCCCGGACGGCAGTCTGCTCGGCTTTCTGCAGGGCGTGGAGCCGAAATACAACGCCTACATTCAGGACCGCCTGGCCGTCGTGTCCGCCGGCGGCGGAGTAGTGCGTGCCTTGAGCGACTCGCTCGATCGGGCCGTGGCGTCCTATGCATTTTCTTCCGACTCCAACTCCATCACGGTCGCCGTCGAGGACGATGGCTCGGTGTATCCCGCGAACGTCGACCTGCGCAGCGGCGCGATCACGAGACTCGCGACGAAGCCGTCCGTGGTCGCGGCACTATCGACGGCCGCCGGTCATACGGCGGCCCTTTATTCCGACGACGGCGCGCCGGCCGAAATCTACGCACTGCAAGACGGCGGCTTGCGCAAACTCACGGGGCACAACGATGCCTGGCTCGGCGAACTGCAGCTCGGACAAACCGAGGATCTACGCTTCAAGAGCAAGGACGGCACCGATATACACGGGCTCCTCGTAAAGCCGCCCGGCTTCGTGCCCGGCAAGACCTATCCGACGCTGCTCTGGATCCATGGCGGCCCGAATGGGCAGGACGCGCATTCGTTCTCGTTCGATGAGTACCAATTCAGGCGCCAGCTCCTCGCGGCGCACGGCTATGTCGTGATCGGGATCAACTACCGCGGCAGCAGCGGGCGCGGTGACCGTTTCGCACGGGCGATCTACGCCGACTGGGGTCACAAGGAGGTCGAGGACTTGCTCGCCGGCGTCGATGCGGTCGTCGCGCAGGGAATTGCGGATCCGGCAAGACTCGGAATCGGCGGCTGGAGCTACGGCGGCATTCTCACCGATTACGCGATCGCGAGCGACCGGCGGTTCAAGGCCGCGGTCAGCGGTGCCGGCAGCGGCAATCAACTGACGATGTTCGGCAGCGATCAGTACATCATGCAATACAATGGCGAACTCGGTCCGCCATGGCGGAACACGGCGCTTTGGCTCAAGGTTTCTTATCCGTTCTTCCATGCCGATCGCATCCGTACGCCGACGCTGGTCATGGGCGGCGACAAGGATTTCAACGTGCCGATCGTCGGCGGCGAACAGATGTATGAGGCCTTGCGCACGCTCGGGGTCGATACGCAGCTGATCGTCTATCCGGGGGAGTACCACGACATGCGCCGGCCGAGTTTTCTCAAGGATCGCGTAGATCGAATCGTCGCGTGGTTCGACCGCTATTTGAGCACGCCCTCGACGAGCGCGCGGTAATCGCGCAGCGCCGCGGTCTTCAAGCCCAGGAGCTTGCCTTGATCATCCCATCGGCGCACACGCAGCGCCTCGTGGTGATACGGTTCGCGCTCGAACGCGGAGAGCTCTGCTGCGGACATCGGGCCGCCCTGCAGCCCCAAGGTCACGACCGAGGCGGCGCTCAGCTGTGCGAGGTATCCGGAATCGGCCGCGCACAAATAGCGCTTCGCCGGCACGTGCAGACGCACGGCTTCGGCGACCTCCGGCCGCAGTCGCGCAGCGAGCCAACGGCTGCCGACTTGCTCGTGGCGCGCATCGATCTTCCAGTCGCCGATATCGGCAGGCGCCGGTTCGAGCAGATGCCCGATGTCGTGCAGCAACGCAGCAACGACGAGTTCCGCCGGCGCCTCTTCGCGCTGCGCAAAGTGCGCCGCCTGCAGCGCATGCTCGGTCATCGAGACCGCCTCGCCGAAATACGCGCTCGACCCGCGGCTCTCGTAGATCGAGAGGATTTCCTCGAATACGCTCATGCCACGTGCTCTCCCGTCGCGAGCGCTCTGCGGCCGAGCGCGTAAAGCCAGCCGGCGCCGGCCGCCGCGAGCGCGCTGACGACCGCCAAAACCACGAACACGCCCTGCCAGCCGAATGATACCGAGATTTTTCCGACGCTGACGCCGGCCGCGACCGCGCCGAGGTAGCCGACGCCGTCGATGAGTCCCGAGGACACCGCTCCGGCCTGTTTGCCGCCGAAATCGAGCGCGAACGCGCCGGCAAGATACGAGTAGGGGCCGAGCAGGCAAAAGGCGATCGTGCCGATCGCGATCAAGGGCAGGTTCGATCCCGAGTTGCTCGCCGGCACGAGCATCAAGAGCAGCAGCGATACGGCCGCCAGCACGAGTCCGCAGACCATGATGATCGGGCGTCCGTTGACGCCGAGCCGGTCGCTGAGCCAGCCCGTGAACAGCACCGAGGCGGCGCCGACGCCCGGGAATATCGCACTCAATTTGGCGGCATGGGCCGCGCTATAGCCCAGATAGTCGTGTAGGTAAGTCGGGGTCCAGCCATTGAATGTCTCGCGAATGACGGTGCATCCGAGCGACAGGAAACAGACCAATAGAAACGCGCGGCTGCGCAGCAAAGGCCCGAGCAGCGCGCGCAAGTTCTGCGGCCGCGCCTCGCTTTCGGCAAATAAATTCAGCGGGTTCGCGTGCGCCTCCGGGAATCCCAGCTGCTTGCGCGATTCACGCAGGAACATCAGGTTCGCGAGCAGCAGGAACGCCGCCACGCCCCCAGCGTAATAGAACAGCGTGCGCCAGCCGAAGCCGTGCTGGATCAGCATGCCCATGGATTGGCGCGCGGCCGCATCGCCGATCAGGTAGCTGATGCTGAGCACGCCGATGATCGCGCCGTACGAGGAGTAGTCGAACCATTTCGAGGACACCTTGACGAGTCCCGCCCAGGCGAGCGACTGCGTCAGGCGGTTGCCGATCCACGCGAGCGTGAACAGCGGGATCGAGGCACCGGTAGCGAACAACAGCGTAAAGAGCGCCGCGCCTACGAGGCCGATCAGAAAATTGATTCGACCGCCCCAGAAATCGCCGAGTCCGGTCAGGAACAGCTTGCCGAGCGCGTACGCGAACACGCCCACCGAGGTGATCGCGCCGATGCGCACGATGGCCTCGTCGTGGCTCATGCCCTTCCCGCCCAATTCGTCGATGATCATCGGCGTCGCGACCGACAAGTCGGCGCGGCAGAAATACAAGGCCGCATAGCCGCCGAACAGCAGCAGGACCGTGGTGATCTGCAGTAGACGCAGCCTTAGCGCGCGCGGCGCGGCACGCGATAACACGGCGGCTTCGGTCACCGCGACAACAAGCGTCTGGTCTTGGCCGCGGACAATAATCCGCGCAGGCGGAATTCCCCCGCATCACTCTGTTCCATGACCGCGATGTGCGTCAGTCCACTTTTGTCGAACAAGCGCTTCACGGCGCCGACCGTGGCGCGTTCGAGGTCGGCCACCGTGACGACGCGCCAGTCCGCGATCGTCTGCATGAGATCACGCACCAATACGTCGCGGCGCGGCGTGTGTACGTTTTGCAGCGGCTTTTCGCTCATGATGTCGTAGGCAGTGATCATGCCGACGACGGTGCGCCGGTCATCGTCGAGCGCGAACGCGCAGCGCACGCCGTTGTGCTTCATGTGCTCGAGCGCCGCATCGATCATCGCCGAGTCGCTGACGGTCACCGAAGCCCGTTCGCGGAAATCCGTCATGACCGTCAGAGCGGGATCCTGCGGATCCGCGTACCATGGATCGGCTCCGGGGACCTGGAGCGCGGTGTCGGCGATCTCGCGTAAAGAAAGCGTGGCCATGGGCGTCTCGTGTACTAAATTGACTTCGGATACCACGCTACACCAGGCGCGCAGCGGGCGCCAGCGTGACCGTCTCGCGCACCCTGCGGCGCAGCCTCGCCGTAAGCGCTATAATTATGGGTGTTTTTCAGGATTGCGGCGCCCCTCCAGCGCGGAGATTTCATGGCGGTAGATTCCCTGGCGGTCGGCGTTCCAGCGTGGCGGCGGCTCATGCCGGTTTTGTTCATCGGCGTATTCATGTCCGCGCTGGACACGGCCGTGATCGGACCCGCGATCCCCGCACTGCGCGTCGCCTTCGGCGTCGACAATCGCGCCGTCGGCCTCGTCATGAGCGTCTACGTTTTGTTCTCGCTCTGCAGTACCGCGCTCATGGCAAACTTCAGCGATCGCTACGGGCGCAGGCCCATTTATCTCGCGAGCGTCGCGTGTTTCGCGCTCGGGTCGCTGCTGATCGCGCTCTCGCCGCGTTTTTGGATGCTCATCGTGAGTCGCGCGGTCCAGGGGATCGGCGCCGGCGGCATCACGCCGACCGCGAGCGCCGTGGTCGGCGATTCCTTCCCGGCCGCGGAGCGCGGCAAGGCGCTCGGTCTGATCGGCGCGACTTACGGCATGGCCTTCGTGCTCGGACCGCCGCTCGCGGCGTTGCTGCTCGTGACCTTGAGCTGGCACTGGATTTTCTTGATCAACTTGCCGATCGCGGGCATCGTGATCATCCTCGGCCATCGCGTGCTGCCGACGCTGCGCAGCGCCGAGCCCCTCGCGCCCTTGGACGGCCGAGGCATCGTCGCGACGTTCGCGCTGCTCGC
>OBLW0100004821.1_pt1 | contig 10210 bp, 13 predicted proteins | sample 1520161 | NCBI WGS metagenome assembly OBLW01 (sample SAMEA3539309, study PRJEB22396) | soil metagenome | biome: tundra; feature: field; material: soil | place: USA | collected 2010-05 | depth 0.15 m | reverse complement strand
GCCGAAGCAGCCGCCGCATCGCGTGAGGCTCGCGTGCGGGCAGCGAAGTTCGGGCGACCTGCCGTCGGAATTGATGCGATGGCACACGTGCTTCGTCGGTAAGAGCAAGGCGCCGATCACCGCGAGCAGGAGAAGGATGGACGCTATTATGCTGCGTCATATCTTCCCCAGCGGGGTCCATTCTCGTCCATCAGCATGCTGACCATGGCGCCCAGATCCACTCCGGCCAACGCCACCCGATCCCAAGTCCCCGAACTGGGTAATCTGCGTGCCTGGACGGCGGTGTGCATGCTGTTCGTCTCACGCGCAGAGTCGGCGATATGCGCCGCCGGCTACCTCGCGATCGCTCGGACGCCGTAACGCTGCGTCACAGACAGCAACCGTGACTGCATCTCTCCGAGCTGCTGTTCGGCCCGGCCGATGGTGCTAGTCAGGTGCACACCGGGAACAGAACGATCCGGAGGGCCGTGAGCCCTCCTGCTGGGCGTGCGGGATGACCGAACTGACCCCGGCGGCCCGGCGAACCGTGTGCCCGCGGCAGGCACGACCCCGGCTGTTCAACAAGAGCCTTCGCTTCGCCGGACCGGCGTGTCATCGAGAGTCAGCCCGTGCGGCTGAGTGCCAACTTTCTACGTCCAGAACGACGGTCAACTGACGGTCAGGTGATCTTGAAGCGAACCTCAGGCCGATCAGAAAACCGGCCTGACCTGCTGTTTTGTGGAGCCCCCTTACGGAATCGAACCGTAGACCTTCTCCTTACCATGGAGACGCTCTGCCGACTGAGCTAAGGGGGCCTATCTTTGGTTATCTGACCTGGGCTTTTGCGCAGCTAGGCGGTCAACTCAGGTCGTGCATACCGGTGATACAGCGTCTAATCTAGCACTATGTCCGAGACGTCCAAGACCGCCGCTCGCATCACCAACCTAGGAGAGATTACCGCACTGCTGCCCTCGTGGCGTCTCCACCTGGAGGCGTCCAACCTGTCCCCCCGGACGATCCGCGCCTACACCGATGACGGGGCTCTGTTCGCCACGTTCCTGGCCGGCAGCGGTATGTCCACCGCCGTCCGCAGCATCCGCCGTGAGCACGTCGAGGCGTTCATCGTGGCCGAGCTTGCGCGCACCGCGCCGGCGTCCGCCGCGACGCGCTACCGCTCGCTACAGCAACTCTTCAATTGGCTGGACGAAGAGGGCGAGATTGACTCGTCACCCATGGCCAAGATGCGGCCGCCTAAGATCCCGGAAGCGCCGGTGCCGGTGCTCTCAGACGACCAGGTCCGGCTTCTGCTGGCGGACTGCTCCGGCAAGGACTTCCGCAGCCGACGGGACTGCGCGATCATACGGCTCTTCCTGGATACCGGCATGCGCCTCGAAGGCATGAGCGGTCTGCGGTACAACGCGGAGGACCCCGAGCTTTCCGACGTAGATCTCAGGTCGCGCGTGGCGCGCATCACCGCGAAGGGCCGCCGTGAACTGGTGTTGCCCCTCGGCGCCAAGACCGCTCGTGACATCGACCGGTACATCCGCGTGCGCGCCGCTCACCCGCACACGGCCGATCCTTGGCTGTGGCTCGGAAAGAAGGGCCGACTAACGGCGAGCGGCGTCTATCAGATGATCAAGGATCGCGGCAGCGCGGTCGGGCTTCTCGATCTGCACCCCCACCAACTACGGCACACGTTCTCGCATGACTGGCTGGCGAATGGCGGTTCCGAAGGCGACCTGATGCGCCTCGCCGGATGGAAATCGCGGGCAATGCTCACCCGCTACGCGGCGAGCGCGGCAGATGAACGCGCCCGCGACGCCCACCGCCGCCTCTCCCCTGGCGATCGCTTCTAACTCTAGTCGCCAGCCGACGGCCCTAAATTTAGTCAAATGTCATCGGTCTCTTTCGGCAAACGGGCCACTAGATCATGCATTCCATGGCGCCCAATCCACATGTGTAGAGACTCGACCAATTGACGTCGCTCACTTAGGGTGAGCCTATCTATAAAAGCCTGAATGACCTTCGCGATCTCGACCCACTTGTTGCCTGGATCATAAGCAGCTATTCGCCGGGAGAGCTCTTCGATCTCCTCATAGGCGTTCTTTTTCTCAATCACATCCGGATGCTGTCTAAACCAATAAGCTAATGCCATTCCAGGATCGGCAAGTACTTGTGACCTAAAGGCCTCGATGAAACGAATGTCGTCCTGCTGCTGCTGCTGCCTCTGAAGTGCCTCGGCTTTCCCTCTTTCACGCTCCATCGCGCGAGATAGGAGGCTCTCCTCTACTTCAGCAAAGCGAACACTCACCCACACCAGACGGATGGTACCATTACAGACATCCCTAGGCGTTCCGAGAATGGAGTTGATGCGATCCTCGGTCACTTGAGAACGCGTGATGGGCTCTCGAGCGCTAAGCGAGCTCGCGCGAGCACGGACATAATCACGGATCGCGGCTTCTGGATCATGAGCTTTCTTTGATCTAAGGATACGTCGCCAGCGGAGGTCGAAATGCGCTATCAAGAGTTCATTGGATTGCTGGCTCCGCAGCTCAGCATCGAAGGAGTAGAATTTTATCCGTATCCACCAGCGGCTTCTTAGCATCGCCTATGCGTCAGGACGACTCGTAGATTCCGATGGCCACACCGCTGGGTGTCGCAACGGATCAAGTTTTCTAACGTACGACAACAACGATTCCCTAAGCAGTGTTCGGCTGGTAGTTTCACCGCCAGTGGGCTGCCACGTGTATAGCAAATCGCTTAGAGTGCTGTATCGGCGATCATTGAAGTCCTCCTCAGCCGATTTATATACTGCGTCAGCGAAAATCTTCCATAGTAAAGCCTGTGTAGATTGTGACGCATCCGCAGTATTCATCCATATTGCAAAAGTCCGCGTCGTATCATCGTTTGGGCGGGGTTCGTCGAGGACGCATCGCCAGCCTCCTACAAGGAAGCTCCTGGCCTTGTCGGTTGACAACTCCGCCTGCATTTGCCGATCTGTAGGAGCGAGAAGTAGTGGGCTGCCATCTGAGTTATCGGTGAGCCCTGCGAGTGCCGTGAAGGTTCCCCGAGCAGCTCTACATTTGGCCTCGTCACCGGAATTATACCAGCCAATGATATCTGTACGGATTCTCTCGCGAGCCTTCGGGAGCCCCCAGAGGGCTCGTACAGCGTCCTTTACTGCGTCCGCAACTTCTGGATCATCGGTACCAGCTACGTAACCCAAACGCAGAAGCATCACTTTCGGATATATATGTCCTAGCGGACCCCTGCACGCACGCGCCACCATAAGTTTAAGTGGCTTCGCATCCTCCTGATCGCTCCTCGCCCACGTCAACATACGATCACGCATAACTCGACCCAGGCTAGGATCAAGGCCCGCTCCGGCGATGAGCGTTTCCGCAGCAGGAACAAACCTTTTGTCTCTAGCCCACGCAGTAACCAGTTTTTCGAGCGAGTCCAGCTTATTGCGCCGGATGGACCAGCGTAGAACATATTGCCCCAGACGCCCCACGATTGAATCAGCGACACCCCCCTGGTTACTAAGCGCAAGCGCATTCATCCATGCGATGAAGGCCTCACGAAGATGCATCCGATCCGCCCAGAAGTACTCAAGTACCGCGTCAGCATAGCCAGCGCGGTTGAAACAAACCGTTTCCATGACGGTAAGATGTGCATCTACTTCGGATACAAACTCTAGTATACCCGGACCATTAAGACCACGCGCCTCCGCTACGTTGCTCTTAAGAGCCTTAGCAAGTTCATCAGCTGCAGTAAACACGTCCTCTCCGGGCGAGTCCTCAAGAACGGCGGTAGCAAGCATGAAATTGCGAGTGCGACTGTTGGGATGATCCTTATTCCACCTCAGAAGGTCGTCTCGCCAATCACTCTTTGCCTTGATTACGTTGGTAGCCTTCTGCGCAAGGATCTCATCAGTTAGGTCATCGGGTTGGATCGGAAATTCGCTCGGATGTAGAGGCGTGAAATGCTCCGCCCGGATCGTATTCGCCCATTCCACTGCTTCGGCCGGTGAGATCGACTCCAAACGACGCACGATCTCTGGATATCCTAGCCATCTCGTAACATCGGATTCAGGAACAGCAGGATTTTCGTGCATCAGGCGTTTTCTGACAATCTCTACAAGGCTAGGGGCAACCAGCGGGATAGCCACATCCTCGCCCCCCGCCTTCACTTGATTCCAGAGATCCGGCTGGATGACTACCGCCAAGTAGGATGATGCGGTTTCCAGAAGGCGACTACTCGTAATCAGGGTCCGGCCTAAATTGTTCTGGACTTGGTCGCCCTCCGCGCTCAGATCAAGCAGCCAACCGACGTGATCTTCGGTCGCTAAATCATCAATAACGAAATTATCTCCGGGTTCGCGGCGTACTTCACGTAGTTTAAGATTTCCAATATTCTGAAGAAGCCAGACCGCAGATGTGTGCCGACCGCTGCCGCGCGTTCCCGGCAAAACTATGACTCGCCGGTCTCGAAGTCCATCTTTAAGAGCATCAATATTTTTAGGCGCCGTAAAGACACTTACGCAAGCGACAACATATGCGGCTGGAAGCTCGTGCGAGTCGACCATGCGACGTACAGTCTCTTGCAAGACACCGATAACAGTGCCATAATTTTCATTGACGTTCTGCTCTGAACGTATCGCGGGATTATCCGAGGCTGAGCTCTCCCTCCCTGGCAATGATTCTTCCGTCTGCTGATCTATAGGTTCCTCCGGCCTTGTTTCTGCGGCGGGTTCTACGTGCGTTGACGAGCCATCATTCATGTGCTCATCGTCATCAGAAGCAAAATTGCTTCCAGCAAAGCCTTGCACTGCTTGTTGATCGACATACTCATCCGACCAACCACTGTCATAATCTCCAGTAGGCAGCGCATTATCAAGTTGAACTCTTGGCTGCGATGAGCCGTCCTCGTTCTCACGCGACAGATTTTGCTGTCCTAATTCATCGTCTCGCTTGCTCATATAGTGTCGCCCCTGCTTGTGTCTGAGTGATTTTGATTCTGCTTCTACTCGCCAAAACGAAGACTAGGAGTTGCCTATGTTTTTTATCTTTGCACCGATCACTCTGCCGTCCCTACTGATTTTTTTGGATACCTGTTTGACCTCGCCGCGGGCGCCGCTCGTAATATCTTCAGCCGTCAAGCCCGTAAGTTCGCCGACCACCTCGTCCACCCACTGCTCTACCTTGACTCCGGTTGAGGGGCGCTCCTCTCCCTCAAAGGTAAAACGCTGATGATACACGGCTTCTAGTACGCCTCTTAGGCGACCTAGATTACGTCGGAGCCGTTCGTCTTCGGCATTAAGCAGGCCCGGATTATCTTTATAGATGCCGAGAGCATCGTCTAACGACTCCAAGACCGTCCTCAGCCGTACCAGTGCATCCTGATCTATCTCAAGGGGCGCAAGGTGGCCAATCAACCCTGATGGCTGTTCATAATCCAGGACACTCTCATCAGGTGCGGCGGAGCGACGATCTAAGAGAGACGCTAAACGGCCATAAAGAAAGCCGAACGCTTGCGTAATGGCTGAGCTGGCCAGCACAGGAAATCCCAATGGATCTAGCACTCGCACTCCCCGGTTTGGATCATGCCCAGCCAAGTGGCCTCGCGTCGCCGGATGGTCAGGCCATGAAGACCTCCTATCCTCTCTACACCGACCTCGGCAAGGAGTAAAGAGGTTCTCTCAGAGGTTCCTGATAACAGGTCGACCTTGGATCGGCCAACGTCGATACGCACGTGACAACCTGTCCTCCAGCACAGTTCGGAGGTTCGGGCTGGTGTTGCGGAGCTCAGTTCGCTTTGCGGCTACGGCCCGCTTCGCAAGACGGAGCATGTAGGCGCGTTTCGCGTGCTCGGCGCGGCGGTGGCGCTCGTCGGCCGGCAGCGCCCCCTCAGGGTCGACCTCTCCCTCGAATCGTTGCATGAACTTCTCGCGTGCTGGCCGAGTGCGGGCGCTCCGGTCTGCCGTGCGGCTCCATGAGATCTCTGCTGCTATCCGCCGGTTGATGTCCTTGCCTGCGATGTGCCGCACCTCCCCTCGCCGCTACGTTCCGTGCTTGTCTCAGCGTTCGTCTCACGGCCTGCATACGCGCGTTTAGTGCAGACGCGCGCGCGAGACGTGAGACGAGACAAACCGTGAGACGAATACTCATCGTGACGGCTCCTCGGCGGTGCGAGCACGCCAGCGTCCGCAGCTGCCCTAGACCGCGCGCCCCGCATTCGCGTGCTCACGAAGGTGCCGGTACAGCATGGGGCGGCTCATTCCGGTGATGGTTATCAGCGCGCCGACCTCGGTACCGTCCTCGGGAGCCATGCACAGCGCGAACCACAATGCGTCCTCGGCGGTTGCCGTCTCCGGTGGGGGTTGGCGGGCTCTCGTCGACTGATTCGAACGGGCCGCCGTTGTCTGCCAGATCAACGGTCATCGCGGGAGGATCGGTCGCCGCGCCGATCGCGCGTTGGGAGACGTCGTCTACCTGGGGGCGGGCGGCGGCGTACCGCGCGGCGGTCTCGCTGACTACCTGGTCGGTGATGAGGTAGCCGCGTACCCGCTTCGGGGCACCGTGCTCGGGAGCGGAGATCAGAAACTTTCCGGGGGCGTACCAGAGCTAGGGACTTGGGGTAACGAAGCTGCCCCGGCCGTGAACGGTGACGACCTTCCCTCGGTCGCGTAGCAACTGCATGGCTCGGCGCACCGTGACCCGAGCGACGCCGTACTGCACGGCCAACTCGGCCTCGCTGGGGAGCCGGGTATCCGGTGCGAGTTTCCCGGCGTCTATGTCGGCTTCGATGTCTGCGGCCACCTGGACAGACACGACCACGGCCGAGCCATGGTTGATTCGGGCAGATCGGTCATCAAGGGCCACGTTGATCATGGTAGATGCCCTGTGACCTGCAAGGACACCGGACTACTTCTTGAGACTTCCCTAGAAGTCCTAAGAAGACTACTCTTGGCCAGATGAATCTCGGAGGAGGACCTCTCTCTCAGGAGGCGCAGTGGTGACCCCCATCGGCCAGCTCACGACGTCGGAGCTAAACGGACTTGTCGAGCACGCGTCGGCCTTAGCCGCGATGCGGCAGGCACTTCCCGGTGATCTTTTTGTCAAGCTCGACACGTATCTCTGCGACCTGCGCGCAGAGCAGGAAGACCGCGCATCCGTTGACCTCGAATCCAGGCGCGCGGCCAAGGCACACCACGATGGCTAGAGGCTCACGGCCTCACCAACGCCACTGATCCGCAGAAGCTCCCCTGGCAGGGTCGGCAGTGTCGTCAGGCACTCGTTCCCACGGCCCTGCCGGGGTCTTTGGGAGATATAGGCATGTCCGACAACGGAGTGACAAACAGCGAACCCGAGCCGACCCTTGACGACGTCGGCCGGGAGTTCCCCGCCTGGCATTGCTACGCGCCGGGGATCAACGGCATCGTGTTCGCCAGCCTCCGCGACAGCTTCCCGCCAGTCATCGTGCGCGGAGAGGACCCTGTAGACCTGCGCGATGAAATTCGCCGCTGGACCGGGACGCACTGACCCCCCAGCGCGCGCCCGTGCGCGCAACGCACTCCCTTCCCCCGGCAGGACTGGCCGGCGCATCCCAGAGCACCCCGTTCCCACAGCGCTTCCGGGGGCTTTTGAATATGACGAAGCCGTCGGTGCGCGACGCTTCATGCGTGAGCTGACCTTCGTGTAGACGGGCCGACAGCTCACGGGATCTCTTGATCGTTACCCGCTCATAGCGGCCCCGGCCCACTCGGCACGCGCTCCTCACTACGTGGGTTCTTGACCAGCGGGCCGACGCCGTCGAAGCTGCTCTCATCCATCTTTCCCAGTCACGGAAAGGTCGGGCGACCGAGTGTGAACCCCCAGCGAGATCGCCGCGTCCTACAGAATGTCCGAAGGTACCCATGAGCAACAGGTCCGTCCCAAGATCATGAGAATCGCTATAGGCCGACGGCACCACCGCACTGTTGACTATGCGTAGTCAGCTTAGCCATGTACAGTAACGGAGAGGGGATGTGCAGTTCATCACCATGCTGGCCGATCGTAGGTATGCTGCCAACTTACTTCCTCAAGGAGAACCGTGATGGTGAGGGCAAAGTACAATCAGCCTCCCATTGAGGAAGCGATATGCCAGCTCATTTTGACCCAGAGATTGCCCTGGGAATCCGACACGCCGCGTCGCCTCTTTGAAAAATTGAGAGATCGCTATCCTGCGATGCCCACGCAACAGCAACTTTTGCAAGCCAATTTGACTCCTCCTGCGATTGGCACTGAGGCGCCTGGCCTCTCTCTGGCTCCAACTGAGAGAGTTATTTTTGCAGATACCGAGGATCGCTCGCGGTTGTCAGTTGGCCCTCAGACAATCGGTATTCACCGTGCCAGGCCGTATATTGGCTTTGATGAGGACATGCTTCCAAGAATCAAGCATGATACCACCGTCGTGATCGAATCAGTGCAAGAGAACCCATCATTCAGCGGTATCTCTGTACGTTACATTAATAAAATCGAGGTAGAGGATGCTACCGAACTTGAGTTGAAGGACTATTTCAATTACGGGAGCACAGCTGAAGCGCTGCCATCGGGCTTTGATGGGATTGTTACTGGCTTCTTTTATCGGACAGCAGCCAAGCAAAGCTCTAGTCCCTTGACCCTCACGTTGAACTTTGGATCGCTGGCAGCACCGAAGGATAAGGCCGCGTTCATCCTTGATATTGACCTTGGATATACCTTTGAGGAGCCAGCTGAAACTGGAGAAGCGATAGCTAAAATCGTCGAGGTTAAGGCTATGGAGAACTCGATCTTTGAGTCCCTCATAACAGATACTACGCGGGAACTGTTCAAATGACGGGGCGAATATCGGCCCCGTCACTAGGTGCTGTAGCTCCGTATGTGATCCTTGGCTCGCTTGTATTGTCGCCTGTGGCTCAGACTGAGGCGACCAGGCCGTCGATCGCTGAGACGTCGTTCTTCGTCAGCGCTGAGCGAGTCTATACGCCCCTCAAAGCTGCTGTGCCCGAAGCCGATTACGGTCTTGCCCTCGACCGACCCGACCTGATGCCCTATGTGATCGTACGACCCGCGCCCTCGTACGTTGTCGATTTCTATGAGCCCTTCATAATCTCCGAGGGATGGCGTGAAGAAGCTTCTATTGAAGGTCCCTTCTTGGTTGAAGAGGACTCCCTCCCGGTCGTCACCTTCGATGACTACGACCGAGCAACAATTGGGCTCTACGAGTAACGTAGCACCTATCCCAATGTCCCGAGACGAGGTTGGCAGTCAATCCGCCGCCGAGGAGTCTGCCGGATCGCATTGGTACGAGATTGTCTCCGGCCCAAAGCTTGAACAGGGAGACGTCCTAACTAACATCTTGGCGCCCCGGGCTATACAGGATGAAAAAGCGCCAAGCGGGTACCGCATCAGACCGGGGCGTGGTGATTACGTTGTTCTGACCCAGACATGTGATCTCGAAAATGAGAAGCTTCAGGAGGTCCTCCTGGCTGATATGCGAGATTATCAATCGGCCACCTATAGCACCGACAGAGCACGGTCCAGCGCCTTTCGCAAGGCCTTGATTCAAGGGTCAGACTGGGCTTACTTCCTCTTGCCCGAGTTTGAAGGGTCTCCCAGGTTGCCTTGGTCGATCGTGAATTTTCACTACTTGTTTCTTATCGACTTCAGCGCATGCACTAGGCAGGCAGAAATCCTAGGAAATCGGCTTCGACTGGTCCCGCCATACAAGGAGCATCTGGCCCAATCGTTTGGACGATATATGATGAGGATTGCCCTGCCGCATACGGCACATGCATTTGCTGCGGTAAAGCCTGCTGGTCGACCAAAATAAGCTGCGCTACTACTGTCCAGACAGACAGATCCTCCACGCGCATCCGAGGGTGGTACTGCCTACCTTTCGGGCGTTGCCGCCTTAACCTGGCGAGGCGACCACGCGCGCAGCGGTTGCTTCGCTGATGGTCTCGTTTCGTAACGGACAGTATGGCTGAGATTACACCTTGAGACGGAGCCCGCATTTTACGACGAAGCTCCCGATGTCTCAGATGTGACTTCCGTCACTTTGGCTAACTCGCTAAATGAGCGGATTTTAGAGCGTCTAATTGAGCGCACAGCGCTCGGCTGCCACCTGCATACCCACAGGTCAGCACAGCGTTTCGAACGGGATACTTACCATGGAGACGCTCTGCCGACTGAGCTAAGGGGGCTTG
>OBLW0100004820.1_pt1 | contig 10211 bp, 8 predicted proteins | sample 1520161 | NCBI WGS metagenome assembly OBLW01 (sample SAMEA3539309, study PRJEB22396) | soil metagenome | biome: tundra; feature: field; material: soil | place: USA | collected 2010-05 | depth 0.15 m | reverse complement strand
TCGTGCAGGGGTTCACCGGCAAGGAAGGCACATTCCACGCGCAGCAGGCCATCGCCTACGGCACCAAGGTGGTGGGCGGCGTGGTGCCCGGGCGGGGCGGCGCGACGCATCTGGATCTGCCGGTGTTCGACACCGTGGAGCAGGCCGTGCGCGCCACGGGCGCGAACGCTTCCGTGATTTTCGTGCCGCCGCCGTTTGCCGCGGATGCCATCATGGAGGCCGCCGATGCCGGCGTGCCGCTGGTGGTGGCGATCACCGAAGGCATTCCGGCGCTCGACATGGTGAAAGTGTGGGCCTTTCTGCGGGGCCGCGCGACGCGGCTGGTGGGTCCCAACTGCCCGGGCGTGATTTCGCCGGGCAAGTGCAAGATCGGCATCATGCCGGGACACATCCACCTGCAAGGGCACGTGGGCGTGGTCTCGCGCTCGGGCACGCTGACGTATGAGGCGGTGGGGCAGTTGACCGGATTGGGTATCGGCCAATCCACCTGCATCGGTATCGGCGGCGATCCCATCATCGGGACCACCTTTCTGGACGCGCTGAAGCTGTTCAACGAAGATCCCGGCACCGACGCCATCGTGATGATCGGCGAGATCGGCGGCAACGCGGAGGAGACGGCGGCGCGCTATGTGAGCGAGCACGTGCGCAAGCCGGTAGTGGGTTTCATCGCGGGACAGACAGCCCCGCCGGGCCGCAGAATGGGCCACGCGGGCGCCATCATTTCCGGCGGTTCGGGGGCGGCTGCGGACAAAATTCTGGCGATGCAGGAAGCCGGCATCGCGGTATGTTCGTCGCCCGCCGAAATTGGGGAAAAGATAAGGGGTTGTTTATGAGTGTGGAACGTACCTTTTCGATCGTCAAGCCCGATGCCGTGGAGTCCGGGCACGCCGGCGAGATCCTCGCCTGCCTGGAGCTGGAAGGCTTCAAGATTGTGGCTTTGCGCATGACGCGCCTGAGCAAGCTGCAGGCCGAGGGTTTCTACGCGGTGCATCGCGAGCGGCCGTTTTTCGCAAGCCTGGTGAAGTTCATGACGGAGGGGCCCATCATCGCGATGGCGCTCGAGCGCGAGGACGCCATCGCCAAGTTGCGGGAGTTGATGGGCGCGACTAATCCGGCGAATGCGGCGGAAGGGACCATTCGCAAGCGCTTCGCGGAATCCATCGAGCGCAACTGCATCCATGGTTCGGACGGGCCGGACACGGCGCGCGTGGAACTGGCGTATTTCTTCAGCACGCTGGATCTGTCGGGGAATTAGTGGAGCAGGCCGTGTGGGGCGGGCGTCCACGCCTGCTGCGGGTCTCCAGACCCGCCCTTTCTCCCAATGAGTTACCGCAGGTTATTGGCGGCGAGGCAGCCGCAGGCCGAGGGACTGCCCTACAAAGCGTTTCATCGCTTATTGCGATGACCCCGTGAGGGCCGCGCGCACCAGTTGACTGCGCCGCCGCACGCCCACCTTTCGAAAGATCTCCCGCAGGACTGCTTTCGCGGCGCCTTCCGATACTCCAAGCTGGCTGGCGATGGCCTTGTTCGTCAGTCCCTCGACGACTCCTTCGACCACCTGCCGCTCGCGCGGTGTCAGCAGGCTGTGCAGGTTGCGGCTCTCGCGTTCCACCGCCGGGCGAGCGAGATGTTGGAGAACCTCCAGATCGACCCAGGCTTCTCCCGCCGCGACCTGCCGGATGGCTCTCGGGAGACTGTCCAACGAGCTGTGCTTCCGAAAGACACCGGACGCCCCGGCGCGTATGGGCAGGAACAGGCCAGCCGTGTCTTTCTCGGACGCGAGCACCAGCACCCTTCCTTGATGCCCGGCCTTGCGGGCCGTAGAAATGAACTCGGCGGCCTGGGCCCCCACCGCATCGTAATCCAACAGCACAACATCGACAGGCGAACCGCTGAGGGCTTCCAAGCCTTCAGCCGCCGTGCCACACTCGGCGGCGATTTCGAAGTCGGGTTCCAATCGTAACTGGCGGCTAAGACTCTCCCGGACCAGAACGTAATCCACTAGCAGCAGTAGCCGGATGCGATCCATGATGTGTTTCGAGCGACCGTTAACACATTGTGAGGCATGTCCAGGCAGACACCCAGATCTTTGGCTTAAAGATAGGGTCATCGAGCCAAAAGATCGAGCTTCGAATATCGGAAGGTTCGCGAGTCACAACGGATGGTCACAATTGGCTGTCTAGAAAGATAGCCAGGGCTGTTGAAAGATACATAGCGTCTCCCGCGGCGGCTGTTCTAGATTGAAGTCTGCTGTCTCCAACCAATGATCCGCCGCATCGTCGATTTTGCCCTCAATAGCCGTTTTCTGGTCTTGGCGCTCGCGATTCTGCTATTCGCCTGGGGCGTCATCTCGTTCAAGAACTTGCCCATCGAGGCCTATCCGGACGTGGCCAACAACTACGTGCAGGTGATCACGCAATGGCCGGGCATAGCCGCGGAAGAGGTGGAGCAGCAGGTCACCATCCCCCTCGAGATCGTGATGAACGGCCTGCCGCACCTGACGCACCTGCGCTCGGTATCGCTGTTCGGGCTCTCCAGCCTCATGCTGGTTTTCGACGACGAATCGGAAAACGACTGGAACCGGCAGAAGGTACTGGAGCGCCTCGCCCAGGTCACCCTGCCCGCCGGTCTACAGCCGCAGATGGGCACGGACTACAGCCCGGTGGGCCAGATTATGTTCTATACGCTGACCAGCACCAATCCCGAGGTCGATGTGATGGATCTGAAGGCCCTTGAGGACTGGGTGCTGGAGAAGCAGTTCAAGTCCGTGCCGAACGTAGTGGACGTATCCAGCTTCGGCGGCCCAACCAAGGAATACCAGGTGCGGGTGGATCCGAACAAGCTCATTGCGTATGGCCTGAGCATCGGCGAGTTGGAACAGCAACTCTCCAGCAACAACGTGAACGCCGGTGGGAGCTTCATCCAAGCGGGATTGCAGCAAATCAACGTGCGCGCGGTGGGACTGGTGCACGCCGTTGGCGATATTGAGGACACCGTAATCAAGACCCAGAACGGAACGCCTTTGCGGATCGGCGACATCGGCGCCGTGGCGCAGGGACCCAAGATCCGGCTGGGGCAGTTTGCGAAGTCGATTCACCACGCCGACGGCAAAATCCTGGACAACGACGATGTGGTCTCGGGCATCGTTCTGTTGCGCAAAGGCGCGCGGGCCGACGAGACGCTGGACCTTATTCACAAGAAGATCGAGGAATTGAACGGCCACATCCTTCCCAAGGGAGTAAAGGTCGTTCCATTCCTGGACCGCAGCGATCTGGTGCATTACACCACGCACACGGTTCTGCACAACTTGACCGAGGGCATCATCCTGGTTTCGATTACTCTCTTCATGTTCCTGGGAAATGCCCGCGGCGCCCTGATCGTGGCTTTGACCATTCCCTTTTCGCTCCTGTTTGCGGCCATTTGCCTGGACCTTCGGCAGATTCCGGCGAACCTGCTGTCGCTGGGGGCGCTGGACTTCGGCATGGTGGTGGACGGCGCGGTGGTGATGGTGGAGAACATCGTCCGGCACCTGGGCCGCGCCAGCGACGGTTACAAATCGCCGATGGAGCGCATCCGCGAAGCCGCGCACGAGGTGCAGCGGCCGGTCTTTTACGCGATCGCCATCATCATCACGGCCTATCTCCCAATCTTCACCCTGCAATCCGTGGAGGGGCGCCTGTTCAAGCCGATGGCGTGGACCGTGGCATTTGCGCTGCTGGGTGCCCTGATCTTCTCCATGCTGTTGGCGCCGGTTCTTTCCAGCCTGCTGTTCCGCAAGAATGCGCGCGAGTGGCGCAACCCGGTGCTGACGCTGCTGACGGAAGGGTATCGCGTGGCTGTGCGTTGGGCTATCCATGCGCGCTGGCTCACCGTCGGCGCCGGATTGATCAGCGTGGCTGCCGTCGTCTACCTGGCAACCAGCGGTGTGATCGGCTCGGAGTTTCTGCCCCATCTCGACGAGGGCGCCATCTGGGTGCGGGGTACGCTAGCGCCAAGTACGGGGCCGGACGAAGGCGACCGCGTGGCGAACTGGGCGCGGTTGGTTTTGGCTTCCTTCCCCGAAGTCACCGTGACCACCAGCCAGGTGGGGCGCCCCGACGACGGCACGGACACGACCGGCTTTTTCAATACCGAGTACTTTGTCGACCTGAAACCCAAAGAGCAGTGGCGCCCAGTGTTTCATGAGAACAAGGACGAGCTCATTGGGGCCATGAATCGCGAACTGGAGAAAATGCCAGGCGTGATTTGGAACTTCTCCCAACCGATTGCGGACAACATGGAAGAGGCGGTTAGCGGCGTCAAGGGTCAGCTTGCCACCAAGATTTATGGGGACGACCTGGAGGTTCTGGAGGACAAGGGCGCGGAGGTGGTCGACGTAATGCGACAGGTCCGCGGCATCGAGGACCTCGGACTGTTTCGTGTAAGGGGGCAGCCGAACCTGAACTTCACCGTGGACCGCAAGCAGGCCGCCCGCTTTCAAATCAACGTAGTGGATGTGCAAGACGCCGTGCAGACGGCGGTAGGCGGCAACGCCGTGACGCAGGTGCTCGAAGGCGAGCAGCGGTTCGACTTGGTCATGCGCTATCTGCCGCAGTACCGCGATACACGCGAATCCATCGAGAACATTCGCCTGCTGGCGCCGTCCAACGAGCGCGTTTCGCTGGCACAACTATGCAAAATCGACACGCGCGACGGAGCCTCCGAAATCTATCGCGAGGGGAATTCGCGGTACGTGGCCATCAAGTACAGCGTGCGCGGTCGCGACCTGGGTGGCGCGGTCGAGGAGGCCATCCGGAAGGTGGATGAGAAGGTCAAGCTGCCGCAGGGATACACCGTAGGGTGGGAAGGCGAGTATCAGAGCGAGAAACGCTCCGAACGGCGGCTGTTAATTATTGTGCCCATTACGGTGCTCATCATCTTCATCATTCTTTACACCATGTTCCATTCGTTCAAGTGGGCCACGCTGATCCTGGCAAATGTGGCCATGGCGCGCATCGGCGGGCTGTTGGCGCTATTGGTGACGCACACCAACTTCAGCGTGTCTTCGGGCGTCGGATTTCTGGCGCTGTTTGGGGTGTCTGTGCAGACGGGCGTGATCATGCTGGAATACATGAATCAGCTTCGCGCCCGCGGGCGGACCATTGAAGACTCCGCGATCGAAGGAGCGGTTCTCAGGCTTCGCCCCATCATGATGACCATGCTGGTGGCGACACTGGGACTGTTGCCTGCCGCCCTTTCGCATGCCATCGGTTCCGATTCCCAGCGGCCGTTCGCCATCGTGATCGTGGGCGGCCTGATCGCGGACCTGGTGATGAGCATCTTCCTTCTGCCCACACTTTACGTGTGGGTTGCAGGGGATCGCGATGTGCTGCCGGAGGCGGAGTTGGATGAGGAGGTTTGAAAACTGGACTGCGCGACAATGGCCCAGGCTTCTTCTGCACGCGGGCTGGCTTTTGTTCGGGATAGCATGCCTGAATAGCGCGCGGCTCCCGGTTGAAACGTTGCTCGTCGGGCCGGCTATGATGGTCGCCGGAGTTGCCATGATCGAGTGGGATCGGCGAGAGTCACGCGCGCGGCAGGAGCGCGGCTTCGGGGACTCGGCCTCGCACTCAACCGCCCGCTCAATATAGCCTTCCCACAGCCCGTTTGCGCCTGCGTTAGGCGATACTATAGGCATGGCGACGAGTGTCACGGTAAGCCCTCAAATCGTGCGTGCCTGGTTCGACACGGTGCTGAACCCACTCATCCTGGCCCTAACCACCGAAGCAACCGTTCTGGAGCGCGGGAACCTCACCTGGAAGACGGAGGTACAGCGTCTCGCCTCGCTAGTGCCTGTACGGGAGCACCTGGTAGAGGAGGTCTACCCCAACCTTGACCAGATCCTTTCGTTGCACCCGGAGTTCAATGTCCCCATCGGCGAGCACGATCGTCGGCTCCCGCCACTTGCGCAGGCATGCGGGAGGTTGCAAGAGGCTCTGCTCGAAAGTAAGTTCCTGCGGCAAGCACTCGATCGGGTGATCTTGGAACGGCCGCCGGACAAGAGCAGCGCTCAATTCCTCGGAGGATTCGAACGCGGAGACCACCTAACGGTCATAACGGAGTGCATCATCAACTCCGTGGGCAAGCTTCCTGGCTACTACGAGACTGCGCCGATTTGGAACAAGCATCGCGACGAATTCGTGGCTGTGCTAAAAACGGTCGAGGTATCTCCGCTCTGGCAAGCCACGACGGAGGCGAGAGGTGCATTCGAGACGGCTGTCCGCGACTTGATCGACAAACTCAAGGCCTTCCGCAACGAACTCTCACTCTCAACCGGAGTGCCGATGGTGGACCGGCTCACCGGCCCGATCTGATGAACGTGCGGCCTTGAGGCGGAGATGCGTCCGATAGCCATCGACACAGGTCCGTTGCTGACCTATCTCGCGCTTCGATATTTGGACAGAAGCGACGCTCCCACAGCAAGGAGGAATCAGGTGCTCAAGGAAATCCGCCAAGGACACGCTTTCGGCGATACACAGCGAGAACAGTTTCTCAAGTTGATGAAGCGGCCCGTCTTCACTACCGCTCATGTCATTTCCGAAGCGCTGAATCTGCGAGGGAAGTCGGTGCTGAACCGGGAAAAGGAGGAGTTTCGGAGGAACAGTCTGGACGTTCTTACCAGCGGCTCCATTAGCGAGATACCTTGCCGAATAACGGATGTTTGCCTGGAACAAAACTTTCGCGAGCTGATCTGCCGGCATGGACTAACCGATGCCGGACTACTTTTTGTCGCATCCAAAAGGCGGGCGCTGGTACTGACGGATGACGCCCGCCTTTTCACCGCCTACTCCTCAAATCCAGGCTATGTGATCGAACTGCTTACCAACCATCTCCGCTAACCAGCCTAAGCCTTACCCAAGGTGCTGCGCGAGGAACGGAAGCCCCTGCACGCCGTAGAAGGAGTGGACGTCGTTGAAAACCTCCTGCTGGGCCAGCGATGCAGCGCCAAAAACCTCGTATACTTTCCGCACGCGCGCGAAGCTTTGCTTGCTGGCTTCGATCGGGAAGATATCATCCCGCATGCCCGATTCGACAAACAACGCGCGCGGGGCGATCAGACCCGCCACATCGTACATCTCGGCCCAATCGAGAATTCCGGGAACGTAATTGTCGATGCAGTGCGCGAGGCTCATCACGCTGTCGCGGAAGGTGTTGAGATAGCCGCTGATCATGGCGGCGCGAATGCGCGGTTCGAGCGCCGCTGAGAACGTAGTGACGGTGCCGCCTCCGGAGATACCCATACATCCCACGCGGCGCGCGTCGAGTTCCTTGCGGGTTTCGATCCAGTCGATGGCGCGCATTACGTCATAAACGCGCCATCCAAGCATAGTCTGGCCCAGCAGCAGCGCCGCGCCGGCGGAGGGCTGGCAGGCGGTGGCCTCCGCGCCTTTCTTGCGCGTGACGGGATCGCGGCGGCAGCCGAAGCCCAGCGGCTCGATGGCAACCGCGGCCATGCCGTGCTCCACCACCTGGATGGCGAAATCGTGTTGATAGCCGGGCTTGTCCGTGCGGTCGCGGCCTTCGGCATCGATACCTACGATGTCGTCCACGCCGCGCCCGTGGCCGGGCAGACAGATCGTAACGGGATAGGGCGGCGGGGAATTGCGCGGCGTCAGCAGGTAGCCGAGCACCAACAGGCCAGGCCGGCTTTCAAAGACGAACTTCTCGCGGCGAAAGGCGGGGAAGTCGCGCGTGTCCAGGGTTTGGGGCTGCAGCGCGGCGCGTTGCGAGGGAAAGCCGCCCAGGAGTCCGGCTATTTTGGCGCGCAACCGCTTCTGCCAGGCTTCCGCCTGTTTGCGGTTTTGCGCGCGGAAGGTGAGCCGCAAGGGCGCCGACTCATAGAGTTTACGGGTGTAGAGAACGGGGTCGAGCGCGCCGGCATCGACCCTGTCTTCAAAGCCCTCAAGCGGGCCGCTATATTTCTTCTGAGCGTTGTTCTGGGCCGTGCCGCGCGCCGCGGGTAACAGCGCCGCGCCTCCGGCGGCCGCCAGTTTGCCAAGTTCTCTGCGTGTCATGCGATCCGTTCCAGCTTGCTTTTCGAAGCGAGTTTGCGATACCAATTATATCCCGGAGGCTCGACGAAGAAACTTACGATACTGGCCGCGGCGCTGGCGTTGGCGGCTCCCGTTTTCGCCGCGGACGAAGCCGCGACGCTCGCCAAACATTGGCAGATATCCAAGGAGTTTACGCTAGCGGTGGCCGACGCGATGCCAGCCGCCGACTACAATTTCAAGCCGAATTAGCTAGTTGTGGGGCGGGCCTCCAGGCCTGCGCGGGTCCTCCAGGACCCGCTCCGAAAGTTGCGCCACCCATGTGTGAATCCGCCGGCTGAGGACGTCCAGCGGCAGCGCACCCGCGCCCAGCACCTCGTCGTGGAACGCCCGTATGCTGAACTTTTCCTTGAGCCGATCCTTAGCGTATTGGCGAAGCTTCAGTATCTCCAATTGGCCGATCTTGTAACTCAATGCCTGGCCCGGCCAAACCATGTAGCGGTCGGTCTCGGCCTGTACGGTGGGCTCGTCCAGCCCCGCGTGTTCATGGAAAAAGTCGACCACTTGCTGGCGGGTCCAGTGCTTGTAGTGGAAGCCGGTGTCCACCACCAGGCGAACCGCCCGCAGCATGTCGTCCTGCAGGTGGCCGTAGTAGCTGTATGTATCCTGGAAGAATCCGGCTTCTTTGCCCAAGCGCTCGGCATAGAGCGCCCAACCCTCGGTGTAGGCGCCGTAGAATTCATGCTGGCGGAATGGCGGCAAACTGGGCATCTCCTGTGCGATGGCAATTTGCAGGTGGTGCCCAGGCACGCCTTCGTGATACGCGGTAGTCTCCACGTCCGTCAGCAGCCGATTCTGGAAGTCGCCGGTGACCACCATGACGCGGGCGGGCCGGGAACCGTCCGGCGTGCCCTGCTCGTAATGCGTGGATGCCTCCTTCTCGCGAAACTCCTCCACCGGCATCACCTCTACCCTGCCTTTTGGCAGACGGCCGAACAGTTCCGGCAGCTTGGTGTACATTTGGTCGATGTATTTGCGCGTCAGGTCCAATATCTCCTGGCGCGAGTGCGCGTGCAGCTTCGGGTCCACGGCGATGGCCGCGTTGAAGTCCTTCAGACTCTTGTAGCCGAGTTGCTTGGCCACGCCGAGCATGCGCGCCTCGATCTCCGCCACCTGTGCCAGCCCGATTTCGTGGATCTCCCCCGATGTGAGATTGGTCGTGGTGCTCTGCTTGACGTCCAAGGCATACCGCGCTTCACCGTCCGGAAGAGCCCACTCGCCGGGTTCGGCACGGCCTTTCGGGGCATATTCGTTGCGCACAAAGTGAGCGAACCTTACATAGGCCGGCAAGACCGAGCCCCCGATCGCACTCAGTCCCTGGTCCCGCAAGCGATGCTGTTCGTCGTCCGCGAAGCTCTTTGGGAATTTGGCAAATGGCTGCGCCAACGGCGATTTCTCGGGTGCTTGCGCCGCGATGGCGTCCGCCTGCTCCACCACTTTGTCCAGCAGGAAGCGAGGCGGCATCAGTCCGTCTCTCATCCCGTGGCGCATCAGGGCAATGGTCTGATCGATCGCGCGGGACGCTTGGGTCAGCCGTGAAATGTAGTCGCGGTAGTCTTTCACGCTCTCGAAAGGCGCGAAGCTGGGCAGCATGGGTAAGAAGATATGGATACCGCCCATCTGGGATACCGGCATCTCCCAGGCCTTGAAACGGGCGCCCTCCAATTGCATTTCCAGATCGCGCACCATCAGTTCTTTGTTCAGCACCTCCTGGTCCGGGAAGCCGGTGCTGTCAATGGCCTCGAATCGCACCAGGAACTGGCGGGCTTCCTGCAGATCCTTCTCCACGGCTTCCTCGGAGAAGTCGCCGAGTTGGTCGTTCCAGCGCTTGTCGCCAAAGATAGTGGCTTCGATGGGACTCATGCGCATCCTGTAGTCCCACTGCTCCGCCAACAGGTCCGCCAGCGCTTTACGCCGCGCATCCAGGCCGGGCCGCGATTGACCGGCGCACAACAAAGGGCTGAGTAGGCTCAGGCCCAGGACAAAGACAAAGGACCAAGTGCGCATCTTCATTCCCCTCCAGAAATCATCATAGACTGTTCACTGTGTGGGGCAGACCATCGCTTTTTGTGGTCTGTTTGGGGGGGGCCTGCGGCCCGCGAAATTTCATGAAAAAAGGCT
>OBLW0100004819.1_pt1 | contig 10212 bp, 9 predicted proteins | sample 1520161 | NCBI WGS metagenome assembly OBLW01 (sample SAMEA3539309, study PRJEB22396) | soil metagenome | biome: tundra; feature: field; material: soil | place: USA | collected 2010-05 | depth 0.15 m | reverse complement strand
ATGTTGGGAGCCGGGAACCCATCACGCGGCGAGGCGGGCGCGCCAGAAGTGCTTAAGAAACTCGAGCTCTGCCACAACCCAATCTATGATTGCCGCAACCAGCGTAAGGTCGTTGCCATGCAGCGGGCCGAAGTGAGAGTGAACCACCAAAGCGCATAATTCCCCATATGAACCCGGATCAGGACGCTGCCAAAGCTGCGGTTCACCAGAACCAGTCCGAGATCGACCAATATCAACCACAGCAAAGGCGCGGGAGCAATAGCGCCCGCCAGCTGTTGGTCTGCCCAAGTCCATAACGGTCCGAGCCATCTGTGCGCCGCCATTGCGCTTCGTCAGTCGTCCGTCTGAGCCGTCCGCTGAAGCAGAGTCTGTGCCTTGAGAGACTCCTGAAGCAGCTGGCGCGATAACAGGTGACGGGCACCGCGATTATGGCGATGACGAATGCCATGATCAAAAGCATGGCCAACAGCCGGGGTAATCGCTACGAGTTCAGGAAGGGAGCGGCCACCTTCCAGCACAAATAACGGCGACGGCCAGCACAATCGACCGCAGCACCGGGAGTGTAGTGTCTCCCCGCGATGCATCGTGCATGGCTTCGAATTCCCGCATTGCAGATGTTTGGGTGCACTTCCGGGGCCGGAATTTCCCTGGTAAGTCAGGGGCTCTCCACAGCACGCGCCGCAGCCGGATCGCGCAACGCGTGCGTCAATTTGCTCAACACGTTTATCTGCGGCTGAATTGTTACATCCTTTTTCAGCGGCTAATCCCCTGCTACCCGCAAGTTGTTGGTAACTGAAAACACGCCGTGGACTCCGTTTGCGCGGATTTTAGCAACGTTGCTGTCGGCTTCGTTGTTGACGACGCCTTCGAGCGTGACGTGGCCGTTCCTGACGATGATGCGAATCGGCTTGATCACCGGCAACGCATATCGCTGCAGCGAACTATAACCATAGATCGCGCGATAAAGGGCAATCCGTAAGCGGTCGTCGAAAGGAGAAAGAGGGAGAACCTCGATATCGTTCACGACGCTCTCGACGCCTTCGATTCCTTTAACGGCATTTTCAGCGTCGGACTTGAGTGCAGGCTTCGTTACCTGACCCATCAAGGTGACGGTGCCGCCCTCGACGCGAAAATTAATGTTGTCGAAAACGTCGAAATACGGCAACGACAGGATTTCATGCCGCGCGTCTTTCGCGATTCGGCTCTCACCCTTGGGTGAATCGGATGCAGCAAGGGGCTGCGCAATTGCCGCTGCGAATATCGCGGTCAAAAACAAACCTCGAATCGTCATACGTTCTCCTTATTCGCTGGGCACTTCTTTCTGGAAGAGCCTCGCGAGCCAATATCGGAACACTACTCACGATTCCTGGTGCAATCCGGATACCGCACGAGGAAGAACCGAATGAACGGCGAGATTTGATTTATTGGTTCTTTTGGCGTTGCCCCTGCGCGATTCGACTCAGGAAAGGGCTCGGCGGCAAGCTGCGGCGCCAAATGACTTATTCCGCGAGGCGCCTGTACTTTCCCGCCGGTACGGCGTGCTGCTCGCCGCATCAGTCAACGAATGAGGTATTTTTGATGCCGATATAAAAGGGGATCTTCCCGATCGACTTTTCCGGCCTGCCTCGCTGCCAGCCGGAAGAGCCGTGCCGGCGCACTGGGATTACAACGCGTTCTCGGACTGGGTAGCTATCGGACCGCCTGGTCGTGGCTGCACAAATTACGGCGCGCGATGGTTCGGATCCGGTCGCGATCGGCTGGCGGGTTGGGTAGAAGTGGATAAGACCTGCCTTGGCAAGTCCGAAGCAGCCGTTCCAGGCAGAGGCGTTCGGGACAAGGCTTTGATTGTTATAGCGGCGCAGGCGGACGGAAGAGGCATTGGCCGAATTCCTATGCCAACACCCCTCTGCCGCCGGCCTCCATCCATTTTTCTTCAAGATTGCATCGAGGGGGCAGCACCGTTCATGCCGACGGCTGGCATGGCTACGCGGGATTGCAGAAGAAGGGACACGATCACGAGGTGACGCCGATACGGAAACGGCCGAAGTCCCCACTGTCTTGCCTCGGGTGTACGTGGTCGTCTCGCTTCTGAAGGTGGCTGGCCAGACACACACCAAGAGGCATGTCAAAGGCCAGCGGAGTACAAAGCGCCAAGCAGTTCACTTCCAGGGGGAAAGAAAAGATGGCGTCGATTCCAAGCGCTGCCTGCGGGTCGTAAGCTCCCCTTGCATCGAAGCCTTTGCCATTCAGAACTATTTCCCGGCCGTTCGGTTGGCGCTATGCTGCACGGCCTGATCCACGATTACGTAGAGGAGTTGATCCGGATCTTTCTTCGCCTGCCTCTTAATCCAGTTTCCCGCTTTAACGCCGGATTGCTCGTTTTCGGGGATGGCAAGACCTCGCTTTTGAGCGGAGATTTCGGTGAGGACCTTAACGATTTCAAAGAAGCCCTCCGGGGTCCTGCCTCCCAGTTTCCAAGCTTCTCTCACGGAACTTGTCACCGCCTGTTCCGTAGTCCATTCGTGGCTTGGCGCGGTTGTTGAGGCGGCGCTTGAAGCCGAAGCGGTCCCCTCCTGAGGCGCGGCAACCAAGAGGGTTCGGGGCGACGTTATTGCGCCCAGGAAAATCATTGGCACGAGCAAGTACGTAAGTTTCATTTCATGTCCTTCGGGATTCTGTATTTGCTTCGCAGTTAGCGACGCTCTCGCTTATTGCGGTCCTCATCCTCAGCGAGCTTTGCGCCGAGCGCTCCAATTCCGGCCCCCGCGGCGCCGCCGATGATTGTCCCCTTCAGGCCGCCTCCGAAGACTGCCCCCAAAACAGCTCCACCCACGCCACCGATGATGGCGCCTTTACCGGGGCCGATGCCGCCGCCCTGATCCGGGTGAGGGTGACGACGCTCGTCATCTCGCGAATAACGCTCGTAATCGCCTTGCCGGACTTGGCGATTCATACCTTGGTAGTAGGAATCGTGTCTGTCTCGCTGCCCGAATATCGGCGACGCCGATCCGAGCAATAGTGTGCCTGCCAGAAGAAGGCAGGCATATACCCTCCGCACACATCTTTTTTTCACACAACTCCCTGGAGCAACTGAACAGCCAATCCGCCAGGTCGAGATCATCACGGGAGAAGCACCGCTGCTGCAGTTTCCGATTCTGTCTACCATGTTCCCCATCGCAGAATAAAACCCGACGTAATTTCGATGGAATGCGAATAATCGATTCCGTCGAACCTCGAGTGCCACGAATGCGTGTACCCGAACGCCCCGACACGAATGCCAATCGCTGAATTCACGCGAACGTCCAGTCCCGCCGCGGCCGTTACGGCGAGGCCGGTGGCTTCGGTTACGTGTGTGTAGAGGAAGTGATCGCTGAAATCCAAAGGCTTTCCGGTCTGAGCAGCGAGGGCTTCTACCTGCGCTTTCTTCACTGGATCGATCTCCTCCCATGTCATCTTGCGCCCTCCCGCAAGGATCTGCGCATACGGATGCCATCGTTTCTCGGAATTCCATATCCGGCGAAGCCCGATCATCCACGTCAGCGAGTCCCCGCTGACGTTCGTTTGCAAGTGCAGCAGTTTGCATCCGTTGACATCTCCAACCAACTGCCAGTTTGGCGACAGGCGAAATGCTCCCGTGCCGCCTCCGCCGACGCAGATGCCGCGCCCGCCATCGCCGGGGATCTGCTGCAGCCTTGCTGTCGCCAGAAATTCAAACGAGGGAATAACCGGATATGCCCCGGCTGGCGGCGCGTGAGATGGCACGGGGTCGTGACGATCCCGATACCAGGGCAGCTTGCCCCCCATCAGGTTTGCGAGACTGCGGCTGGGGTTCAGCGCGCTGCGGGCGACTATTCGCACGTATCGATTCTCCGTATGACTCTCGATGCTGCGTACGAGACTCCGGTCGATCGCGTCTTCAGCGATCATCCAGCCGAGCCCGACGGCCGGCGAGACCACTTGATCCGCAAATCCCTGCTGCGGAAACGCGGCTTGCACGTTGCCGACACTCGCCTCGCTCAGCGGTCCAATCTCAAACTGCTCGCTGTATGCCAAGGCCCACGCAGCCGCCCGCAGTCGGCTCTTCCAGTACTGCCGGTTTCTGCCGAACACCGCGTCCCGATAGTCGCCATCGTTCTGGACAAAAATGAAGCCCGAGACAGCGCCCTGCATCGAGTGACCCACGTAATTAGTGGAAAAAGAGTCGCCATCAGCCCAACCGTGGAGATTCTCGAGCGAGTTCGCGTAACCACGGAAGAACGGCCGGTGCGGATGTCGCGTGCTCTCCTCGGTGGCATATCGGAACCCATGTTCGAGCCCAAGAAACTCGAAAGACTGCAGAAAAAGGTTACGCCAGTGGATACCCGGGGACGCGGGATCGGTATCCGGTGCGGGGCTGACTCCGGGAGCATCAGGTTCCTCTGAAGGCTGACTGCCCGCGCTTGGCGCTAAGGCCGGTTCCCCGTCACCGCCGCGGGCGCAGGACGGGATTACGAGCGTCAGAAGCAGGAGAAACGCAATTTGCGCGTGGAAGGAAGATACCGGCATGAACAACCAGCGATGCACGTCACGCTCCAGGTTTGGATCCCCCCGGGAACAGGGGACTTCCAGTACCTAATCGCAATCCTCGTTGAAATGTCTGCGGCGAGCCGCTCTTGAGCCTTTTCGCATGCTTCTTTGCGCGAATCCGCGCAGAGAAGAGGCAAAGCCGGGAAAAGCGCCCACGAAATGGAATGAACTGCCCTGGCGCATGGATTGCACCGTATAACCGCAGGGCCAAACGGAAGGAGCAAGGTCATGTTGAAAAGGATGTTGCTGCTAACTGCTTGTCTTGCGATGCTGTTCGTTCCATTCGGAGCCAGAGCGGACGATTGGAACAAGAAGACAACCCTCACGTTCAGCCAACCGGTGGAGCTTCCCGGAATTGTCTTACCGGCCGGCACGTATGTATTCAAGTTGGTGGATTTGCCAGGCGCACGCAACGTGGTTCAGGTATTCAACGCCGAAGAAAAACCACGTTTACGCCACCATTCTGGCGATTCCGCATTTGCACGCCACACCGCATGAAAAAACGTATATCGGATTCGATGAGCGCCCCTCCGGTGCGCCAATGGCAATACACGAATGGTTCTATCCAAGCCATGTTTCCGGCTTGGAATTCGTGTTTCCCAAGGCTCGTGCAGTGCAATTGGCTCGGGAAAGCGGCCAGCCGGTGCTCGCCGCTGAGGTGACGCCGGCCGAGACACCGGTCGAACTGCAAAATGAGCCGGTAGTCGAAGTGACGCCTGAGAACGAAGAAATACAGATCGCGGAGACTTTCGATCCGGCACTGCCGCTGTCCGGCAGAACGCCTTCGTCGGAGATAGCGTCACTGCCGGAAACTTTGCAGGCTTCGGCCAGTCCGCTTCCCATGATCGCGGTGGCAGGCTTTCTTTGTCTTGTCGTTGCGGGATCGATCAAAACCCTGACCTTGATCAGGGAAGAGCGGTAAATCGCTGGAGGAGGCTCGGCGCGTCGCGGGACGCGTCGGGAGCTCTTATGAGAATCATGACGCGGCGGGGGATTTCGAGTGGGCACGGGCTCATTTGGTGCTATCGCGCATTTTTCGCGGCCGTGAATGCTCCCCGATTCGAGCGCGCATCGTCGGTCCCGAAGGGTGTCGAGACTGTCGGCCCACCCCTGCCGCGGTCGTCCCCATCGGAAGGAACAGCGATCAGTCGCATGGGGATACCGCGACTGGGGCTGTCTGTGCTTGTCGCGGAAGGAACGAGTTCACATACGCTCCGCTTGGGAGCCGGACATATCCCTGGGACGGCATTTCCGGGTCAAACAGGCAACGTTGGCATAGCCGCCCACCGGGACACTTACTTTCGAAAACTCCAAAGTGTACGTACCGGAGATATCATCACGCTCACAACTCCCGCGAGTTCCTGGCGCTACGCCGTTGAATGGACGCAAGTTGTTCAGCCCACCGATACCGCAGTTCTCCACAGTGCCGGCAACCCAGTGCTGACGCTCGTTACCTGTTACCGGTTCTATTAAGTTGGGCGAGCCCCGCGGAGGTTTATCGTTCGCGCGAAAAGGCTTACGAGCGGGATCTCACCGTGAAGGAAGCAAGACATCGTTTATGCCGTTGAAAGAAGGATCAAACATGCCGACGGTCAAAGCATTGGCAATCTCGACTCTCTTCTCCATTGGAATGACGAGCGGACTTCCCGCATTTGCCCGAGTTGACAACGCGGATTCGTCATCCGTCTCAAAGCGCCTTGCCGTGGCGAAGTCGCTAACGCTGACTCTGAAGGCGGATGCGGCAGAACTAACCTCCTTCGCCGGAGGAAATAAAGACTGGGCCAGCCAGTTGGAAATGGTGCGTAAAATCTCGCAGGACGCGAGTAAGGCAAAAGAAACTTTGACGGAATTGCAGGAGATGCATGAAATTGCCTCGCCGGGTCAGTTGGTGATCATCCGTCGCGTAACACCTCTCCTCCGAGACTTGATCGACAATACGCGGTTGACTCTTCGACATCTGGAGGCCGGTCCGGGCGATGCCGACTCAGGTTCTCACATGGAGTACATGGTGGCGCATGAGGAAATCTCCAGGCATCTGTCGACTCTCATCGTCGAGCGATTGAACAAACGAAGAATCCGGGCAAAGGCGCAAGGCGTTGAGCCCTGAGGCCTGCTGGAAGTTGCTTGAGTCAATGCATAGGAACGGAGCAGCCATGTGGAATCCTTCATCTCCGATCCGGTGAAACCGCGAGCGCCGCAGCATAACAACACCGCGGAAGCCTCTGTCCCCGCTCCCTGACCGGATATAGCGTTCCCAGCGCTGCCTGCTCGACATTGCCGGACCATCAGAGATTCCCACCGCTCCACCACCGCGATAGCCGTATGGTCCTGCTTCTGCCCCAGTTCGACCCGGACATCGGACGGCAGGATATTTTCCTCCAATCCGAAATGATTTGAGAAAATTGCCCGCCCGCCGCACTTTCATCCCAGAAGCCCCCGGGCCGCTCTCCGGTCCGTGGTCGCCATCGCCCCTTATGAACACCAGTATCGTCATCGTCGAAGACGAAGGGTTGATTGCCCTCGATCTCAAAAAGAAACTGGAACAGGTCGGCTACACCATACCGCTGATTGCCGACAATGCCGCCGATGCCCTGGCGGGCGTTGAGACCCTTCTGCCGTCTCTGGTCCTGATGGACATCCGGCTGCGCGGTGCTCAGGACGGGATCGATACCGCGGATCAGATTCGGCGCCAATTCCATATCCCGGTGATGTTTGTCACCGCGCACGCCGATCACGACACTCTGGCGCGGGCCAAAATCACGGAGCCCTTCGGCTACATTGTTAAGCCGTTCCATAGTGTCGATTTCCGCGCGCAGATTGAAATGGCGCTGTGGAGGCACCAGATGGAGCAGAAGCTTCGCATCAGCGAGGCCTGGCTCTCGACGACGTTCCGGAATGTGGCCGACGCATTGATTGCCACCGACAGCGAGGGAAACATCGCCTTCATGAACAAACCAGCCGCCACATTGACCGGCTGGGACGAAGCGGAATCGAAAGGCAAGCCGCTCCTGGAAGTGTTTCAGGTGTTCGACCATGCGACTTCGCTGCCGGCGGTCCACCCGCTCAATACCATCTGGGACGGAATGGAGCTCGACACGGGGCCGCGCACCTTCAGACTCACGAAGCGGGGCGGTTCCGAATCGCTGCTCGTCGAGGCCGAACTCTCGGCTAATCGCGACGAGGGGTCGCTGCTCGGGGTCATCGTGGTTTTTCGCGATATCACCGCGCGTTTAAAGGCCGAAAAGCAGCAGCATCAGCTGCAGAAAATGAACTCCCTGGGGCTGATGGCGATTGGCTTGGGAACCGAACTGGCTGAATCTCACCGGCGAATGGACAACTCTCTGAAACAGTTGATCGCCCAGTCGCAGGGCTCGACGCTGCGTCTGCTCGGTGATGTCTTTCAGCTTTCCGCGTACCAGCAATCCGTAGTCGAGCACCTCATTACCCTGGGAAATACTCGCACCGGAAAGCCCGCCATGGTGGACCTGAACGCGATTGTGACCGAGCTCGAACGCAAGCTCGGCAAAGCTCTTGGTATCGGCCGGTCGCTGCAGCTGAAACTTCAGCCCGGCATTCCGATCATCCGGGCAGACCCGCGCGGTCTGCGGGAGAGCCTGTTCCGATTGCTTGCCGGTGCGCGGGACGCAATGCCGGATGGGGGCGAGGTCGAGATCTCGACGACCTCCATCGAGTCCGCGGACGGCCGGGTCGAGGCGCAGATAGCGATTCGGGACACCGGGAAGAGTATTCGCGCCAATGCCGCCGAGCGAGTCTTCGATCCCTACTATCAATCCCGCCCCGGGAAGGGAAATCCGGGACTGTCGCTCGCTCTCGTCTATCAGTTCGTCGCGCTGAGCGGCGGCGTTATCGAAGTGGAAAGTACTCCGGGAAGAGGAATGGCGTACCTGCTGAATTTCCCGGCGGCGGATCTGCCTGACGGTCCGCGGAATATCGATCGGGGTCCTTTAGCGGAGGCCGCATGAGAAGCCCTGGCTTCGCCGAAATCGATCCGCACGCCTGGCAGGTGGGAGGAGGGCGATGAGGGCAGACCGGAATCTGTCTGGCCCCGGTGACGGCGAAATGCCGGTCGAAATCGACCACAATCCGATCGCTGCCCCCGACGGGCAATTCGTGGCGGACTCCGTCATCGACATCACCGAACGCAAAAGAACGGACGAACGTTTTCAACTGGTGGTGGAAGCGGCGCCCAACGCCATGATCATGGTGGGAACCGATGGTCTGATTATTCTCGTCAACACCCAGACCGAGAAGCTCTTCGGCTATAGTCGCCAGGAACTTTTGGGGCAATCGATGGACATGCTGGTACCGGAGCGGTTCCGCGGCAATCACGGCAGTCACCGAAGCGGATTTTTCGCCGCGCCGTCCACCCGTTCGATGGGTGCGGGCCGGGACCTGTTTGGTTTGCTCAAAGACGGCAGCGAAGTACCCGTCGAAATCGGCCTGAACCCGATCGTTACCTCTGACGGGCAATTCGTGCTGGCCTCCGTCATCAACATCACCGAACGCAAGAGGACGGAGGCGCGTTTTCAGTTGGTCGTCGAAGCGGCGCCCAACGCCATGATCATGGTGGGAACCGGTGGTCTGATTACTCTCGTCAACACCCAGACCGAAAAACTCTTCGGGTACAGCCGCCAGGAACTGCTGGGGCAATCGATGGACATGCTGGTGCCGGAGCGGTTCCGCGCCAATCACGGCAGTCACCGAAGCGGATTTTTCGCCGCGCCGTCCACACGTTCGATGGGCGCGGGCCGGGACCTGTTTGGCCTGCGCAAAGACGGCAGCGAAGTTCCCGTCGAAATCGGCCTGAATCCGATCGTTACCTCCGACGGGCAATTCGTGCTGGCCTCTGTCATCGACATCACCGAACGCAGGAGAACGGAGGAGCGTTTTCAACTCCTGGTGGAAGCGTCTCCCAGCGCCATGATCATGGCAGGTGCCGACGGCCTGATTACCCTCGTAAACACCCAGACCGAGATCCTCTTCAGCTACGACCGCAGCGAACTGCTGGGGCAATCGATGGAGATGCTGCTGCCGGAGCGGTTCCGCTCGAAACACGGCGGTCACTTCCAGAGATTCTTCGCCGCGCCGGCCGCGCGGAAAGGCGCGGGCCGGGAGTTGTTTGGCCTGCGCAGAGACGGCAGTGAAATACTTGTCGAAATTAGCCTGAACTCAATCGCCACCGCCGACGGGCAATTCGTGCTGGCCTCAGTCACCGACATCACCGAACGAAAACGCGCCCAAGCCGAGTTGCAATCGAGAGCCGCGGAGATGGAAAGATTTACTTACACCGTTTCGCACGATCTCAAAAGCCCGCTCATCACCATAAAAAGCTACGTTGCAATGATTGATCAGGACCTCGGCGGCGGGAATATCGACCGCGCCCGCGCCGACCTCCACCGTGTCGCCAAAGCCGCCGACAAAATGAATCAGCTTCTGGAAGAGTTGCTGTCGCTGTCCCGCGTCGGCCGCGTGGTGAACGCGCCGGAGAAAATACTCGTCGGAGCGCTCGTTGAGGAAGCGCTGGAGTTAGTGGCTGGCAGCCTTAATAACGGGCATGTCCATGTCGAGGTGGCCCCCGATCTCCCCTCCGTGACCGTGGACCGCCGCAGAATCGTTGAGGTGCTG
>OBLW0100004818.1_pt1 | contig 10212 bp, 6 predicted proteins | sample 1520161 | NCBI WGS metagenome assembly OBLW01 (sample SAMEA3539309, study PRJEB22396) | soil metagenome | biome: tundra; feature: field; material: soil | place: USA | collected 2010-05 | depth 0.15 m | reverse complement strand
GCCGCGGATCGTCCTGCTCCGGACACGACATCGTCACCGCACCCCGCCAAGAATCCGGTGAGAACAGTGTGATCGCGACGATGTCGACGGGTCTCTAGTTGTTCTGCTCCACCTGAAGGACACTCGAACTGGCCGTTCACCGGAACTCGCCACTCACTCCAGAAGGCCGAAGGCGCCTGTGCGAGCGAGTCGATTCCGGCCGCCCTATCGCCCACGTGGCGGCCGAGGCGAACGTCAGTCGCGCGTGCCTGTCGAAGTGGTACGGCCGCTGGCGCGAGTACGGCGAGGCTGGCCTGTTCGACCAGTCCTCGCGGCCGCGGCGAAGCCCCAGCGCCATCGACGACAGCCTCGTCCAGGCCATCCTCGAAATGCGGCGCACCGAGAAGTGGGGCACCGCGAGGATCGCCGCGCACCTGACGGCCGACGGCATCGAGGTGTCGGCGGCCACCGTGCACCGCACGCTCGAACGCAACGGCCTTTCCCGGCTGCGTGATATGGATCCGCCGACCGGACAGCGCTCCCGTGAGGTCATCCGCTATGAGCACGAGCACCCCGGCGACATGGTCCACGTGGACATCAAGAAGGTCGGCCGGATCCCCACGGGCGGCGGCTGGGCCGTGCACGGCCGCGGTTCGGCCGCCGCGCTCGCCTCCAAGCGCAAGGGTGCGGGAACCGGTCGCGTCGGGAACGTCTGCCTGCACAGCGCCGTCGATGACCATTCCCGGCTCGCCTACACCGAGGTGCTCGCCGACGAGAAGGGCGCGACCGCGGCAGCGTTCTGGGCTCGGGCGGTGGCGTTCTTCGCCAGCTACGGCATCACCACGATCCGCCGGTGTCTGACCGACAACGGGTCCTGCTACCGCTCACGCGCTTGGGCGGACGCGCTGACAGCGACGAAGACGACTCACAAGCGCACGCGCCCGTACACCCCGAGGACGAACGGAAAGGTGGAGCGCTACAACGGCACGATGGCCCGCGAGTGGCTGCGCCGACGCCCGTACGAGAGCGAGGAAGACAGGACCGCGGCGCTCGCGGACTTCCTGAACTACTACAACCACGAGCGACCGCACTCGGCGCTCGGCTGGTTCCACCGGCCGCCCGGGCGCCGCAACCAGACGGGGCACAGGTTGAGCCTCAGGCTCCTCCGCAGAAGGCGCTGCCCGAGCAGCTCACCATCTTCGACACCTGAACCCCGTCAACAACCTCATGAAGCACTACAACTAGATCGCCGCCGACTTGAAGGGCGACGGCCTTCCCCTGTTCCGAGATCGTCCAATCCTGCGTCGCCCATACCTAACCTCGGTGGTCAGTACACCTAGGCTGCCGGAGCGGTTTCAGCATGAGTCAGACAAGCGACGGTCATGGCCAAATTCTGTTCCGCGCCAGTTCCGCGCATGGCCGTGGACACGGCGCCAGGCCGGAAGAGCTGGATCGGCCTGACCGCCACCGGATGACGTTGCCGCAGATCAGAAGGCCGTTCAGAATCCTGGCGCCTCAGTGAGCCTTGGGACCGGACCGCGTCGACGGTGTGACGGACCGTTCCCCTTGCACGCACCGGATGATCTTCGTTACCTAGGCTGACCTGGGACTACATGTGGTGGCAGGTGTTGGGTTCGAACCAACGTAGGCTAAGCCGACGGTTTTACAGACCGCTTGTCCTGATGTGCCTATATCGCCCTTGACCTGTGCATATGAGTTTGATAGTGATCTTCGCGGCAGACCCTGTCCGTTATATGTCCGTGCGCCCGGGCCTCGGGTGAGTGAATCCCCGGACAAGCACGGACAGCGTCCGCACAAGCTCACTACGCCGACCCCTAAGTCCCGAAGGCAGTCGGCAAGCATCCGCCAGGCCACGCCTCGTCAAGAGAATCGAGCGAGTCCGGTGCACGCTGTCTCACGTGCTGTCGGCTGATGCGAGCACGTCGTATCGCAGCGCCTCCTGGGGGATGGCCTTGCCAGAGCGGAGCAGGTCGGCTGCGGGTTCCCTGATCTGCTCTGGGAGCCAGGCGGTGAGCCGACGAGCGTCAGCGCTGGGGACTTCGCGGTCTGGGCGTGGAGGCTGGACGATGAGGAGCTTCCACAGCGGTTCCGCCGGTTCGGCTGGTATCCCAGCGGTCTCGGCGATCGCGCATGCTGTCGCGGCGATCGCTAGCCCTGCGGCGTCGAGGTCTCCGAGGTAGTCGAGACGGGTGACGGGAAACGGCAGCCTGGGAAGTGACTCGATGGGGGCCGTGTTGCGTCCTTGGACCCAGGCGACCGCGGCCCAGCGTGGGAGGGATTGGTCGCGCAGGAAGCGCAGCATGGTGCGGAAAGTCGCATGGTTCTCCACGCACACGATGGGTCCTGGCCCGGGCACGGTCGGGGTGACTAGTTCCCAGGTGAGGGGGGTGGGGACTCTTTCGCAGCGCAGGAGCGGGAATGTCAGCCGACCGGGACCCCACAGTTGCGCGCCACCGCGGGGGGGCGTGGAGTCGAAGGCTTTCTCATCGCGGATGAGTTCGTAGGCGCGTTCGGCGGCGGCGACGACGGGGACCTCTCCTCCGTTCGTGCTTCGGAGCCACGCGTTCACGGCGAGCAACAGCTCCCGCTGCGAGGCTGACAACCGCAATGTGGCGGCCCATCCGGCGAGTTCGTCCCGCAGCGGGACGCCGACATGGGTGAGCTGGGCCGCCGGGAGCCTGGTGGCTGGGATGGTCACGGACTTCGGCAATGTGGTCCGGCCGCGCAGCACCGTGGTGTTCCGGGCGGGAGTCCAGCGGCCTTCGGCCCAGCCGCGGCGGATGATGTCTGCGACCAGTTCGGGAACTTCGGCGGCGCTGAGGTGCGGGGCCTGGGCGCGGATCGCTACCGCCAAGTCGTCGGCGTGGCGGCGCCCGCCGCGACCGTCCGGGTCGAGGGCGGTGATGAGCGTGTCGAGGTCGATGGTGGTCATGCGCCGAGTACCGCGGTGACGTCTTTCTGGATCAGTAGCAGGTCGGTGATCTCGCGGGCCGTGTCGTCGATTACCACGACCTTTTCTTTGGATGAAGGCCTGGTCTTGCGGGCGAGGGCGATGGTGCGGTCGAACATTGACAGCGCGCCTTTGTCCTTGGGGGCTGCGGTGAATAGGAGCTGCAGGCCGAGCTGGTCGGCGGCGCGGCGCATGGTGCGGACGAACTGGTCGGCCGAGGCCTGGCCGAAGGGGTTGTCCAGCCACAGCCAGCCGGTGGCGGTGGCATCTCCGGCCGCGCGGACTCGCGTCATGGTCGCGTACAGGAGTACTCCGGCGGTGACCCGCTGCCCGCAGGAGAAGTTTTTCAGTTCGGCGACATCGACGCGGTCGAGGGACAGATCGGTGTGTGGTTTGAGCAGCCGGACCCGGAAGGGGGCGTCCACGAGCGCTCGCGCTGCGGCGAACAACAGCGATGGGGCGTCGGAGCGGGCGGCCCCCGGCGCGAGCAGCGAGTGCACGATGCGGGCGACCCGGTCTACGGCGACGGATTCGTCGTCGGGAACGTCGGCGTGATCGATTGCGACGAACCGGCGCTGTGACCAGTTCCCTAGCCCTTCAGGGAGCTGAGACTGATTTTGGTAGGCACGCAGCCGCTGGATCGCGGTCGCGGCCTGTATATGGAGAATCTTGGCGCAGGTGCGGACGTTCTGGTCGTGGCGTGCCAGGTCGTCGCGCAAGGACGTAGCGCGTTGCTCAAGTTGCTCGGCGAGCCGCTCCGCTTCGGCGGGTAGGTCACCTCCGGCGCGTAGGCGCATAATGAGGTCGATGACGCGGGTGTCGTCACCTTCTTCGACCTTGCGGGCGTGCGGGCCGTTGGCGTGCGCGCGGACCGTGCCTGCGGCGGCCTCCTGCGCCCGTTCGCTCGCGGAGAGGGCCTGGCTGGACTCGCGGACGTCGTCTTGTGCCGCGTTCATCTGGGCGATTAGCTCGTCTACGTCGTAGGCGCGCCGACCGGTGAGCGCTGGGTCGGCGAGGTAGCGCAAGGGTTTTGTCGCGGCGTCCAGCAGTTTTATGGCGTGGTCGGCCTGCTTAGTGGCTTCTGCTGCTTTGGTGGCGGCTCGTTCTTCGGCGCGCTGGGTTTCCAGGAGCTGGGTGGCGCGTTCGTCGAGTTGTTCGGCGACCCGTTCGGCTTCGGATGGTGTGGTGACGTCCTGGTCGGCGGGGAAGCCGTCAATGTCTGGGGAGGAGCGGTCGGTGGAGCGGTCCTCGGCGCGCCGCTGGTATTCGGCGTCGGCTGTTTCGGCTGCCACCTCCGCTTTCGCGTAGCGCTCGCGGCCGTCTGCTTCGAGTTCTCTTGCTTCGCGTAGCGACTCGCTCAGCGCGACTGGGTGGCGGGCGCCATCGCCGGTGGCGAGGTGTTCCGCGAGTTGCCGCCGCGCTGGGTCGGTGTCGAGCCTGGCGTTGAGGTCCGCCCGCTTCCTGCGGGCATCGCTGAGCTGTTGGTGCAGCTGGGGGTCGATGGCCGCGTCTCGCAGAGCCGCTTCGATGCTTGCGAGCCGAGCCCGGATGGTGGTTTCGTCGTCCGCCGGCAGCGGCCCGTCGGCGACGGGTGAGAGCCCGCCGATGCGCAGGGCCTCAGCGGCGTCGTCGCGACGGCGTTTGTGGTCGCGGACCAGTTCGCTGGCGGTCTCGGCCTTCGCGGCGAGTGGTGGTTTGCGTTTGTCGAGTTCATCTTTGTGCCGCTTGGTGTCTGACACTGCCTGGCGGAGGCTGGGCAGCTGTTCCCGGGCAGAGGCGAGCGCGGCTTCCGCAGTAACGGCCGGGGCCAGCAGGCGGCGGGTTTCGGCTACCTGGTTGAGGGTCTGCTGGGCGGTGTCGCTATCGCGGGTGTGCTCATCGTGCTGCTGTGTTAGGCGAGTGAGCTTGCCGTCGGCGGCCTCGGCTTCGGCCTCAGCCTCCTGTTTCCTGGTTCGCGCGGCACGAATCTTGTCTTCCAGACTGGGGCGTGGGTCGGTGGGGAGGTCGATCCAGAGCTGGTTCAGCGCGGCGAGCACCTCGCGGGCGTTGCTCGCGCGCAGGGCCGCGGCCTGCTGGCGGCGGTGGGCGTCTTCCGCGGCTTGGGCGGCAGCGGTGACCATCGCGGTTGCCGCATGGCGGTCGAAGGTTCCCGGGTGCGGCAGGAGTATCTCGCCGCGTGTGCCGTCCTGGCCGTCCGTCCTGTCACGGGTTTTCAGGGCGGCGCGTGTATCGGTTACCGCGCCGACCCAGATGGCTGTGTCGAGTGGGGCTGCGCTGACCGCTTCGGCCGCCTGGCCGAGCATGGTGGGGGTGCCGATGACGATGCCGGAGGCGATCTCCGGTCGCGCTCTGGCGAAGGCGGCGGCATCGCTGGGGGTCATGGTGTCGGCGAGCCACCGCCATCCGGGCCAGGCTGGCACCTCGGCGTCGTCCTGGCATCGGCGGACCGCGTCCTCAATGAGCTCGGCGGCGGGGAGCAGGCCGTCGCTGCCCACAGCGTTTATGGTGCGCTGCGCGGCTGCGGCGACGTCGCGCGCCCGGGTGGCCTCGGCGTCGGAGGTCTCTGCGCTTTGGCACAGGGCGTCGGTGATCGCGGTCCGCACAAGCCATGGGTCTGTGCCTATGTCGCCGACGACGGCGAGGAGGCGTTCATCGTGGGCGAGAGCGTGGACGCGGCTGTTCACCTCGCGCAGGTGCCGTTCGCCCTGGGACACGTCGCGGCTAGCGTCTTCGGCGCGCAGTCGCGCCGAAGCCAGGGCCTTCTGCTTGTCACGGATCTGGGTGCCGATCGATTCGAGTTTCTTCTCGGCGGCCTGGTGTACCTGGCTTGCCGCTTTGGCCTGTTCGGCAAGGTGGGTGTCGTGTACGGCGGGGCCAGTGTCTTCGGGGAGCAACCCTGCTGCCGTCGCGTCGGTGATGGTCTGCTCCGACGCCGCAGCGTCTTCCTGTGCTTTGCGCAGTTTTTCTGCGGCGGTCGCGTGCGCGGCTACGGCCTGCTGCAGATCCGCTTCGAGGCCCTTCAGTTCGTCCTCCGTGTCGCGGAGGAACTGGCTCGCGGCGTTGAGGTCGCTGGCGGCGCGGTCCCGGTGGTGGGTGAGGAGGCGGGCGAGGTCGTGGCGGTGGCGAGATTCCTCCTCGCGTAGTTCCGAGGTTTCCTTCTCGGCCGCCTCCAGCTGGCCGCTCAGCCGGATGACCTCGCTCCTCGCCTTGTTCGCAGCAATCACGTCGGGGACGGCTTGCCAGGCCGCCAGGTTGCGTGCCGCCTCATCGCGGGCATTCCTAAGTTCGCCGGCGGTGGCTTTCGCCGCGTCGGCGCGCAGTTTCGCCGCCCGCACCTGCATGCGCAGCCGGTGCGCCTGCGCGCGGCGCAGCGTGGCGGTGGCTTCGCGGCGGCGCCTGTCGTGTTCGGCGTACCTGGTCTCGGCTCTGTCTTTCTCCACTGACAGCGCGCCACTGGTGAGGTCCGAGTCAGCGACGGCGGCGGCGGCCCGCACCTCTGCCGTGGCGGCAGCGCGACGGTTTGCCGTGACCTGCTCGTGTGCGATTGCCAGTTTCAGCAACGGGTCGATGACCCGTTCCCACAGCGCGAGTTCGTCGGTCCAGCCTGGCCGTGCCTTCGCGTTGGCTCGCAGGGCGTCGATACTGCGGGTGATCTGATCACCGGTCGATGTCTGGGTGATCGCGCCGATCAGCCACTTGACGAAGTCGTCTGAGTCGCCGAACCGCATGACGTTGTCCACGCCGCCTTCGGAAGCGTTCATGGCCGCCTGGAACCTGATCTGTTCGAGATCGATCCCGGCGGCCACCAGCCACTGCTGCCATTGCGTCTGGTGGTCGGAGGGAAGATGGGATGGCAGGGCCCCGCCTCCGGGCGCGACAGCGCGCACAGCATCCACGAACTGGGCGCGGGTCGCCCATCGGCCGGATTCGGTTCGGAACGGCAGATCGCCGATGCTCGGGCCATGCGGGCTGGCCACCCATCCGTAGAAGTCCCGGCGGAGCCGTGAGGGGTTGTCCAGGTCCTGGGTACCGCCGTCGGGCCAGTCGGCGACCATGCCCATGACGATGCGCTGCAGCTCCCCGTTGACCTGGCGGGTGGCCTGTTCGACGATGTGGCATACATTCCCGGAGTACACCAGGCGGGCCAGCGACCGGTCGGAGTCGCCGCGGACGAAATCGCGAAGGTTGGGCAGGTACAGCGCGAACCGCAGCGCGGTGATCGTGGTCTTGCCGGTGCCGTTGTCCGCCCACAACGCGGCGTGCCCGGTGGGCTCGACTGGGTCAGACCAGTTGATGTCCAGCCCTTCCAGGCGGGACTCGGGGTACCCGGCGCCTGCGAGGTAGGTGCGTTCCAGCCGCCACCCGGTCTGCATCAGGCTTGCTCCTCGTCATCCAGGCCGCCTGCGGGCGGCTGATCATGTGATGGCGATCCGGTGATCGTCTGCCACACCAGGGGTCCGCCACCTGCCGCGACGTGGGCGCGGAACCTGTCGGTGGACCGCCACACCCTCAGCTCAGGCCGCGGTGGCGGCGCTGTTCTATCCGTGACGATCAGGCCGAAGTCGGCCAGCATGACAAGGACGTCCTCGCACATCTTCACGGTGCAGTGTCGCTTGAGATTGCCGTTGGGGGTTTCTTCGGCCTGCTTGCGCTGGGCGTACTCCTGCCAGGCTTGGCCGAGGCCACCTTCGAGTTCGGTCTCTCTGGCGGCGATGGATGCGCCGTGTTCGCGGATGAGCCGGTCGGCGTCGATGGCGGTGACCCTGCGGGTGCCGGGTTCGCGCACAGCCCGTGCGTTCGGGTAGCACCAGGCGGCCACCCCGCCCAACGCGAGGCCATAGATCATCCGGTCGGCGGTACCGCCGATCCGCAGCCAGCGCTGGGTGTCGGCGACCGCGAGTGGTGAGTCGGGCTCGGCGGTGAGCACCAGCCCGGCGATGCGGTCCGCGGCGAGCACCCGCACACCGAGTGCGGCGGCGGTCTCGTCGAAGCAGGACCGCAGGTCTGGGTCGGCTTGGTAGCGGTCCAGGAGCCGACTGTAGGTGTCGTGCCGGGCTGGGGAGAGGGTGTGGTCGAGCCCGTAACGCAGTAGCAAGCCGGCATCGCGGGCGTCATCACGAACGGTCATCTTCGGCGCCCCTCCTGTGGACGAGCAGGTCAGGAATGTCAAGGTCGGGCAACGCGACTCGTGAGCCGTCATCCACCGCCCACCACGGGCCGTCATCACCGGGAATGCCGTCGGGCTGCCACAGCATCATCGCGTCCAGGCACAGCAGCAGCCGTAGCAGCCTGCGTGCGGTTTCGCGAGCTCCGGCCAGTACGGTGAGGGTGGCGACGACTGATACGTCTTCGTGGTCGAACAACTCATCGGCGTCGCCGAGCAGGTCGCCCAGCCGGGCCTTGCCGCCCGGCGGGATCCGCCGGGCCCGCAGGGCCTCCGCCACGTCGTGGAACTGCTCGGGGAACTGTTCATACACGCCGTCGGTGTCTTCCAGCGGCTCAATGTCCGCCAGCCGGCCGTCCGGGTCAGGGGCTTGCCTGGAGGGCGCGGTGAAACGGTCGGTGAGCGCGGTGAAGTTCAGCAGTACGTGTGGGGTGGCCGGGGACAGGTCGTGACCGCGTGGCAGGTCATAACCACCGAGCAGGGCTGATAGCACGTCCGCGGTGGGGTCGATCTCGGTTGGGGGCACGGCGGTGAACGCCTGGGCTGCCTGGGCGTCGCGCCAGCGTGGGGTGGCACTGACCACATCGGTCTGCAGTCCCGCAAGAGTCTCGACTGCGTCACTGAGCCGAGAAGACGCCCGCGTGAGCTGGCGGACCGCGATTGGGTCCTGTTCTTCGGAGGCGTCGGCGCGCAGGTTCTCCAAGTGGCGGAGGAAGGTGCCGTCCACGTGGATTCGCCGGTCCAGATGCGCCGCTGCGGCGGTCAGTTCGGGCCGCAGAGTGCGCAAGTAGTCGACCCGGGTGACGTCACGTTCAGCTTCGGCGATCATGCGGCGTACGTTCGCGGCGTAGGCACGTGAGAGGGTGAGCGCGTCTTCGGCGGAGTCGATCGCGGCGTCCAGTCGGCCGCTGTCGGCCTGGGCTTGCATAACGGCGATGACTGCTTCGTGTTCGTCTTCCAGCGACCGGTTGGTCGCGATGAGCAGCAGGGCGACCGCGGTGTTGTCCACGTTGACGTGAAGGGATGACCCGTCAGCCCCAAGAGTTTCATACAAGATGCGGACCAGCTGGGTCGCGGTCTGCCAGCCGTCTTCAGGGTTGGCGTAGCCGACGGGGAAGTATGGTGTCGGCTCGTCGTGGCGCAGGAGGTGATCGAGGACATGGGCCGCGACATGCGTGTGCTCTTGCGCGGGGCGCCCATGGGCCATCGCGGACGCAGCCCGGGCCATCTCAGTGAGGACCATAGAGCGTGGTGCCCCGAGGTTGCCGTCCAGGCCTGATGACAACGCGACGACATCCACGGTCAACTGGATCATCGCAATGAAGTCATAGGCGGACCAGACCACCTCTGAGGGGTTGCGTGCCCTGTTGAGGTGCAGGTCGAAGATCGGCGACAGGTGGGCTAGCACCCGGCGGCGGCGGGCCGCCGTGCCCGCGAGCGGCGCGCCGCCCGCCGTTGTACTCACCGTCTTGCCCCCAAGGCGGCTAAGACTCCATCCCGCGAGGGGCCGCAGCCAGTGACAGGGCGGGAGGCGTGCGCATACGCGTCCCGTGTCCGTCGCCGCTTCGGGCGGCCCAGGCGTGAGCACGCTGCGTTCACACCGTTGACGGTACGCGCCGAGACTGACATTCTCCGGCTAGAGCGGATGCATCCCACCCACCGCGTCGGCGAGTGACGCGGGAGTGGCTGTTGTGCCCACTGTGCCATCGTCTCCAGCGTTCCAGCGACGGATACTTCACACGCGCCACGTAGCTGCCGTAAGCGATTTGGTCCATGCTCTTCGCCGCGGTCAGCGCCCTAAAATAGACATCCTGGTCGGTGTATCCGGATGGGCTACTGGCTGCAACGATCACGGCCGCGCAGTAGAAGACGCGGGCGATGCTCGCACGCAGCGAGAGCGGCCGACGCGAGACGATGCGCAGGGACTGCGCCCGGATGCCAAGCCGCCGCCAGCGCGACGCGTCTTACGTGCAGATCAAGCGGAGTCAGTCGGCTGGCAGCAGGGTGAGCCGCTCTCCTTTGCGCAGGTGCCGGGGTGCGACGACGAGGAAGTCGCGGCGGTCGAGGGCTGCGACCTCGCGGACGTCGAGCCGTTCGG
>OBLW0100004817.1_pt1 | contig 10214 bp, 13 predicted proteins | sample 1520161 | NCBI WGS metagenome assembly OBLW01 (sample SAMEA3539309, study PRJEB22396) | soil metagenome | biome: tundra; feature: field; material: soil | place: USA | collected 2010-05 | depth 0.15 m | reverse complement strand
GAGATGCCTAAGTGACTGGAGTTCAGACGTGTGCTCTTCCGATCTGGTGTGAAAAGACGCCGCCCCCCACCCGCGCCGAGCCACGCCCCCAAAGGCCCCGACGACCGCGCGAATTTCACACCAAACCCCGAGCGAGCAACCGGCGAGTGAATCATTTTACGCTGTAGCGCACGCTTCTGACATATGCCGTCGCCGCTTCCCCGCCCGAGAAGACGAGCTCCGCCACCACGTACAGCCGCGCGGAATCCGCGCGGACAAAGCGGGCCAGAGGGTACCGATAAGTCTGCCACTCAGAGCCCAGGGTCTCCTCGACCTTCACCTCCGAGCCGTTGTCCGGTTGCGCATTCGATTTGATCCCCACGTACACTTTTTCGCCGCCCACGCCGCCGCGCATCTCCAAGACCAAATATTTGTACCGCGACAAATCTAATCCAGGACGGGGGGGATCTACTGGTGGACCAACTGTGATAAACACGGCGCCCCACTTTTGCCTTGCCGGATAGGAGAGGCGGAAACCACTCTCCTCATCCTTCAGCCAATCTGTTTGATTCTTATCGGTGTTCACACCCATGTCGAAGCCCTCGGTCAACTTGTTGCCGACGAGGACTTCCTTAGCGTCTTGTGCTAGCACAATCCCGACCGTCGCCAGCACCCCAATGAATAGTCTGCGTTTCATTTCTGCCTCCTACTCTTAGTCGAAATAAAGTAGCCGTGGATGGTTGAAGCTCGGCCACACGAGTGCCTAACAAACATCAACACACTCAGAGGAAGACCCTCAAGATAGCCTCCGTACGTGCCCAGAACGATGTGCTTTATGGCGCGCATGTATTTCCAACCGACGACGGCAAAGCACCGCACCCCCAGTTCTAGGTAAGCGATAAAGTGCCGCGCAGGCCAATAAGGTGAACTTGCCACACGGGACAAGAAACTCCGCACGCTTGTTGGCGGGCCACGCCTGGGCTTACCAGGTCTTGCAGTACCTTTCCGCCTCTCTTCTTTGCCAGATGGTTCATGCATGAGTAGGGAGGTGGCGCATGCTGCTCCGGATCAGCAATGGGTGTGACGATTGGCAAGACGGTCAATCGATTACATTTAGCGGATGTTCATATTCGAATTCACGGAACGAGAATCCACATCCTCTGTGGAAGCCGCAGCGTCTGTTCGAGGCTTATCCGGCTGCGTAGCGGGAAAAACGACGCTCAAGCTATGGAAGACGGGATAGAGCCCCTCTTGGAGGCGGGGGCGCAGTCCCCGAGGCAATGCTTACCACCGAAGTGAGCGGCCCCATCCCTCAGGAGCGGGAACCACGGCCCGTTCATCTGGCAGACGTGGTGAGCGAGTCCAAACCACCGGTATGGACAACGACAATTCCGGGACGGATGCTTGGGCAGATGCCGGAAAGGTAGGCTGCCGCGGACAAGCCGAGGGGACATTCCACAGCACTAGTACTAGTTTTGCCGCCTTGGCTCCCTCTAAGAAGCGTGCATCAGTAGAAGTAACCCTCGCAATGCCGTCTTCGGTCCCGGTCTGGCGACCGTCGTTGGCAGCCTCTAAGGCACCCCAGTGGCCGCGATGTAGAGAACCGCTCAGTATATTGCGGGCACGGACGTGAACGTCCCGTATGGACTAAACCGCAGCCCCAAACCAGCGATCCCGCCAGTTGCCGCGCTTTGAAACTGGACAATTCCGCGATTGCCAGCCGTGAGCGAGATTTGAGTTGGCAGAACAAACGACGTGTGGCCATTTCCAGGGACGGTGATCGTCTGCGTGCCAAGCTGATTGCCGCTATCATCCCAAATGGTTGCCGTAATGCTCGCAGACGTTGTTGCCAAGTTCGTCAGAGCAACGCCCATAACGAACCCAACACTGTTGTCGTACGGCAGCGTGATCGTGGAAGGGAATTGGGTTTGAAGAGGGACGGTACCTTCTGAGACTGGGCTGTTTGGGCTGCTTGTCCGAAAAATCGCGAAGCCGTCGACCGGCGGTCCTGTACTGCTCACGTCCGCCCATCCTACAACCGTAGATGCCAACTGGCCGGTAGTGATAAGCAAAGTAGCATTCGGGTTTATAGTTGCGCCCACGGATGCTGTAATGATCGCTTGTGTTGCACCCTGGTAACTTGCCGTGACCGGCAGACTTAACGCACTTCCATCGTCATTGTGAAACCCTACCGTCACCGGGACCGCCGTGGACGAAGTGTTGACGAGAGTAATGACAGTCACCCACCCCCCGCCGGCGGCGATGTGGGAAAGAACGCCGGATCGAGAGCTAACCGGCACCGCCGGAAGAGTCGAGTAACTAATCGTTCGCACCTTTACCGTCTGAGCTTGAAACCCACCGGCAAAAACAAACTCACAGGGCACGTAGATATTCTTCAAATTCGCTCGGACGAAACTGGATAAGGGAATAGAGTGGACGACCCAGTTCCCAGTGACCGGCAACGTGACCTTGGTTTCAGTACCATCGTCGGGTTGGGTTGCGTCTTTGATCCCGATGGCGATCGTCGTTCCGGGATCGCCGGTGATCTCAACGATCAGCGTCTGGTACATCGATAGGTCAAGACCTGGTCGTGGGAATGTAGAAAGACTCGGTCCGTTGGTGATAAACATAGCACACCATGCCTGGGCGGCGGGACAAACCATCTTCAAGTCGCCCGGGGTTGGAGGCGGTGGCTCTTGTGTTAACCAGTTTGTCAGTCCACCGGATGTGTTAATTCCAAGGCTCAGACCAGATGCCAGCTGAGTACCGGCGAGCACATTCAACTGCTGCGAGTTTTGGGCAGACAGAGACGCCGTGATTAACAACATCGCGGCGGCCTTGCCGAAGGATACCTTTAACATTTTCATATCGTGTTACTCCTCTTGAGGCAAATTCACGTCATTAACACTAAGCCCAACGAGAGAAAACATGCTCCCTCACGGTTGTCGGCGGCAGCGGAGGCGGCTTACCCTGCCACTACCGGACAGGCCAGGTCCGCTGCCAACGGCAATAAGAAAGGCGCACGTCCGATCGCATAGTGCCCTCCTCGATTCGGAGCTGCGGGCCGGGCGTATGAACGCCGATGCCGGTCGCCCGCGCCCGCGGCCCTATTGCACCGTGATAGAGACGCCAGTCTGCGTGGAGTTTGAACCATTCGTAATCACCAAAGCCTGATCGCCGGCGGAGATGGTCGTCGGGACCGTTATATTGAACTGGTAAAGGCCGGACCCGGTCAGCCCGGCAAAGCCGATTGCGGCGGTGACATTGCCGATGCGTGCCTGCCAACTGCTGGCATTAGCCAAGGGAACAGCGGCCTGGATCAACTGATCTTGAATAGTGGCTGGGTTAGTGGGGCCGAAGCCGGTCCCGTAAACCGCTATCACCTCGCCTCGCGCCGCAGGCGTGCTTGGGACAGACGGCCCGAACAGGCCCGCCTTTCCGACTAGAGAACCATCGACATGCTCGGCCGCCGCGTACTTGTTCGACGGGTCTATCACAAAGAGCGACGGAAAGATCGATTGAACCGTTACCGGGAACGGCAAACTGGTCCCCACCGTGTTGGTGACGGTCAGATACGTCGATCCTGGAGCGAGATCTCCGAACGGTAGTGTGTTGATCTGTCCGGCGCTGATGTAATCAAGCGGCATGCTGCGTTCGCCAACCTGGATACCGACGCCGTCCAGGCCAGTTGGCAAAACGGAACCCTGGAAATCGCCGTTGTTCCAGGCGCGGGTCGTTGAGGAGAGGTTCGTACCTCCAACGTATGTCCAGCCGCCGGCAACGAGACCGCTTTGATAACTGGCGGCGCTTTCTACTGCTGCGACCGTGGGCGCCGTCGCCGTCGTGTACCGGACGGTGCGAACGTAGGCCGTCCAGGGCGAATTGGTGTCCCACACGAACTCGCACACGAGGTACAGCCTGTTGATGGCGCTGGGGCTGAAACTGCTCAGAGGAATGGCGTAGGTTCGCCAATCGGTCGTCAGAAGAACGCGGACCTTCGTCTCCGTACCATCATCCAGGTGAGTGTTGTCCTTGACGCCAATCGTGATGGTTTTCGTTGAGTCCCCGCGCAACTCCACAAGCAATGTGGAGTACGACGACGTATCGATACCCGGTCTGGGGAAGCCGCTGAGTGTAGGCCCGTAGGAGAGCCACATGGCGCACCAAGCCTGATTGGGAGGACAACTCATCTTCTGTGAGTTATCGGCTGGATTCGGGTTCACCCAGTTCGTGATTCCCGCGGAACTGTTGACCCCCTCATCAAAGCCCGGCGTCAACTGGCCTTGGAGCATAACATCTTTGTTTTGTGAGGATTGTGCACCGGCACTCGACTGAACGAGGAGCCGCAACGCCACCGCCGCTAGAACTACCCAGGTACCTTGCATTTGTCTTCTCCTTTTGCTGAATGCTTTTCCGTGCCACTACTGATGTGTACTGTCGCCTCTCGGTATTTCAAGCTGGGAGATTCCCTTAGGCGCCATCTGTGAAATATTGTGCGCCGCCAGCACACACCCGCTAGTAGGGGGGTGACCAGCCGAGGTGCGCCTGCGAACCCCCTACTAGGAACTCTGGGCTTTAGAGCCGGTGAACCCTGATAATATGCTACGCGCCCGGTGGGTGCGGATTTCTTGAGGCTGTATAGGAGCACAAATGTGGAATAGCCGAAAGCCAGGCCTGATGTGGATTCTCTTTTTTGGCGGCGCCGGGCGTTGCCCACTGAGACAATCGATGGCCCTTACCAGGGGTACGAGTACAACAGCCGCGCGGCGGCGTTGCTTTCCTCAGCTCGATCCACCACAAATTCCAACGGCATCATTCCATGAACGAAAATCAGAATATCGTCACGGTCGGCTTGAGCACGGGGTTCTGATCCGGCGGAGACACATGCGAACCATAAGACGGGTATTGATATTCCTCATCCTCCTGACGGCGGTCGGAACAACGCGGGCGCAGCCCCCGTGGAAACTCATTTGGAGTGACGAGTTCAACGGACCCGCCGACTCGACACCAGACCCCACGAAATGGACTTACGATCTAGGAAACAATAACGGCTGGGGAAACCAGGAATTGGAGGTCTATACTAATTCGCCTGAGAACTCCCACATGAACGGAAATGGGCACCTGGCCATTCATGTCGAATCCGCATCAAGCGGGTACACATCGGCTCGTCTTAAGACCCAGGGGCTCTTCACGGTGCAGTACGGAAGGATCGAGGCCCGCATCAAGGTACCCTCCGGTCAAGGCATCTGGCCGGCATTTTGGACGTTAGGAAGTAATATCGACTCCGTCAATTGGCCTCAATGCGGCGAAATTGACATCATGGAGAATATCGGAAAGGAACCGGGTACGAATCACGGCAGCGTTCACGGTCCAGGCTATTCCGGCAGCAATGCCCGGACCGCCGTATACGTCCTGCCCGGTGGGGCGAAGTACTCCGATGACTTCCATACCTTCTCCATTCAATGGTCACAGCAGGCAATTACCTTCTATGTGGATGGCACTTCATACGAAACCATCACGCGCTCCAATATTCCGGGCGGGGCGAATTGGGTCTTTGACCATCCCTTTTTCGTACTTCTCAACGTCGCAGTAGGCGGCACTTTTCCGGGTCCGCCAGATTCCACCACGCAGTTCCCTCAGGATATGCTTGTGGACTACGTCCGCGTATACCAGACCACATCCGACCCTGCGCCAGTCATCAATGCGGGTGGCGTCGTAGATGCTGCGACTTACAACGCGCGGCTCGCACCTGGAAGCATTGCAACCAGTTTCGGAACGGGAATGGCAGTCGCGTCAACGGCAGATTCGTTCGACCAGACCGCCGGCGCTTTCAAGCAGAATCTCGCCGGCACTTCGGTCTTCGTAAATGGAGTGCCGGCCGCCTTGATATTCGTCTCCCCCGGCCAGATCAACTTCCAGGTTCCCTGGGAAACCCTGGCCGGCACGCCCCTGAATGTGGAGGTTGCGCTCAATGGCGTGTTGGGCAATCCTGCGCCGGTTACTTTTGCCCCCCTAGCCCCATCCGTATTCTCCGCGAGCAACTCCGCATTAATGACCTGTTCCGGCGGCGCGCCGTCGCCGGGGGCGGGTTGCAGCCTGTGGGCAAATGGGCTCGGCTCCACCAAGCCGCCTCAGCAGGACGGCGTGCCCAGCGGCAGCACAACAACCGCGGTCGTTGCCGCGTCCTGCACCCTTGTTCTGGGTGGTGTAAGCGCATCGGTGAAATACTGCGGGGCGGCTCCTGGTGAGATCATTTACCAGCTTGTCTTTATTTTTCCCGCGGGTGTCCCTTCCGATGGTGGAACTCTGCCGGCAATTCTCACGGTAGGCGATTACGCAATCACCTTCCTCATTTCCCTGCACTAATCTCTTGTCTGGCCTCAGCCCCCACAGGAATTCGCAATCCGTTCGGGCGGTCGCGCCCCCCTTGAAAACAGCAGTGGGCCGGAACCGGCAAGAGGAGAAACGAAAATGGCGCTTAAGATCAAATGGGCTCGCGTACGAGCCTTGTCGAGCAGAACTCCCCTAGATTGTCCGGGCCGAGCCCGCAACTCGCCTGGGCTTCTTTACCCTATCTTCCCGGTCAGAACAATGTCGTGCGAACCGGAATCGACGCCGACAAAACCGTCAAACCGGCCCGAAAACGGCCTTTGATGTTGGCCAACGGCCCTGCGCGCCATGGTGACCTTCCTGGGCTCGATCCGCTACGTCCAGCATTTCTATTTCCTGAATTAAACCCCGGATCTGGCAGGCGGTGAAGTAGTTACGGCGGGCCTGGCACCCAAGTTGGATTGGGTGATGAAGCGGATGATTCTGGAGCACGGCCGGAGTTCGACTGGAATTCACCCGAGATCCGGCGTCTGGACCAGATCATCTCCAGCCTTGGACCGGATGGGCCTACGAGGAAGCCGGCTTTCGCCACCCGATTGGTACCCGAAGAACGCTTTCAGCACCTCTGCAGCGAGCCGCCGTCGGACACACGAGCATGGACCCGCGCCATGCTGCTCCGTACCGGGCGCCCGGAATGGGTCAACTCGATGGAGTGGGATTCGATCTCCTTCCGTGTGCGCGACGTCGGCTACTGGCCGTGCCGTCGCACAGTCGATATCGGTAATCAGCTGGTCTGACGGTGGCGGAGTTCTTCCCCCGCGGCGGCCCGCTTCGCCTGTCTGTTGGGCGCCCTTGAGGCGGCGGAAGACACGCGCGTCAGCCTCGGAATGCGGCGGCGAGTTAAGTTTGGAATCTTCGAATCAGGAGTCATCTATGAGAGAAAAGGAAAGACAGAACAGCAATCCCCATCGGGCGCCGGCGACGGAACGGAGACAATCTCGGTCATCTGCGCGAGCAAGCCGAACGCTTTCTGGCAGCGGGCGACGACATCAATCGCGCGCTCGCCGGTAGCGACAGCGAGGACTTCCTGAGAGCAAACCGGCAGCAGGGCGGTCAATAAAGTCATCGACACCGCCATATTCGGGGTGGAGAGCGAGTACGCCATCACCCGGGTGAGCGGCAAAAGCACCGTCGGCCTCTCCCCACTATCTGCGTGCGTTTCGTCCGCCATTTCCAAAAAAGCGACCTCCAACACGAAGACGTTCCTCCCACTCGGGTAATCAGGGGGAAATATCCGCCGCGCTCGGTGCACAAGCTTAATTGGGGGGTGAGTCGGTGAATTCCTTTGGCCAGCCCCCTACGTTCGAAGGGAAGCGGGATAAATGTTTCTCGGGCGCCCTATGGTCTGATTCGGCGAGTGCACCTTGCTAACATGCTAGGCGCCGGCCGGTCCGGCCGGTGGTTCTCATTCGTGCTTCCATTGAGGTTAAAGTACATGTTCAAGAGCCGAAAGTCACTGCTGGTGTGGATCCTCCTTCTGGCCGCGCCAGCCCTGGGACAGGAACGATGGAGCGACCCGTACGGTGTTTATGAGTGCGCCATCACAGTAATTCATCACGAAACGACCGGCACGCTCAAACGCTTCCTCAACGGTGAGTTGTCGGTCGTGAAGGTAGACTGTGTGCGAGCATTGATACTGCGCAAGGACAAGCCCACAGCGAAAGGCGACTGGGCGTTCTTCCTGGCGGAGCTTATGAAGGGAATTGGAGACTACCGGGCCCCTTCCCAGTACGTTGCGGCTACTCAGGGGGACTCAAGCGAAGCGGCTTTTCACTATTTCTACGGGGAGTATTTGCGAAATTTTCGAGGTCCGAACGAACCCTTGTACCGGCGGGCGGAGAAGCAGTACGTCGCTTGTGGGAAGACTCTCGACGAAGTGGTCGCTAGACACATCGCGGTGGCACACGACAAAGAAACCCGCAGTCGGCTTAGGCGCAGCCTAGTAGCGCTGCATCAGCGGGACGGTGTGGCTCTAGCCCGGCTCGCCGACTCGGCCCCGGCTCCGGCGGGCGGCGCAGTCGAGGCTGTGCGCGACGGCGGTGTTCCCGCGGTGTCCTTCGCTTCCGTGTTTCGCGCTGCTCAGACCAACGCAGACCTGGACCGGTCCTCCGACATTCGCGACTACACGGAGGCGGCCGCGTTCGCGCAGAGTAGCGCACGCAAGGCGGCGCCATTGACCCGCGACGAATACAAAAGCCTGATTCGCGTGGAAACGCCGATAGAGTCGTTTGATCGAGTCCGGTTCCGCGACGGCAACATGCCGGTGATCGATCTGTTCTACGACTATCGCCACACTTCCAACGTGGCGCCCCAAGTCTACCGGCCGCCTTTCAGTTTTGTCCCACTCGATCTGAACACGTGGGGAGTCGGTGTTTCCAAGCCCTTCAGCGTGGGTGACGCCGTCGACGTTTCGATCTCGGGATCGTTTCAACAGAGTTGGAGAAAGGGCCTAATCGAATATCTGCCGGACGCGGTGGAGCGGATTAAGCAGTTTCAGGGTACGGTAGACATCGCCCGGTTTATCGGCCGCGACAAACTCAATCTTTCGATGCTGTATGCGTTTCAGTCGATCAGTCCGGACGTGCCGGGTAGTCCGGATCGCGAGCGCACGTTCCTTGCGCCTACAGTGTCCTACGATTTCTTCCGTCCTTACACGTACGGCGAACATTTTCAGACCCGGGGTATCGGCATATTCGCAGGCGCGCTACTGGACCGCGAGACCTACCCAGTTCCGGCGGGCTCCAGAGTGCCGGACACGCTGGTTTGGCGTAAAGACTTCTACGGCGGGGTCTCCGCGCGCGGCTTGGACGGGGGGCGCTGGGATATCACTCTACAGCCCACGTTCTTCTCCTCCGAAGTCAGGCCAGACAACACACAAAATAATTCCCAGTACAGGACCAATCTTGTCCTTTTACGCAGACTGGTGGATGAAGAGAAGTCGCCGGGATTGCCTGGGGGGAATCCGGGAACCCATCTGGGCTTCCTGCATCTTGTGTTCCCGTTCAGGCACGATATCGCGCGGACGGGGATCGAGGCCTATAGAAACTTCAAGGCGGGGGCCGAGTTGGACGCCATGTGGTACAACAGCCGGCGCGGCGGTGTAACTTTTCTGGGCTCGGTCCGCTATGACTTTCAGCGGTTCTACTTCTTGAACAAGAACCAGAATCTGATAACTGTGGGCCTTAGTATGGGGTTCTAGCCGCGGCCGGTTTGGAAAGAGCGTAGGGATGATGCGGAGATCGATTGCCGCCGTGTAGATCGGGTTGGTCTGCCTGGCCTGCGCGGTTCCTACAGGGGTGCGTGGTGCGGACCGAGGGCGCTGACACGCTCGTCGTTTGAGTGCCGAGCTGCCGACCCCGAGCTCGCCTCGGGAGTGGTGCAGGTGAACGTGCAGATTCCGACTAGCGCCCCGCCGGTAAACGGTGGCGCCGGTGGCGCCGCCGACGGGACGACTCTGAATGGCAGGCGTGACGCTTTCGCAGAGGAGTGCCTCCCGATCATCTGGCCGCCGGCCGGGCGACGCGGAATGTGTACGTTTCGACGATTGGGTCCTTGGGCCTTTCGGGAGTTTGCAGCAGTACTATGTAATCGCCCGGCGGCAACGAGCTTGCTGGGATCTCCGCGGTCACGTTCTGCATGGCGCCCGCCGGCACGGCGCCGAGGCCTTCCCGGCCCCAGGCCTGTTCGGTATGATCGACCGCATTTACAATTACGGTATAGGCCTCGTGCCGTTCCGCGGCTTCGAATTCCAGTTGGAGGCGAACGGTGCCGGCATCGGCCGGGATCGGGAGGGCTTTCGGAGATCGGAAGAGCACACGTCTGAACTCCAGTCACTTAGGCATCTC
>OBLW0100004813.1_pt1 | contig 10218 bp, 8 predicted proteins | sample 1520161 | NCBI WGS metagenome assembly OBLW01 (sample SAMEA3539309, study PRJEB22396) | soil metagenome | biome: tundra; feature: field; material: soil | place: USA | collected 2010-05 | depth 0.15 m | reverse complement strand
TAGTCTTTGCCAATGAAATGTTCTTCGAGGGCAACGCCGTGTTTATCGACCACGGTGACGGACTCATCAGCATGTACTTCCATCTCTCAGATATCAATGTCAAGGCCGGGCAGGAAGTCAAAAAAGGCGAGACACTGGGCCGGGAGGGAGCGACGGGCCGTGCTACGGGACCACACTTGTGGTTCGGCGTCCGCTGGCATGACGCCCGCATCAACCCAAGGCTCCTGCTGGAGGAACCGGGCAAGATCCCTGCGGTGAACTGAGGCTGTAAGAGGGGTCGATTCAGAAAACGGATCGGAGAGTACGCTAAGTGAATGCACGTATTGAAAATAAACGGCTTAGAGCGACTGCAAAAAGGCGATAACCCGGCTTTTTTCCTCTGCAAACAAGTTGTTGATTCTATTAGCCGGAAATTCTCTAAACGTGCTTTATTGTCCGTTTTCTCAAGCGACCCCGTCATCTTGCTGGCCCCGAATGGGGCTTGAGAGGAAGTCGAAGCCGGTGTATAGAGAAATTAGAAAAGTTACATGAAACGCATAACTATGCTAAACTTCCTATACATGGACCCAATTCGCAATCCCTATGCACCTGGTGCCGGGAGTCCCCCTCCCGAACTGGCTGGCCGCGGCGCCATCCGAAAGGATGTGGCAGTGCGTCTCCAAAGGCTCCGTCTGGGCCGGCCCTCCAAGAGCGTGATGCTGGTCGGCCTCCGAGGCGTGGGCAAAACCGTGCTCCTCGACCAAATGCGAAAGGACGCCGAGGCTGCGGGGATTAACACGGTCCGCATCGAGGCGCCAGAGAACCGTTCGCTTCCGGCACTGCTCGCCCCCTCCCTCAGGCTCGCCCTGCTCCACCTCAGCAAGAAGGAGGCCGCAAGGGATTATGCGATCCGAGGACTTCGGGCCCTGGCTGGGTTTGCCAGCAAGCTCAAGGTGTCCTACGCCGACATCGAAGTCGGGCTGGACTACGAACCTGAGCCGGGCCTGGCTGACAATGGCGATCTGGAGGGAGATCTAACGGCCCTCCTGCAGCAAGTCGGAGTTGCAGGGAAAGCAGCGGGAACCGCCGTCGTGCTTTTCATCGACGAGCTCCAATATGTTGAAGAGCCGCAGATGACCGCTCTGATCTCCGCGCTCCACCGCTGTTCGCAGGAGCAACTGCCCGTCACGGTCGTCGGCGCCGGCCTTCCCCAATTGCGCGGCCGGATGGGCGAGGCCAAATCCTACGCGGAACGGCTATTCGATTTTCCAGAGATCGGGCCGCTCGATCCCCCCGATGCCAGAGAGGCCATCGTCAGGCCCGCTCAGAATGAAGGGGCCGAAATCCTGGAGGAGGCAGTTGAGCTGATCATTGAGAAAACACAGGGGTATCCATACTTCTTGCAGGAATGGGGCAAACATACGTGGGACATCGCAGCGGAAAGTCCGATCAAGCGACTCGACGTACTGAATGCTTCGGACGAGGCAGTTGCTGCTCTTGATGAGAGTTTCTTCCGGGTTCGATTTGATCGTCTGACTCCCAGCGAGAAAAAATACCTCCGGGCGATGGCCGACCTCGGACCCGGACCCCATCGATCCGGGGACATTGCCGACGAGCTTGGACGAACCGTGCAGTCACTGGGTCCGACTCGCGCGGGCTTGATCGCGAAGGGCATGATTTGGAGCCCAACCCACGGAGACACCGCGTTTACTGTCCCACTCTTCGACGAATTTATGAAGCGCATCATACCGGGGAACGAATGGAAGACAATCGGAAGCTGATCGAGTGCAGTCAGTGTCACCAGACTCGTAACTCGTGACGGCTTGCGTGTCGAGCAGCTGCTGCGCAGGTACCTTCGCGTCGCTTGAGAAGGCAAAGCAGCACGAACGCGAAGTCCAATATTTCAAGCGGCACTGACGCTGCGATCCTCGGAAATACGTCGCTTTTCTCTTTGCAGTTGCACAGAGAACCACAAATCTTCGGGAGAAAAAGTGACGGCTACCCTTCTGCGATGAAAGCGTAGACTTCCTCTTCACCCGATATTGCATCGAAGAATTGCATGAAAAGTCTTTTTGCACAACGCCTCCAATCCTGGTCGCTGATCACTATGCTGGTGTGTGCTTTGCGGTTAAGCGCCCAAGCCGAGCAAATGCCTGTTCGCCATGTGGAGGGGACCATTCACGGCTTTCTCGAACTGCGTTCGGAAGACGGCCGCGTGCTCGCTTCAGGAGACAGCGTTCAGGTCGTCCATGGCGACCAGGTTACTTCGCATATGCTCTTCAGCTTCAAAGATGGCTCCATTGACGACGAAACTACAGTCTTCACGCAACACCGCACCTTCCACCTCATCATCGACCACCATATTCAGAAAGGGCCTTCCTTTCCACATCCAATGGATGTCTTGATCGACTCCCGCAGCGGCCAGGTCACGGTCCGTTCGACAGGAAAAGATGGGAAGGAGGAAGTTATAACAGAACATCTAGCCATGCCGCCGGACCTGGCGAATGGGATGGTTCCCCTCGTGATAAAAAATATGCGGCCTGATGCTCCAAAGGCAGTAGTTTCCATGCTAGTGGCCACACCCAAGCCACGATTGGTGAAACTTGCCATCTCCAACCGGGGCGACGAAATTTTTTCGGTAGCCGGCTCTCCTCGAATGGCGATCCATTACGAGATCAAGATCGAACTCGGCGGGGTCGCCGGCATAGTTGCTCCCCTCATTGGCAAGGAGCCTCCAAATATTCAGCTTTGGACTATTGGCGGGCAAGCTCCGACATTCGTCAGAGAACAAGGCCCAATCTATCCAGAAGGCCCCATGATGACGATTCAACTGACCGGTCCCGTTTGGCCGGACTCGCCAAAGTCCGGCTATTAGAGTCGCTCTCATATAAATTCCTACCCCCAATCGCGACTCCGGGATGGAGAGTCCCCCTATAAGACGGCATTCCGGGAGCAACGGAACTGAAAACTCGCTTAAGGGCCTTAACCTAGCGAAGGCCGAAAAAGCGGCAAAGTACGCTATCCCTCTGCGGGGCTGGCTACGTGAAGCGGCTTGCAAACATAAACACTCCGGCTCATTGTCTGTGCGGTTTTCTGCCTACATTATCTACCAACAAGAAAAACCATTGTGCTCAGACATATAAAGCTACCTTCGTACACTCGGATGAACCCCTGTCGCGTGGTTTGTAGCCATGTCGATATGTGCTCCGGGTAATCGAATGTCGCCCTCGGGCGGCATTCACCATATCGGAGGCTCTTGTCTGCGAGCAGATTCCGAATTGTCGCCACGCTACGGCGACTTTGTTTCGGTTGGAATCTGCCGCGGCTTCCCTTCCCTTTTCAAGCAAACCGGCAATTGTGCCTACCCCACGGAACACATCGAGAAAACGGGGTCGCTTGAGAAAACGGACAATAAAGCACGTTTAGAAAATTTTCGGCTAATAGAATCAACAACTTGCTTGCAGAGGAAAAGAGCCGGGTTATCGCCTTTTTGCAGTCGCTCTAAGTCATTTATTTTCAATACGTGCATTCTCTTAGCGTACTCTCCGATCCGTTTTCTGAATCGACCCCAATGGACTGCAAGAGTGCGTCAGCTGCCGACTGCGTTCGTGACTGCGGTGAAGGTGTCCAATGACCGAATGAAAGAAAGCCAATTTTCTTCATGTAATCCAAGTTTCCCATCCCGGTTATTGATCCGGCAACAAAAAACTGTCACCCTGCGTATGTAATGATCGGGTCTTTGCACGCCAGTTGCCCTTACCACTGCCGCCGATTTCCAGAGCTATTGGAGAGCGTTGAGAGAAGCACGGGAAGCGTACTTATCAAAGCAATCGGAATGAAACATCAGCGTTATACCGCGACGAACAGGTTCTCGGCGAACGGCCATTCAGCGTCCACCCATTGCGCGACACACTCGAACCCAGTGCGCGTGGCCATTTCCGAGGGCTCGTTCCTCCCGTACTTGTGACAACTCTCCGTCCAAATGGTCTCATCGCACAGGAATGAGAAACTGAGGTCTTCGATGGTGACCGTCTGGCTTTCAAGGGAGCGAAGATGCATCTCGATTCGGCGCGCCTGGGCGTTGTAGAGGGCTACGTGCTCGAATCGAGACAAGTCGAAATCCCCTCCAAGTTCCCGGTTGATACGGGCAAGCAGGTTGCGATTGAACGCTTCGGTTACACCGAGAGAATCATCATAAGCGGGAATCAGTTGGGCCAGCGGTTTTTCAAGGTCCGTGCCGAGCAAAAGAGTATCGTCTGGCTCAATCGTCTGGCGAATCTTGCGAAGAAACTCTTCGGCAGGCCGGCGATCGAAGTTACCGATTGAGCTACCCAGAAACAGCACCACAACCGCGTCCCCAGGCTTGCGGCGAGCCACCGCCCGGCTCAAGCCATCGAGATACTCGGTCTCGAATCCAAGAATGCTGACGTGGGCCAGATCGTCGAGTTCGCGCTCACAACTGACCAGAGCCGCCCGCGAGATTTCGATAGGACAGTAAGTCATCAACTTATGGTGGGCAAGCGCCTCAAGTATCTGGCGCGTCTTTCGGCCGCTGCCGCTGCCAAGTTCAACCACCATGCCATGCGCCGTGAGATGCTCAGCGATATCTCCAGAGTGCAGCCGTAGAATCCGCTCTTCCGCCCGCGTCAGCCCGTACTCAGGCAGCCTGGTGATCGCCTCAAACAATGCGGAGCCGATGTCGTCGTAAAGATACTTCGACGGCAACTCCTTTTGCCCGGCGCGTCCCAGCCCATCCCGCACGTCTTCAGCGAATGAGTCGATCGTCTGTGTCTCTCCACAACGGATCAGCATAAATTCTCCATTCAATTACTCACACAACGGAAGGACGCGTAAACAAAGGGATAATGCGGCTGGAACCAGTTACGAAGGGAGCGCCGTAACAGACAGGACGCCGTACGCGGCGAGGCGCCTTTCACGACAAAATGATTTTGATCAAAGAAGTTCGCCGAGTAATCGCGGTAAAAAGGAAAAGGCTCAAAACCCGGATGGGGCGCAAAGTGAGAGGAAGTCCATTCCCAGCCGTTGCCGAGAGTATCTTCCAATCCGAAAGCGCTGCGGCCGCGTGGATAGCTGCCCACCGGGACCGGATCCCAACGCTGGAAGTCAAAGTTGCCGCGACTGGCATCGGGAGGCGCATCACCCCAGGGATACGCCCGCTCCATGCCTTCGCCTTGGGGGCCCTCGCCTTCGGGGCCATCCGGCGTGCCGTAAGCGGCGCGATGAAACTGGGCTTCGGTGGGAAGCGACTTGCCTACAAAACGCGCATAGGCCGCGGTTTCAGCGTGGCTTACGTATGCCGGCCAGTCGAGCGGCAACGGCACCTCTTCAAACATGGCACGATAAAACCACTGGTCCTGGCGTTTGAACCACAGATGCGGATGGCCGATGTGCTGTTCGTCAATCCAGGCCCAGTCCGCGACGCTCCAAAACCGCCGATCGCCGTATCCGCCTTCGCGCACAAAACGGAGAAACTCCCCGTTCGTGACATTGTGAGCGCCGATCGCAAAGGCCGGCACCTGCAGGGTCTGAACCTCGAACTCGTTGTCCCAGCCGAAGGATTCCGCGTCGCGCGGCATTCCCAGCGTGGCAGTTCCTGCCGGAATATCGATCATCCGCGAAGCGATTGCCGGCTTCGGCTGATGAGAATTAATGTGGCGGTAACTTGACGGCGCTATCTTTCGATTTGGACTTAGTTGGTGCAGCATGTAGGCCAGGGTCTCCGCGTGCATCAATCGATGTTCGATCGCCACGTTCAAGATCACTTCTTCCGGGTATTGCCAATTGCTCGTTGGGGCTTGCGCACAGCTTTCGAGGATGTTATCGAGCTTGCCGCGGACGCAAAGGTTATATGCTTCGATTTCAGGAAGATGAGGCCAGTCGGAAGGCTTGTCATGCGGAAGGGCGCCATCCACCGGATCGATTCCGAAGGCAAAGAGATGATCAAACTCTTTGTGTGCAGATCCGAGGCCCAGCGCCTGACCTGCGATCAGATTCCAGTCAAATGCTTCGAGGTGGCCTATATAAAAGATGATCCGGTTTCTTTCAGGAATGGGACGATCATACAAGGCCTCGGCGCGCACTATTTGGAACAAGTTATCGGTCATCGAACGCGAGTCAGCTAGGCGTACCAGAAGCTGTTCACGTTTTTCCAGTTGGATGGCGGAGGCATTCATTGGGTGACTTCTTCCTTTCGACTGCAAAGCCGGCATTCAAGAAAACGGCTCGATCATGACTTCGTCGATGTAACACCATCCCCAGTCTTCGCCCGGTTCAAGAGATCGCATGATGGGGTGCTTCGTTTTTCGGAAGTGCTTGGTGGCGTGCTGGTTCTTCGAGGAATCGCAGCAGCCGACGTGGCCGCAAATCTCGCAGAGGCGCAAATGGACCCACGAATCGCCCATCTGCAAACACTCTTCGCATCCATCGGTGTTAGGGGATGGGTTTTGTATCTGGTCCAGGTGTGAACAACTTTCCTGCATCGTCTTCCTCCAATTCCGTGTCGATGGCGGTGTTTTTCGGCTGAGTCAAAGGCAAAAGAACCTGGAAGCGAGTGTCGCCCGGGTGTGAAGAAACGCGGATCTCGCCATGATGATTTCTGATGATGCGGCAAACCGTATCAAGGCCCAGACCCGTTCCTTCGCCAACTCCTTTGGTGGTGAAAAATGGCTCAAAAATGTGGGGCAGAACCTCGGGTCGGATTCCGGGGCCGTCGTCGCCAATCTCCACGAGCACGCGGTCGAGTTCCCGCGCGGTCCGCACCCGCAATTCACCCTTCCCGCGCATGGACTCAATGGCGTTGGCCATCAGGTTGGTCCAAATCTGATTGAGTTCACCGCCATAGGCGCAGATTCGCGGCAAACTTTCGTCATATTCGCGAATCACCGTGACTCCGCCCTTGAGTTTGTGGTTCAGAATCGTGAGTGTATTCTCAAGCCCTTGATGAAGATCCACTTCCTTCATTGCAGCCTGATCCATGTACGAGTACTCTTTGATCGCCTGGACCAGATACGATATGCGCCTGGTGCTGATATCAATCTCGTCGATCAGCTTAGCGATGGTGAGCAGCGACGCGATGCGGATGAGGGCGTCCGACAATACCAGGTCACCAACCAGGCCCGCGAGGCATTCCAACTTGGGAATTTCCACGCCAGCGTCGGCGATGGCCGGCGCGATCTTCCAGGCATCCGGCACATGACGCACTTCAAGCCACGAGGTGATGCGCTCTTCGCGATCGCTCTGGGCCAGGGGATCCTCGGAAATGGCGGAGGTGTACTTGGCCTCCCGCTCGAAGCGGGTAATCAGCTCTCGTTGCTCAGTGGAAAGGGCGTGGCGCGCCAAGCGGATACTCGCGTCTCGCACGGTCTCAAGCGCCTCGCGGAGACTTCCAGTTGCTCGTTGGGCAGCGGCGGCGGGGTTGTTGAGTTCATGCGCCAAACCCGCGGACAGCTTGCCCAGCGCCACCAGCTTGTCGCGCTGCGTCTCAATCCGAGTCGTTTCGCGGATGCGATCGGCCATGATGGAAACCAAACGCTGGCCGAGCAAAGGCACGCGCTGGAGCATTTCAGGGAAGAGGCTTCTGTGCAGAGTGGCGACACGAGTGGGGAGCACCGCCCTGCTGGTGCCGCCGTAGTGCGTCAGACGCGAGTATGGGAGCAGGCCGGTAACTTGTCCCGCAAAACCTCTGAAGATCATCTCATCGGCACCAGTGCCCCGTTGAATCCGCATCTCCCCCTCGAGGATCACGATGAGATGGTCCAGAGGCTCACCCTCCCGGCCCATGATCTCGCCCGGCTCGAAGTGCATTTCCTGAAGATATTCCGCCAGCCAGACGAGTTGCTCGCCGGGCAAGTCCGCGAAGACCTCGACCTTGCGCAGATCGTCGATCAGGCTTTTGCCCGCCGTGCTCGCGGTTCCTTGCGTTGCACGCGTTGGATTCTCCGCCACGTCACACCTCACTCAGATATTGATGCGTAAACTGCACGGCAATGGAGCCTTCGCCCACGCCCGACGCAACCCTTTTCACAGAACCATGGCGGACATCTCCCGCGGCAAAGACACCGGGCACGCTGGATTCCACCCAGTAGGGATTGCGCTGCAACTGCCATCCTTTCGGCTTCTTTCCGTCGCGCAGCAGATCGGCTCCGGTGAGAATGAATCCTCGCTCATCCCGCTCCACCACGCCGGAGAGCCAATCCGTGTTGGGCTCCGCGCCAATAAAGATCGACAGCAGGTTTGTGGGCACCTTTGAAGTGTCACCGGTCTCCCCACAATGAATGGAAACCGCTTCTAGGTGGGTATCTCCGTGAACTTCCACCACCTGACAGTGGGTTTCCACCTTGATGTTCGGGGTTTTCTTGATTTGGTCGATCAGGTACTGCGACATGGTTGCGGAGAGAGATGGGCCGCGCACCAGCATGACCACTTGCCGAGCGTATTTAGAGAAGTACATTGCGGCCTGCCCGGCCGAGTTCGCGCCTCCGACAATGTAAACATCCTCACCTTGACACTCCTGCGCCTCGGTCATGGCCGAGCCATAATAGAGGCCGCAGCCTTGCAGCCGATCAGCGCCGGGCACGTTCAACTTCCGGTAAGCGACGCCCGTGGCGACCAGCAGCGCCTTGCAGCCAATATCGGATCCCTCCGCCAGCTTGATGATCTTCGAGGAGCCTTCCACATTGACACCGGTCACCTGCTGGGGGCTCAGAATCTCCACTCCAAACCGCCGGGCCTGGGCCACAGCGCGCCGTGCCAGGTCGCCACCGCTTAATCCAGAGGGGAAGCCGAGGTAGTTCTCGATGCGGGAACTCATCCCTGCCTGACCGCCCGGCGCATCCATTTCAATGAGCACCGTGCTGAGGCCCTCCGACGCGCCATACACGGCCGCCGCCAGGCCTGCGGGTCCGCCGCCGACAATCACCAAATCGTAAAACGCCACTTCGGGTCGAATGCGCAGCCCGAGCTTTTCCGCCAATTGACCCACGCTCGGGTCCGACAGCGATGTGCCATCTGGAAAGAGCACCTTCGGCAGGCTGGAGACCTCCGCTCCGACCGCTTCCACCAGGCGGCGCACCTCGGCAACTTGCCCCGCCGTCTCTACATCGATCCATTGGTAAGGCGTCTGGTTGCGGGTTAGGAAATCTCGAATCGCATACGAATGCGGAGACCATCGCGTGCCGAGAACCCGAACTCCCTCCATGGGAGGCCGGTACGATCCCATCCAATCATCCAAAAGATCATCCAGCACGGGGTAGAGGTGTTCCTCTGGAGGGTCCCACGGCTTCAGCAGGTAGTGATGGATTTTGGCGTCGTTGATGGCGCGAATCGCCGCATCGGTATCGGCGTATGCAGTCAACAGGACACGTTTCGCGTTGGGGAAGATCTCCATCGCCTGCCCGAGAAACTCCACGCCGGTCATCTGCGGCATCCGCTGATCGACCAGAAGCAACGCTACGGAATCGCCCCGCCGTTTCAGCCCGCGCAGCGCCTCCAGAGCTGTTGCGCCAGAGTCCGCGCGGAGCACACGATAGCGCTCGGCATAGCGGCGCCGCAGGTCGCGCTCGACAGCGCGCAATACCTCAGGGTCGTCATCGACTGTCAGCAGTACGGGTTTTGCCATTTATCTTCCCTTACCCGGGGTTACAAAGGCGCAGAAGGGGAGACCATCCTTTACTCCCCTGACTTCGACAAAGCGTTAGATGAACCTCGACTTCGGTCGGTTTCAGTCAAATTATCCGGACCTGTCTCTGGCTGGCCCATCGGATGGGAGCACGTCAACTTGACCGATGATTACACCTGGCAGGCTTCGGGACGCCTTCGGAAAGGCTCATTCAGGCCCCTACAGCCCTTTGCAGCCTCAAACGAGTGATCTAATTTCCTAAACGTACGATTTTTGACGTTTGGTGTAGTGACCCCAATACAACGGCCGCATCCGCGTCCATAGGTCGCTGCTCAATGTGGTTCTGCACGATCAATTCACCGAGCGTAACCCGGAGAGACTTCCGGGTTACGCCACTCCACGTGTTCGATCAAAACCAACCAGACGCGTCGCCGCTTAACCCGGTGTTCCGTTCAATTTCGCCGAAAAACAACAACCCGAAAAACCTGCGTGTGCATATGTTCACGCACTTTTGGCCAACGAACGCATGACAAATTCAGGGTCGGCGGCAATGACGATAAGAAGCGCGCGCGCAGCAGCTTCCGGCTGGCGACGGCCAGACT
>OBLW0100004811.1_pt1 | contig 10220 bp, 7 predicted proteins | sample 1520161 | NCBI WGS metagenome assembly OBLW01 (sample SAMEA3539309, study PRJEB22396) | soil metagenome | biome: tundra; feature: field; material: soil | place: USA | collected 2010-05 | depth 0.15 m | reverse complement strand
GAGCCCGGTACCGCCGCTGCGCCCGCGGCTTTCCCGGCGGCTCAGGCGCCCGCTGCGGGCCCGTCGCCGCCACGGGGCCCCTGGGCGGCGGATCCGGGGCCAGGCGCGGCAGGATCAGCCCTGGCGGGCGCGCCGCTTGTTTCGCCGGATGCCCTGTGCCGTCTCCGTCAGGACGAGTTCGCCCTGACGGTCAAGTGGCCGCTGCGGCGGGTCGTGCCGGCCGGCCGGTTCGTCTACGGAGGACCACGGTGACCGCGGGGCCGTTCCGGGCCGACCGGGTCTACCTGGGCTGGCAGCACGCGCTCGTGCACCCCGCTCCAGGCCCGCGGCCGCGCCGTCCGGTGCCGCCCGAGCAGGAGCAGCTCAATCAGGGCTGGGTTGCCGCACAGCGCCGGGAGGAGAACCTGCTGAGCCGGCCGCTGAAGCTGGCCATCGGCTGCTGCGCGGCAATCGCCGCCCTCGTCGTGGCGCTGGCGGTGATCGGTGTCCTGAATACCGCGCTCACCGTGGTCGGGCTAGCCGCGGCGCTGGCGTGGGCAGCGATCAGCGGTCGCGGCATCTGGCGGGGCGAGCAGGAACTGCGCGGCCGGATCACGCAGGAGGAACAGCGGGTGGCCCGGGCCCGTGCCGCGCAGAGCAGCCAGCTGGTCGGCTGGCATGAGGAGCACGCCAGGAGGTGGCGCGACTGGCAGGCCCGGGAGCGCGCTTTCGGCGGCCAGTTGCAGTGGTACGCCGTGGCCCTGCCGGGCGAGATCGACCGGGTCGACGTGGCCGGGGGCACCCTGTCCGGCTGGTCCGCGATGCTGACGATGATGGCTGGCCCCCGGCTGGCCGCCGGGGGCGAGGTGACGGTGCTCGACCTGTCCGAGGGCGCCGTCGCCCAGGACCTGCTGGCCGTCGCGCGCGGCACTGGTATCGACCCGCTGGTCTGGGTTCTCCCCGCCGACCTGCCCCGTCTCGAACTCGGGACCAGCCTGCCCGGGGAGGCGCTGGCCGATGTGCTGGCGATCAGCGTGGCCACGGGCGGCGAGCGGGCCGACCCAACCCACGATTACGCGATTCTCGAGCGGATTCTCGGGGTGATCGGCGGCGAGGCCAGCATTGCCCAGGTCGCGGCGGGGCTACGGGCTCTCGCGCAGGTGGGCGATCCGCGGGAGGACATCGGCCGGGGACTGATCACGGCCGCGCAGCTCGAGAAGATCACCGGGCACTACGGCCGTGGCGCCGCGGACAGGGTCGTCATCGAGCGGGCCTGGGCGCTGGAGGCCAAGCTCCGCACGCTGGAGACGCTCGGGTCGGCCCCGGTCTCGCTGCCCCACAGCAGGCTGCGGGTGATCGCCACGGACCGGATGGCGGGCGTCGCGGGCAACACGGTGCTCGGAACTTACGTGACCGTGGCCCTGACCCATCTGCTCCGCCAGGCGCCGCAGGGACAGCCGTGGCGGCATACGCTCTGCCTGACCGGTGCCGAGAAACTCCGCGGTGACGTGCTCGACCGGCTCTGCGACGCGTGCGAGGCGACCGGGACCGGGCTGGTGCTCGCCTACCGGTCGCTGCCCGGCCACGTCAAGGAGCGGCTCGGCCGGGGCAATGCGGCCGTCGCGTTCATGCGCCTCGGGAACGCCGAGGATGCCAAGGTGGCCAGCGAGCAGATTGGGACGGAGCACCGGTTCGAGCTCACTCAGCTCACCGACACGGTGGGCACCTCGGTCACCGGCACCGTCGGGGATTCCTACACCAGCACCATCGGCGCGGCCGACTCCGTGTCGGTGTCCACCTCGGCCAGCGAGACGGCCGGGCGGAGCCGGGGAAGCGGCCACAGCCGGGCCGGCGCCGGCCCGTTCGGGGAGTACACCGGGTCCGGCAGCAGGGACAGCAGCCGTTCCTGGGGTACCAGCGAGACGGAGTCGATCACCGAGGGGATCACCCTGAGCAGCGCCTGGGGGGTGAACACATCAAGGGCGATCGGCGCCAACTCCTCTCTCGCGCGCACCACCCAGCGCTCGCGCGAATTCCTGGTCGAGCAGCACGAACTGCAGCAGCTTCCGCCGAGCGCGATGATCGTCAGCTACGCCTCAGCCAGTGGACGCCGCCTGGTGATGGTCGATGCCAACCCAGGCATCCTCACGCTGCCGACCGCCACCCTGCGCAGCCTGGAGGAAGTGCGAGATGCCGCGCCGATGGCCGCCGGGCCGGCCGCGGCCCATGTCGGGGCCTTCGCCGCGTGGGATATCGGGGATGCGGAGGATGCCGGCGATGCCGGCGGTACGTCGGATGAAAGTGGGGCGTGGGATCCCGGTCCGGCGCCGCCGCCCACCCGCGATCCCGCCGCGGCCCCGGTCAGCTGGCGAGACGCGGAGGAGAAGCTTCCACCCAATCTCGGGCCGCCCCCCGAGCCGCTGGACTGGCGCAAGCGCCGCAAGTGACGCGTCCCCTCCGCGATCACCGCAGCCGGCGCGCGAACCGGGACGATGGGTTTCAGCGCGGCCGGACGGGCTGTTTTGGGGTTCAATGTGTCGCGTACCCGTGACTGGCTGCGCGCGAGCCGCAGGACTGATAAGCACACAACGTGGGGACGATCGCACGCCTCGGGGGGGACGGCGCTGGGCCCTGGTACCGGGTCCTGGCTATCACCTCGCCCGGGCGGGCGAGTTCGGCGGAACAGGACTTCATCGCGATCCTGCCCGCGATCCTCTCGGCGGCACACCGGGGCAGCCCGTTCGTGATCGGCTGGCTCTCCCGCGGCGGCGGCGCGCCGCTTGAGCTGATCACCAACGCGGGCCCGCTCAGCGGGGCGGGGATCCCGGTGGGTACCGGCCGAATCCCGGTGGGTGCTGGTGAGCTCCCGGTCGGTGCGGGCAAGATCCCGGTGGGTGCTGGCAAGATCCTGGATGCCGCGGTCTTTGGCTCGGCGGTCGCAGGTCCTGCTGCGGCGAGCGCCGAGCCAGCCTTCCCGGCCGGCCAATCCGTGGGACTGCTCTTTCCCAGCGGAGCCCGGGGCGCGCCCGTCACGGACAGCTGGCTCAGCGAACTGGACCGGATGGTCTGGGCGCCGTGCCCCGGCAGGCAGGCGCCGCCCCTGGCTGCCGCCGGCCCGGCGGACAGCAGCCAGGATCCCCAGCCGGCCACCCTGTTCGAGTCAACGCTCGTGACCCTGATGGCCAGGCCGTTCGGCTGGCTGGTGGTCGCCGAGCCGACCGAGCTCATGGACCCGGAACTGGCCGGCCTGCGCACGCAGCTCAACGTGCTCCGCCGCCACGACGAAGAGCAGTCCCGCTTCGACGTCGAGCGTGCCCAGCGCCGCCTCGCCGAGCTGGACACGTTCCGCGAGGCAGGCCTGTGGAATGTGCGGGTGCTCGCCGGGGCAGCCACGGAGGAGGAGCTTGGCCTGCTGGCGCCGGTGCTCGTCGGCTCGGTGGACCTCGGCCACCACCCTTACCGGCTGCGGAGCACGAACGAAGCGCAGTGCCTGGCGGATGCGTTGATGGTGAAGGTCGCCGGCGAGCGGGACGACGCCCAGGTGCCGTTCGCGGCGACCGCGGGCGCGCTGGCCACGCTGGCCGGACTGCCCCGCCGCGAGGTGCCCGGGCTGCGGGTGCTCGACGCGGGGTACTTCGATGTGACGAGTGAGACCGGACACCGGGATGGCGAGGTGATCGAGCTCGGCGCGATACTCGACGGCCAGGACCGGCCGGTAGGCGCGTTCCGGGTACCGCTGTCCACCCTGAACAGGCATGCCTTCGTGACCGGCGCGACCGGCTCGGGCAAGTCGCAGACCGTGCGGCACATGCTGGAGCAGCTGACCCGGGCCGGGCTGCCGTGGCTCGCGATCGAGCCGGTCAAGTCCGAGTATGCCGCGATGGCGGGACGGATCACCGGCCTGGGCCAGGCGGGTGAGGTCACCGTGATCAACCCGTCCGATCCGGCCGCTGTGCCGCTGTCGGTGAACCCGCTGGCCCCCGAGCCGGGGTACCCCGTGCAGGCGCACATCGACATGGTCCGGGCGCTCTTCATGGCCGCTTTCGACGCGGAGGAACCGTTCCCGCAGATCATGTCCCAGGCACTGCAGCGGGTCTATGAAGCCAGCGGCTGGGACGTGGTCACCGGGGGCGGCGCGCCGGGGGCGCTGACGCCGCCCGCGATCCCAACGCTGGCCCAGTTGCAGCGGGCCGCGCTCGCCGTGATCGAGGACGTCGGGTACGGCAGCGAACTGCAGGCGGACGTGCGGGGGTTCGTTGACGTGCGGCTCCGCTCGCTGCGGATCGGGTCGGCGGGCCGGTTCTTCGAGGGCGGTCACCCAGCCGACATCGGCGAACTGCTCCGCCGCAACGTGGTGCTGGCCATTGAGGACGTCGCGAACGACGAGGACAAGGCGTTCCTGATGGGCACGCTGATCATCAGGATCGTCGAGCATCTCCGGGTGCGCGCCCGCCGGGACCGGCTGGACGGACTGCGCCACGTCATCGTCATCGAGGAGGCGCACCGCCTGCTCCGGGCGGGCCGGGAGGGACGGGCCAGCGCGCACGCGGTCGAGTTGTTCGCGAGCATGCTGGCGGAGATCCGGGCGTACGGCGAGGGGATCGTGGTCGCCGAGCAGATTCCCGCCAAGCTCGTTCCCGACGTGGTGAAGAACACCGCGCTCAAGGTGGTCCACCGGCTGCCTGCCCGCGATGATCGCGACGTCGTCGGGGCCGCGATGAATCTCGACGACGCGCAGTCCAGGCAGGTGGTCTCGCTGGAGCCGGGAGTGGCCGCGGTGTTCGCGGACGGCATGGACCGGCCACTGCGGATCCGGGTGCCGTTCGGCGGCGTCCGGGAGAAGGCACTGGCCAGCGCCCCGCCGCCGGTCCTGGGCCGGCGAAGTGCGGCCTGCGGCCCGCTGTGCACCGACGAGCGCGCCTGCACGCTGCTCGAACTCCGTAAGGCTGACCTCCTGGCGGGGCCAGCGTCCGCGGACGACGCCTGGCTCCGGGTCTGGGTGGAGGCGCTGGTCCTGGCCTTCCTGACGAACCGTGGTCTTCCCGTTGTTCCCGCGCGGTTGCAGCGCAGGTGGGCCGGGCTCGATGGGCGCCTGCGCGAGTGCCTGCTGGCCACGGTGGTCGACCGGGTGACCGGGAATCGTGCCCTGGCGGTGCGGGCCACCTACGACCCCCAGCGGCTGGCGGCGAGCGTCGCCGCGGTCGCGCTTCGCATGCTGGAGCACGGGACGGGGGCCGGTACCCGGGCCGGCCCGAGCTGGGTCATCCCGCAGGTCCGCTGGCTGCATGAGATCGAGCGGGTGTGCCCGTCCGGCGGCCGGACGCCCGACGCCCTGGACCGGGCCCCGCCCCTCGACTTTGACCTGCCCGGCATCGCGGACTGGCCGGACATGCGGGTCGGGCACCGGCTCCGGGCGCTGCGCCGCCACCCGCTGTCCATGGCGCTCGCGCGCAACCGGGCGCCCGCATGGAGCGTCCTGCTGGGCGACGACGACCAGCGTGCCTTCGCCGACGACCTGGCCTGCGCGCTCATCGGTGTCGGCACGCGCGCACAGGTGCGCCAGGCCGGGGGGGCCATGGGCATCGCGGCGTGGCTCGAAGTGGTGCTGTCCTGGCCGCGCAGATTCATCACAGATCACGAGCAGTGGGCGGCCGGTCCGGACGAATGCGAGCATGACGCCGCGGGCGGATAGCATCGTCGCCCATGGGCAAGCTTCCGATCCGTGCGCGGCTCGCGACGACCATAGGCGGCGCGGCGGGCAAAATGTCGCGGCTGGCGGGCCGGGGCGACGGGTCGGTGATCGGCGGGGTCATCGGCTTGCGGGTGGAACCTGAGCTGCTCGCCCTGCTGGCCGCGGATCGCCAGGTGGTGCTGGTCACGGGGACGAACGGCAAGACGACCACGACCCGGCTGATTACCTCCGCGCTCGGCGCGCTTGGCCAGGACGTGGCCTCCAACGCTTTTGGCGCCAACATGGAAGCCGGGCTCGCCGCCGCGCTGGGCCAGGCCCCTGACGCGCCGTTCGCCGTGCTGGAGGTGGACGAGGCGTACCTGCCGGCCGTCCTGGAGGCGACCAAGGCGAGGGTGGTGGCGCTGCTGAACCTGAGCCGCGACCAGATGGACCGGGCCGCTGAGATCTGGCTGCTGGCCCGGCGCTGGCGCACCGCGCTCGCCGCGGCCCCGTACTGCCGGGTGGTCGCCAATGCCGATGACCCGTTGATCGCCTGGGCGGCCAGCGAGGCCCCGCAGGTGACCTGGGTGGCGGCCGGCCAGCGGTGGCACGAGGATTCGTGGTGCTGCCCCAAGTGCGGTTCTCATCTGGAAAGGGACGATCTCGGCTGGCGTTGCGGTGAATGCGACTTCGCCCGGCCGCCAGCGCGGTGGGTGCTTGACGGCGACAGCATCATCGACTCGGTCGGGCAGCTGACCGAGTTGTCCCTCACGCTGCCGGGGCGCGCCAACCGGGCCAACGCGGCCATCGCACTGGCGGTGGCCGAAGTCTTCGGCATCAGTCCCGCCCAGGCCCTGCCGAGGCTCCGCGAGGTGGCCTCGGTGGCCGGCCGCTACACTCAGGTCGAGCGGCGCGGGCGTCAGGTCCGCCTGCTGCTGGCCAAGAATCCCGCGGGCTGGCTGGAGGCATTCGACGTGCTGGACCCGGCCCGCGTGCCTGTGCTGCTCTCGGTCAATGCCCAGGTGCCCGATGGCCGTGACACGTCCTGGCTGTGGGATGTTGATTATCGGGTGCTTCGCGGGCGGCGGGTATTCGTGGCCGGCGAGCGCAGGATTGATCTCGCGGTCCGGCTCGAGGCGGACGAGGTGTCCTTCGAACTTGCCGATGGAATTGATGACGCCGTCGACCGGGTAACCGGCGGCAGCATGGACGTGATCGCCAACTACACGGCGTTCCAGCAGATCCGGACGGTTCTGGGGCGGGCGGCCTGAAGGCGGTAAGCGGATGGGAACACACCGGCGCGCGGCCTCGCAGGGGCCGGGTGGCCTCCGGCTGATCTGGGTCTACCCGGACCTGCTCAGCACCTACGGGGATCGTGGCAACCTGATTGTCCTTGAGCGCCGGGCCAGGCTGCGCGGCATCGAGGTGGAGTCGGTGCTGGTGAACTCTGATCAGCCGGTGCCTCGCGAGGGAGATGTGTACCTGCTGGGCGGGGGCGAGGATCTGCCGCAGATCCTCGCCGCCCGCCGGCTCCGGGCGGACGGCGGCCTGGCCGCGGCCGCCGGCCGGGGCGCGGTGATCTTCGCTGTCTGCGCCGGTTACCAACTGGTCGGAACGGAGTTCGGTGGCGAGGACGGGCAGCCGCTTCCTGGCCTGGAGATCATCGACATCCGGAGCGGCCGCGGGCAGCGGCGCGGGGTCGGTGAGATCCTCGCTGACGTCGACCCCGCTCTCGGCGTGCCCCGGCTCAGCGGATTCGAGAATCACCAGGGAGTGACGAAGCTCGGCCCGGACGCGGCGCCGCTGGCCCGGGTACTGGTCGGCGTGGGCAACGGGGATGGGACCGAGGGTGCCTATTCGGGCCGGATTCTCGGCACTTACCTGCATGGGCCAGCGCTCGTGCGCAACCCCGGCCTAGCGGATCTCCTGCTGAGCTGGGTGGCCGGCCCGCTCGCCCCGCTGGCGCCGGCCGACGAGGAGTGGAGTCTCCGCCTACGTGAGGAGCGTCTCGCCGCCGTTCCCGGCTGAGCGCCGGGTGGGGGCGGGGGCGAAGGGCCCGGGCTCGTCCCGGGGCTGGGCCCGGGGGAAGCCGCGTGGCGGCGGGTCAGTAGACCAGCGCCTGAGCGCCGTCCGCGCAGACCTCAGAGACGAAGGTCGGCGCGCCTGCGATACGTACCCCCTCGATGACATCCTCGGGGGTGATGTCCCGCCGTGCCGCGCACTGCGAGCACAGCGTCACGGTGCCGCCCGCCAGGATGCCCTGGAGCAGGTCCGCCAGTGGCGGAGCATGCGGGAGCGTGAAGTCATCGGCCCGGCCGGGCAGCGAGAACCAGGCGGCCTCGCCCGTCAGCCAGAGTGAGGTAGGGACACCGCTGGCCACGGCCGTGGCCGCGACGCTGAACGCCTGACTGCAGCGCTCCGGGTCATCTTTGCCAGCAGTGATCTTGACGACGAGGCTTCGCGCGGTCATGGGACGCACTTTAACGTGATGGGCGGGTAGTCGGCATGGCGGGCACACCGCGCGGGGGCCGCTCCGTACACTGCCGGGTATGCAAGGAACGGTGAGCGGAGTGCTCCTGGTCGCGGTATTCGCCGCGGTCCTGGTGGCGGCGGTGTTCCTGGCGGCGAGGCTGCTGCGGGCCACCCGCGGCGAGGGCTCCGATGGCGCATCCGATGCCTAGCCCCGAGGCCGGGCCGGAGCATGCTCCCGGACCTGACGGGGACCCGTCGCCACCGCATCCCGACCTGGGTCCGCTGCTCTTCCTCCTTGGACGCTGGGAAGGCGCGGGCGTCGGCGGCTACCCCACGATCGAGAGCTTCCAGTTCGGCCAGGAAATCGAGTTCAGCCACAACGGCAAGCCGTTCCTCATCTACGCCAGCCGAAGCTGGCTACTGGACGACGAGGGCCGCCCAGGGCGCCCGCTGGGCACCGAGACCGGATACTGGCGTCCGCAGCCGGACGGGCAGGTGGAGGTGGTGCTCGCGCATCCGACCGGGATCGCCGAGATCTACCTGGGCCAGGTGACCGGCACGAAGATCGAGATGAGCACGGATGTGGTGGCCCGCACCTCCACCGCCAAGGAGGTGACGGCCGGGCACCGGCTCTACGGAATGGTCGGCCCCGACCTCGCCTGGGCCTACGACATGGCCGCGGTCGGCCAGCCGCTGCAGCCGCACCTGTCTGCGCAGCTCAAACGCCCCGGTCAGGTCTCGCGGAACCAGTAGTCATTGAACGCGGTCCCCCGGTACAGGGAGGTTGGCTGCGCGGCCACGGTGTTGGCTGAGCTGTTGATCTGGATGATCTCGTAGGTGTTCCACCGGCTCGAGCTCAGCGTGCCGCGGTGACCGAGCGAATCCGTCACGGAGATCCCGGAGAAACTGGACGCGCGGTAGTCCGCGAGCGGGAGGGCCTGCCCTGAGCCGTCGGCGGGCGACTCGCTGATTATCTGCGCGGACGCGCGCGTGCACGAGGTCGCCGTACATTCCAGGGAATGACTGAAATGCTGCCCGGTCGTGGTGTCGAGCAGGGTCAGCAGGAACATCTTGGTGTGCTTGTTGTAGTAGACGCTCGCGACGATCGAGTTACCTGGCTTCACGAAGAAAGCGGACGCTTCATTTCCCGGGTACATCTCGTACCATGCGTAATATTGCGGACTCGTGCCGGAACAGCCGGCCTCGACACCCAGCTGCTCGACTGTCCTGCTGTTAAGGCCGTCGAGACCGACCCAGTGGGAAGAGTAGGCATTCGGGGTGCCCACGCAATCCACGTAGGGCACGAAGAATGTCGCCTGCACGTACCGGAACACCGCACCCGGGCGGGCCACGGCGTATCCCGCCCAGTTGGTGGAGTCGATCCTGCTGGAGTTGCTGGCAGAACTCATCGCGGGTGAGGGGGGCCCTCCGGCCAGCGATATCGGCTGCCCGGGCAGGGCGGGGCCCGGAGCGGCCGTGGCCACGGCCGCCGTGGCTACGGTCGCCCTGGCCGCGGTGCGCGGCGCGAAGGCGCTGGCCATAAGCACGAGGATCAGTGCAGCGACAGCGGCACGGGCAACATGGAACTTCCTCATCTAGCGTCCTTTCGTGCGCGGGAATCCAGTCGGCGGCCACGCTTAGGCCGCATTCCCCGGAAGGACAAGCGGGAAGGAACGTGTTCAGTTCCGCGCATGACCCGTGGTTCTGGCCACTTGGACACCGCATGGCCTGAGCTTCAGGAAAGGTAATTTTTCGGGATTTGGATTCCGCGGCTAGACCATGTGCCCTGGCAACACTACGCGATAATTAAAGGGACCGGAAGCAAAATACGCCGAGAGTCAGCGCCGATGTCGGAGGAATTCGAATAGAGCCTCGGGTTTAATTGGCCAATATTCACGATTGTGCGCTAATGAGTGAATATATGCGGGCACAGTTTCCCGTGTGCGGCAAGCCGCCCGCGCCGTGGCAGTCCCAGCCGTGTGGCAGTCCCCAGCCGTGTGGCAGTCCAGGCCGTGTGGCAGTCCAGGCCGTGTGGCAGTCCAGGCCGTGTGGCAGTCCAGGCCGTGTGGCAGTCCAGGCCGTGTGGCAGTCCCAGGCC
>OBLW0100004809.1_pt1 | contig 10222 bp, 5 predicted proteins | sample 1520161 | NCBI WGS metagenome assembly OBLW01 (sample SAMEA3539309, study PRJEB22396) | soil metagenome | biome: tundra; feature: field; material: soil | place: USA | collected 2010-05 | depth 0.15 m | reverse complement strand
GGGAAACGCCCGCGAACGGGTCGCCGATCAGGTCGTAGCCCGGCCGCTGCGTGCCTCCGTTGATGTTGAACGGTTGGCCGGTGTGGAACGACAGCAAACTATTCAATTGCCAACCGTGCGTCAGCAACTTCGGACCCCATGACGAACCGGGGATGCTGTATGCCAGCGCCGCGGTAAAGTTGTGCCGGGTGTCGAAGTCGCCGTTGCCATACTCGGCCGCCAAGTTGGTGCTGTCCAGGGGGATCACGCCGCGGTACTCGCTCACTTCATCCAGCTCGTGCGCCCAGGTGTAAGCAAATTGCGAATCCAACCCGTGCCAAGTTCTGATTTTGAAGGTTGTTTGCAGCGAGTTGTAATTGGAATTTCCCACGCTGTTCAACTGGTTGATGTCCCCGTATGCCGGGTAGGTGGCGGCAAATGGCCGCGGGCCACCGCCGAGCGGCACCTGGTTGATATTCTGCATCACCGAAAGCTTGTGGGCCGCGCTGCCAACGTATCCGATCTGGAATACGGCAAAGCTCCCGAGGGTCTTTTCAATCTGCAGGTTGTAGTTATAGAAGTACGGCGTCCGGAAATTCTGGCCAACCGAATACAGTCCAAACGGGCCGTTCGCGCAGCCCGGTTCGGTAGCGGGGTTGCCGCTGACGCAGGTGCTCACACCGGGGAAAATATAGGTGCTGGGCGCCCAGGTGAATCCGCTCAAGCTGTAGCTGGACACCGGCGAAGGACCGGCCGGGTTTCCTTCCAGGCCGTCCGCCGCGCCATTGGGTGGGCGATAGTCGAGGAACGGGTTCATATTGATCTGGTCGTAGAACACCCCGATTCCGCCGCGCACCACCAGATTATTCCTGCTGGTCGGCTGGTACGCGAAACCAAACCGCGGCGCGAAGTTGTTGCGATCCGGGGGGAAAATAGAATCGATCCCGTTACCCTGGATGACGATGCCCTTCCCCGGAATAAAAACTGCCAGGTCCTTGGTGCCGTTATGCAACGGCCCAAAGTATTCGTAGCGTAGTCCCAGATTGAGGTTCAACTTGGGGGTAAGCTGCCACTGATCCTGCCCAAAGAAGTCGAACCCATTCACGAGCACTTTGCGCTCGGCATTTCCCACCGAAAGATTGGCGGTAGACACATCGCCGGCCAGGAAATCAGCGAGCGCCAGCACATCGTTGCACTGTGTGTCCCCGGTCGCACAAGATCCCTTCCAGGGACCCTGGGTCCCGTCAAAGGTGTAATTCCCCAGCGAGTGCCGGAAGTAGAATTCATCCACGCGCCCCTGACGTATTTCCCCACCGAAACGCAACTGGTGCGGCCCGGTCGTATATGACACGATGTCCGTCAACATCCCGGTGATGTCGTTGCGGCCCTCCGGTGGCGTGATGCCCACTTGTTCGAACCCGGTAATGGCGATGTTCGGCGCACCCAGGATCGGCTTGCCATCGATCAACGCATCCGGACTCTGAAACAATCCCATGGCCTTGCTGTCGAAGCTCGCGTTAGCGTCGCGGAATGTCTGGTTGAAATAATTGACGCCAAACAAAACCTGGTTCGTCAATCGCGTCGACAACGTCGAATTGAAAACCGCCGAGTAGTTCTGCACGTGGATCGGCGCTTTCTCGAAGTAATACGGAATGTTGGAACTAGCTGTCGCCAGCGCCGTGCTGGTTCCGAGCGGCGCCGTCTGGCTCCCCTGCCCGACGAACCACCGCACCGACAGCCGATTCTTCTCGTTGAAATTGTGGTCGATCTTCGCGATGCCGTTATAGCTGTACCCGGTCGATGGTGACGAACTGAAGAAATTATTCGTGGTGCCCGCGAGCCCCGCGATGTTCGATGGCCACAACCCCGCAATCGTGCTGGTGTTCCCCGGGTACAACACCCCCAGCATGTTTTGCGAAATCGGACTCACCGGAACGCCATGCGCGGTCAGCAAAGCCAGCGCATCCGTCACCCAAGCTGTCGACGGCTCGGTAGCCAGCCCCGATAATCCGATGATGTACTGCTGCTTCTCAAACCCGATAAAGTAAAACGTCTTGTTCTTGATGATTGGCCCGCCCACCGTAAACCCATAATTCTCATTCCGTAGCCGCGGCGGTTTTGGAGTCAGGGCAGTCGGCTGAAAAAACGGCGAAGCCGCCGCATAATACTCGTTCCGGTTGTAGTAATACGCTGAACCATGGATGGCGTTCCCGCCAGACTTCAGCGCCAGATTGACTGTTCCTCCCGCATTGCGTCCCGCCTCCGCGTTCGACTGCGTCTGCGCCGAAAATTCGTCAATCGCATCGATCGGCATCACCACGCCCGCGATTCCCGACACACCACCCTGATTCACCGCCGGAATGTTATGCCAGAAGTCGTTGTTGTCCACGCCATCGATCTGCCAATTCATCTGGTTCGCCCGAGTCCCATTCAGCGAGCCAAATCCGCCCACCGCGTAACCTCCATATCCAGGCGCGATAGCAATTAATTGCGTGAAATCCCGCCCGTTCAGCGGCACGTCCTGCACCACGGTGTCCGGGAGGGTCATCGTTTGCGTCTGCGTGGTGGTATCAATCGTTACGGCCGCAGCCGAAACCTCTACCGCGGTAGTCTGCTGCGCCATCGACAACTTCACCGCCAGGGTATAAATCGATCCCGCCGTCACCGCAACGTTGTCCACCGTGTTGGGAGGGAATCCACCGGCCGAAACCGTGACCTTGTACGCACCCAGCGGCAAATCCTGGAACGAAAATTCTCCGTCACTGGTAGTCACGGTGGTGTGTTCGATTCCCGTCGCCGTGTCTACCGCCCGCACTTGTGCCTGGGGAATCACGGCGCCCGAAGGGTCGGTCACCGTCCCGTTAATGGCCCCGCGAAATGTCTGCGCATTCGCGCTCACCCCTGAAATCAATATCGCTAAAACTGCGAAAAGTAGCGGTCGCATGAACATCACCCCCCCAATAAGATTTGAGTACAACTCCTCGACCACTCGCGTATTTTTTAGACGATTGACCAACTCGAGGTGCGCTTGTTGGAGCGCCCCTTGGTTCACAAAGCGAGTTCCCCGACTCGCCCAGGCCAATTGGGCCTCACAGTGCCCGGCATCGTAGCCCACGCCAACTCGGCTGTCAAAACAAAAGAGTAATTTAAAACAGATAAGATTTACCGCTCAAGTCCCGTCCGCGTCGTCATTCCTTTGTAGCGCCAGCGGCCTCGGCAGCAGCCGTTGACCCTCCATGTCTGAACGCGTTCCAGTTAAATCACTTCGCCGCAATCCGAAATCTATACAGTAGCAACACGATCGTAATCATCGGCATCTATAACGTTCGACTTTATCCGTAAATGTAAGCACCATCCTAACCGAGCCACGCTCCCCGGAGGCCAAACCAATGTTGCAACCCGGCGCAGTTCGTCGCCACATCAAAAAAGGCAATTCCCAGGCGCATCCGGGCGTCAGCGCCCTCGATACCCTCAGCCACCGCAACACCGGCTATCAGCCCTTACCGAAACCGTTAGACCTGCCGCCCTACCATTATGTCCTCAGCGACCATTTCCCTACCGTCGCAAAACACATCACCACCGCAGGCGAAATGGTCTTCGACGTTTTAGGCGACTCCGGCGGTGTTCAGGATGGCGAGCACCAATCCGACGTTGCCAATCAAATGGTCGGCGCTTTGCCCAAAAATAAACCCCAGTTCTGCTACCACGTAGGCGACGTGGTTTACTTCACCGGTCTTCATGACGATTACTACGCCCAATTTTACGAGCCCTACGAGCAGTACACGCCCGCTATTTTTTCCATTCCGGGCAACCATGACGGTGAGGTAGACAACCCCACCCTCCAAACATCCCTGGATGGCTGGGTCGACTACTTCATGCAACCCACCCCCGACGTAGACCCCATCGCCAAAGATGCGCCACGCGTCGGCCTCAATCTCCCCAACCCTTACTGGACCCTGGTCACGCCGCTGGCCACCATCATTGGTATGTACACCAACGTGCCCGAAGGCGGCTCGATCGACTCCATCCAGCAACAATGGCTAACCAACGAGTTCGCCACCGCCGGCCCAGGCCTGCCGCTAATCCTGGCCCTCCACCACCCCATCTACTCCTTCGACGTCTATCACAGCGGCAGTTCCAAAATGGCCGACGCGCTGGAAAATGCCATCCGCGATACCGGCCGAGTCCCCAACCTGGTCCTAAGCGGTCATGTCCACGACTACCAGCGCATCGAGCAAGAAATCGCGCCCGGCAGTCCCACTCCGTTCCTGGTCAGCGGCAACGGCGGGTATCACAACCTGCACCAAATCCACTCTGCGAACGGCACCGTAGCCGCCGACACCCAAGCCAAACTGATCTATGGCAAAGTAACCTGGGGCTACCTGACGCTCACGATCGACAAGAAAACCATTAAGGGCGAATCGACCGAGATCGACAAAACCGGAAAAGTAACCACCGCAGCAGACGCTTTCTCTTATCCGGCTGCTCCGGTGGTCCTGAAAAATCCCAAAACCGTCCCAACTTTGTAGTTGGCGGCCAACCGTGGGCAAGAGGTTATTCGCGCCGCGTCATTTCGTTTTGGAATTTTCCGTCTTGGCGATAAACGCCGCCACGTTATCGTGCAGTGTCTTCAACGCCGCCTCGTGCGCATACACCATGTGTCCGGACTCATAAAACTTGAATTCGATATTGCCCTGCAATTTCGCCGGGATCGGCAGATGCTGCATCTCGTAGATGCCTTCATAAAATGGCGTAGCCAGATCAAAATACCCGGCGTTCAACAAAACTTTTAGATCGGGGTTGTACTTCAGGGCGATCGCCAAATCGGGCATCACATTTGCCGCGATTGGCAACGCTAACGGGGCGCCAGGACCCTGGTGCAGAAAATTCCACGAGCGCCAAAGATCAATCTCCGGCTTGAACTCCTGGCCATCACCATAGTTCAATTCCTTCCGCACATAATCGTTGAACGCGGAAACGTATGCGGAGCTGATCGCCGCCGACTGCGGATCGTACTCCGCCTCCTTACTCAGCGGATCAAACGTAGGCCCGGAAAAGCGCGTATCCAGCCGCCCGGTAGTCGTACCGCTTTCGTCCTGCAACATTTTCTCAAACTGTCCGGCATTGATCCGCAGATCCGACTTCTCAATGTATTCCGCAGGCAATCCGGTGTACCCATGCAATTTCGCAGCAATCGCATGCCGTTTCTCGGAGGTCAGCGCCGCGCCCTCGCCCAAAGCCTGGGCATACTCGTTCATCGCGAAATGTTCGACCTCCTCCAGCAGCGGCGCCAAATCCGCATGTCCCTCGGGCAATTTGTGGTGATACCAAGCCGAAGCCGCATAAGTAGGCAAAACCAACTGGTAAGGCAAATCCACGCCAGGATTAAACTGCGGCCCATCCGCGCTGAAATCAAAATTCAATATCTGCGACAGCAAAATCACGCCATTGAAATCAAGCGCCCGTTCGGTCTCCAGTACATTCGCCAGCACCGCCGACCGCGTAGTGCCGTAACTTTCCCCGAACATATACTTCGGAGAATTCCACCGCCCATACTTCGCCAAAAACTGCACGATAAAATCCGCAAATGCCTGCGCATCCGCATCCACGCCGTAAAACGCCTTCTCCTTATCCTTCCCGCTGACCCGGCTGAACCCGGTCCCGGGCGCATCCACAAACACCAGATCGCTCACGTCGAGCAAACTGTAATCGTTGTTAACCACCGGGTACGGCGCCGCCGGCGTATGCGTAGAATCCGCGGTCACTACTCGCCGCGGCCCGAACGCCCCCATATGCAACCACACTGTAGAAGACCCCGGCCCGCCGTTATACAAGAACGTAACCGGCCGCAACGTATCGTTTCCGCCTGATTTTCTCTGGTCCGAGCTATGATCGTCGCCGTGGTTCTCTTCACTCTTCTTGACGTCCGGTTTTTTGCTGCCACCCTTCCTAACATCGCCTCGATTGTCGTCGGTCGCACCGTCAGCACTCTTGAAGTAGGCGACATAAAACATGCTGGCTTCGGCAGGTAAGCTCTTGTCATTGGGGTCGGTATTCTGCGGCACATCATCCCAACCCTTCGGATGCACCACCATCGTGCCGGCAACGGCTTCATAAGCAATCGCCTTCCCGTCAACCCTGACCGACCCCTTGCTACGCCGCTCCTCGGCCTTGAACGATTCAGGCTTAGCCGGATCCGGCTTGGCCGCAGTCTTCTCGTCCTTAGTCTGCGCACCAACAGCGCCGGGCGGCAGCACCAGCCCGACCGCCAGCGCGACGATCCACAAGTTAGCGTTTCGCATGAAGCGTTCTCCGAATGGACGGATGAAGTTAGCCGTCGTGTCTATTTTCAAGCGACGCAGAACGTACACCGCCGATCCCGGGATTGCAATGGCGCTAACGTTTCTTGGGATTGGTGGATCGTCCTTCAGTTTGAACAGCTGCTCCGATTCGACGCCTCTGGCGGCGCTAAACTTCTTTCTCCGCGGCCACCAACGCGCCACCCTCCAAACGTGCTAACGTCGTTCCAGCACAGAGATGGAAAAACTACCCAGCCTCGTGATCGTCGGACGGCCCAATGTGGGCAAGTCTACCTTGTTCAACCGGCTTACCGGTACGCGGCGCTCGATTGTTACCAATGAGCCTGGGATTACGCGGGACCGCATCTATGGGAAGGCGGAATGGCGGGGGCGCAACCTGGAGATTGTGGATACCGGGGGGATCGTGCCGGACGACAAGGCGCTGATCCCGCAGGAGATTTTGCGGCAGGCGCATATTGCGATCCGTAAGGCGGCGCTGCTGGTGCTGGTGGTGGATAGTCAGGCCGGGCTTACGCCGCTCGATGAAGAGCTGGCGCGGTTGCTGCGGGCGACTGGCAAGCCGTTTGTGATTGCGGCGAATAAAGTGGATGCGATGTCGCAGGAAGCGAATGCTGCGGCGTTTCACCGTATGGGGGCGCCGGTCTTCCCTATCGCCGCCGAACATGGCACCGGCGTGGATGATTTGCTCGACGCGGCTTTGGCTCAGGCTTTTCCGGGGCAGGGATCAAATTCCGCCGCAGGGGCGCGGCACGCTGTGCCCGATTTTGACGACGGTGACGTGGATGCGGAGGGAGTGGCGTCGCCGGCTGGGCCGTCGGGGGCAGTCGGTGTTGGGGATCGGGGGACACAGGCCCTTCCTTCCGCAGGGCAAGCAGGAGTGCCGGTGCTAGTCGACGACTCGGCGTCTCGGGATAAAGACGCCGTGGAGGTCGCCATTATTGGGCGGCCCAACGTGGGCAAGTCTACCTTGCTGAATCGCATGGTCGGCGAAGATCGCTCCATCGTTTCGCCGATTCCTGGGACGACAATGGATTCGGTGGACACGGAAGTGGTGCAGGATGGGCGGCTATATCGATTCGTGGACACGGCGGGGATTCGGCGCAAGGGCAAGACGACCTTGGTGGCGGAAAAGCTTAGCGTGGTGATGGCGCGGCGGGGGCTGGAACGCTGCGACGTGGCGCTGCTTATTGTGGATGGCGAGCAAGGGGTCACTCAGGGCGACGCGCAGATTGCCAGCTACGCTGAAGAATCAGGGCGCAGCGTGATCATCGTGATGAACAAGTGGGACCTGGCAACCGAAGCGGCGCGCAAGGCCTCCGAGCGCGACGCCGGGACCACCAAAGGAAAGGCGAAGCTTGCTGCGCGCGCTACCCAACGGCCCCGAGCTGGCGCCCGAGCCGATGCCCGAATCAGTGCGCGAACGGTGGCCCAATCGAGAGCGCAGTCGAAGACGCAAGCTCGCGCACAGTCCAAGCGGGGGTTCAGCATGGGTGGAGGCTTTGGATCGGGCTCGGTAGCAAGCGTTGCAGGCAACGCTGGATCGAGCGTCGGGTCTAAGGTTGGAGAAAGCGCGGCGGTCCACGCATTCGGGGACCTCGACAAAAGTCGGCTGCTTTACGACTACGAACGGATGGTGCGCGACAAACTGAAATTTTTGAGCTATGCGCCGATCGTGTTTCTTTCGGCAAAAACTGGAGATCGCGCAAGCAAGCTGTTTCCGCTGATCGACGAAGTTGCGGCGGCGCGCCAGAAGCGCATCTCGACGCCGGAACTCAATCGCTGGCTTAAGGAAGAAGTCGATCTGCAACGTGGGACCACGCCGAAGGCGCGGCCGGTGCGCATTTACTACATGACGCAGGCTAAGACCGCGCCTCCTACGTTTTTGATTTTCACCAATCAGAAGACGCCGCTGCACTTCAGCTACGAGCGGTTCCTGGAGAACCAGTTGCGCGCCAAATGGGATTTCCCCGGCGCGCCCATTCGCTTCGTGCAGCGTTTGCGCAAGCGCGAACCGCGGCCCGGCGCGCCGCGCGACGAGGATCAATAAATGACGGACAGGAGAGACGTTTCGTGTTTGGTTCGCGCTGCACGGTCGGGCGGTGACGAGGTTGCATTTAAACCCGGCCGTCTCCTTGGCAACCGCGCGTTGACTTGGGGGAAATTTGGCCTAGGATGAAAGAGTCTTGGCCGCTATAACCTGGCGGTTTGGATACACCTAGGGAAGGGCCGCGAAACACGACGATGAGCACCGCGACGCAAACTGCCACCGAAGAGAGGCTTTACCGTATCGGCGAAGTCAGCCGTTTGTCTGAACTGAAACCATTTGTCTTGCGGTACTGGGAAACGGAATTCCCTATGCTGGAGCCGGTGAAGAGTCCGAGCGGACACCGCATGTACCGCCAGGAAGACGTGGACATGGTGTTCAAGATCAAGCGCCTGCTTTATGACGAAGGATTCACGATTGCTGGTGCGAGGCGGCATCTGCGGGAGACCAGTGGCGCAATCGGAGCCGAGGCGCCGGCGCATTCTGGTGGTTTGGCGCAGTCCCAATATGGAAGTTCTGCCGGATCTGGCAATCCTGCCGGCACGGGCAGCTACAGTGCGCACAGTGGACACCCTGAAAATGCCGGCGAACTGCTGAGTCGCAAGATGCTGTTGGACCTGCGCGACACGCTCCGCACTTTCTTGACGCTTCTCGAACGGCGGTGATAGCCTTGAACCTCGGCTAGTGCCTGCCAAGGGCATCGGTCGAGTGAGCGTCGAGCGGTTGATCAGCGCAGCCTAACGGACAGTTCAGCGCAGAAGCAGCAAGGCAGTTGGCGTGGATTGGCCGTCAGGGTGCAAGGTAAAGGATCGATTGAGGCAGCGCGGCGTGCCGGTCCCGCAAGGGATCGATTCGCGAGTTGCCGCGACGCAGCAAATGTACGACCCCGGTCGGGACGTAGCGCAGCCTGGTAGCGCGCACGCTTGGGGTGCGTGAGGTCGCTGGTTCAAATCCAGTCGTCCCGACCATTTAAGACCCCGAGTCTTCTGCCGCTCGCTGCAATCTTCACAAGTGTTTCAAACACAATCGATTGAAGGTCATCCGTGACCGGTGCAAAGAACCGGACATTCGGCCTGTGCATAACGGCCTCTGAAAACAACGCACTTTGAACCGTCTGACGTTCGCACCGTTGATCGCTGAGGCCATGCCGCCCACGTCGGCGATCCGGCCCGAAAACACCTGCGAGCGTTTGGGCAATTTTCAAAGATGCGGCTGTCGGCTAGTGGCAAGAATCCAAGAATTGGCGGATTTAGCGCCCATCGTCGGACGTCGATATCCGCTCTTGGCGAGCACAGAATACCGCCCTTTCGCCCTTTTCCATCTCGGTTTCGCCCAGGCCACACGATTCGCGCTGAGTCCTGATTGTTGAGGTCCACTCCATGAATGGGCTGGTTAAAGTTTGTGATGGAAAGCGTCTTCGGGCGTGCATTTCGATGATTGCATCAGAATGTACAATATTGTTTTATGGCGCGAAATGATAGATCCAGCCTACAACCTGTTCCTGGCGATAAAAGGTCTCTATGGCACCGTTGCTTTCGGAAAACGAGAATTGACCATCGCTTTCCAGGATTTTCGTTTTCTTTATGGCCGGAGTTTTCTTGCGGGTACATTCGCGCGGATTTCTTATCAAAGTTCGGCCTGGTGCGGTTCTTGCGACTTAGTCGGCGGAGGTTGCGGAGGCTAGTTCGCTGCCCTCTGGCTTGGGAGTTACGATCGGCATGGTTACGGTGATGGTGGTGCCGGTCTTGTCGGATTGGATGTCGAAGCGGCCGCCTTGTTCGCGGACTCGTTCACGCATGCCGGCGAGGCCAACGCCTACGTCGGTTCCTGACTTTAGGAAATTGGCTAGCATTTCGCGGGGTATACCTAGATCGGAAGA
>OBLW0100004806.1_pt1 | contig 10227 bp, 9 predicted proteins | sample 1520161 | NCBI WGS metagenome assembly OBLW01 (sample SAMEA3539309, study PRJEB22396) | soil metagenome | biome: tundra; feature: field; material: soil | place: USA | collected 2010-05 | depth 0.15 m | reverse complement strand
TGCTTGTTTGTGCCTGGCTCCGGACCTTGCAAGAGATTCCATCCTCACGGGTTCAATAGTGTTGCCAGCAGTTCGGCGACAGAATGTTGGCCCTGATTGATTTTGGCGAACAGCGAAGTCCTGGCAACTCCAGGCCAGTATCAGTCACAGGGACCTCCCACCTGGGCCTATAAGCCTGAGCTGGCCCCCAGCCTCACTGACTCCGCAACCGGAAGAAAGCGGCGCCGGGGCCAACATCGTTGGTAAGGAAATAATTCTCGCCTGAAAGCGCAATGCCATTAGTCAGAGCCGCCCAGGAAGCCCCGGAGCCGAGCGTGGGAGTGGTCTCCAGCACGTAGTTACTCGCTGTAATTGACCACGACAGGATCGCCTGATTGGCAACCAGCAGGATACGGAGTGACGGCGATGAGGCTGTTAGGAGTTGTCCCTTGCGGATGATGTCGTTCTGCTCATCTGCGACGAAGAGATTCCCAGCTCCGTCTGTAGCAATGCCCCAGGGTAAATAGAACCGCGCGCTCAGGCCGACGCCGTCATTAGTGCCCCTGACCTCAGCCAGCCCGGCCACCGTGCTCACCACCCAGGAACTGCCGACCGGTTCGATCTTCCTGATCGTGTAACTGAACTGGTCCACTACATAAAGAGTCGCCGAATCGTTTACCGCGATACCGTTGGGCGAGTTGAACTTCGCCTGGCTGGCAGACCCGTCGTTGGTGCCGGTCGCCCCGGAGAACCCGGCGACCGTAGTTGTCACCCAGTCGGGCCCAATCGGGCTTATCTTCCGGATTGCGTTGTTGCCAAAATCCGCCACATAGAGATTGCCTGAGTCATGCCATGAGATTCCAAAAGGCTGGAAAAACTTCGCATCGCCATTTGTGCCGTCCTCGAAACCAATAATGGAAGCCGACCCGGCCAGAGTGCTCACCACCCAGTTGGTTCCGACTGGGCTTACCTGACGAACCGTGGAGTTGAGCCTATCCGTCACGTAAAGCTTGCCGCTGCTGTCCGCCGCAATCGCCTCAGGTCTATGGAATCGCGCCTGGCTATTTGTCCCATCGTCGAATCCTGCAGCCCCAGCGAGCCCAGCCACGGTGCTCACCACCCAGTTGGTTCCGACGGGAGAGATCTTCCGGATCGTTTCGTTGAAACTATCCGTGACGAAGAGATTGCCCCCGTGGTCCACAGCCACACCGCTAGGGTGGTCAAACCGAGCCTGGTCGTTCGTACCGTCAGCAAAACCGTTCGTGCCAGCCAGGCCAGCCAGGGTGCTCACCACCCAGTTGGTCCCTGCGGGCACGATCTTGCGGATCGTGTAGTTGAGCAGATCAGCAACGTAAATGTTCCCCGCTTCGTCCACTGCGAGGCCGCTAGGCCAGTGGAGCCGCGCGGTACTGTTCGCACCATCGGCAGTCCCACTAACCCCGGCCAGACCCGCTATCGTGGTAAAGGTGTACGACTGCGCGGTCACGCCGGCTGAAAAGGCGAACCAGAGGCCGCCGAAGAGGACGATACGCGAGAAAATGGCCTCCATCTTGGTCATCCTGATGAACAAGTGCGCAGTGATGGTTGCCCTGTATGCTGGCGGACGCTCGGCGAAGTTGCTGAGCGCGGCAGGATATGAGTATTCACCGACAGACTTCTAACATTCAAGCCCATGGAGTGCAAGTCACCAGCGAAACGCAAGCCACCGGCGAAGCCCCTAACCGTGGTTTGCGCAATAGAGGAAACTGGTCGTAGAGCAAATTGGTCAATGCCATGCGCTGCTCTTTGCTTGAACCGGGCCAGCCGGAGATGCAGAGTTCTGAAGCATGAGATTCGCTTTTGTTACTCTGTCGCTGGCGGTGCTTGCCCTGGCGTCGGCTGGGCGCAGCCAGAGTGCGCAGAGTGCGCAGCGGACAGTTGAGCCAGCTCGGTTTGCGGGCCAGAACTGCGTGCGGCTCGCGGAATGGGCTAAAGCTAATGGCTTCGAGGTTCGCTGGCTGAAGCAGGATGAGACACTACAACTGAGCAACCGCTGGTCCAAGATTGTGTTGGCGGCGGACTCCCGCGAGGCCCAGATAAACGGAGTGCAGGTCTGGCTGCTGTATCCGGTGGTGGCGCAGAATGGAGCACTTTGTCTGGCGCGCTTGGATGTGGAGGCGACGATCAGGCCGTTCGTCTCGCCTCCGAGAAACCTGCCCGGTGCCAAAGTGAGAACGATCTGCCTCGACCCTGGGCATGGCGGCAAGGACCCCGGGAACGAGATCGGCTCGAACCAGGAGAAGCAATACACGTTGTTGCTGGCAAAGGAAGTCCGTGCCCAATTGGCGCAGGCGGGGTTGAAAGTCACACTGACGCGGAGCACCGATAGTTTCGTCGAGCTGTCGAAGCGGCCGGAGTTGGCCAAGCGTCGGAGCGCGGACTTGTTCATCAGCCTGCACTTCAATGCTGCCGAATCGGGACGGAGCACGGTCCAGGGAGCGGAGGTGTATTGTCTGACACCCGCGGGAGCGACTTCGACCAATGCACGCGGGGAAGGCAATGGAGAACGTGCGTTCCCGGGCAATCGGCACAATGACCAGAACCTGTTCCTGGCATACCAGGTACAGAAGGCGCTGACGCGGAATCTAACGGTCGAGGACCGGGGGGTGCGCCGGGCGCGTTTTGCCGTGCTGCGCGATGCCGTGATGCCCGCAGCGCTGATTGAGGCGGGCTTCCTGTCGCACCCGGTGGAGGGCCGGCAGATTGTCAGCGTGGCTTATCGCCAGAAGATAGCGCGGGCAATCGTCGAGGGATTGCTCGCTTACAAACGGGCGGTGGAGCAGGGGACTTAAGAGAATTACACAATGAGCATTGTTACCAAATGTGGGGACCGCGGCGCGACGAGGTTGATGTACAATCGGAGGGTGTCCAAATGCCATCCGCGCGTCGAGGCTTACGGAGTAGTGGACGAACTGAATGCGGCCATCGGACTGGCCCGAGCGACGGTCACAGATGATTATGTGCGGCAGCATCTGAGGGCGATACAAGGGGATCTGGTGGTGCTGATGGGCGAACTGGCCACCATGCTGGACGATTTACCGCGCTACGTGAAGGATGGCCACGAGTTGGTAACGGCGGGAATGACCGCCCGGCTTGACTGTTTGGTCGGCGTAATCGAGGCGGCCAAGGTCTCCGCCAAAGGCTGGGCGATTCCGGGTGCGAATGCGGGCTCGGCAGCACTCGACGTTGCTCGCACGGTTTGTCGGCGTGCGGAGAGACGCGTGTGCTCATTGCAGGAGGCCGATCAGCTCCAAAACCCAGAAATACTGGTTTATTTGAATCGCCTTTCCGATCTGCTGTGGCTCTTCGCGAGGCGAGGGGAGACAAAGCCGGAGTGAACCCGGAACAGCAGAGGATCAACTGGCTCTCCTCGCAACGCGATACACGAGGTACATTTCGTCCCCACGACGCCGTGCGGACTTGAGTTCCAATCTGTCCGCTCGGGCCAGCGCACTTGCGCCTAGACCATCAGCGATCGTGGGCGCGGAGCGGCCGCCGAAGATCCTCGGGCAAACGGTCAGGTGCAGTTCGCTTACCAGGCCGGCGCGGAACAAGGCGTCGTTGAGCTCGCCGCCGCCCTCGCAGAGGAGGCGACGGATCCCCCACTTCGCGCGCAGCCAGCACATCGCCCGGTGGAAATTGATTTCCCGTGCGCCGCAAAGCTTGACATCGGTAGCGACCGCACGGAGTTTGTTTAGACTGGCAGCGGTGGCGCGATGGGTTGTGAGAACTATGGTCGGCGAGAACCTGCGCTGAAACACTTCGGCGTTTGGATTCACGGTGCCGGAGCGGCTGACAATGACGCGTAGATTGTATTCCGCCAGACCGCGCCTCAAACGCAGGCGACGGTATTCGGCTGGGCCGGGCCCGAGGTTGACGCGGTTCAAGTCCACAGTGCGTGCGCCGGCCATTACAGCTTCGGCAGTGGCGCGGAGTCGGAGAAGATGATCCTGGTCGTGCCGGCTCCCGAAGGAGGAAACGACGCGGTTGGAGGTGGCGCTTTTCCCATCCGCGGTCATCGCCATATTGACCAGGATGAAGGGCGACAGCGCTGATGATTGATGGTCGTTGATTGATGGTTTCATAGGATGAGCATCGCGTCGCCATAACTGAAGAAGCGGTAGCCCTCTCGGATGGCTTCACCATAGGCCGACAGAATCAGGTCGCGTCCCCCGGTGCCGTTCGGCTCAGCGAAGGCGCTGACGAGCATCAAGAGTGTCGAGCGGGTCAGGTGGAAATTGGTCAGAAGTGCGTCGGCGACTCTGAATTCGTAAGGGGGATATATGAAAATGCGGGTCTTGCCGGCGCCGGCAACCACAGGCACGGATGAAGAGGGAGAGGGAGAAGTTGAATGTTGTGCGACGTGCGCGGCGACGGTTTCCAGAACCCGGACCGTGGTGGTGCCGACAGCGATGACGCGGTGGCCCGCAGATTTGGCTTCATTGATTGCACGCGCGGTGGCTTCGCTCAACTCGTAATGCTCGTCATGCATGATGTGAGTGGCAATGGTCTTGGCCTTCACCGGTGCGAAGGTTCCGAACCCGACATGCAATGTGACAAAGCAAACCTGCACGCCGCGCGTGGCAAGTTCCGCCAGCAGTGATTCAGTAAAATGCAATCCGGCAGTCGGGGCAGCGACTGACCCGGCGGGCTTGGCGAAAACGGTCTGATATCGCTGTCGGTCCTGCTCAATTCGGCTCGCATCCGATCGCGTGATGTAAGGCGGCAACGGCACCTCGCCCAGAACATCGAGCAGTTCGGCGATATTGGGCGCGCCCACGAAGCCCAGACGCCGATGGCCTTCGTCATTTATATCGAGCACAGTTGCGCGCACGGAGCCCGCCTGGCCGCGCGCGTCCAGGAGAACAATTTGAGTTCCCACCCTCGCTCTTTTGCCTGGACGCAACATGACCCACCAATCGTTGGTCGCATTCTCCTCGAGTAACAGGATTTCAAACTGCCCGCCGGTGTGTGCATTTCTGCCCCGGAGGCGGGCAGGAATCACGCGCGAGTTGTTAAGGACCAGGAGATCTCCTACATGCAAGCACTCGAGGAGTTCGCGAAACCGGCGATGCTCGACCTTACCAGATTGACGATGCAACACGAGCAGACGAGACATGTCGCGCTGAGGCGCCGGCATTTGCGCGATCAGCTCTGGCGGCAAGTCGAAATCAAAGTCTGTGATTCGCATCTCGCAAGAGCATCATTGGAATTCTCCAGCGTGACAAGGCGGCAACTCCTTCAAAGACGGCATGATGGGGACAAAATGTTTCTGTTTTCGCTGCGGGCACGGTTGAAGCTACTTAACGAGTGCGAGGTGTTGGCGCGGCGGGCTATTTAGACGCTCAGATCTGATCGTTAAATTCCGACTAGTGTTTTCAGGGATTTTGCACATTTCGGCCGAGGCATTTTGGAGCGGGCACAAGTTGTGAATAACTTTTTAATAAATTATGCGGAAAGGTGTTGACGTGGTGGGGGATAGTGGATAAAAGTGGGGCGAAGTGGGGCAGTGGAGTATGGCTGTTCCGCTGTGAATAAGAATGGAACTGAACGAGACAACCGAGCCGACGTATTACAACTCGCTCTATCATCATGGGGTGGATGACAAGCGGCGAGTCCAGATACCGGCGAAGTGGCGGCCGGCCAAACCGGGCACGGAGTTGACACTTGTTCTTTGGCCCAAAGCGAAAGAAGGCCCGTGCCTTCGAGTTTTTCCGCCCGAACAAATGGCAAAGCTGGTGCGGGAAGTTAATGCGATGCCAAATAGCGATTCGAACAAAGTCGTGCTGAAACGGTTCATCGGGAGCGAGTCGGTCCAAGTGGCGCTCGACAAGGCCGGACGGATTTGCCTGCCGGAGAAGATGGCCAGAGACGCCGGACTGGGAGAGGAAGCAGTTCTGGTTGGTTTGCTCGACCGATTTGAGATCTGGAGTTCTGAACGTTACGAGAAAGTGAAGGCGTCGGACGCTATCATGGCGCAGGAAGCATTCAAACTGATGGAATGAGTATGAGTCTGCTGCGATTACTGAAGACCGGCAATAGCTTACTGGGCGTGAAAGACACGGAGAGTCGTTATCGACTTACCAGTCAGCGGTTGTTGCCCCAATTCGGCCCGGCGAGAAATCCATTTATTCGCAGAGGGAATTCGCCTCCGGCGCAGGCGGAAGGGGCTTCTTCAGAGGATCCAAAAGCTAATGGCGCTTCCCAAGAGAAGCGCGGCGTCCTGAGTTCGTGCGGAAGATCGGCGGCAAGCCTTCCGAGCGCGGTGCAGAATCGGGTGGTCGCTACAGGTGCGGGCAGCAAGGGCCTCACGGAGACGATTCGTTCGAGGGCCGTCGCGCTCCTGAGCAGATGGAGAGCGAAGATGAGTATGGTACTCTGGCGTCCGCGCGCGAAGACGGCGAAACCCGCCATCACGCGGTTCACGAAACAATCGATTCAAGGGGAGCTGTCCCTAGACAAGATCAAGGTGCTGCGAAATGATTTGAGCGATACGGATCTGGAGGTGGTTCAAGCCAGACAGCCAGCCGCTCCGGCGAGCGCCGCGCCGGCTGCGCGAACCGAGGAGAGACCCGAGGTTAGGGAAGGCACTTGGGGACCGGTGACGACTCGGATGTTTGGCCGAGTCAATACGAAACCTGATAAGGACCGATGAGGGGTGCCCGAATTTACGCACAGACCTGTAATGATGGCGGATGTAATGGCCGCGCTGCGACCAGTACCCGGCGGGCGGTACGCGGACGGAACCATCGGTGGGGGTGGACACGCGGCGGGCATATTGGCCGCGAGTTCGCCGAGTGGATGGTTGTATGGGTGCGATCGCGATGGCGCGGCGATCGAAGCGGCCGACCGCAGACTGGCCGAGTTTTCCGGGCGGTTTGAGATCCGCCAGGGGAATTATGCCGAATTGGCGGATTGGGTGCCGTCAAGTGCCTGCGATGGAGTGCTGTTGGACTTAGGGGTCAGCTCGCCTCAATTGGACGAGGCTGGGCGAGGGTTCAGCTTCCAAAGGGACGGGCCGCTGGATATGCGGATGGATTTGCGGCAAACAGTGACGGCAGCCACGCTGGTGAACGAAAAGACAGTGGAAGAGCTGGCGGAAATATTTTGGGAATTGGGCGGCGAGCGCAATGCGCGGCGATTTGCACGAACGATTGCGCAAGTGCGCGAACACCGCCCGTTTGAGACGACGCGGCAGTTGGCAGAGCTGATTGAGCAATTGGCACCGCGCCGGGGCAGGTCGACGCACCCGGCGACAAGGGTGTTCCAGGCGATCCGAATGGCCGTGAATGAGGAAATTGGCTCTTTGCGGCGAGGCTTGGCGGGGGCGCTGAAGATCCTGAAGCCTAACGGACGGCTGGCGGTGATCACGTTCCACTCGCTGGAAGATCGGATCGTGAAGGACTTTGGGCGCGCGCGGGCGCGGGATTATACATTCACCGGAGGAATGGATGTTCCGGAGCTGCGTGAGCCGCGCGCGCCCGAGCTGAAGTGGGTGCCCCGCAAGGCGATCAAGCCCAGTTCGGCGGAAGTGGCATCTAACCCGCGAAGTCGCAGCGCGCAGTTGAGAGTGATGCAGAAAATTGGTGATGCGTGATGGGCGACGGATGATGAGTCATGAAAAGAAAATAAGCACCTCAGGATGATATGGCGCGGAATCGAAAATATCAGTCTGCCGCAATCCGATTTGGGCCGGCGTTGAAGGCGTTTCTGTTGTGTCTGCTGATTGGCGGTTCGGGGGTTGGTTATGTTTGGCAAAAAGACCAGATCTCCCAATTGGGCAAGCAGATTACGAGGCGCGAACGACAACTGGCCGTGTTAGCGGAGCAAAGAAAGATGCTTAGAAGACAGTTAGGAGAGATGGGCTCACGTCGCTACCTGGTAAGACGCATTCAGGAATTGGGCCTGGGTCTGGCGGCTCCCCAGCAGACGCAGGTGTGGGTACTGAGCGAGCCGGCAGGCGATTTGCCCCGACCAGAAGGCGAACGACAATATGCCGCTCCGCGCGAGACAGCGAAGGAGCCGAAGGGTTAGCAGTACTAGAAGTGTTAATGCGTGAAAAGAGCTGATTGAGAATTTATTGCCGCCGCCCGTGACGCCGTCGGATGAGGAACCGATCGCCGCGGGCGGCAGGCAAACTCGACGCATGAAGCGTACAGAAACCAGACTGAAATGAACAACAATTTACCGCCGCCCGTGACGCTGTCGGATGAGGAACCGATCGCCGCGGGCGGCCGGTGATTTTAGCGGAACCAATTATACGTAACGTACTAAACGAGCCAGATTGGCTGAACGTGTTTACATGGCAAAGCAACTGCAATATCGGAGACTGGTGTTCCTGGCGCTCCTGCTGGGCGTGGCCTTTCTTGGGCTAGGGTACCGGCTTGTGGACTTGCAGGTTTTGCGTTTCGAGGAACTTAGCGCCAAAGCGCGGAGAAACACGCGCCGAGAATTCTTACTGGAACCACGGCGGGGCGATATCCTGGACATAAAGGGGAACCTGCTGGCAACGAGTGTTTTTGTGAAAACGGTTTGTGCCAATCCGACGCTGATCGGCAATTGCCAGGCTGAGGTGGCGCGGACCGTCGCCCCTTTTCTGCAAGTGAGTGAGAACGAGCTGCTTCAGCGCTTAATGCCGCAGGTGGTGCGAAACACTAACGGCACGGTCGTAACCAACCAATACGTCGTGCTGAAGCGCAAAGTGCAGGTTGAAACCTGGCAGAAGATCCAGGCGGCAATGACTAATCTCTCGTTCGGATTGGACGAGAAGAAATTATCCCGAGCCGAAAGGGACTTTTACCGCGACCTGCGACGGGGGGCGATTTTTGCGGACCCGCTGGACGACCAGTTGCGGATGTATCCCAACCAAGCGCTGGCGGCGCATGTCTTGGGATATGTTGACATGGACGAGTCAGGTCAGGACGGCATCGAACGGAGTTTCAACTCCAAACTGGCTGGAGTGCGCGGCTGGAGGTTGACGGAAACGGATCGCCCCGGGCGCGAAGTGGTTCCTTTGCGCGAGCAGGACGTCGAGCCGCGCGACGGTTCTGACGTGGTGCTCACCATTGATTCGGTGGTGCAACACATTGTGGAGTCGGCGCTGGCCGAAGCAATGGAAAAACACTCGCCGGTCAGCATTTCAGGAACTGTAGTGCGTCCGCGCACGGGTGAGATTCTGGCCATGGCGACGCTGCCGAATTTTGACCCGAACCACCGCGAGGGCTCAGCGGAGGCACGGCGCAATCGCGTGATAGCTGACGTAGCGGAGCCGGGATCGACGTTCAAGATTGTTGTTGTCTCCGGCGCACTCAACGAGGGGGTTGTGAGGCTGAGCGACACGTTTGACTGCGAGAATGGCCATTTCCATTTCGCAGGTCGTTTGCTCCACGACCACGAATCCTATGGAGTGCTTTCGGTGGAGAACATCATCACCCATTCATCGAACATCGGCGCCGCGAAGATTGGCATCAAAATGGGGGAACGCCGGCTTTACGACTATATCCGCAACTTCGGCTTCGGCACACCAACTGGGCTGCCACTGCAAGGGGAAGTGTACGGCATTGTGCACTCGGTCACGAACTGGAGCAAGGTGTCAATTGCCCAAATTCCGATGGGACAGGGCATCGCTGTGACCGGCCTGCAAATGATGATGGCGATGTGCGCCATCGCCAACAAAGGGGTGCTGATGCGGCCGATGATAGTGGACCGGCTCGAAGACAGCGACCACAAAGTCGTGGCGAAGTGTTCGCCGCAGCGCGTGCGGCAAGTGATCAGCGAGCCCACCGCCGAACAGATGGTAAAGGCGCTCAAGACCGTCGTTTCGCCCGAGGGCACTGCGGCCAAAGCAGCGCTGGCGCATTACACCGTAGCGGGGAAGACCGGTACGGCCCAAAAGGCCGGTCCCAATGGTTACCTCCCGGGCCAGTATTTCGCCTCGTTCATTGGGTTCTTCCCAGCGGATAATCCCGAGATTTGCATATCGGTGATGATGGATGAGCCGAAACACGGCTACTACGGAGGCCAGATTGCCGCGCCGGTGTTTAAACAGATTGCCGAGAGCGTGGCCAATTACCTGAATATTCATCCGGAGGACGGCGAGGTGCCGACGGCGCCGGGCACCATCGAGCCGCCCCCGGACAATCGTTCCTTGAAGGCGGCGGCGGCGCGGTCAGATCGGAAGAGCACACGTCTGAACTCCAGTCACTTAGG
>OBLW0100004805.1_pt1 | contig 10227 bp, 12 predicted proteins | sample 1520161 | NCBI WGS metagenome assembly OBLW01 (sample SAMEA3539309, study PRJEB22396) | soil metagenome | biome: tundra; feature: field; material: soil | place: USA | collected 2010-05 | depth 0.15 m | reverse complement strand
CAATACGCTGGCGCGAGCCAGTCAGCACAGTCTCCAGGTCAGGATTCGCCGCGAAGGCACGCGATGGATGCAGCAGCGACAACAGCACTAGCAAAGAGATGGACGCTGGAATCGTTCCAAAGGCGCAATTCGCCAATCTGGCCTCTGGACGCCGGCCAAACTTGCGGGTGCGAGAGAGCTTCACGATGCGGCGCAGGAAGGTCATAGCTATGTATACAGCCAAAGTCCGTATAGCGCACCATCCAGGGCGACGGGGTAGTGATTCTCGAGCCGTGGCATGCAGCTCATTTCAGAACCCGCACTTTAGGTGCAGGCTTCCGAACTCTTTCGGCGTCTTGTTTCACTGGGATACAACCATGTTGTGGCAAGCCTTCTGGGATGGCGAGTGCGGATTCTATAGCCGTAAGCCCTGGATCGGACATACGAAGCGTTCAGAGAGTTGTGGCGAATCTGATAACGTCCGGTCAACTGAAATTCGCGATAGAAGTCACTGCCACTATTGGCGAGTGACAGAAGGCCGGTTTGTCCGGATGTGAGGGGTGTCAGCACAAAATCGTGCACAGTATTGCGCTGCTGATATTCGAACCGAACCAGCAAGTTGTCGGTAACCTTGCGATCCAGATCAAGGTTCCAGACTTCACTACGTGGATTTCGCAATCCGCCGGAGATAACATTGGCGTAGGCTGTAGAGTTGAGGATCTGGCCGGCTGAATTGAGCCCGACAACTGTGCGCCCGGGCAGATTGGGAAAAGCTGGAATGTCGAGAGGGATGCGGTCATAGAAGAGGCCTGCTCCGCCTTTGAGCACGGTCTTGCCATCCCCAGTTAGGGCCAACACAAAGCCAGCGCGGGGTGCCGTGTTGATCGAACCCGTGACCGAGTCCTGGTCGAAGCGCAATCCCAAATCAAACGTGAGACGATGGGAAAGCGTCCACTTGTCGCCCAGAAACCAGGCGGTTTCGTTCTGGTTCACGGTGAAGCTGGAGGGAGGGCCGAACTGAATGTGTTCCAGAGGGTACCCGGCAACCCCTAGAATCCCGACTGGTGAGAATTGTTCGTGTCCATAGTACGAGCTATGCGCGAAGGTGATCCCGGCCTTCAGTTCGTGCGATCCGTGAAAATGATAAGGATGCGACTGAAAGATTTCTTGCAATTCCGCCCGAGCCGTGTCGCGGCGTTGGCGGTTAAAGAACCCACCTTCGGTGGTCTCCACTAGAAGTTCATATGGGGCAGTGCTATTCGGTAATAGGTCGGCGTCAAATCGCCTGAAACTCATTTGTGAAGTAAAGAGGTCTCCCGCGTGAGTGATATACCGATCCTGGACATAGGCTTGATTTCCACGCTCGTGCAGGTTCGGTGTACTTACCTGCGGAGTGAAGGTCTTAAGTCCGAAGTAGTAGAGTCGTTGCGGGAAAATCGCAAATGAGGCTGTCGCTGTTTGTTCCTGGCTGATCTTAAAATCGAGTTGCGTGTATGAATCGAAACTCTCCCGCGTCGTGTCGCTTCGGAGGGGCGGCAGGCTGTCTGCGGGATCTCGCTCGAACCAGTATTCGAAGGACTGAGTAAACGCAATACGGTCCTTCACGATTGGCCCCGAGAACGTTACTCGCGGTGTCACCGCCGCGAGGCCCATGATTGAGCCGTCAAGTCTTCGGAATCGTGGCAGCAAATGCTGAGCAGATACGCGGAACTTATCAAAGTCTCCGGGACGGGTCTCGACATTTGAGACTGCACCGGTGAATTTACCGTATTCGGGGTCGTATGGAGTCGAAAGCACCTGAACGGAAGAAACCACATCGATGGGAATGTCGATGGCCGTCGCTCCAGTGGCCGGATCCGTGACATTCGCGCTATTGACGAGCGACCCGTTCTGGGATGAACGAGCGCCTTTCATGTTGATCAGTCCATCGGGACCGCGAACCACACTGGTATGAGGGGAAGCAAGTCCTCGAAGCGCTCGTTAAGAGTCGGGGCATATCCTTTTACTGCCTGTTCACCGACAGTATTGGTTCCTGCCGGTTCTTGCGTGCCCACCGCATCGGAACTCGCTGTCACTGATGTCGACTGCTTAACGACTGCAACTTTCATTTCGAGCGATACCGCCGACACCGCTCCAGCAGTCACCACCACTACTTGTGTCGCGGTCATTCCGGAAACTTCTGATTTGAGCATGTAAGACCCCGGTTGAAGTGCGCTGAATACGAACTTGCCTTCGGCGTCAGCGCTGGTCTCGCTCGGCGTAGGCCCGTTCAGAGAAAGCTTTGCGTCCGGCACTACGGAGCGGCCTCCATTGGCGTCCGTGGTGAATACCATGCCCTGCACAGCGCCCGTTTTGGGTCCTGTATCTCCGGCAAAGGCGCGGCGCAAGCCGTCCGATCGAGATCACCAGACTTGCAAGGATCTTTGTCATCCCAGCTCCTTCGGTCGGTTCGAGCCTGTACTGCTGGACTTCTTGCGCATATAAACAACGGCGCCACTATGATCGAAGTGAACTTCATCCATTAACGATTTCATCAGATAGATTCCACGGCCATGACTTGATTCAATCGTTTCTGGGGACGTCGGGTCCGGTACGGCGTTGGGGTCAAAGCCTTGTCCTTCGTCCTGCACGACGATCGAAACATCCTCGTCGGCTTTGCAGCGGCAGCGAACGTGAACATGCTTCCGCGGGTCTTCATGATTTCCGTGAACGGCAGCGTTCGCGAGGGCCTCACGCAACGCAATTTCAATGTCCATCTCGTGTCCGCGACCGCATCGGCTCTTCTTGATCAGGAGCATGAGCCTGTCAACAAAGTGTGAGATGACGGCGACTTTACTCGGCAAGGACAGCTCTATCTCGACGCAAGGCCCGTCGTGCTGCCGATCGCTTTTCCGCGTTCGAGTCATCGCCAGATGCGAAAGCAAAACGCATGCCAAACTTTTGCTGCGATAGGTCATTGACTTTGGGGAGGCGCCTGAGGAGACTGCGTCGCAACTGTTCGGCGGTGTTGGAGCTGTCGAAGGCTCTGCGACAGTTGTTACGGGACTCCCTCTGTAACTTGCGAAGTTAGTCCACTGGGCTAGCAAAGGCGGGGGAAAGGTGGTTCGTCGCCTTTGGGAGTGCTGCCTGCAAGGGCTTGGGGAGAGCAACCGCCGAAGTGAGAATAGACAGACTCAAGATCGCTTGCGACCCCCGCACCTGTGAATACTGGTAAGCTGAGGCCTCGGTCGATTGCGGCACCGCATGCTGCAGCTAGGGTGTAAACCCGTTACTCTCTAGGATCAATGATACGGGATTCAACTAGCCGAGCGCATAAGTGACTGTGCGAAACAGCCCCCAAGAAGTAACTGCCGGTGATCGAATTGACTTACATATGCAGCTTCCGCAGTGCGGCTATTCCGGAGTGATCACGGCTTCCTTCTTCGGAAGCTTGCGCAAGAAGTCCTCACCGGTCCCAATATGTTGATCTACGAGTCGGGAAGGGGTATGCGCCAGCCACTCCGCAAGCGAGATGTCCTGGTAGTCGGGGGTGGGGAACACTTCAAGGAAGAGCAAATCCGTATCGCCAACGTTCTCAATGTAATGCGGCATCGACTTCTCGACGTAACCCACATCGCCTTCACGAAAGTCCATCGTGCGCGCGTGTCCGCCGGCGGAAAACACCGTCATTCGTCCCGTTCCTGTCACATAGTACTGCCACTCATCCTCATTGGGGTGCCAGTGGAGTTCGCGCAATCCGCCGGGCTTCAAGGTCACAATCGCGGCGGCGATATTGGTGGCGGGAAAGTTTTTCCGGTCGACAATCTTTACGCTCCCACCGGCGCTTACCTTGGTGGGCTGCATTTTGCTGGCAAAAAACGCGAAGGTGTTTGGCACGGGGCCCGTACCTTCATAGACCTCTTTCTGCTCTTCCGCGAGCGGGCGCGGCAGATCGCGCGCGAAGATAAACAGCTCGTGAGGTGGTACGTTCTTGAAAGTCGACTCCGGCACATTGAAATTCTTCGCCAGCACTTCCTTGGGCGTGTGATGCATCGACTCTGTTAATAGGAAAGTATCGAATTCGTTGAAGTTACCATCGTTAAACACCAGAAGGAATTGGCAACCATCGGGACCCAGGCCTTGAATGGAGTGAGGAATCCCACCCGGAAATAGCCAGAGGTCTCCAGTATTCACGTCATCCACAAACGCATGGCCGTGCTGATCGACGGCCGTGATGCGCGCCGTCCCTGCGGTCATGAGGGCCCACTCTGCACCAACGTGCCAATGCAGTTCGCGAATGCCTCCCTTAATCAATCTCATCTCGACGCCCGCCATTTTCTTCGAGATGGGAAGATCGCGGACCGTCACCTGGCGCGTCCAACCTCCGGCCTCGATGCGCTTGTGAGAGTAGCTGAACGGATATTTAAAAGGGGGCTGTCCGCCGGAATCTGTTTCAGGAGGGAAGACAGAGTCGGGCTCGGAGGGATCGAGAGTCTTGTTAATCGGCCCGGGCTGTGTCTCGTTAACTCCGGTGTGAGTGTCGCCGCTCATATCTCGCGTTTGTTGTGCTGCCGCAATCATTGGCAGGCTCGCCGTTAGGGCCAAAGCTGCCGATCCCCTCTCCAAGAACCTCCGGCGGCTGAGCGTATCGCCGATGTGCTGATCCTCTTTATGGTGTGCCATGATGCTTCCTTTCCTGCGAACGGATGTGGAACACAATGTATAGTTTCTTTGTCGCGGACCTAGGGTTGCGGGTTCAAGGAGACATTGTGACCGTCTTCAGACCGGATGATCCTGGTCTTGACCGATCAGCTTACAATCTGTCGAGGGTCTTTTTCAATCAGGTGAACTAGCGCAATTGCGACCATCACTTGAGTTCCTGATGCCGAACCCTGTGTAATTCGACCTTGCTCCAGATCGACTGTTGCGTACTTTTGCAAAACCTAGACTGAGGCAGCATTTGTGGTGCCAACGCAGCGGAACCGAATCTGTTCTGTTTACCGGACATAACCGGACGTTATGCGTGCGACCCGGGCCAACTGTCGAAGTGTCGAGTCGAAGATGACAGCGCGGTATTCGATATACTCAGCAAAATCGAAACAGTAGCTGCTTCGTCAAAGTGATTGACTGATCAATTCGGACTGGCTAATGGCAACCCGCGTGCTCGTGCAGACTCAAGCAAGGAGGACGAGCGCCGTGACCCAACAATCAGCGCGCACCGAAGAGACGAATATCGAAGCCGAACTCGATCGACTTACATATTCGGCGTACCTACTCACGCTTAATCGGGGCCTGGCGCTTTCGGTCGTGCTCACCGCGCTTGATTGGTCTTTGGATAAGCCCATCGCGAACTCCGACCTGCAGCGACGTACAGTCGAACTTTCACTGCGCCAGCTACAGCATCAATCCGGCGTGGATGGTGATAGTGAATGTCCATCGTGTGAGGCGGTGCTCTATGACGATTCTGGAGTGGCCAATTCAAAGCGATTCAGCTCCTCGGAAGAAGATATAAGCAGCAACCCGATTCTTTCGCTCGACGCTGGTTCCCGTATCGCGTTTGTCTTGCATCACGTTCTCGGGTACAACATCGAAGAATCGTCCTTGCTTGCGAATTTGGATGAGAAGGGATTTCGTGCACAACTGCGTAGCGCCTATGTGCAATTGGCATCGTGCCAGTTATGGAGGTTTGATGCACATCCTAATGAAGTTCTCGGGCAGTCGGCGTTGGTGTAGGAGGCGACATGATGTGGCTGAAGTGGATTCTGGCTTACTTGTTCGACTGCATCCATCGCCATACCACGTGGCCGCATCGTGACCGCCGCGGACTGGACTACATCTGCTGTCTCGATTGCGGAAAGGAATTGCCGTATTCGATGCGAAGGATGAGCATCGTCAGCAAAGAAGAGCAACTGGAGGATCGAAGCCGGCAAGCTTGGGAGGAACTGAGCTCGGTCGGATGCCGGGTGGTTGCACGGCGAGAAAGACTTCTAGCCTCCTAGCGAAGCCTTTGCGAGAACTGGTTAATGCACCTAAACCATTGACGCCAAACTATTTACGAGAGTATTGGTGAATGTGCGCTTCGATTGCCAAACTGGAGGTCGACTGCGAGTGAGTGCCTGTTAGGCTCGCAACCTGACCGGCTCACCATCGCCGCCACAGATATTGAGAAAAATTCATATTCGTTTGCCGACGGTTTTCAATTGGCTGCATCGAAAAAACAGGCCAAGTCAAATGGCGACGTTTCCTATCACCTGGTCTGGAACGTTGGCGAAGCGCTACGAGGCACTGCTGCACGTGTTTCGTTCGCTGTCGTCGCGCACCCCTGACGAAATGGCGCACGCGATCGCAGACGAACTTCGTCTTGTGCTCGATTTTGATTTCCTAGATGCGATTGTCTATAAGGAGCGTACGAACGAAGTGGAGTGGAGCGTCGGGACATGCCCGGTTTCCCGGTGCAACGTTCCCGTCGAAGAAACGGCGGCGTGGTGGATATATCAGAACCAACAGACTCTCTCCATAGGTGACTGGAGCCGTGATGCACGATTTCCTGCGGTCAGAGAGGCGCTGAAGTCACTTGCCTCGGATACTCCTTCATTCCTCGGCGTGCCCCTCACGTCACCGCACCGCAACTTGGGCGTGTTGGCGATTGCCAGTTCTCAGCCCCATGCCTATTCCGAAGAGGAAATTTCGTTTCTCTCGTCAGTATCCGATGGCCTGGCTATGGCCATTGACGCTTCGCTCAATTTTGAAACGTCGCGTCGGGCGCAATCGGAACTGGAACGGCAGAATGCGCGTCTGAAACTACTCCTCGATCTGACAAATCGGGTCACTTCCAGCCTGGACCTTCGCGAGCTTCTGCGTTCCACCGCATCAAGCATTCGCGAGCTGATGGATTGTGACTATGTGAACGTTGGCTTGCGGGATGCGAACAGCGGCAAGTTTCAGATCTATGCCCAAGACTTTCCACGCGGCAAGGGATTCTTCGAGGAACAAATATGGGTTTCCCCCGTCGGCGAGATTAGAAATGCTCTCGATGCCCATAAGCCTATCTTGTTGACAGAGATCAAACCGGCAAACCACAGTCCCGAAGTGTATGAGCGCTTAGTCGGCGAGGGGATCAAGTCTTGGTGGATCATTCCGTTGGTGAGCCGAGGATGTTTGCTCGGTTTCTACGGTCTAGGCCGAAGAGGAGAAGAGTCCTTCAGCGACGATGATTCTGAATTTCTGCTGCGGGTCGGTAGCCAAATCGCCATTGCTGTGGAAAATGCATTAGCTTTTCGCGAAATCTCTGAGCTCAAGGACAAACTCGCTCAAGAAAAGCTCTACCTTGAAGAAGAAATCCGCAGCGAGATGGACTTCGAGCAGATTGTTGGTCGAAGTCCAGCCTTACGCCACGTTTTGGAACTCGTCGAAACTGTTGCGCAAACCGATTCGACAGTGCTGTTATTGGGCGAGACAGGGGACCGGAAAGGAGTTGATCGCCCGTGCTGTTCACGATCACAGCCGGCGCAAGAGCAGCACTTTCGTGAAGCTGAATTGCGCGGCGATCCTTACGGGTTTGCTTGAAAGCGAACTGTTTGGTCACGAAAAGGGAGCATTTACCGGAGCCATCGCCCAAAAGGTCGGACGAATGGAACTCGCGGACCAAGGCACTCTGTTTCTCGACGAAGTTGGCGATATTCCCATTGAGATCCAACCGAAGCTACTGCGCGCTCTGCAGGAACGAGAGTTCGAGCGCCTAGGCAGCAATCATACGAGGAAGGCGAATGTGAGGCTGGTGGCTGCTACCAATCGCGATTTGGAAGATATGATTGCGAGCCAACAATTTCGCAGTGATCTGTACTATCGCCTGAACGTTTTTCCCATTCGTATTCCACCCCTTCGCGAGCGAAAGGAAGACATCCCTCTGCTTGTGAGCTACTTCGTCCAGAAGTATTCACGCCAAATGCAAAAACACATCGATACAGTTCCGGGTACGGCATTGAAAACGCTGAGCAGCTGGAACTGGCCCGGCAACATCCGGGAACTGGAAAATTTCATTGAGCGCGCGGTGATCCTGACGCGCGGAAAATCTCTGGAAGCACCCCTCGGTGAATTGAAAGCGCCAGCCCCTTCGTCGCCGCCAGTCGACAGGCGAGGCTCTGTAGGGAGGGACTATGTCGCTCGCATTGTGAGAGAAACCATTGAGGGGTTGAGTAAGGTAGCCCCGAATAGGGATCGCGAAGAAGAGTCCGAGAATCAGCGTTCTGAAATTATGCGTGTGCTCCGCGAAACCGACGGGCGTGTTGGCGGCACAGAAGGGGCTGCGGCCCGTATGAGCATCAAGCGTACAACTCTAATTTCACGCATGAAAAAGCTGGGCATACATGCGAACGAGCTTGAATAAAGCATCGAGTCTGGGACGCTTCAGCCCCGGAGACACTTGGATCAGTGACCTTCCGCTTCCGGCTTCACTTTTCTGGCCTCAACGAGCAGCGCGAACCTTCAATTCGACTGTTGATGCCAGCTTCGACAGCTTCGACATCCACGCTCCGTCGCCTTTCTGACTTTTAATTTCAACTACTTACGCCCTCCCCACTTTGGCATCTGTATTGCTATCGCAGTAGAAAACACTCCGAAAAACATTGGACCCGTCCCGCCAACCAAAACTCTCGGTAATGAAGGTTCATAGTTTTTTCCAATCAGTCAGCGCCACCAACTCGTCTAAGATTTCCTGTAACCGCTGAAGCCGACGTGCGTTATCCCCCGCTGCGTCGAGTTTGTTCTTACCGCTCCGTAAGTACAGGCGATTCGCTTCACTGATTTGCGCTATTTCCTCTCGCAATTTCACTATGCGTTCTTTGACCGGATTCTGCATGACGATAGGCTATCAGGGCATTGCAGGCTATACGGACTTTCACCCTCGGGTGTGACCACATGCACTATCGCAGGGAACCAGAATGCATCTTCGCGTACTCGCCTTGGCTTCCTTCAGGATGGGGATGCCGGGATCGGCGTGCGAGCCTACGCACCGGATGCGTGTGTCCGCTCTCCTGACTGCTTTGCCGGAGCTAGCGCGATCAGGGCCATACCGACGATAGCAAGCGGAAGTACCGCGTGCAGCAGATCGGCGCGTGGGATCACATTATGGAATGCCTGCACCGCCATAATAGCGGCGTGAACAAGGCTCAGGCTGCGATTCGCTGACAGGTTCCATAATGAAAGCAGCAGGAAAACTCCCAGTGCGGCGTAGACGCCACCGAGCATCTGCTCGGATGGATCCAGTTGTAATCTCCACAACGGGTAAACGCCAGCTAGAAAGAGCAACCCGACCAACACCAGCACGATTTTCAGCGCCCGTTCTCGCCACATGGTGCCCTCCTACTAAATCACGTAACGTTGAAAGGACATGTACGCCCTTGATAAACAACCACCCATGCCGCCCCCGCCCAGCTTCTCGATGATGCGGTAGTGCGAGATGGTTTGGCCGATCACTGGAGCAGAATCTTACGTGGGAAAAATGGGCGAGTCAATGAAAGCGGTGGGGTTGCCAATGTGTCTGCTAAAGTTCCGTCCATGGAGGTTGTCATGGACAACCAAGAGCTGCAAAACTCGGTAGCCAAAATTGCCGAGACCCTGATTACCACCCAACGAAATCTCGTCACGGTTTCCCGCTCCCTGTGGGCGGTAAGGATTTCGATACGGGAACTGCACCCAGACTTTGAAACGATGTACCTGAATCACTTTGCGGAACCGGAGCAAGCATTCGATAAAATGCGCGACAACCTTCTCGATTACGGTCGGGAACTAGCTGATATAGCTCGTCGTCTTCGAGCGGAATCGTCCCAATGAAGCTTTTGCATGCATCACAAGGCATCTTCCATACAAGGCCCGGCCCGAAGGTATACCGGGCGGACTAGGCAAGGTCGAGCCAAAACAGGGGGCGAAAGGTCGCCAAAAATAGGGGCTAAGAACGACCCCTTGCTGACCACTGGGGCTACGAGCCGATTTCCGCTTGAATTCGCTTAGCGAATTGCGGCGTGGATGACTGCGGCGTTCACTCTCGCGAAGTTATACCACGCAACCCAGAGGGCGAACCTAATACATGCTCGCGAATGGCTTTAGTGCTGGATCGCTCATTTGGACGGTGCGCATACAACTCGTGGTCAAGGCGAGAAGGGCACCAGCCATGACAAGTCCGGTTCCCGCTACCGCTGACTTTTTTCTGCAGTGCGAGCACATGTTCTCCGGGACGGGTGCCTCTTGCGGCATTTCGATAAATCGGCTCAC
>OBLW0100004802.1_pt1 | contig 10228 bp, 4 predicted proteins | sample 1520161 | NCBI WGS metagenome assembly OBLW01 (sample SAMEA3539309, study PRJEB22396) | soil metagenome | biome: tundra; feature: field; material: soil | place: USA | collected 2010-05 | depth 0.15 m | reverse complement strand
ACGACGAGGACGACGAGGATCACGGAAATCACCAGCGAGGTCTCGACATCGCGAAGCGAGGCGCGGATCGCGATGCTGCGGTCGATGGCGATCGCAAGGCTGGCCGCTGGGGGAAGGGAGGCCTGGAGCTGCGGCAGGAGCGCCCGGATCCGGTCGACCGTGTCGATGATGTTCGCGCCCGGCTGGCGGCTGATGATCAGGACGACCGCGAGGTGCCCGTTCGCGATTCCGATGTTGCGGGTGTCCTCCACCGAATCCTGGATGTCGGCCACATCCGAAAGGCGCACGGGGGCGCCCTTCCGGTAGGCGATGATGAGGGCGCGGTAGTTGTCGGCCGAGCGGGCCTGGTCGTTGCTGTAGATCTGCCAGTGGCGGTCATCGTCCTCGATGGCACCCTTGGGGCTGTTCGCGTTGGCGGCGGAGAGGGCGGCGCGGACATCCTCCAGGCCGATCCCGTACTTGAACAGGGCCTGCGGGTTCAGTTCGACGCGGACGGCCGGCAGCGAGCTGCCGCCGACATTGACGTTCCCCACGCCGGGGATCTGGGAGATCTTCTGGGCGAGGATCGTCGAGGCGACGTCGTAGAGCTGGCCTGGGCTGAGCGTGCCGGAATTCATCTCGAGCACCATGATCGGCTCGTCGGCGGAATTGGACTTCCGGTACGTGGGGTTGCTGCGCAGGGCCGTGGGCAGGTCGGCGCGGGCCCCGTTGATCGCGGCCTGCACGTCGCGCGCCGCCCCGTCGATGTCGCGGCTGAGCCCGAACTGCAGGTTGATGCTCGTGCTGCCGACGGACCTCTGCGAGGTCATCTCGGTGACGTTGGCGATCTGGCCCAGCCGCCGCTCGAGAGGGGTCGCGACGGAGCTCGCCATCGTCTCGGGGCTGGCGCCCGCCATGGAGGCGTTGACGCCGATCGTCGGCAGGTCGACCTGGGGCACCGGGGCGACGGGCAGCTTCGAGAAGGCGATGATGCCCGCGAGCGCGATCCCGGCCGAGAGGAGGATCGTGGCCACGGGCCTGCGGATGAAGGGCTCGGAGATATTCATCAGGCGGCGCCCTCCGGCTCGTCATCGATATCGCCGAAGCGGTTCCGGAACCGGACCGCGAGCCGGTCGAAATACAGGTAGATGACAGGGGTTGTGAAAAGGGTCAGGACCTGGCTCACGATCAACCCGCCGACGATCGTTATCCCGAGCGGATTGCGCAGTTCGGAGCCCATGCCGGAGCCGAGCATGAGGGGGAGCGCCCCGAGGATTGCGGACATCGTCGTCATGAGGATCGGCCTGAAGCGCAGGAGGCACGCCTGGTAGATCGCCTCGCGGGCCGGCAGGCCCTCGTGGCGTTCGGCGTCGAGGGCGAAGTCGATCATCATGATTGCGTTCTTTTTCACGATTCCGATCAGGAGGACGATGCCGATGATCGCGATGACGCCGAGCGAGTGCCCCGTGATGATCAGGGCGAGGAGGGCTCCGATGCCGGCGGAGGGAAGGGTGGACAGGATCGTGATCGGGTGGATGAAGCTTTCGTAGAGGACCCCCAGGATGATGTACATCGTGAGGACGGCCGCCATCAGGAGGAAAACTTCGTTGGACAGGGAGGATTCGAATGCGGAGGCCGCGCCCTGGAAACTCGTGACGACGCTGGCGGGCATGCCGGCCTGCTTTTCCGCCGAGCGGATGGCGGTGACCGCCGCTCCCAGCGAGCCGCCGGCGGGGACGTCAAAGGAGATCGTGTTGGCCGGGAACTGGCCCATGTGATTGATGAGGAGGGGCTCAGGCCTCTCCTCCACCCGGGCGATCGCCGTCAGCGGCACCTGGCCGCCCGAGGAGGAGGGAACGTAGATTTCGGAGAGGGAAGCGGGCGACTTCTGCAGGTCGGGCGAGGCCTCCATGATGACCCGGTACTGGTTGGACTGGGTGAAGATCGTCGAGATGATGCGCTGCCCGAAGGCGTCGTACAGGGCGTTGTCGATCGTGGCCGCGGTGATCCCAAAGCGCGCGGCGGTGTCGCGATCTACGACGATGTAGGCGGCCAGGCCCTGCTCGGCCAGGTCGGTCGCGACGTTGGTCAGCTCCGGAGCCTGCGCCAGGCGCGCCATCAGGAGCGGGATCGATTTGGAGAGCTGGTCGGGGTCCGCGCATTCGAGGACGAACTGGTACTGCGTCCGGCTCACGCGGTCGTCGATCGTCAGGTCCTGGACCGGCTGCAGGTAGGCGGTGACCCCCTCCACGGCCGCGGCCTCGGACTGGAGCCGGGTGAGGAGCGCCGCGGCCGTGCCCTTGCGCTCGGCGCGGGGCTTGAGGTTGATCAGCATGCGGCCGGTGTTGATCGTCGTATTCGTGCCGTCGACGCCGATGAAGGACGACAGGCTGTCCACGTCGTGGTCCTTCATGATCGCGGCGGCGAGCGCCTCCTGGCGCCTGGCCATCGCCGCATAGGACACGGTCTGGGGCGCCTCGGTGATCACCTGGATGACGCCCGTGTCCTGGACGGGGAAGAACCCCTTCGGGATGTAGATGTACAGGACGATCGTCAGGACGAGGGTTCCCACGGCCACGGCGAGCGTCAGCGGCTGGTGTTCGAGGACCCAGTTGAGGAGCTTCCCGTACCAGGCGATCAGGGCGTTGAACCAGGCGCCGGCCTTGCGGCTCCAGGCCGGCTCCTCGGCCTCGGGGCGGTGCCGGACGAGCTTGGCGCACATCATCGGAACGAGGGTCAGGGAGACGACCGCGGAGATCAGGATCGTGACCGCGAGCGTGATCGCGAATTCCCGGAACAGGCGTCCGACGACGTCGCCCATGAAAAGAAGGGGAATGAGGACGGCGATCAGGGAGACGGTTAGGGAGATGATCGTGAAGCCGATCTGCTCGGAGCCCTTGAGCGCCGCCTGCAGCGGCGAATCGCCCTTCTCCACGTAGCGGGCGATATTCTCGATCATGACGATCGCGTCATCGACGACGAACCCGGCCGAGATCGTCAGCGACATGAGCGAGAGATTGTTCAGGCTGAACCCGAGCAGGTACATGACCGCGAAGGTGCCGATGAGGGAAAGGGGGACCGACAGGCTCGGGATGATCGTCGCGGGGATGTTGCGCAGGAAGACGAAGATCACCGCGACGACCAGGATCACGGCCAGGGTAAGCTCGACCTCCACGTCCCAGATCGAGGCGCGGATCGTGACCGTCCGGTCGGTCAGGATCTCCATGTTGATGGCGGGAGGCATGGTCGCCTGGAGCGCCGGAAGGAGGGCACGGACTCCTTCGACGACGCTGATGACGTTGGCCCCGGGCTGGCGCTGGATATTGAGGATGATCGCCGGCGTCTGGTCGACCCAGGCCGCGAGCTTGGTGTTTTCCGGGGCGCTTTCGACCGTGGCTATGTCCTTGAGGCGCACGGGCGCGCCATTGCGGTAGGCGAGGACGAGATTCTGGTACTCCTCGGGCGAGCGGAGCTGGTCGTTCGCATTGATCGTGTAGGCGCGAGACGGTCCGTCGAAATTGCCCTTGGCCGTGTTGACGTTGCCGTTGCTGACGGTCGAGCGCATGTCGTCGATGTTGAGCCCGTAGGCGGCCATCGCTCGGGGATTGAAGCGGATCCGGATCGAGCGGCGCTGGCCGCCTCCGATGCTCACGAGGCCGACCCCGGGCAATTGCGAAATCTTTTGCGCGATGCGCGTGTCGGCCAGGTCCTCGACGTCGGTCAGGGGCACGGTCTTCGAGGTGAGCGCCAGCGTGAGGACGGGCGTGTCGGCCGGATTCACCTTGGCGTAGACCGGCGGCGCGGGAAGGTCGGAGGGAAGGAGGTTGCCCGCGGCGTTGATCGCCGCCTGCACCTCCTGCTCCGCCACGTCGAGGCTCAGGTCCAGGCTGAACTGGAGGGTGATGACCGAGGCTCCCGCCGAGCTCGTCGAGGACATCTGCTTCAGCCCCGGCATCTGCCCGAGCTGGCGTTCGAGCGGCGCCGTCACCGAGGAGGTCATGACGTCGGGGCTCGCACCCGGGTAGAAGGTCTGCACCTGGATCGTCGGGTAGTCCACCTCCGGCAGGGCGGAAAGCGGAAGGAAGCGGAACGCGACCAAGCCGACGATCAGGATCGCCGCCATGAGCAGCGTCGTCGCGACCGGCCTGAGGATGAAGATCCGGGAAGGGCTCACGGGGCCGCTAGTTCCGGGTGTTGGGCTGGCTTTGGGGAGCGGCCGGTTGGGCTCCGGGACTTGCCCCGGCCGCTGCGCCGCCGCTGCGCCGGCGTCCGGTCGAGGCGCCCGCGGGCGCCGCGGGCGAACCGGATTCGGAAGTCTGGACAATCACCTGCATGCCATCCTTCAGCTTGTCGGCGCCGTCTACGACGACGCGCTCGCCGATGGCGAGCCCCGTGAGGACCGCCACGCGCTCGCCCTCGGTCGTCCCCAGGGTCACCGGGCGCGAGGCGACCGTGTTGTCCGGCTGGACCACGTAGACAAACGCTCCCTGCTGGCCGCGCTCGATGGCGGAAGTGGGGATCACGGTCGCTCCCTGGTCGATTTTCAGCAGCATCCGGACGTTGACGAACTGGTTCGGGAAGAGCGACTCGTCGTCGTTGGGAAAGATCGCCCGGAGCTTGAAGGTTCCGGTCGTCGGGTCGACCTCGTTGTCGATCGTCGAAAGGGTGCCGGAGGCGAGCTTGCGGGTCTGCGTCCTGTCGAATGCGTCGATCGGAATCTGGTCGCCGGAATGACCGCGGGCCTGGACGCCGGGAATGTTGTCCTCCGGAAGCGTGAAAATGACGGCGATCGGCTTCAACTGGGTCAGGACGACCAGTCCGTTGGCATCGCCCGGAGTGACATAGTTGCCGGCGTCGACCTGGCGAAGGCCGACGCGGCCTGATATCGGCGCCACGACGTGGCAGTAGGTGAGGTTGAGGGTCGCGCTATCTATCGCGGCCTTGTCGACCAGCACGAGGCCATCGTACTGGCTCACGAGAGCGCGCTGGGTGTCGACCTGCTGCCCGGCGATCGAGTCCTGTTCGGCGAGCTTCTCATACCGGGCCAGGTCCACCTGGGCCTCCTTGAGCTGCGATTGGGCCTGCAGGAGCTGGCCCTGGGCCTGTTCGAGGGCGACCTGGTAGGGGCGGGGATCGATCAAGGCCAGGAGGTCGCCCTTGGCGACCATCTGTCCCTCCTGGAAGTGGATCTCGGTCAGTTGCCCGCTGATCTGTGTGCGGATCACGACCGTGGCGAGCGGCGTCACAGCCCCAAGGCCGTTCAGATACACGTTAAGGTCTCCCTTCACCGCAGGCCGGGCGACCACCGGGAGCGGGCCGTTCATCATGCCGAAACGTCCGAAACCGCCGCCCCGGCCGCCTCCTCCCCCTCCGCCGCCCTGGGTGGGGGTGACCCCGGTATGGGTCCTCCAATAGATGAAGCCGATCGCCGCGACTACGACCGCGGCGACGATAATGCCGACGCGGCGGCGCCGGCGGCTGCCGCCGGACGCGGCTTCCGGATTGCTTGGGGGGATCGGGTCATGGCTCATCGGTTACTCTTTGGCTAGCTGTGGGATGGCAACATTCTTACGGAGAGATGTCCGCTCGGGGCCGCATCCTGCGACGACAGACGTATATCTTTGGCAAAAGGTGACAAGAGACAAAGGGATCCGTCAGTCAGGGCGGGCCGCGGCGGATAGGAGGGCGCCGCTGACCTCCCGGGCTCCGTCGATCAGCTCGGAGAGCTTGGAATTCGCATCGGCGAGGCTCCGGTTGACCGCCGCCTCCTCGACCTGCTGGGCGATGAGGATCAGCCGCGCGTGCTGGATGATGGCCATGTGTCCGACGATCTTGTGGGCGGTTTGCCGGACGATCTCGAGTTCCCCGGAGCTCGAGGCGGAGGCGATCTCGTCGATGTACCCATCGAGTTCCCTCACGTAGGCATCCACCTTCCGGTTGAACTCGGACGGGACGCCGTTAGACAGGTACTCCAGCGAGTCCAGCCGGTACGGCGCCGCGGCGCCAGCATCGGGCCCGGCATAGTATGGGGAAGGCTTGATCCCGAGGGAATCCAGGCAATCGAAGACCGTCGCGCGCAGGCGGGACGGGGTGATGGGCTTTGCGAGGAAGCCGTCCATCCCCGCCGCCCGGCATTCCTCTGCAAATTCCGCCGTGGCATTCGTTGCGGTTGCAATGAGGGGAAGGTGCGCGGGGGGTGATTCCATCCGGCGAATGGCACGCGCAAGCTCGGGACCGCTCATCTCCGGAAGAGCGCAGTCGACAAATGCCAAGACGTAGTCCGTCGCGGCGATCCGGCGAAGCGCCTCCTCGGCCTTGTCGGCAACTTCCGCATTGATTCCCAACCGCAGAAGCATGGCGAGCAGTCCGGCGGAATTGGACTCCCGGGCCTCGACGACCAGGGCAGGCGTGCGGGGCGAGAAGGGGGTCCGGGAAGGGTTGGCGGCCGGTTCCGCAGCCGATCGTTCCAGCGGCAGCCGCAGGTGAAAGCGGGATCCGGCGCCCACTTCGCTGTCAACCAAGGTCGTGCCGCCCATCTTCTCCGCAATGGCCCGGCAGAGGGCAAGTCCGGAGCCGGCTCCGCCCAATCCACCCATGGTGAAGATGCGCGCCTGCTCGGCCGTGGACAGGCCGGGGCCCTCGTCCGAAACCGTGAAGGTCACCTCGAACTTCGAGGGCGGGATCTGAACCGCGCGGGCGGACACGGTGATGCGGCCCCTGCCGGCGTGCTTGAGCGCAAAGCCGGCGTAGTGGAGGAGCACCTGCTGGATGCGGTGCCGGTCGCCCAGCAATATTTTTGGGACCGACCGGTCGACGGAGATGTCGAGCGGAATTCCCAGGGCGATGCTCTCCTCGTGGGAGACCGCCCGGACCGATTCCAACATCTCGTGGACGCCGAAGGGCTCGATCCGTATTGCGCCGGCTTCCAAACGGGAAAACTGCGCGATGTCGCCCACGAGCGAGGAAAGGTGGTCCGCGCAATGCCGGAGCATCCCGAGCTGATGGCGCTGTCCCGGATCGAGCTCGGTCTGGTCCAGGGCAAAGGCGAGCCCGATCACGCCGTTTAGCGGGTCCCGAAACTCATGGGCCAGGCTTGCGAGGTGTTCGGCCTTTTCGGAATTGGTTCGCCGGAATGCGAGCGTGCGCTCGCGTACGAGCCGCTCGATTTCATCTTTTCTGCGCTGCGCTGCCCGCCTCCGCCAGCGAAGGATTGCGGCGACGCAGCCGGCCAAAGCCAGCCCCGAGGCGACCCAGATGAGGGGCGCGGCGAGGCTCAGGAAAACGATCGCTACGGTCAAAGACATAGAGCGTTGAGAGGCGATCGTAGGGAACCACAGGAGCACCGCAAATGAGAACGCACGCACCGAGAAAACGGTGAAGCAGCTTTCAGCCTTTCTAGGGGCTGGTGCCGGCCACCTGAGCCGACTCGGCCGGTGTTGCTATAGTCTACCGGTAGCGACTTTGACCCCATCAAAGAACCCTTTCTCCAGCCCCCAGTCGTGACGCGAACTCCGTCCCCAATCCCGCGACAACTGTCGATCATAATGACGTCTCACTCCATGGTCATGTGCAAGCGGGTGCGCCGCATTTCCGTCGAACACCTTCGGGAAACCATAACAAACGGACGCGAGGAACCGACGGATGAACAGGGCCGGATGGGCGGGTTGATCAGCAGATTCCACAAAAATTTTGTGATTCGCGACGGACATGGACCCACGACAAAATCGCTTGTTGCGGTATGCGAAGTAGTCGATAACAAGTGCATTCTGATAACTGCCTATTATCGCTAGAATGCCCGAGCACTTCAATTTCAACATCAGGTCTGCGCGTCCGCCAATTCTGGAGATTACGGACGAGGGCATCTATTTTCGTTTCCAAGAAAATGTGGATGTTGCAAACACGGTTATCCGGCATGAATGGCCCCATGTGGCAATCGACCTGGACAAGTCAGGGCGAATCATCGGGATAGAAACGGTTCCGAAACCGGATCGGTTCTCCATCGCTGAAATATTTGCCCAGGCTGGAGTCGACATTCCCCCGAACTTTTCCGTGGACAAGATTGAGATTCGGCCATCGTTCAAGACAGCCGCCGGACAGGACTGCGCGGCGCGCGCTTGAAGCATGCTTGCGTCTAAGCCGCGGGTTTTCACCAACTGTGCGCAGTCCGATTCCATCAGACCTACGCCATGAGGTTTCTTAGGGTCGCCGGTGCAGGCTTGCTGTTGCTGATCCAGGCATTCGTGCCTGCGGCGAGCGCGCAGGTGCAGGCCTCGTTGGTTTCGTCGGTGGCGGCGGTGAAGCCGGGCCGGCCGTTCACGGTCGCCTTGCGCCTAGTTCATGAAAAGGGGTGGCATACGTATTGGCGCAATCCGGGCATCGGGATCGCGACGACGCTGGACTGGAAGCTCCCGCCGGGGTGGAAGGCGGGCGAGATCCAATGGCCGGCTCCGGAAGTGCTCACCGACGACAAGGGCAATGTCACGGGCAACGGTTACGAGGGCGATCTGCTCCTGCCCCTTGTCCTGACCCCGCCGTCCGGCCTCCAGCCCGGCGGCAACGCGGCCGTTTCGGCGACCGCGGACTGGCTCATGTGCCGGGACGTTTGCATGCCCGGCGAAGGCCCGGTGTCGCTTTCGCTTCCGGTGGGCGACGAAGAACCCGCGGCGGATCCCGAATGGGGAGCGAAGATTTCAGCGGTGGTGGACAACCTCCCGCGCGCGGACTCCGCATGGGCGCTGTCTGCCGTCCGAAGTGGAAAATCCGTGATCCTGCGCGTAATGCCGCGCGGTTCCGGCGGCGAAACCCATCCGCCGCAAAAACCGCATTTTTTCTCCGACGACAATTTCATTGCCTATGAGCAGCCGCAAGTCGTCGAGAGCGACGAGCGGGGCGGAGTCGTGCTCACCCTGGCCGTGTCGCCGGAAGGCACCGCAAAAGTCAGGCACATCCTGGGCGTTCTGACCTCGGGAAATGGTTGGGCGCCCGACGGCGCCCGGCCCGGCCTTCGGGTCGATCTGCCGCTGCGGGAGGAATCCGCGCAGGGCCCGGGCCTGAAGGGGGAGGCGCCGGCAGAGGGGCGGATCCCCGGCGGATTGGGAGCCACGCTTCTACTCGCCTTTGCCGGAGGGCTCATCCTGAACCTGATGCCGTGCGTTTTTCCGGTCCTCGGGATCAAGGTGCTGGGTTTCGTCAATCAGGCGGGAAGCGACCGGAGGAAGGTCGTTTTGCACGGGATCGTATTCGCGGCCGGCGTCATCCTTTCCTTTTGGGCGCTCGTGGGAATCCTGGTCGCGCTTCGCGCGAGCGGCGACCAGCTCGGCTGGGGCTTCCAGCTTCAATCGCCGAGCTTTGTTTTCACGCTGGCCGCGGTGATGCTCGTCTTCGGACTCAATTTGAGTGGTGTATTTGAGTTTGGCTTGGGGGCGACCGCGGTCGGCTCAAGCCTCCAGACGAAGACGGGGTTCGGCGGATCGTTCTTCACCGGGGTTCTCGCGACCCTTGTGGCCACGCCCTGCAGCGCCCCGTTCCTTGCGCCGGCCCTCGGGGTTGCGCTCACGCTGTCCCCAGTCGAATCGTTTCTCGTATTCACGGTGATCGCGATCGGGCTATCCACGCCGTATCTGCTCCTGTCCATTTTTCCCGGCGCCGTTCGCATCCTGCCCCGTCCCGGAGCATGGATGGAGACCTTCAAGCAGTTCATGGCGTTCCCCCTGTACGCCACGGTCGGCTTTCTCGTCTGGATCCTGGCCGGCCAGGTTTCGGAGTCGGGCCTTCTTTCGGTTGTCGTTGGCCTGGTCCTGATCGCGATGGGGGCGTGGGCCTACGGAAGATGGCGGGGGTTGGGAGCCTCTCCGGGCCGTGCGCGCTTCGGTCTTCTTGCGGGAATCGTTTTGTTTGGTCTGGGCGGATGGACCGGCTGGCCGGAGGCTCCGGCACCGGGCGACATCACCTGGGGAAAATGGAGCCCTGAAACGGTCGCCAAGCTCCGGGCCGACGGCCGGATCGTTTATGTCGACTTCACGGCCCGGTGGTGCGCCACATGCCAGGCCAACAAGACGGTCGTCTTCCATTCGAAGGAGGTCCTGCGCGTTTTTGGGGAAAAGAGAATCGCCACGCTGCGCGGCGACTGGACCAACAAGGACCCGGAAATTTCAGCGGAACTCGCCCGGTATCACCGGAGCGCGGTGCCGTTTGACCTGATATGGCTCCCGGGGAAAAGCGAACCCGTGACCCTGCCGGAAATTCTTAC
>OBLW0100004801.1_pt1 | contig 10228 bp, 9 predicted proteins | sample 1520161 | NCBI WGS metagenome assembly OBLW01 (sample SAMEA3539309, study PRJEB22396) | soil metagenome | biome: tundra; feature: field; material: soil | place: USA | collected 2010-05 | depth 0.15 m | reverse complement strand
GAGGAGCAGCCCAAGCTGCCGATCGTGCCGCCGCCCGAGATCACGCGCTAGGCGCTATCGTGTTCCGCCTGCTGAACCGTTACATTTTTCGCGAGACTCTGACCAGTGCGGCGCTGGGCACCCTGCTCGCCACCTTCGTGATCTTCCTGCGCACGGTGGACCAGTTGTTCGAGCTGCTGGTGCAGGGCAACGCCGCTTCGCTTAAGAAGATCGCCCTGCTGTTCGCGTACGCCGTCCCTCCGGTCCTGCCCTTGACCATTCCGTTCGGGGTACTGGTGGGAATTCTGATTGGCCTCGGCCGCATGGGGGCGGATGGTGAGATTGTCGCCATGCGGGCCAGCGGAATCTCCAGCCGCAAAGTGGTCGCGCCGGTGCTGGCATTCGCCGTTATCGGGATGGGCTGCGCGGGGTTCGCCTCGCTGCGGCTGACGCCTCTGGCCGCGAGGAGAACTACCGAGATCATTAACGACCTGATGAAGAACGGTCTCTCCGCGGACATCCAGCCGCGCGTCTTCGACGAGGATTTTCCCAACATCATTCTCTACGTCGGTAACGTGCAGCCAGGCGCCGCCGGGGATCCTGTCCGCTGGGGCCCGGTGTTCATCGCCGACGTCAGCCCGCCCGAATCGCGCAAGAGCGGGCTGAAGGGTAAGGCTACGGGACCCCTGATTATGGTGGCGCGCGAAGCCATCGCGGTTTCCGAACCACAGCAGCGCCGCATCCAGCTCTCCATGCTCGACGGCTCCCGGCACGAGATGGGTACGGACGCCGTGGCCCACGACGAACACGCCGCCCACTGGGAGATGGCGCTCGATGCGGCGCCGGCCGTGCAAAAAGTGCTCCGCGCCAGCGCCATGCGGACCACCGACTTGTTGGCCTACAAGCGGGGACCGGACCTGCTGGAGAACCGCATCGAGCTGCACAAAAGGTTCGCGCTGCCGGTGGCGTGCATCATGCTGGCCATGGTGGGCATTCCGCTGGGCATCGCCACGCGCAAAGGCGGCAAGTCGGCGGGATATGTGAACGCATTTTTCCTGGCGTTCTTCTGCTACTGGCTGGCTTTCATCACGCTGACCGGCCAGGCCAGGCTGGGCAAGCTGTCCGTTCCGGTTGCCATTTGGTTGCCGGACGCGCTCTTCGGCTTGGCGGGCATCGTCTTGCTATGGCGCATGGAGCGACCGGGCGACCGCGACCTGATGGCCGCCATGCAAGGTTGGTTCGGAAGACACTTCCAGGCGCTGAAATCGAAAGCCGGCGCCAAATCCGCGCAGGCCACCTTCAAAGCCTGGCGGATCCCCTTGCTGCCTCAGCTCCTCGACACCTACATCCTTTCGCGGTTTCTGACCTATTTCGCGCTGCTGCTCAGCAGCTTCGTTGCGCTGACTCTGGTCTTCAACTTTTTCGACCTGATGCTCGACATGGTACGCAACAAGATTCCGCTTACCAAGATGTTCACGTACCTGTTCTTCCTCACGCCGGAGCTGATTTACCGGACACTGCCGGTGAGCGTGCTGGTGGCCGTGCTGGTGGCCTTGGGCGTGCTGTCGAAGCAGAACGAGATCACCGCCTTCAAAGCTTGCGGCGTGAGCCTCTACCGCCTGGCGCTGCCGATTTTGATTGGCGGCACGGTGCTGAGCGGCGGGCTCTTCGCGTTCGACCACTACTATGTCCCTGGCGCCAACCGGAGACAGGAGTCCCTGCGCGCGGAGATCAAAGGGCAGCCTACCCAGACCTACCTGAAGCCGGAGCGCAAGTGGATCATGGGCAAAGGCTCGCGGATTTACTATTACCGGTACTTCGATCCCTCGGAATCCATGATGGCCGAGATCAACGTATTCGAACTGGACCCCAAGAGTTTCGCGATGGTGCGCCAGATCGAGGCCCAGCGCGCCATCTGGCGCCCCACTCTGAAGGCTTGGGTCTTTGAGAACGGCTGGTTTAGCGATTTCCGCGCGGGCGACCGGAAATACAACGCGTTTCAGGTCAGCACCTTTCCGGAGCTCAACGAGCCGCCCGAGTACTTCCTCAAAGACCCGCCAAAAGACGAGCAGATGAACTTCATCGAGCTGGGGGGCTACATCCGCGATCTCCGGCAGAGCGGTTTCGACACGATGAGGCTCCAAGTGGAGTTCTACCGGAAATTCTCGGTTCCGATCTTCGCGCTGATCATGGCGCTGATCGCCGTGCCGTTCGGCTTCATGGTGGGCAACCGCGGCGCGATGACGGGCATCGGCCTGGCCATTATCATCGCCATCGCCTACTGGGGCGTCAGCTCCGTGTTCGATAAGGCCGGCGGCGTGGGCCAGCTTCCGCCCACCATGGCCGCGTGGTCCCCCGACGTGATATTCGCCATGGCGGGGTTATACCTGGTGCTGCGGCTGCGCAGTTAGAAACCGGCGCCTTCGTCAGCCCCTACCCGCCCAGCCAGCTTCGCGTGGCGAAATCGGCCATGGTGAGAAAGAGCAGGATGGCCAGCCACAAAAGGCCGCCCAGCACCACCAGTTTGGTCAGCTTGGTGCTGTGGCGCACGTGCATGAAGAAGAGGGCCACCAGCAGCATCTTGCCAACGGCGATGGTCAGCGCCGCGAACACGTTGAACCGGCCTAGGTCGATGTAGGATACGCCGGTGGTCAGCGCGGTCAGGAACAGCAGCAAGATCCAGACGCTCGCGTAGGTTCTTACGGAATCGACGTGCTCGGTTTCGGGGGTCATGGCTTGGGTCCGTGACGGTCAATCAGGTAGAGCAGCGGAAACAGGTAAATCCAGATGATATCGACGAAGTGCCAGTACAGCCCGACCATGTCGATGGGCGTGTAATAGGACGCGCTGAATTTCCCACGATGAGTCTGGTACAGCAGCATCGACAACAACCCCGCGCCCACCACCATGTGCGCGGCGTGCAAACCGGTCATGGCGAAATACAGGGAGAAGAACAATTGGGCATGGTCCTGGAGCCCGGCGCCTTCCATGTGGAACGACGGTCCGGGAATATGATGCTCCACGTACTTCTCGTTCCATTCATAACCTTTGACGCCAAGGAAGACCAGGCCGAGAATCAGAGTCAGGACCAGGAACACCATGATCTGTTTGCGGCGGCCAAGTTGACCCGCGCGCACCGCCAGCACCATGGTGAAGCTGCTGCACAGCAGCACGGCCGTGTTGATGGCGCCGATGGTCGCATTGAGCGTGCGGCTGGCGGCGCCGAACACGCCCGGATAAATCGACCGGTAGACGGTGTACGCCGCGAACATGCCGCCGAAGAACATCACCTCGGTAATGAGGAAGACCCACATCCCCAGAGAGGAGGCGTCCTTCTGCTGCTCGGCGGTGTTGAACTGCTCGCGCAGGGCGAGCGTTTCCGCGTGATGTTCGCTAACCAACCTGAGCCTCCTGGACGATCGTCGTGCTGTAGTCGTAGGCGTCGTGCGTGACGATCGGGATCTCATCGAAATTGTGCACGGGCGGCGGCGACTCGGTCTGCCACTCGAGGCCAGTGGCTTTCCACGGGTTGCGTCCCGCGATGGCCCCGTACTTGAGCGACCAGATGAAATAAACCAACGGCATCAGGTAACCCACGGCCAGCACCGAAGCGCCGGCGGTGGAAAGCACGTGCAGCACCTGGAACTCGTCGGGATATATGTGATAGCGCCGCGGCATGCCGAGATAGCCCAGAATGAATTGCGGGAAGAAGGTCAGGTTGAAGCCCAGGAAGATGATCAGGGCCGAAAGCTTGGCCCAGCCTTCCGGGTACATGCGCCCGGTCATTTTCGGCCACCAGTAATGCAGCCCGCCGAGATACCCCATGATGGCGCCGCCCACCATGATGTAGTGGAAATGCGCCACCACGAAGTACGTATCGGTGACGTGTACGTCGATCCCCAGGCACGCCACGAACAGGCCGGTCAATCCGCCGATGGTGAACAGCCCGATAAAGCCGAAGGCGTAGAGCATCGGGGTGGCGTAGGAGATGGACCCCTTGTACAAGGTCGCGGTCCAGTTAAACACCTTGATGGCGGAGGGGATAGCGACGAAGTAGCTCAGGAACGAGAACACCATGCCGGCGAAGAGCGATTGGCCGCTGACGAACAGGTGGTGGCCCCAGACCAGGAAGCCCAGCACGGCGATGGCGACGCTCGAAAAGGCAATGAAGCCGTAGCCGAAGATGGTCTTGCGTGAAAACGTGGATACCAGCTCGCTGACGACGCCCATGGCGGGCAGAATCATGATGTACACAGCGGGGTGCGAGTAGAACCAGAACAGGTGTTGAAACAGCACCGGGTCGCCGCCTAGCGCGGGGTCGAAAATTCCGATGTGCAGCGTGCGCTCGCAGAGTATGAGCACGAGGGTCACGGCCAGCACCGGCGTGCCCAGCACCTGGATAAGCGCGGTGGCGTAATGCGCCCAAACAAACAACGGCATGCGAAACCAGGTCATGCCGGGCGCGCGCATGCGGTGTACGGTCACGATGAAGTTCAGGCCGGTCAGGATGGAGGAGAAGCCGGCGACGAAAATTCCCAAGGCCGTGGCAATGACCCAGGTGTTGGAATAGGAGGTGCTGTATGGCGTGTAAAAGGTCCAACCCGTGTCCACCCCGCCGGCCACCATGGCAAAGATGGCGAACAGTCCGCCGACCACCAGTAAGTACCAACTGAGTAAGTTGATTCTGGGGAAGGCCAGATCGCGCGCGCCGATCATCATCGGCAGGAAGAAGTTGCCCAGCGTGGCGGGTATGGACGGGATCAGGAAGAAGAAGACCATGACCACGCCGTGCATGGTGAACAGCTTGTTGTAGGTTTCCGAAGACACCAGATTGCCGTGGGGAGTGAGTAACTCGAGCCGGATGAGCGAGGCGAAAACTCCGCCGATAAAGAAGAAGAAGGTGATGGTAAACAGGTAAAGCAGACCGATCCGCTTGTGGTCCTTGGTGAGCAGCCACGACTTGATGCCATGGCCGGCGTTCAAATATGTTTCTTTTTCTTCAACCGCCACCGTAATCATGATTTTCTACCGACTTCCGGGCGCCGCTAATCCTTCCGCCTGGCCGGCCCCCGGATTCGGCCCCAGCGACTTGATATACTCGATCAATTGCCAAACGCCCTCCTCCGTCACCAGGCCCTGGAAGGTGGGCATGACGGGCTCATAGCCGGCTACCACTTTGGCCGCCGGCCGCAGAATGGATTCACGGAGGTAGCCTTCGTCGGCCTTCACGGTTGTTCCGTCCGCAAGCTTCACGTTCTTGTTATAGAGTCCCGCCAAGTCCGGGCAGCGTCCCGAGCCATCCTCTTTGTGGCAGTTGGCGCAGGCCAGGTTTTCGAACAGCTTCTGGCCGTTCTCGGCGAGCGTGGCCCCGGGAGTTCCGCCGCTCAGCCATGCCTGATAATCCTGGGGCTCCATCACGTAGATCCAGCCGCCCATGCCCGAGTGGTTGGCGCCGCAATACTCGGCGCAGAAGAGGTGGTACTTGCCCGCCTTGGTGGCCGTGAACCAGGTGGTGGTGTAGCGTCCGGGAACCACATCCTGCTTGGTGCGGAAGGCCGGGACGAAAAAGCTGTGGATCACGTCCTCGGAAGTCATGGTGAGCTTGACGGGCTGGCCCACCGGGATGTGCAGCTCATTGATCTCGCGCTGCCCTTCCGGGTGTTGCAGCTTCCACATCCACTGCTTGGCGACTACGTAGATGGGAAGCGCGTTATCGGGCGGACGGCGTTCGCGGAAGAAGATGCTGGCGCCCCAGGTGAACATCACCATGGTGAGGCCGAACGGAATGACCGTCCACAGCACTTCGAGCGGGATGCTGCCGTGGATGACAGCCGGCAATTCGTTGTCGGAGCGGCGCCGGTAGCGGATGGCGAAATAGAAGATGGCGGTGAAGATGACGACGGTGAAGAATGCCGCCACCGCGAGCAGAAAGAACAGCAACTGGTCCACTTCACCCGAAATGGAGGACGCTTCTACCGGAAATAGTCGGAACGACATGTCTATCTATCGAGCCCTTTTCAGTTGACGCTTGCCCGCGCGCCAGTCGTGGCGGAAGGCGATCAGCAGAAACGCGCCGCCCACCAGCACAAAGCCACCGCCGGCGGCGCGCATGATATTGATGGCGACGGCCCCATACTTCCCCGTCGCCGGATCGTAGTGATAGCAGAACAGCAGCGCCTCATCCACCGGGCTGCCGATGCTTTCGTGCGAAGCCTCCACCAGGCCCAGGCGGATATCGCGCGGCGAATAATCCACACCGTAAAAGTACTTCGACAGTTTGCCCTCGGGCGTTATGATCATGATGCCGCTGGCGTGGGCGTACTGATCGGTGGAAGGATCGTACTTATAATGGAAACCCACCGCGTCCATGAGCAGCTTGATATTGGCCGGGTCGCCCGTCAGGAAGTGCCAGCCATTGGTGGTTCCGGGGCGGCCATAGCGGGCGAAATACGTCTTCCGCTTGGCAGCCGCGATCTCAACGGTGTCTTTGGGGTCGAAGCTGAAGGCCACTACTTCGAAATCCTTCCCAGGGTCCAGGGAAACGGCTTTCAGAGCGCTCGCCACCTCGTTCAGGACCTGGCTGCAAAGCATCGGGCAGCGGTAATACACCGGGGCGAGGAGGACCGGTTTCCCTTTTTGGAAGAATGTGGATAGGGGAACCGTGCGGCCGAGGTCGTCACGGAAGGTGATATCCAGCGGGATCTGAGCGTTGAGTTTCTGGTCTATGCCGACGCCTTGCAGAGCGCCCGGAAGAGCGGGCCTCAAGTTGGAATCCTGCATGCTGAAAGAGGGCTGCACCGGCGCTGGCTGGCCCGGCTGAGCGAATGCGGCGGAGGCGAGCAGAGCTAGCGCTGCTGCCCCACAACGCAATCGGTATCGACTCATTTCTGTGTCTCCACTGCTAATGGTCCGCCGGGCGGAATCATCTTGCGGCCCAGACCGCTTTCGGTGGGCACGCTGACGCCGGCCGCGGCGCTATCCGGCGCGGGTCCCTGCCTGAATGGCAGGTTGCGCTGCGCCAGCAACTCCATGGCGCGGCCGATGGGCAGCCGCACGATGCCTTTTTCCCGGTCGACCCAGCCATAACTACTTAGTATTTGATCCTCCTCGGCGCGCATTTGCTTCAAATCCTGCTGGGGATGTTCCTGCAATTTCGGTTGAGCGGGCACACCGGGTATCGCCGCTGCGGGCGCCTCGACGGGAACCTGGCGGCTCGCTTCCAGACCATTGAAGTACCGGAACAACCCGATGAGCAGGATGACGGTTCCAATGCACAGCGCGGCCAGGCAGACGCCGAAGAGGCCCACGGCGAGCACGTTGACGTCTTTCTCTTCCTGGGTGGCGCCGGGCGGCGGCGCGTCGTGCTTGTGGTTATTCCCGGCCATGTTCCAAAGCCTCCTGCAACTCCGGATCGTGAAGCGGCATCAGCGGGTGCCTCTCCAGTTGCCTCAGGAAGTACGCCAGCCAGAGGCCCACAACGCCGGCGGGAGCCGCCAGATCCATCCAACTGGGGCTGAACGGCCCCTTGGTGAACTCCGGAGCCACCAGCCAGTACAGGTCCACGAGGCGCATCAGCAGAACGAAGACAGCGATGCTGGCGAGCAGCTTGAAATTGCGCTTCAGGTCGCGCGAGAGCAACAGCGCGAAGGGCAAGGCGAAATGCCCGAGCACCAGCGTCAGGGCGACGTACTGCCACCCGCCCCGCAGGCGCTCGATATACCAGGGGATCTCTTTCGGCAGGTTGCCCGCCCAGATAATCAAGAATTGCGAGAACGAGAAATAGGCCCACACCATGACAGTCGCCAATAGGAACTTACCCAGGTCGTGCAAATGCCGTGGAGTAAGAATTTGCGACATGGGACGCCGGTAGGAGAGCAGCACCATCACGGTGATGAGGAAGGCCATCGCGCTCAGCCCCTGCCCGATCATGAACAGCAGACCGAACATGGTGGAGAACCAGTGCGGATCGAGGGACATTACCCAATCGATAGCCATGAAGGTGACGCTAAAGGCCCAAAAGACGAGGCCCGGACCGGCCATGGCGCTCATTTTCCGATGCGCCGGGCCATGGCTATCGATGTCCTCCTCCGCGGACCAGTGGTTGAATAACCAGGCGAGGAAGAGCCATCCCAAGAGGTACAGCGCCGCACGGCCCAGGAAGAACGGCGTGTTCAGATACACGTGCTTGTGCTGGAGGACCTCATCGGCGGCGACGATCTTGGCGTGCGACCACTGATACAGATTGGGGATGCCAATCAGAATCGGCGCGAACATCACAACTACCAGCGGAAGTGTGCGGGTCGCGGCTTCGCACGGGCGCCGGATGACTACGCCCCATGCGCCGCCCGTGAGGTATTGGAGCATCAGCCAGGTGAGAGATCCCACGCTCAGCCCGACCACGAAAATGTACGACCACAGGTAAGAGCGGTAGAACTGGGTAGGCGACTGAAAGAACCCAACAACACACAAAGCAGCGCCAAGGACTCCGGCGACAGCGGCGCGCTTGCTCCATTTGCGCAGATCGGCGCGAAGCTCGGTCGAGACGCTGAAATCGAGCGCGGCAGCGGTCATTTCGAGCCTCCCGCCTGCGATTCGAGCTGGCCCCGCACGTCCGCGGGGACGTCCGCAATTGTGGCATTCTCGCTCAACTGGAGAGCGCGCACATAGGCCACGATGGCCCAGCGGTCGCGCGGCTCGATCTGCGCCGCATAGTCAGGCATAGCCCCGAAACCGGTGCTGATCACGTCGAAGATGTATCCGTTGGGAGCCTTCCGCAGGCGGTCCTGATGATAGGTGGGCGGATGGCGGAAGCCGCGGCGGGGGATCATGCCGTCGCCGTTGCCCAAGTGCCCGTGGCAGGGAGTGCAATAAATATTGAAGCGCTGCTGCCCGCGTTCGATCACGTCCGCGGTGACCGGAAAGGGGAACGTGTCGACCGGCTTGCCGTCGGGTCCCTTGCCGGTATAGAAGGCCGCGTCGTCCTTCAAATGGCCGCGCGCGACCGTGCCCTCGAGCAAGGGCCGTTCGGAGCGGCCGTCGCCGAAGAAATCGCTGGGCCGCAGCGGAATGTATTTGGGCTGGTCGTGCATGTCCTGACGGCAGGCCGCGGTCGCGGCGAGCGCCAGCACAACCGTTGCGAGTTTCCAATCAATGCGCAACTTCAGACACCTCTTGAGGCTCCAGGCCACGCAGAAAATCCCCGGTCGCGGCCGGGTCGAACAGCGGGTCCGTGGACTCGATGCACAGGAAGAACCGGTTGCGGGAGGCCAGCGCGAACCGCGGCGCGTTGAAGACCGGATGGTAAGGCATGGGCAAGCCGCACAATCCAAGGAGACCGAGCACAGCCGAGAGAGCCCCGAACAAAATGGTCAGCTCGAAGGTGATGATGATATACGACGGCCAGCTATCGAGCGGACGTCCGCCGATGTTGATGGGGAAGCTAATGACCGTGATGTAATACTGCAACAGGAATCCAGTCAAACCGCCGATGATGCCGCCGGTGAGCACGATGAGCGGCAGCTTGTTCCTGTGCAGGTGCAGCGCATCGGTGAGGCCTTCGATGGGGAATGGCGAGAACGCGTCGAGCTTGCGGTACCCCTTCTCGCGCGCCGCCCGGGCGGCCTTGACCAGCGCGGTGGGGTTGTCGAATTCGGCCATCAGACCGTAGATGCCCTGGGTCACCCTCGCTCCTCCTTGACCTTGGCCTGCGGCAGCAAGGTGCGGACTTCAAAGATGGAAATCATGGGCAACAAGCGGATAAACAGGAAGAACAGGAACAGGAACAAGCCTATGGTGCCGGCGAAGGTGAACACATCCCAGCGGGTGGCGTGGAAGATACCCCAGGAGGAGGGCAGGAAATCCTGCGCCAGGCTCGACACGATGATCATGAAGCGCTCCAGCCACATGCCGACCAGCACCACGATCGACGAGACAAACAGCAATGCCGGATTCGTGCGCACGCGCTTGATCCAAAGGAACTGCGGAGCGATGATGTTGCAGCTAATCAGCAGCCAGTAGCTGTAGCGGTACGGGCCGGTCAACCGGTGCCAAAAGGCGGCTTGTTCGTAGACCTCTCCGCCAAACCAGGCGCCGAAGTTCTCCATGATGTAGGAGTAAGCGACGATCAGGCCGGTGGCCAACATCACCTTGGCGGAGTTTTCCAGGTGCTTGTCGGTGATCAGGCCCTCCAGACCGTAGACCTTGCGCAACGGAATAGCCAGGGCCAGCACCATCGCGAAGCCCGAATAGA
>OBLW0100004800.1_pt1 | contig 10230 bp, 9 predicted proteins | sample 1520161 | NCBI WGS metagenome assembly OBLW01 (sample SAMEA3539309, study PRJEB22396) | soil metagenome | biome: tundra; feature: field; material: soil | place: USA | collected 2010-05 | depth 0.15 m | reverse complement strand
ATCAATCCGGATGGTTTCGCGCCACCAACGGCAAGACCGTGCGCCTGTATCGCGCCGGCGGGAACCGGCTGGTGCTCATCCCGCCTAAGGGCGGCGGCGCGCCTGTTTTGTATCAGGCCAAGGACCCCGAACGATTCGCCGAGGAGTTGCAGCGGCAGTGGGCGGGGCGTTAGGGCCGTCTTCCAAATGTTGCTTCGCGCTCCACGGCCTATCGCTCGGGGCACTTCTCGCCGATAGTCCATTAGGACGGCGCTGATAGAGCGAGAAAGCCGAATGCCTGACACACATCTCTTTGCTTGGCGGCCCGAGTACAGCGTCCACATCGACTCGATCGACCGGCAGCACCAGGCCTTGGTGACCATGATTCGCGAACTGCAGGAAGCCATGGAGGAAGGGCGGGGACGCGCGTTTCAGCGCACGTTGATCAAACGGCTGGTGGCGTACACCGACGTACACTTCCGCTTTGAAGAGGATCTGATGAGCGAGCACGGCTACGAATCGCTTGCCGAGCACGTCGAGCAACACCGGCTGCTGACGAGCCAGGTGATGGATCTCCAGAAGAAGATCCGCGATGGCGGGGTGGTGTCCAATGCGTCGCTGATGCTGTTTCTCAGGAACTGGCTCACGGACCATATCATGCAGCACGACCAGAAATACGCCCGAGTTCTCAAAATCGACACATAGCCCGAATGCGCGACAACTATTTTGTTTCCTGGAAACCGCAATACAGCGTACATATCGACGTCATCGACAGCCAGCACAAAGTCTTGGTGGACCTTATCCGGGCCCTGCAGGAAGCCATGTGGGAAGGGCGGGGCCGGGCGTTTCAAAACACGTTAATCGACCAACTAGTGGACTACACCAGGGGACACCTCCGCTTTGAAGAGAATATGATGAGCGAGGACGGCTACGAGTTTCTTGCCGAGCACGCCGAACAACACCGGCTGCTCACCAGCCAGGTGTGCGAGCTTCAGCAGCAGATTCACGATGGCCAAGCAATCTCCAATGCTTACCTGATGTTGTTCCTCCGAAACTGGCTGCTTGCCCACATCATGAAGCACGATCAAAAGTTCGCCCGCGCTTTGAGAACTACCACAGAGGGTGAGGAGCCGGCTTCTCCTGCACGGCCGCCACCGGCAGAGGCAGCGCCGCTTCCAACACCCTCCCCAAGTATTCGCCGATCGATCTCCCGTTGACGCCGACCTGGTACACCTGATCCGGCTGGGTGTGGCGGAACGCCACTACCGGATTGCGCCCCCAGTGAAACGGACTGTCAAGCCGGAACTGAATGCGGTGGTCGTGCACGTCCGCGCCAGTCAGGTTCAGACCATTCACGCCCACGCCCCGTTTGGCGGCAACGTCGAATACGGCATCCCGCAAGTATTCCTCGTCGATCTCAATGCCCGCCATGCCGCTGCCGCTTCCCCAATGGAAGCTGCTCACGCCGGCCTTTGCTCCGTATCCGCCGTGCGCCCAGTTCTCCGACGGCGAGATGGGGAACTGGGCGCGCAACGCCTCCACGCCGCGCTCCAGGTATTCGGGTTTGCCGGTCGCGCGGTAATAGTCGATCAGAACATTGCCCGCCAGGCTTTGGCGCGCGTCGGACCACTCGGCGTCGGAGTTCTGCGTGGTGAATCCGCCTAGCAGCATGGCGGGCCCGGTCAAACCCTCCAGCACCGGATTGGTCCAACTCTGCTGGTACAGCAGCAGGTAGTCGAGCAGGGCTTCTCCTTGATCCAAATACGCGCGCTCCCGCGTGACCTGGTAGGCAGCCAGGTAAGCCGCGGTGGCGTGGATGAGCGCGAGATTATTGGCCGGCCACTGGCGGGTGCGTTGGTCGAATGCGATCAGCCGTGGGCTGCAGCTCCAGAACGTTTCGAAGTCATACCACTTGCGGCCGGGAATCACTTTCCGGTCGAGGAACGCGAGGCCTTTGCGCGCGGCTGCCAGGTACTCGCCCCTGGGCGAAGCTTTGTATAACTCCAGCAAGAACAGAACCACGGGCGCGGTCTCGGCCTGAACCATTTTCGCGGCGCCCTCCTCGACGCCGCCATCCCGATCGAAGCGCGTGGGCAGCATGCCATCGGGCTGTTGCCGGGCGATCAGGAACGCCGCAAGCCGCGCGCAGCGGTCTACAACTTGTTCCGCGCCCGGCAGCCCCGCCGCGCGCCACCGCAACATCCAATAACCGGTCCAGCTCATATCGAATCCGAGGAATCCATTAGCGGTGCTGCCGCCGGAACCGTCGCCGGCCGCCCAATCCACGCGGCCGTCGTCGCCATCAGGCACGGCGATACCCTGGAACGCGCCGTCGGCGCCCGGCGCTTGGAGGGCCATCCGCAGAGTCTGGCCGGCAAGATTCATCAGCTCTCGCTTTTCCGTGCGCCGGGCGTAGAGAGCCATGCCGTACGCGGTGCGCAAGCTGTTGAACCACGCGCCCAAATAGACCGACGGACGCGGCGCGCCCCACCGCATCATTCCGACCGCGCCGCCGGTCGAGCCATCGGGAAGTGCGAACGAGAGCCAGTTCCTGGGAGACTCCTGGTCCCAAATCGCGCGCCGCCAATCGTCGAAAACTCCGCACTGCTTGTATTGCGGATCGGTCCCAGCCTGCGCGGCGGCGGCCACTTCCATTTCTTTGCGGGCGAACTGTTCCCAGTGGAACCGCACGGCTTCCCGATAAGCCTCCCGCGGCTCAGCCTCCGCGGACAGGTAGATGTAGTAAGAATTTTCGATGGGCCCGTCCGCGCTCCAGCGGCGGTCCAAGTCCTCGCGATATACCGAATGATAGGCCTGCCGCGCGGGAATGAAACCCACCGACAAAACCGGGCCGGCGGACACGTCGAGCGAGAGCGCATGGTTCGACCGCCGCAGCATATCGCGCGTTAGGGACAGAACATCCGGCACGATGCCCAGCGCGCGGCGGCCCGACTGCACGAGGATGAGGGGAGCCTTGTACTGCGCGTCCGGAACGAAGCCGCCCACAGACGGCGCATACGACCAGTCCGGCGGAATGGCGGCGCGCAGCTTATCCGAGAACGAATGCAGAGTGGCGGGGAAGCCGGCTTCGAGGCGCGTGGTTACCTTGAGCCAATGCTCGCGGGAGGTCAAGCTCAGCGTGCGGCGCACGCGCAGACTGCCGATGGTCAGATCCTCGGACAACGTCTTTCCATCGGCGGTAAGCGCCACCATCGATTCCCCGTCGCTGAATGCCAGCTCCACCCAAACCGATCCGTCTTTGGCGAGGAAGCGCTCCCGCAGTTTGCCCGCGGCGGCGACCGCCTCCACTCGTATGCGCGCGCCGGTGAGCACAGCGCGCATCTGCGCCTGGCCATGCGCGAGCGAGGCGGCCAGCAGCAGTAATGCGATCCTGTTCGGCATGTTTCGCAACCTGTATAATCTTAGCCCAGGGAGCATTCGTGATGACACCTTCGCGCCGCCAGTTCCTCTCTTTGCCTGCGCTTGCCGCGGGCCAGACCTCTGGGGGCCGCGCCACGAAGATCGTCTGTGTAGGCGGCCATCCGGACGATCCCGAATCAGGCTGTGGGGGCACTTTGGCGCGCTATGCCGCTTTGGGGGCCAGCGTTACGATCGTTTACCTTACGCGCGGAGAGGCTGGCATTCCGCGCAAGTCGCACGATGAAGCCGCCGCCATCCGCTCGGCCGAGTGCGAGGCCGCCTGCCGGATCCTGGGGGCCAAGCCGGTCTTCGCCGGCCAGATCGACGGCGCCACCGTGGTGGACAGCAACGCCGCGGAATCGCTGCGCAAGCTGATCTTCGCCGAAGATCCCGACGTTCTGTTTACGCAATGGCCGATCGATACGCACCTGGACCACCAGGCTGCCAGCACGCTGGCCTTTCGCGCCTGGCTGGCCGCGCGCGGCCGATTCGAATTGTACTATTACGAAGTCGACCTCGGCGCGCAGACCATGGGCTTTCATCCCACCGATTACGTGGACGTGAGTGGCGTCCGCGATAAGAAAAAAGCGGCGCTGTTCGCCCACAAGAGCCAGGACGGCGAGCGCATCTACCGCGAATTCCACCAGGCGATGGAGAGCTATCGCGGCCGCGAGTCGGGCTGTGAAGCCGCGGAAGCCTTCGTGCATCTGGCGCGCGTCCACAGCACCACGAAGCTGCCCGGCCTGGGGGACTGATCCGGCACGGCTTTAGCTTAGCAGCCCGTGGTGAAAACCGCTCCCTGACGGTCGCGGCTCGGTGTGCGGCCGTGTGCCTCATTCGGAGCCGCGACCGTTAGGGAGCGGTTCTTGGGTGGAGGCAAGTGTCACCGTCTTAGGTGAAATTCACTAGCTTAGCGGGCCGTCCACCCGCCGTCGATGAGCATGGTGTGGCCAGTGATCAGCGACGCTGCCGGGCAGGCCAGGAACACCACCGCGCCGGCTACATCCATCGGCTCGCCGATGCGATGCAGCGCAGCGATGCGCTCCACGACGTCGGCGCGGAAAGCCGGATCGGCCAGCGCCTCCTCGGTGCCCGGCGTGTGGATGAACGTGGGCGCCACGGCGTTCACCGTAATGTTGTATTTGCCCCATTCGACGGCGAGGCATTTGGTCAGGTGGGCAATGGCGGCCTTGGTCATGCAGTACACCGACTCGGTGGGCAGCGCGGCAAAGCCCGCCTGCGATCCCATGTTTACGATGCGCCCGCCCTTCTGCGGGATCATGACGCGCGCGGCGGCCTGGCTGGCAAAGAACGTCCCTTTCAGATTCACACGCAAGGTCAGATCGAAGTCGTCCTCGCGCACATCTTCGGCTGGGTTACCGGGGGCGATTCCGGCGTTATTGACCAAAATATCGAGCCGGCCGAAATGCGCGGCGGCGCCGTCTACCGCGCGGCGGATCTGATCGAGGCTGGTGACGTCCATTTGCAGCGGCAAAGCGCGCCGCCCCAGGGCTTCGATCTCCCCTGGCAGACCGCCGTGGGCATGCACGTCGCGCAGCCCCAACGCTACGTCTGCGCCGGCGTGCGCGAGGGCCAGAGCAATGGCACGTCCCAGACCGCGCGCAGCGCCGGTGACCAGGGCAGTTTGTCCGTTGAGGTCAAATTGAGGGAATCCGTTCATTGTATGGTCCATGATATCTGGCCGCAAGAGGCCGACGTGGACGTCGGCCGCAGGACTGGAGTCCCGCCCCACTCAGTCAGTTACCCAACGGCGGGCCTTCATCTCAAAGCGGGGCAGACTTCCTTGCGGAACCAGGGATACGGGGATACGCAAGGCGAAGGCATTGGTGAGGGCCGCTTCCAACCGATGCGTCAGAGTGGAATCGTGGAAGCGAACTTCAACCTGGATGCTGAGTTCCGGGAGGGTGCGGTGGTTTTGGATTTGGACGCGGTACTCACTGACGGCGTCGAAGCCGCGCAGAATGTTCTCTACGGCGCTGGGATACACGTTCACGCCGCGCACGACTAACATGTCGTCGGTGCGGCCGAGTATCCCTCCGATTAGCGCCAGGCCGCTGGCGCCGCACTCGCAACGGTCTTCCGGCGCGGCCTGCACGATGTCACTCGTGCGATAGCGCAGCAGCGGGGATCCGAGGCGGCCAAGGTTAGTCAGCACTAACTCACCGGCAACTCCGCGCGGCGCGGGCTGGCCGGTCAAAGGGTCGATCACTTCCGCAATGTAAGAGTCGTCGATCACGTGCAGCACGCCGGGACGCTTCGGACAACCGTAACTGACCGGACCGATCTCGGTCATGCCATGATGATCCACCACGCGCGCGCCACCCCAGAGCTCCGAAATGTGACGTCTGGTGGCCGGCACGCTGCCACCAGGTTCGCCGGCGACGATGAGGGTCCGCACTTTGGCCGCCGCCAAGTCGATATTCTCTTCGCCGGCGACCTCGGCCAGCCGGATGGCATAGGTGGGAGTGCAGCACAGTACGGTGGCCGCGGTTTCGACGATGGTGCGCAATCGCGCGGCGCTGCGCATGCCGCCACCAGGTATGGCGAGGCAGCCCACGCGCGCGGCCGCTTCGAACCCCACCCAGAATCCGAGGAATGGCCCGAAGGAGAAGGCGAAGAAGATGCGGTCTCCCGCGCCGACGCCGGCAGCCTGGTACACGCGGGTCCAGTTGGCAATCATCCAGTCCCAGCTCTCGGGCGTGTCCAGCCAGCGCATGGGAGTCCCGGTGGTGGTCGCGCTAGTCTGGCAGAAACGGGTGTAGCGATCGAGCGAATAAGTCAGGTTGGAGCCATAGGGCGGATTGGCTTGCTGGTCTTCGATTAGCTCTTGCTTGAGGGTGAAGGGCAGGCTGGCGAGGGGTGAGTCCGGGTTGGCGCCGCGCAGCTTTGCCGAGTAGAAGGGATTTCCGGGAAGAATTGCCGCAAGAAGCTCGCGCAACCTGGCTACCGGCATGACTCCAGAACTTCTCCAGTGGTCAGCGGCTTGCCGTGCGGGAGCGGCTCGGGGACGGCTGCGAACTTGGCCACCGCATCGAATAGCGGCCGAAAGTCGCGGAACAGGTTGCCGATCAGGCAGTCTGTCATGTCGCCCTTAAGCTGCGGAAACTCGGTGATGAAGACGCGAAAACTGAAGGCCCGATTATAGAAGGCGTAGACCAGTTTGCGCATGGCCTCAACCCCCTCGCAGACGTGCGCACCGTATGCGGCGAAGCGGGACGCGGAAACGTCGCCGGCTTTGAGCGCCGCATCTACGGCGTCCGCGGCGAGTTCCCCGCTGCGCAGCGCCAGCAGGACTCCGGACGAAAACACGGGGTCCAGGAAACCGAAAGCGTCGCCAGTCAGGACCAGCCCGTCGGCTGCGCAGTAACGCGAGCGATAGGAATACTCTCCAGTGACACGATAGGGTCCGAATTGTTGGCCGGCCGCCAGGTGCTTGTCGATCCAGGCGTTCTTCTTGACTTCGCGGTGAAAGATGGCGGTCAGGTCGCGCGTATCTTTGTATAAGTAGTCCTTCTCCGCAACGACTCCCACACTTACTAAGTCGTCCGCCAGGGGAATGTACCAGAACCAACCCTTCTCCGGGACATAAGCTACCGTTGTGGCGCCTTCGTCGATTCCGGGGTCGCGCAGCGCACCTTTATAGTAAGTCCAGACGGCGATCTTATTCAAGAACGGATCGCGCACCTTCCATCCGTTGCGCGTCACGGCGAACGCGTCGCGGCCGGTGGCGTCTATGGTGACGGGTGCGTGGAACTCGCGCGGCGCGCCATCTTTAGCGATGGCTTTCACTCCGGTGACCGCGCCATCCGGCTGAATCAGCTCCCGGGCCGTTATCTCTTCGATGACTTCCGCGCCTTTCTCGCGGGCGTTGTCGAGCAGCAGTTGGTCGAACTCGCTGCGCAGCACCTGCCAAGTGGCGGAAGCTTCGTGATCGAGCTGTTGCGAGAAATAGAACGGCACGGAAGCGCGTCCGCTGGCGCCGACGAATTGCACGCTGTGCTTTCTGGTGAAATGCGAAGCCTTCATCCGGTCGAGCACGCCGATCCGCTCGAGGGTGAAGTAACCGTAGGGCAGCAATGACTCGCCGATGTGGTAGCGCGGAAACTTTTCCTTTTCCAGCACCACCACGCGCCGGCCTTTGGCGGCCAGCACCGCGGCGGCAGTAGAACCGGCCGGGCCGCCTCCAATGACGATGGCATCATACTGCATAGGTGAGTTTGTGTTCGGGCAGAAAGAACTCGTAAAGCAAACGGTCGACCTGCAACAGACCGTCGCGCGTAAGACGCATGCTATCCGCGTCAGTAGTCAGGAAGCCCTGATCGCGCAAGAGGGCAACGGGGCTGGCAAATCGCTCCTGAATCCGTACACCGAACTTGTTCTCAAAGTACCGATCGTGAACATGTCCAAGCTTCATTTGCAGAATCAACTCACGGATCAGGCGCTGCTCCCGAGTGAGAGTCAGCGCCCGGTATATCGGAAGAACGCCTTGGCGGAGCTTGTCGGAATAGGTCTCGAACTCGTGCTCGTTTTGGAAATGAGTGCCCTGCACGTGCGAGAAAGAAGCGACACCTAAGCCAATCATATCCGCGCCGGACCACAGCAGGTCGGTATAAACGAAGCGTGTCTTGGCGGGATCCTTGACCGCCGTGTAAGCGCTGCGCACCGTGTAGCCCGCGTCTTCCAACTCGGAGAAAGCGTAACGAACCCAGTCGCGCTTGGTCTTCCAAGCGGCCACGGGAGCGACCGACTGTCCCATGACTTTCATCTCTTTGAAGATGGTGGTGTTGTAGGGAACTTCCATCTGGTAGATGGTGACGCTGTCGGGGTCCAGCTCAATGGTCTTCCGTACGCATTCGCGCCAGTTGGCGGTGGTTTCACCTACCATGCCGGCAATGAGATCGATATTGATTTGCGGGAAGCCGATGGAGCGCGCGAAACGGTACGCGGGTCCGATTTCTTTGGAGGTGTGCGCGCGGCCGTTGATTTTCAGGATATCGTCGTCGAAGTTCTCGATGCCTAAGCTGAGACGCGTGACTCCGAGGTCCTTGATCACCTGGAGTTTGCCTTCGGTCAGGGTCCCCGGCTCGCACTCGAAGGCGACTTCCTCGGCTTCGTCCCACGGCAGCAGGCGCTTCATGCGCTCCACCAGGCTGGAAAGCTGCCGCGAGGAAATGTAAGAGGGCGTTCCACCTCCGAAGTAGATGAACTTCGGTTTCCGGGCGCCGATGAAGGGTTTCTCGGAGTATAGAGTCAGTTCCTGGATGGCAGTGTCGAGATAGCCTTCCACTTCGGCTGCGTTCTTGTCGGTATACACTTTGAAGTAACAGAAGTGACAACGCTTGCGGCAGAAGGGGATGTGGAGGTAGATGCCCAGGGGAGTGTTTGGCGCTGGAGGACGGTCGAGGGCGGCAAAGACGTCGCCAACGTGCGCCGGACTCCAGAAGGAGTACGGGGGATAGTTGGATACGAAATAGCTGCCGGCGGTGGTCTGTTCGGTTTCAGTTTCAGTCAGCATCCCAGTTGATTCATTATACCGCTGCGCGGGCGTCCCCAAGAGTGGGGACGGGTGCGCGGCAAGAAAGTCGGAGAATGAAGGGGAAGATCATGGCGGCGGAGCGAGGCGATCCAGACCTTGCGCCCGCAACTACAGTACCCGCGCGCCGCCGGTCAGGCGTTCGTCGCCAGCTAGTGCTTGGGGTAGTTCGGGTCCAACTTCACCTCTTCCATCTGCTTCAGGTGGCGCTCGGTGTGCGACGACATGAACAGGAACCACTGGAAGGCATCCAGTGTCCCAATCGGGCTCGGCTGGAAGTGCACCCGCAGATCTTCCCGAGTGTCCTGGAGGTACGCGATGGAGCGGCCGCGGGACTTGAGGAAGACGGCCAAAAGCTCTTCCTTATCCTTCCAGCGGTGCGTGGGAATGAGGTATTCGGGCGCTTTGGCCTTGTGCGAACGGTCCAGATCTCTCTCATGTACGTAGGCGTCGGTGACGGGCGGCGCGGCCTTCTTGCCCGGATCGGCCGGGCTCTTGACGATCTCCTCGGTGATCAAGGAGTAGATCATGTCCTCGCTGAGGGCGATATGCTCGGCGATTTCGCCTACGGACCAGCGATCCGGCGCGGGCTTGAAGTTCCACTGTGCAGTCGAGACCGGCGCCAACGCTTCGATGAACATTTTGCGGGAGGCATGCAACTGGGTTATGCCGAAGTCACGGTCCTGCTGCGACAATGGGCTGGCGAGCAAGACAGTGGCGAAGGCCGGCAAAAGGCTTCGAGTCATGGGGTTTACCAACGTGGCTCCATTGTAGTTCAAGTTGGTGTCCGACGGCGGGTGCAGGGGCACGCAAGAGTGGGCGCGCCACGATTTCAGAACAACAGCTTCAGGCCCAGTTGCACACGGCGGGGGTTGCCCGCCGAAAGAATCTGGCCGAACGTGGGGGAGCCGATGAAGTTGTCGGGCAGGCCGAAGTTCGTGCGATTGAGCACATTGAATGCCTCAACGCGGAATTGCACCGTGGCTCGCTCTCGAATTGTGGTGTTCTTGACGAGCGACAGATCCACGGTGGCCATTCCCGGGCCTTCCACAGTATTGCGGCCGGAGTTGCCGAAGGTACCGTAGGGCGGAATTGCGAACGCCGATGTATTGAACCACTGGTTGGCTGTGGGATTGGAAAGCCGGGGATTCCCAACCACGTTGGGCCGGTCGTTCGCGCCGAAACCCAGGCTATCGATGCCGGTGTTGCTGTTGTCGAAATTCGGCAGCAGCGACACGGTGAAAGGCTGGCCGGTCTGGAACTGGAGAATGCCGAAC